>ERZ791911.57-NODE-57-length-113313-cov-9.419132_pt1 | contig 113313 bp, 96 predicted proteins | sample MGYA00510142_ERZ791911 | MGnify/ENA primary metagenome ERZ791911 (study PRJEB30046, sample SAMN00792056) | human gut metagenome | study: EMG produced TPA metagenomics assembly of the A metagenome-wide association study of gut microbiota in type 2... | reverse complement strand
CATCGCGTAACTCCTTTGAGATGATGTGTTTTAGCAGATTCATTATACTTCAAAGGTGTGGTTACGCGATATTTATTTGTTCAAAAAGTTGTAAACTGCTGATCTATAATCATACAGCACTTTACCCAAGGGTTGAACTAAATCCATAACTGCTGTGAAAATTTAAAACCGTCTTTCTAAACTTCAAACATAAAGAACAGGGACCACCGCTGCGGCGGTAGTCCCTGTTCTTGAAGGAGGACAAATGTATATAAGTAACGATCAGAATTTCTGACCGGCCTTATCTTTTTTCAACCATTCAATCAAGACTTCTTCTCGGGTCTTCTTGATACGATCCAATTCTTCAGGTTTCCACTGGTATAGTCCTGTACCCGTTTTTGCGCCCAAGTTCCCTTCATCAACGCATTTTTTCATGACGGAAGAGCCTTCTTTGTCATCAGCCAAATCAGCATTCAAATACGCTGAAATATTGTAGAAAATATCAAGGCCTCCTAAATCGGCAGTTTCAAGCGGTCCTGTTACGCCTAACCGACGGCCAATGCTATACTTACAAATGAGATCAACCGCTTCGGCTGTCGCAATCCCCTCTTGTACACAATACAGTGCTTCACGAAGCAGAGCAAACTGTAACCGGTTTCCTACGAATCCTGGAGCTTCTTTCAAAAGGGCTACAGGTTTTTTCCCGATTTTTTCCATAAGCTGCCAAGTAATATCTACTGTCTCTTGGCTTGTCTTTTCGCCCGGAACGACCTCAACTAAAGGAATAAGATGCGGCGGATTCCAAAAATGAGCAACGACGAAACGTTCCGGATGTTTGAGAACGGAGGCGACTTCTGTCGGCAAAAGGCCAGAAGAGTCTGTAGCAAAAATAACATCTGGACCAAGATATTTTTCCAATTCTCCATAAACATATTGTTTAACATCCATATCTTCTGCTACCGATTCGAGGACAAAATCGGCATCCTTAGCAGCATCTTCGATAGATGTAACACCATGGATATGACTGAGTAATTCTTTTTCTTCCACTTCAGTCAGCAAATCATTGGCTTTCATGACATCTAATGTTGCATGTATATTTCGCATAGCTCGGGCAATACTGGCATCTTTACGTCCAAACATGTTTACTTCATAGCCATTCTGGGCAAACGCAATCGCTGTGCCAAACCCCATGGTACCACACCCTAAATTACAAATCCGTTTAATGTCTTTCAACTGTTTCATACTTCTACCTTCTTTCTATCACGCATAATTTTAAATAGCAAAAGGAATCACCGTTAAACCGACAACCATGATGATGCCTAATACAATAAAGGCAACGAAACTATATCCTACAAAATCTTTGAACTCTAATCCGCAAACAGCCATAAACGGAACGGCAAAGAACGGTTGTACTAATGCCGTCAAGTCCCCGCCAAACATATAAGCAATAACGGTCTGCGCATCAGGAATCCCCAATGCCTGGCCAGCCGGGATAAGGAAGGGCGCTTCAATAACCCACTTGCTGCCACCCGAAGGAATAAAGTAGCTGATAATCCCCGTCAAGATGGCTGCAATAGCAGGGAATGTCGTTTCATTACTAAAAGCGATGACCCAGGATGCAATGGTATCGACTAAGCCAGTATATTTCATGATGCCATAAATACCTGCATAGAAGGGGAACTGTAAAATAACGCCCCAAGCGGCTGGCGTCGATGCTTTGACAGCCTGTAGTAACGCAGCTGGCGAACCATAAAGCCAAATAATTAACGTCAGGAAAAGGAAATTCAAGACATTGATATCCAAGGATTTCCCTAAAACAAAGAAATGATATCCCAAATAAACTAAAAACATACATCCAATCACATAGGAACACCACGGCGTATAAGTAACCCATTCACTCGGCGTCTTAATATCCTTTTTCTTAGGCATAACCGGGGCTGTAATATTGGCTAACTCCGGATTCCACTGGGAAATAGAAATCATCTTAGTCTTATCTTTTGGCTGAAGTATGAATCCGAATAAAATTAAAATAGCAATAACTGAGAGAATTGTTAAAATCAAATTGTACGGATGGAAGATTGTCATGGAAATGGGAATGACACCTATTTCTTTAACCATAAAATGATCCGCTGTGGCTACCAATAACGGAGCAGAACCGGAAAGCCCCATATGCCAAATAAAGAAGGGCGTCCATGCAGCACCACATAAATAGCGATAATCAATAAGAATATGTTTACGTTCAGCTTGAACAGCTAAATTCTTACAAATAAGAGCTGCAAATACCAAACCAAACCCCCAATTCAAATAAAATCCGACAGATGATAACAAAACAACATAAATATAAACGGCCGTGGGAGAATTCGGTTTACTGCATACCGATGAAATAAGGCGTGTACAAACCGGAGTTGTAGCTAAAGCATAACCAGTAATAACAATCAATGACATCTGCATAGAAAATGCCAACAAAGTCCAAAATCCATTTCCCCAAGCAATGACAGTATCCAAGGGCCCTGACGAAGTAAATAGCAATGCTAAAATAAAAGCAACAATTGTTAATACGAGGGCAATAACATATGAATCAGGAACCCATTTTTGGGCAAAATCCGTAAAGTAATCGGTAAATTGCTTCTTTTCCTTAACCATACTGTTATCTCCTTTCTTTTTCATAATTTATTTGTGATGAATTTCACATTTCACAAGAGAATAGAAGCCTCCGAACTATGCAAAAGGGCGGTTTTTCCAAAATCCGAAGGCTTTTATTCATAAAAACAGGTTTTATCTTTGAGCTTTTAAATAGGAACCAAATCAATACTGCAGGCGTGTGAAACCTGCCGAAACGTTAACGTTTCATGACTCTTGCTTTACCATCTGTGACCAATTTATCATCTTGGTTGGTGACAGTGGTGCGGAAAATAATCCGATGTTTCTTATCATCTTTTTCAATACATTCGACAGTCGCGGTCAGCGTATCCCCGTATAAAACAGGTGCTAAAAAGCTGAGTTCCTGATTCATGTAAATCGTATCGATTCCAGGAAGCTCTGTTCCTAATACTGCCGAAATAAGACCAGCTGAAATCATACCATGTGCAATTCGTTGTTTAAACAGCGAGTTTTTCGCAAATTCCGCATTTACATGAACCGGATTGAAGTCCCCAGTCACGCCTGCAAAGGCATATACATCATGTTCAGAGATTGTCTTTGATAAAGACGCCTTATCTCCTACATGGATGTCTTCATAACGGACATTTCTGGCCATACTACCACCTCCTTAAAGAGCAATAACTATATCTGTAAGCCCATTGGCTTATCTTCAAAAATCCGGCTGTCCATCAATTTGACAGCATTGATAATTGGCTTAAATTCCATATGTGCCAATATATCTTTTTCCATATCAATCCCCGGAGCAATTTCAATCAATTCCATTCCAGCCGGTGTCAGTTTAAATACAGCTCGTTCCGTAATATAAAGCACAGGCTGTCCTACAGAGTTTGCATAATCGCCACTAAAGGTGATTTGTTCGACCTGCTTGAGGAACTTCTTGTTACGTCCTTCCTGAGTAATAATCAATTTGCCATCTTGAACCGTTTCTTTAAGTCCACCAGCTGTAAATGTACCGCAATAAATCACTTTTTTTGAGTTTTGCGTAATATTTATGAATCCACCACATCCGGCAACACGACTTTTGAACTTACTGACATTGATATTCCCATGTTCATCGGCTTCAGCCAACCCTAAGATAGCTAAGTCAACACCGCCGCCGTCATAAAAGTCGAATTGGTAAGGCTGGTCAAGGATAGCATATGCATTGGTAGCAGCCCCAAAACTGTTGCCGCCGGCCGGCATCCCACCGATAGTTCCCGCTTCAGTCGTCAATACCATGCTGTTGATTCCTTCTTCAGAAGCGACAGATGATACGCCTTCCGGCATACCGATACCTAAGTTGACGACAGCATCCGGAATCAATTCCATGGCACAGCGACGGGCAATAATCTTACGGTTTGTCAACGGCATAGCTGGGAGTGAATCGACGGGCACTTTCAAGTCACCATTAAAGGCTGGATTAAATTCATAATCCCAAGTCATGAAGTGGTCTGCTGCATCACTCTGGACGATGTAGTCAACTAAGACACCTGGAATTTTGACATCCTTAGGATCCAGTGTCCCACGAATGGCTGCTTTTTTAACCTGTGCAATAACAATGCCGCCACATGCATGAGCTGCTTCTGCAATGGACAGCGCTTCACCAGTTCCGATTTCTTCTTCCATCGAAATATTGCCATCCTGGTCAGCCGTTGTCCCGCGGATAATCCCAACATGAATAGGCCACGGTTTATACCAAAGCCACTCTTCATCATTCATATGAATGACTTCGACCATATCCCGGGTAGTTCCGGCATTCAGTTTGCCTCCTTCTAGGCGAGGGTCAACGAAGGTCCTCAAGCCGACTTTGGTAATCGTCCCCGGCCGATGTCCGGCAATATCCCGGAACCATTGGGAAATTGTCCCTTGGGGAAAATTATACGCAAATACTTTATTTTCCGTAATCAACTTACCGATGCGCGGCGTTAAATTAAAGTGCCCGCCGACGATGCAGCGAAGCAAGCCTTCTTCACCTAAATGATTCAGACCGCGTTCACCACCATCCCCCTGGCCAGCTGCAAAGATGACCGTTAAATCTTTCGGAGCGCCCGTTTCCTTAAACGAAGTCTGTATCTCTTTTAACACAGTTTCAGGAACTAAGCCGCCTACAAAACCACTGGTAGCAAGAATCGCACCATCTTTAATTTGTTTAACTGCTTCCGCTGCCGTTACAAATTTTGCCATATGAATCACATCTCCTTTATTATGTATTTATTCATTTTTAGTGAAGTCCCGTAACAGAGTAAATAATAATAATTACAAATACTGCAAATGTCTTCAACAAAGTAATTGCAAAAATGTTTTTATACGAACTGCGATGAGTCAGACCGCAAACAGCCAACAACGTAATGACTGCACCATTATGCGGCAGTGTATCAAGACCGCCAGAAGCCATCGAAGCAACACGATGCAGGATTTCCGGTCCCATTCCAATAGAAGTCGCCCAAGCCATCCATTCCTGAGACATCAATTCCAAAGCAATGGCCATACCGCCAGAAGCCGAACCGGTAATCCCAGCTAAAGTCGTTACACTAATAGCTTCAGATACCAGCGGCGTACCGCCAATATGAATATTAATCAGCGCATGTGCTACATGCTGGAAACCAGGGAGCTGCGAGATAACATTCCCGTAACCAACTTCCGACGCCGTGTTCATAATAGCTAAGAGTGATCCAATGGCACCGGCATTGAGAATTTTCGTTAAACGATCAATCGATTTAATTTCGCCCTTGCCAATAATCAAAGCCAGGAAAATCCCTGCTACCAATGCAATGATCAACGACCAGATACTCGCAACGTTTTTAACATGAGCCACTACAAGAGACACGCCTTTCATCGACTGGAACGGTTCAAGAATAGCTGGATGCCAAACAACATATTCCGTAATGAGGAAGTTAATGACTAATACAGCTAACAACGGGACACATGCCAGTTTCCAAGATACCAAGGTTGCATCCGGATTGTCTTCAGGTTCATTGATGGTATGATTGCCATATCCTTCCCCTTTGGCAATCGCTTTTTTCAGACAATGGGTAAGATAAACAAAGCCACCACCGTAAATGATACAGGCACCGATAATCCCGGCTAAAGGCGCCGAATACAAGGTCGTCCCAAAATAGGCTGTCGGAATAATGTTCTGAATCTGAGGAGTCCCAGGCAGGCAGTCCATCGTCGCCGTAAAAGCCCCCAGTGCAATAATCCCCGGAAGTAAGCGTTTCGGATAATTTGCTTCTTTGAAAAGAGCCGCTGCGAAAGGATAAACAGCGAAGACGACGACGAAAAGACTGACACCACCATAGGTCAAAAGGGAAGCAGCAATAACAATGGAGAGAACTGCTTTATGGGGTTCTTTGCCAAGACCAGTAATAATGGCTTTAGCAATACTCCTGGCTAGGCCTGTATCTTCCATGACCTTACCAAAGATGGCCCCTAACAAGAAAATAGGGAAAAACGATTTAATGTAAGTAACAGCCTTACCCATAAATAACTCGGTATAGGAAGGCATGATGGCCAGCCCCGATAATGTTGCTGCTAATAAAGCCATAATCGGTGCCATCATAATAACGGAAAATCCGCGATAAGCAAAAGCAATCAATCCCAGTAAACTGAGGATAATAATGATTACACCAAAGTCCATACGTATCACTCCTTTTGGGCATAAATAAAACATTTTGTTGTTGCATAATGGTAAGAATATATAAGGCGTTTCATCGTCCCCTTATTATTTTGACCAATAAGCACAGAAGGGGTAAAGCGTCATACAATCCAAAACATTGATTCCGTTCATCACACGTGTAAATAACTGAAGTTCATTTTTCGGATGTTTTTCTTGCCTTCATGGTATCATCCGAACCATGCTTTTGTAAAATACAACGATTTCATTAAGGTAATGAATAAAATTCACGTAATCCGCAAAAAGGGGCTGTAACATAATGGCCTCATCGCAAGAGACTATTATGCGCAGGACGCAGGTCGCAGGCCGCCTTGGACTCAGTTGCCGCTGTGCGGCGGCAAACTCATATGTAAAAAAGCTGTCAGCAGTCAGCCAAATGCGAGTCGAAGGCTGCGTCACACGTCAAACAGAAAAAGGAGCTGTAACAAAATGAGCTTTTTGCCCATTTTGTTACAGCTCCATAGTCGGCTAACTAAAAATTCAAGCATGAAGCTTAGTGTCCTGTATTAAGTCTAAAAATAATTTCATCGGTGTGCTTAAAAATTTTTCTTTATGATATGCTGCCACAGGAATCCAGGGAAGCGACGGATTGCATAAATGTAACATCTTCACTTTTTGAGGGCAAAACTTCTGAATAATCGGCCTGGGTAAAATCGTAATACCTTCCCCATCCGAAACGGCTTCTACCAATAAGTCCCATTGAGCACTTTCAAGACTTATATTCGGCATAAAACCAGCTTCTTTACAACAGTCAATAATCCGATAATAAAGCATAAAGGATTTATCGAAAACAAGAAATTTTTCATTTTTTAATTGAGAGAATGAAATAGTGTCATAGTTAGCTAAACGATGATGTGGAGAAACCACGCAAACAGCTTCAGATTCCATAATGGGAACTTTATTGAATTCGGGATTGTCAAATGGCTCAATGATAATACTAATATCAGCAGCACCGGATTGAGCCAAAGAAAAAGCCGTTTGTGCACCAATCTCTATAACCCGTAAATCAATTTCCGGGTACATTTGCTCATATTGATGTAATAACGAATGAATAATAGTAATCGTAACCGGCGGAATCCCTAATGTCAATTTTCCTCGGTGGCTATGCAATAACGTAGCCAGTACGGTGGTTTCCGATTGATAATTTGATACAATCTTAACGGCACTATTATAAAAAATCTCTCCAGCTGAAGTCAGTTTAAAGTTTCGGGCCTTTCGATCAATTAATTCCGTATTATAGGCTTGCTCTAAACATTTGATGGCTTTACTAATGGTAGACTGACTAATAAATAGCGATTCAGCAGCCTTAGTTATACTATTTTCCCGAACCGCTTCGACAAAATATGCAAAATGATTGATATTCATGATATCCCCCCTTTTCTGAAATCATGCTATTAAAAAATTTTTTCTTATAATATTAATTATATCTCAATGTATATCAAAACGCTATCATCTCGTTTTTATATGCTTCAATCATATTATTGATGAATTATGTTCATCATATTTTCAAAGACGAAGGCTGCCATCAACTGGACAGCCTCACATCTATTTTATAATTTCCTTTTCCATAGCCTGAAAAGCGGGTACATAGAATCGAATAATACGCCGTACTTTTTCTTCTACTGGTTCACAACAATCTGGATAATACCGATCCTCCAACATCGCAAGCCACGTAGATTCACTGACAAACAGATAGCGCTCATAAGCGTCTAATAGAAGTTCTTTGGGAGTCAAAGTAATCGCAAATTCCGAATTTTCCTTTTCAAGACAATCCCGAAATACCTGCTGTCCTAGATCAAACTCATCCATAAACCAATGAACAATCCCATGTAATACAAATACATTCGATAAATCTTCTTTCTTGAGTCTGGAAAAATCTTTTAACCCTTGAGAAAATAATTCAAACGACTTCATTTAATCACCACCTTTTAACTAAGTTCTATAATATTATCGTATTAAATAAATCCCTAAAGTGCAAAAGAGTTAAATTCATTTGCCCCCTTACTTTTATTCATGTATTCCCATCAAAATAGGTACTCAAATATACAAATCCCGCTGGTTTTGCTAAAATAGAATTTAATCTTTCTAATGCATGATGTACCGTATTTATTTCTCCAGGAGGGTCTACCATGGATTATTTAAACAATATGTTTTCTCTAAAAGGAAATATCGCGCTCGTTACGGGTGGTTCTTATGGAATCGGCTTTGCTATCGCCAAAGCGTTAGCCCGTGCCGGTGCGGTCATCGCCTTCAACTGCCGCAGCCAGGAACACTTGGACCAGGCTATGAAGGATTATAAAAGAGAGGGCATCGACGCGCACGGCTATATTTGCGATGTCACTGATGAAATTCATGTGCAGCAATTAATCAGCGAAATAGAAAAGACGTTAGGAACCATTGACATTCTCGTCAACAATGCCGGCATCATCAAACGCATCCCCATGTGCGACATGACGACGGAAGAGTTCCGCCAGGTCGTCGATATCGACTTAGTCGGCCCGTTCATTGTATCCAAAGCGGTCATTCCCGGTATGATAAAAAAAGGCCACGGCAAAATCATCAATATCTGCTCTATGATGAGCGAATTAGGCCGTGAAACCGTATCGGCTTATGCCGCAGCCAAAGGCGGTCTGAAAATGTTAACCCGCAATATCTGCGCTGAATTTGGCGGCGCCAATATCCAGTGCAACGGCATTGGCCCTGGCTATATCGCAACGCCTCAGACAGCTCCGCTACGCGAAAAGCAACCAGACGGATCCCGCCATCCTTTCGACCAGTTCATCGTCTCCAAGACGCCAGCTGGCCGCTGGGGCACAACAGAAGACCTCGAAGGGCCAGCTGTATTCTTAGCTTCCCATGCGTCGGACTTCGTCAATGGCCACATCTTATACGTCGACGGCGGCATTCTTGCTTATATCGGAAAGCAACAGTAAATGAAAAAGACACTGGTCCATAAAGACAGTGCCTTTTTCGTCAGTGATTCGTAGCTAATTAGGCCGATAGCTATCTACAAACATTATTTTTCTTTAGTATCTAATTTGGAGACAATAAATTCACGCAAAGTTGTGACATGAATCATCATTGCATTATAAGCACTTTGGGCATCATGATGTGCAATCGCTTCAACAATCTTACGATGATATACGTAAGTATTATTATCACGCAATGCGTCTTCCGTCGATACAATATTTTTTTTAACAGATGTATGAAGAATATAGGATAAATTAACAAGAATCCGATTGCCACTAGCCTCTGCAATCATAGTATGCAAAGTAATATCTTCATCTTCATATTTTTTATTCTCTTTAATAAGCTGTTCTACCAATGAACATTGCGCAAGCAATTCCTTGCACTGCGTCTCAGTGGCATGTATAGCTGCTAGTAAGGCAGTTTGAGGTTCAATCATAATCCGGACATCCAGCAAATCAATAGCCAACCGGTCATCATCATAGATAAAAGTTAGTCCCAAGGGATCATTGGGAACTCCACATCGCTTAGATATAAAAGTCCCAGAACCTTGACGCACTTCCAAAATATTGCGAGCACTCAATGTCCGAATGGCTTCCCTTAATGTAGAGCGACTAACATGTAAATCATCCATCAGTACAGGTTCCGTTGGCATTTTATCTCCAGGAAGCATTTGTCTTGTAGTAATAAAATCAATAATTTGATTGGCAGTTTCTTCAATTTTAGATTTTGAGGATTTAGAATTGACCATTGAAAACTCCTTATCTTTCATACTCAGAAGATTAATGATACGTATAGAATAACAGATACTCCTTATAAATGCCAATAAAAAAAGAAATTAAATATCATTTATACAAAAAGCTGCCAGAATTGGCAGCTTTTTGTATGAGACAGATTTACTCGTGCTCTTACTTTTGCAACGTTTCAATATAATTAATAATTAAATCGGCACCTTTTTCCAATGTAATCCGGCTTGTGTTAATAGACGCTGTATAATTGGACGGGTCTCCCCACATATTGCCAGTATAATAAGTATAATATTGGCCACGTTTACGGTCTTCATCCTTTAATTCCCTAAGGGATTTACCATCATACACCGTTTTTCCACGCTGTGTACGGTAAGCATCATCTGCACACACATAAAAAGAATAGGCTTCAGGAAAATTTTTTAAAACATAGTCTGCACAACGTCCTAAAATAATGCAAGACCCGTCTTTGGCTAATTGCCGAATAGCTTCAGATTCAGCTTCAAACATTTTATTGTTCAACGGTTTTTCACCCTGCATGCCAAAAATATAAAACGGCATAAATTTCAAGGAAAGGGGTGGAATTTCTTCTTCCAATTGTTTCAAATCCCCTTCTTTCATATCATCAATGCCAATTTTAGCAGCTGCAATATGAATTAATTGACGATCATACAGATGCAATCCTAACTTTTGAGACAAAATTTGAGCTAATTCTCGTCCCCCACTGCCGTACTGACGACTAATGACAATAACAGTTCCATCCTTCATTTTCCCATCCCCTTTTACATCAAATTCAACTAAAGAACATCACGATTCACAAGATACTTAGCTTTTTTACCACTTAATACGTCAGCTACGCCTTGTGCCACTTTCATTTTTAATTCCAGCTCTGCTTCTTCAGAATACCAGGCAACATGAGGCGTTATCATAACATTATCCAACGTTAATAAAGGATTATCTTCTTGAATGGGTTCCTGCACTGTAACATCTAACCCGGCATAGCCAATTTTTTTATCTTTTAGTGCATGGTACAGTGCATTTTCATCAATTAAAGGCCCGCGCGAAGTATTTATAATAATAGCTTCCGGTTTCATCCAGGAAAATGTCTGTTCATTTAACAGGTTTTCGGTATCCTTTGTCAAGGGTACATGCACAGAAATAATATCTGCTTTTTGTAAAACATCTTTTAAGGGAAGTATCGTAACATCATATTGTAATCCAACCTCCGGTTTAACGTAAGGATCATAAGCAATAATATTTAACCCAAAGGCTTTCGCTTTCTGTGCTACCATTTTAGGAATACGCCCAAACCCCAAAAGGCCTAATGTCTGCCCCTGAAGGCGATGAATAGGTTTTGCAATCTTATAATCCCATCCCTGATGATGTACTTGGGAGTTTAATATATTTAACTTGCGGTGACAAGCCAACATTAATGAAATAGCTTGATTAGACACTTCATCCATACAATAATCCGGTACATTTAATACTTGAATTCCTAATTCAGTCGCTGCGTCCACATCAATAGTATTCACGCCTACTCCATATCGGCCAACAACTTTTAAATCAGGCAAAGCCTCCATAACTTTACGTGTAATCGGAGCATACTGATCAATTAACCCATTTGCATCTTTACATTCACGAATTACATCCGCTTCGGTCTTACATTGCTTGGGAATCATTACAGCACCAATTTTATCTAATTCTCTTTTTTCAGGTTCTAATGTTGCATATTCATAATCAGTTACATAGACTTTCATCGACATGTTTTAGACTCCTTTCCTATACTCGTGCAGGATCCAGCTCTGCTAAATCATATTTTCGTACAACAGGGTCAAAAGCAGCTAATACCCAAAGATATGTATTACGACTTCCCGGACTGCCTGCCGTCGGATGATATCCACAAGGAGCCTGGACCATAGTTCCGGAATAAACAGTATGTACAACCATATCATCGACGTCACCACTATTTTTGTAGCTAATATGGAATCCAAATTTAGGTTTGGGCATATCAAAATAACAGTATACTTCTTCTAAATATTTTTCATGCTGATGAGGAGGCCAACTAGTCCAAGTTCCTTCGCCACCCCAGGTAAGCCCACAAATCAGTCTCGAAGCTTTATCCGTAGGAGCCAAAGTAAACATGACTTCCCGTCGACCGGCACCTTCACCATGGATTTGATGCATATCCCCGATTGGTAATGAAGAATCAAATTTCCGTACAAAGGCTTCGCCAATACCTTCATAGACGGCTCCTGCAATATAAAATATACTTTCTTCTAAGGCTGTAATCTGCACGGTGTTTTGAGCGGGGATATAAAAAGAGTCGAATTTATCCAGCTCAACCTTCCCCAATACAGAATGTTGAAACATCGCTTTCCCTTGAATTAATACGGGATGCAATTCCAATTCATTAGATTGCAATGTATAAGAAGCCCCTTTAGGTAAGTTCAAGCGAAAAATCTGCGCAACCTGACAAACTGATTGATCAGGAGTAATAACTTTATGAAATCCCATTGTATTTGGTGATTGCACACGCCAAGTTTTCATATCATTTGTATCCATTTGAAACACCTCATTTTATAAAAATAATGTAGTAACCTTCGGAAACAGTACAACGGCAAGATATACAGCAACATAACCGATGAAGAACGGAATTTCGCCTTTAACAATATCGCCCATATCCAATTTAGTAACCGAAGCCGCTGCAAAAATGTCAACTGCAACAGGCGGAGTCATTGTACCTACAACATTTGCAATACAAACAATCATCCCAAAATGAATGATATTGACACCTAATGCATGAGCTAATGGCCAGAGGATTGGTACTAACAAAACGCAAGTAGCAATACCTTCCAAAAAAGTACCAAATGCAAGTAGCAGTAATGCAATTAATATGCAGAATAAAGTAGGATTTAAATTTAAGCCTTTGATAAAAGCAACCATATCTCCTGAAATACCGGAGTAAGCAAAAATCCATGAAAAAGCGGTCGACGTAGCAATAATAAACAAAATCATGGCCGATCCTTTTGCAGAATCGAGAAAAATCTGCCATAAATCACGAACTTTCATTTCTTTATAAACAAAAAGACTGACAACTAATGCCCAAACTACAGCAACAGCAGCAGATTCTGTCGGCGTCATAAGGCCAGAATAAATACCACCCAAAATAATAACCGGAAGCAAGATGGCCGGAATGGCATGTACAAAAGATGAGCTAATCTCTTTTAAGCTTATACGTTTAGCATTTTTAGGCCATTGTTCTTTATGTGCGTAAAATAAGCAGACCGCCATCAAAATAACCATGATGATGATACCGATACCCAAGCCGGCTTTAAACATTTTGCTAATGGAAGCACCAGTAATCGTACCGTACACAATCATAATGATACTCGGTGGAATAATAGGCCCCATGCCGCCAGATACAACCAAAAGTCCGGCAACACGTTCTTTAGGATATCCCAATTTAACCATATCCGCATAAAGCATTACTCCAATGGCAACAACGGTAGCCGGAGCAGAACCAGATAAAGCGGCAAAAAACGCACAGGCTAAGACCAATACTAATGACATGCCACCGCGGATATTACCGATAATGGAATTACAGAATTCTACGATACAGCTGGAAATCCCACCTTTGGTCATAATATTGCCCGCCAGGACAAAGAAAGCAATGGCCATAATCGACGTCGATTCCAAGCCACCAAAAATTCGCTGTGGGATAATGCCTGGGCTAACTGTGAAGTCCGGAGCTAGGAAAATAGTAGCCATAACAGCAGCTCCCAAAGTAAAAGAAATAGGTACGCCAATGGCTAAAAATACAATCATACTGCCAAATAATAGTGCCGTCACCATGTTAATCCCCTCCTTTCTCATTGGCTATATGCGAATCACTTAATTCATTAAAGTGAACGAGCATAGTGATAACAGTAATCCCTTGAACGCAAGTTATGATGGCAAAGCTGATAACTAATGCTAAATAAGGGATTGCCATCGGAATATGAAGTGCTGCCGTAAGCTGGCCGGAAGCTGCCTGCATAGCTGCCATATGGCAACTGTAATACAGAACAATTGCAGAAAAAATAGTAACAACTATTTTTGCAATAATCTCCAAAGCAGTTTTAGAGGCTCCATGAAACTTATTGACAAGAGCAGTTACAGCAATTTGGGAACCATCTCTGAGACCTGCTTCCGTTCCCAAAAGGGCCATATAAATCATGGCAAACGTAGACAGTTCATCAAACCAGGGAATCGACAACTTTATAAAATTCCGATTCACAACAGAAAGGAAAGAACAAATGACCATAACCGCAAAGGAAACTACAATGATTAAGTTCTCAATATATTGCAATTTTTTTAATGCTGATTTCATACTTGCACCCCCTATTACATCGATTTGGCAGTTTCAATAGCTTCATCAACAGCCTGCTGCCATACAGGATCAAAAGCAAAGCCTTCAGCCGCTGCTTCTTTCTTATATAAAGCCTGTAATCGAGCGGTATCAATATCGTGGAAAGTAACGCCTTTTTCTTTTAGTTTTTGCGTTGCATCAGCATTCGCTTCTACTAAGTAACCTCTTTCTGCATCGCAGCCTTCTTTAACACCTTCTAAAAACGGTTGGCGTAAATCATCAGGAATCATATTCCATGATTTATCCGACATACATAATAAAATATAAACAAAAGCATGATGTGTATTGGTAATATTTTTGGTAACTTCATAAAAGCCATTCGTATAACAACCGCTTACGCCATTTTCACAAGCGTCAATCGTACCTTGCTGCAATGCTGTAAACTGTTCTCCAAATGGCAAAGCAACCGGCATAGCCCCAAAAGATTTAAATGCTGCCATATGATAACGATTTTGCATAGTGCGAATTTTAACGCCTTTAAAATCTTCTACTTTTTCAATAGGTTTTACCGAAAAGACATCTCGGAATCCGGATTCCATGTAACCGATAACATGGACGCCCATTTTTTTCTGTGCTTCTTGTTCAATCAGTTTTCCGACCGCTCCATCAACCGCTGCATGGGCTTCATTACTGTTTTTCCAAAGATAGGCTTGGTCTAAAATAGCCATCTGAGGAATCCAGTTGGTAAGAACAGAATTTGCCGAAGTAGCAATATCCAAATCACCATTCATAGCTAATTCAACAGTACCACGTTCACCGCCTAATGCCCCGCCAGGAATAACATTAATTTTGATTCGCCCGTTGGTCTTATCATAAACTCTTTTTGAAACTTCCTTGGCACCTTTATAGTAACAAGTCGCTTCACCATCAACCAATGCCAGACGCAATACCAAAGGTTTTTCTTTAGTATAGACGCGCTGTTCTTTTTGCCCTGAACAACCACTTAATGTGATAATTAAAAGAACTGTCATACAAAGACATAAGAACTTTTTCAAAACAACCTCCTCCTTTTTCATCCGATGTATCTTTTTATGTCTTAATAATACATCGGATGAATATTCCCAGTCAAGAGAATATGTTGATTTTGATATATTGTAATCGCCCTGATTTTTTTATAACTTTTTGTCATTTTTCACAATTATTTCAGCCGTTTTCTGGAAAATAACTGCTTTTGCGCGAATTTCCGCGCTTTTATCTATTGAGTTTTCTATAATTATCGTTTAAAATAAAATTAATTCGTTTGTAAATTCATATGATGAATATCTGTTTGATGGTATATTTCATCTTATCATTTTAGGAGGCGTATCTTATGTCGATACTAAATGCTTTTAATTTAACAGGAAAAAACGCAATCGTAACTGGTGGTGGCCGTGGCTTAGGACGCGGCATGGCTGAAGGATTAGCCGAAGCCGGGGCAAAAGTCTTAATCATTGGTTCTAGCGCCAGTGTTGAAAAGACAGCCTCAGACTGTCAAAAAAAAGGATTAGATATAATTGCTTTACGCGGAAACTTAATGAATCAAGAAAATGTCCCCACAGTTTTTGAAAAAGCACTGAACGCCTTAAATGAACGCGTTGATATTTTAATCAACAATGCAGGCGTACAACGTCGCTATCCTTGCGAAGACTTTCCCCTAACCGACTGGAATGACGTATTAAATCTTAATTTAAATACAGTATTTCAGCTTTGCCAGCTTGCCGGAAGAAACATGTTACCTCGAAAATCGGGAAAAATAATCAATTTGGCTTCCATGCTGAGTTTCTTTGGTGGATACACCGTTCCAGCTTATGCAGCCAGTAAAGGGGGTGTAGCTCAATTAACAAAAGCTTTAGCTAATGAATGGGCTAGTAAAGGAATTAATGTAAATGCAATTGCACCCGGATATATGGCAACAGAAATGAATACTAAATTAATTGAAGATCCAGTCCGCAGCAAAGAGATTTTAGATCGTATTCCAGCAAAACGTTGGGGTACTCCCGAAGATATGAAAGGAACTGCCGTTTTTCTTGCCAGTGCTGCATCAGATTATTTGAATGGTGCTATCATCCCTGTAGACGGAGCTTATCTCGTTCGTTAAATTAGTTGAAAGAGGTGAATAACTATGAAATCTGGATTAATTCTTGCAGGTGAACCCATGGGCCTCTTGATTGCTCAAAGTGAAGGTTCCCTTGACAGTGTAAGTGGTTATGATTTGGCCATTGCTGGCGCAGAATTCAACGTCGCTGTCGGGGTAGCCCGTCTGGGTCACCGCGTTACTTACATGACGAAACTGGGCAAAGATCCTTTTGGTCAGCGAATTATCCATGTACTAAATGAAAATAAAATCGGCAATGAATTCGTCGCCTGGAGTGATACGAAAAAGACAGGGTTCATGCTGAAAGGCCGTGTCAGTCAGGGCGATCCGGATATTTTTTATTTCCGTGCTGGCTCGGCTGCCTCTACGTTATCCGTCGAAGATGTTGAAAAAATCCGCTTCGATGAATACAGCCACATCCATTTGACAGGGATTTTACCGGCCCTCAGTGAATCGACGCGGGCTGCTGTCAACTTAATGTTCGATAAGGCTCGTCAGGCAGGTTTACTGATTACCTTCGATCCCAATTTACGGCCTCAGCTCTGGCCTAGTCAGGATGTCATGATTCAGTCCATTAATGACATGGCGTCCAAAGCTGACATCGTTCTGCCTGGAACAGCTGAAGGAAAAATTCTCATGGGCAGTGATGATCCGAAAAAAATCAACGCTTTCTATCGTAACCTGGGAGCCAAAGCCGTTATTACGAAAGTCGGCAGCCAAGGCGCTTATGTAACGACAGCTACCGAAGAGTATCTCGTTCCCGGCTTTAAAGTCGATAAAGTCATCGATACGGTCGGTGCCGGCGATGGTTTCGCAGCCGGGGTCATTACGGCATTGATGGAAGGGCTTCCCTTGAAAGAAGCTGTACGCCGCGGCAATGCCATCGGAGCCATCCAGGTTACCAGCCGGGGAGACAACGAAGGTCTCCCCTATCCGGATCAGTTAAAAGCGTTTATGGAAAAATAGGAGGCAGCCATGATTAGCGATAATATGAAGAAAATATTTGAAATCGGACTGGTTCCGCTCATCGTCTTAGAAGATGCACAAGACGCAGTCCCCTTTGGTCAAGCTTTAGTCCGTGGGGGAATCCCGATTGCTGAAGTTACCTTCCGTACGGATGCCTGCCTGGACATCATCTGCGCTATGAAGACCATTCCCGGACTCATCGTCGGAGCTGGCACGGTACATAATGTAGCACAAGCGCAAGCCGCTGTAGAAGCAGGTGCTGAATTCATCATTACGCCGGCCTATAATCCTCAGGTCACACAGTGGTGTATCGAAAACCATATTGATATCATGCCGGGAACCGTATCTCCAGCCGACATCGAAGCGGCTAATGGGTTAGGACTGGAAGTTTGCAAATTCTTCCCAGCTGGAGCCTATGGCGGTCCGAAAACTTTAAAAGCCCTTGCCGGTCCTTTTGCTGCCATGAAATTCATTCCAACTGGCGGCGTAAATTACGACAACATGAATGAATATCTGGATTTACCGAATGTCGCAGCTGTCGGTGGCAGTTTCATCACCCCTTCTGATTTAGTCAAGGCTAAAGATTGGGATGCCATCGCAGCACACTGCCAAAAAATCGTCCGTCACATGCTGGATTTCACACTCGGTCACGTAGGTCTGCATGTACCTGGCAGAGCAGATGCTGAAGCCGTAACCGACGGTCTGTGCCGATTAATGGCTCAGGACAAAATTCCCGGTGCCGACAATTTCTTTGCAGGACCTATCGCCGAAATCTGCGACCATGAAATGCCCGGTACGAACGGCCACATCTGCATTGATACACGCGATATGCCCCGCGCCTTAGCTTTCTATCAACGGCAGGGAATCGCTTTGGATGAAGACCATTGCTATCGCGACGAAAAAGGAAATATTAAAGTCGCCTTCTTAAAAGAAACAGTAGGCGGTTTCTCCATTCATCTGCGCAGAAAATAAGAAAATTCCCTGATGCTATCCCTACATCATGATAGTATCAGGGAATTTTTTTGTTTAAATGCTTTGTGCAATCCGGCTGGTTTTGCTACAATAGAGTCAATCCGTAGTCCGTAATTCTTGTCTAAAGCAGGTGAAACCATGAATACTCAAATGCCCATCGGGGTAGATGACTTCAAGGAAGTCCGGGAGAATTATTATTTCGTCGATAAAACTTATTTCATTCAATCCCTCATTGATGGTCACAGTAAAACGAGTTCCTGAATTTCGCCATCCTCACCGGTGTCCTGCGCATTGCCAAAGAGAGCTCTTCAGCGGCCTGAACAATCTCCGTGTCTGCTCAATCCTTGATAATGCCTATGCCGATGTCATGGGATTTACGGAAGAAGAAGTAACTCAAATAGCTAAGGATACCAATGAAGAACAGGCCCTGCCGGCCTTGAAGAAGTGGTATGATGGTTATCGGTTCGGGAACATCGACATCTATAATCCCTGGTCGATCATCAACTTCTTTGCTGAACGGACAGCCGACGATTATTGGGTCAATACGTCCTCGAATGACATTATCCAGCATATGATGCAGGGAAATGCAAAAAGCCAGGAAAAGAACCTGCTGACTCTCTTGCATGGCGGAACTGTCGCCGCCATCATCCGCGAAGGCTTGATTTATAAGGATATTACCCAAAATAAAGATGGACTCTATACCCTTTTACTGATGACAGGCTATCTGACGGCTGTCCAGAATACGACTGTCCCCAATGGACATCTTTGCCAGCTCAGGATTCCCAACGAGGAATTGACTCATGTCTTCCAGAGCGAAGTTCTCAACTTAGAGCCCTTCAGCAAATCGAAAAGCAGCAGTATATCGCTGAATTCAAGCAGAAACAGATACCCTCAGTCCTGAAATACGGTATCTCATTCTGCGGTAAAAAGACTTATGTAACCATGTAATCGAGGTGGCTAAAATGTGCCGAGAACTAGAGAAATGGAGCATGGAAGAGCGTCAGTAAGGTCTTGTCGAAGGGCAGCGCAAGGGCGAAGATAATCTGGCAAAATTGCTGAAACTGTTGAAGGCTGATGGCCGCTTACGTGATTTTTGGATTTAGCCATAGAAGACGAAGCAGCCCGAAAAGCGTTATACAAGGAATATCACATCGACTAAAAAAATCCCCCGATGCTATCGAAATAGTGGACAGCATCAGGGGATTTTTCTATATAAAGCCCAACAACATTTTTCTGCGCGACTTTTTGTATTCCTACTACATTTTTCCGCACGACTTTTTGTCAAAAGCTATTATCAAGGGGGACACCGACAAAACTTCAACCTCTCAGACCGCCTCAGGCGGCCAGCTCTCCTATGAGGCGAGCCTTTTTAGAAGCCCGCTTTGGACAGTTCGTCTTTCATGGCCCGGCGGTTCCGGTAGGTTTCCCGCCATTCTTGAGCGATTTTGCGGGCCAAGTCCAGGCCTTCAGGATAGGTGCTGAGTTTTTTCAAATAAACAATACAGAATCGTTTTGGTCGGATTTTGTCGATTCATAGTGCTCGATTTCCGCATCAATCCGTTCAAGTTTCCATTTCAAGGACGCCGGGTCATCGAAGTCATTATACAGCACCTCTTCGTAATAGCCGTATAGCTCATTGCCCTTGTTTTTGATTGCATCCATCTGCTGTATAAACTATTGATGCAGCTTCGGCACGTCTTCCGGTTTGGCATGACCAATGATATCGGCCCAGTAAGCCCGGCATTCATCCAGACAGAGCTGCTGGTCATCTTCATCTTCAAAAGATATATCAGCCACATTGGCCGCCATGATATGGACCAGTTCCAACGCTTCCATCGTACAAGAGCGCTTAATCAGCGGCGGTATGGTGCTGCTCAAATAATCAAGGACCTTGTCAGCGAAAGCCTTACTGGCATTATATTCAATATATCCCAAGAGGTCGTAAGGAGCCAATACCCGGTCTATTTCGCGTTCATATCGATGCATTTCCTGAGCAGACGGTTTGCCCCTGGAAAAATCTAGTACGATTTTCTTCTGCAAATCCCGATTATCTTCGGCTAATTGAAAGACAAAGTTACGCAAATCTGATTCAGACAGGCGCTGCAAGATATCCTGCCACGATGCTTTTTTCTGTCCAGCAGCAGCCGTTTCATCCAGCTCTTCGTCTTCGGCGGCCAGCAGTACGGCGACCATGTGCTTGCAATATTCTCCCTGTTCGGCATAGGGACAGGTGCAGTCCATTTCTTCGACCTGGCCGTCGTCCAAATTAATGGTAACTTCATATATATCACTGCCATAGACATCGGCCGTTATCTGCTTCTCCGTGCACTTCAGATTAGAGACGTCGCCTTCTTCGTAATAGCGTTCGCCACGCTTATAGATTTTAGATGAAAAGAAGTCTCTCCAATTCCCTAAATCCATTTTTCTCACCCCTGTACGTTGTGATTTTCTTTCTTGATACGGTTCAAGTAACGGTAAATCGTCGGTTCCGAAACGCCCAATATCTGGGCCAGGGCATAGACGCTGCCTTTGAGGACGAAGAGGCCGTTCTTGTAAAGGTCTTCGACGACAGTCAGGCGTTCTGCCTGGGATAGGCGTTTGGCCTCGGTCCCGTAAGGGGCCAGGGTCCGCTGGATGAGGTGCTGGATGGCATCGTCTACGGTCGGATACATGCTTTCTGAGATTTCGACGCTCAGGAAATGGTCATCTTCTTTCTTAGTGTTATCCTGAGGCATGCCGTCAATGTGTTTCCCCGGGTCCATCAAGATGAGGGCATCCAGTTGTTTCCGCACGTCCAGATAGCGCTGGACATCATAATTCAGGCAAAGGGCCCCAATGATATTATCCTCCTCATCATGAATAAAAAAAGTCGAAGACCGCAGGGTATGGCCGTTAACGCTCTTCCCGTAGTAATTGGTCATATATTCCTGATCCCTTTTCTTACCGACCTGCATGAGTTTCAAAATAAAATCCGTCGCCGGAGCTCCCAGTTTGCGGCTGCTGATGTCGCCATTGGCAATGGCGATGACCGATTCATCGGGATAGCGCAGATCATGAAGGACGACTTCACAATCCTTCCCCAGGGCCGCTCCCAAAAAAGGCACGATACGTTTATACATCTCTAAAATAGTCATGACGTCACTTCCCCTATGTAGTATAAGAAAATTTTATCACAATGAGAATGTATAGGGCAAGAAAAAAGAGGCCACCCCATAAAGACAGCCTCTTTTTACGTTGATCGTAGGTTGTTCATCGTTTGTCGTACGGGATTAAAAATATCACCCCATCGCGATGACCGATGAACTACGAACGCAAAACGTTTAAGCGGCTAGCAGTTAGTGGTTAGCCGCTGGTTTTAAATTTAAAGCCATTTTCTACAAACTACAAACTCCGAACTCCAAACTAATACTTACACTTCTGCAATGACTTCGATTTCGCAGAGGAAATGAGCCGGCAGTTCTTTGACGGCTACGCAGCTGCGGGCCGGTTTGCTGATGAAAGTTTTTTCGTAAATGGCGTTGAAAGCGGCAAAGTCTTTCATGTCATAGAGGAAGCACGTCGTCTTGACGACTTTCGAGAAGTCCGAACCGGCGGCTTCGAGGATAGCGGCAATATTTTTGACAGCCTGTTCCGTCTGGGCTTCAATACCTTCCTGGAGTTTACCCGTCTGCGGATCGACACCAGCCGTTCCGGAAATATACAACATACCATTCGATACCATAGCCTGCGAATAAGGACCGATGGCTTTCGGTGCATTAGGGGAAACAATTACGTTCATGGAAATACCTCCTGTAAGATAGCTTTATTTTTTACTAATAAAATATTATCACGATAATAATTGATTTGCAAGTGTTATTTCGACATTTTTTATCCGAAAATGCGTCATAGCCCCCTTACAATGTTGACATATGTCATCTATAAATCTATAATAAAAAGCGTAAAGGAGGGGGTACTATGCCGAGACCACCGCGGTGCCGACGGGTCTGTTCGTTGCCTGTTTCGGCGGCTTTCGAGCCTATAGATGGCGCACAGTCAGACGATGTGATTGTCATGGGCATTGACGAATATGAAGTCATCCGCCTCATCGACTGGGTCGGCCTGACGCAGGAACAGTGTGCCGCTCAGATCAATGTGGCGCGCACGACGGTAACCGGTATTTACGATTCGGCCCGACACAAGTTGGCCGACGCCCTCATCCATGGCAAACGCCTCGTCATCGAAGGCGGCCATATCCAAGTTTGTGAACGTTCCGGCACGTGTTGCCATACCTGCTGCCGCGCCGGAAAAAATAACACAAAGGAGAATGATCCCAATGAGTGAAAATTGCACACACGACTGTTCCAGCTGCGGCAGCTCCTGCGCTGAACGCACACAGCCCCAGAGCCTGCAGGCTGCTCCTCATGCCGGCTCGCACATCAAGCATGTCATCGCTGTCGTCAGCGGCAAAGGCGGCGTCGGTAAATCCCTGGTAACGTCCCTCATGGCTGTTGAAATGCAGCGCCGCGGCTTCAAGACGGCTATCCTCGATGCCGATATCACGGGCCCGTCGATTCCGAAAGTCTTCGGCCTGACCGACCACGCTACGGGCGATGAAAACGGTATCTATCCGGTAACGACCAAGACGGGCATCAAGGTCATGTCCATGAACCTCCTGCTCGAAGACGCAGCGGCTCCTGTCGTATGGCGCGGCCCGGTCATTTCCGGCGCAGTAAAGCAGTTCTGGACCGATGTCATCTGGGGCGATATCGACTACATGTTCGTCGATATGCCGCCGGGAACGGGCGACGTCCCGCTGACGGTCTTCCAGTCCCTGCCCATGGACGGCATCCTGGTCGTCACATCGCCGCAGGAACTCGTTTCCATGATCGTCGAAAAAGCACTGAACATGTCGGAAATGATGCACGTCCCAGTCCTGGGCCTCATCGAAAACATGAGCTATTTTGAATGTCCTCATTGTCATGAAAAACTGTCCATCTTCGGCAAGAGCCACGTCGAAGAATCGGCACAGAAATATGATATCCCCCATACGGCCAAACTGCCGATCGACCCGGAATTCGCAGCCCACTGCGATAAAGGCGATATCGAAGGCTATGAAGCCAGCTATATGGCAGATACCGCTTCCTTCCTGGAAGGCGTGTTAGGGAAATAATAAAAAGGCGCTGTCGCACGAAGACAGCGCCTTTTCTTGTAGGGGCGCCACGTGGGGCGCCCGCTCTGGGATATGTACGATTTCCTGCCCTGTTTGCTAGAAGAATCATCCAAATCCCTAACGGGTCGCCCACGTGGCGCCCCTACATACTCCGAATTACAAACTATAAAAGAGCAACCTCTCAGTCAGCTTCGCTGACAGCTCTCCTATGAAGAGAGCCACTGCGGGCCGCCTACGAGCCACTAGCCACGAGCCACTAATTATTTCACATTTTTCGTGGCATCGATGCCGAGGGCTCTCATGATGCCAAAGAATACTTCGGTGTTGTCCATGACGCCCTGGAAGTATTCCGAGCCAGGACCTTCAGCGTTGAGCGGTACGTCGTCGGCAGCATGGCATTCGTCACCGATGGTATCGGGAATGTTGGCCGGTACGAGTTCCCAGGGATCGCCGTCGTGATGGCGGGCCGGATTGGCTTTTTCGACGACTGTCGATACCTGATGGTATTCGGTCTTATCGCCAGCCTGCTGAGCTTCCTGTTTGGTAACGGTCTGAGAAACAGTCGGCAGCGTCGGTTTCTGCTGGAAGTGGAAGTTTTCGTAATATTCCGGATGGTTGGCATACTGGATGGCCAGGGTGACATCGGGATCCGGATTATCCGGGAAGCCATCGTGGTTGGCATCCTTGAAGGTCGGGAAGATGGAGTCGGCATAAGTGCGGACAGCTGCCAGGCCCTTCTTGCCATCCCGTTCATGATAGGTACCGGTAATGGAAGCGCCGTGAGCATGGTCGGCGACGACGATGATTAGGGTGTTGTCTCCGTGTTCTTTATTCCATTTCCGAGCGTATTCGATGGCCTTGTCGAATTCGATGGTATCATACGTTGCGCGCTGCCAATCCATGGCGTGGAGCTGTTTGTCGATGGATGCGCCTTCAATCATGGCAAAGAAGCCTTTCGGGTTCTTGCTGAGGATATCCAGGGATTTCTTGGTCATGTTAATGAGGTTCGGCTGGTCCGTATATTTGCCGAGGACTTCCGGGTTCTTGAGCATTTCCCGGTCGACATAGACATTCATCGTGCTCGGATGGAACAGGCCCAGGAGCGGTTTATTATCCGGAGCGGCCATCATTTCCTTAGAATTGCTGACGAAGGTGTAGCCTTTATCCTTGAATTCCTGGATGACGTTCTGGTTGTCATAGCGCTTCGAGCCCTGTTCGGACTGCGGGATGTAACGGCGCGAACCGCCGCCCATGATGACGTCCGGGCGATGATAATCTTCGAGATATTCCGAAGCGAGGTAATCCTGGTTGGCACGGCGGCGCGTATGACCGACCATGGCTGCCGGCGTGGCGTCTGTCGATTCAGCCTGGGTGATGATGCCGACAGACATGCCGCGGCTGCGTTTTACGATTTCCGAAATATTTTCGACGCGCGGATCATCGAAGGGGTCTTTCGTGGAGTCTTCATAGACGCCCAAGGCGTTGACGACGGATTTATGACCTGTTGCATAGGCGGACGCCGAGTTGGCACTGTCTGTCGTCAGGGAATCGTAACCGCTGGTCGTGATCAGGCAGTTATGGGGCATTTTTTCCATGGCCAGTAAGTCATTATACTTGCCGTTGGTCATGCCTTTGGAAATAATACGGGCCATTTCGCGGGCCTGCAGGGACATGCCGTCGCCGACGAAGAGGATGACGTTCTTGGCCTGGCGCTGAGCTTTGTCCTGAACGACGGTATAGCGGGCATCGGCCGAGTTAGCGCCATCAGCATCGGTAGCCGTCGCTTTTACCGTATAGGCACCGGCTTTGGGGAAATTGACCTGATTGGCACGATATGAAATGACGCCGTTGCCTAAATCTTTAGCATCTAATTTCTGACCAAAGAATTTATCGGCCTTCTGTCCATTGACCGTAATATCGACATTCTTCAGATTCTTTGCTTTCGATACTTCGACGTCGAAATCGAATTTGGCACCAGCCAGGAATTTCGCATTATCGACGGGAAGGATGCGGATATCTGCCGCCTGTACTCCGGGAATGAATCCTGCTAATGAGCCGCAGGCTACCATGGAAAGAATTGCTCGTTTTAACCATTGTCGTTTCATATCGTGACCTCCTGAATTTTGTAACATATTCGACACGATAAGTATAAAGTCCCTATACATAGAAAAGGTCAAATCTATGTATAATTTATGTATAATCTCAGGAAGGAGTGTATACTCATGATTTACAGCTGCATAGATATCGGTGGTACAGCCATCAAATTCGGCCTCGTCGACGAAACGGGCCGGTTCCATAAGAAAGGCAGCCTGCCGACAGAAGCGGCGACGGGCGGCGGTCCGGGCATTGTCCACAAAGTCCGCTCGCTCATCCAGCGCCAGCTGGCCGACCATCCCTTAGCTGGCATCGGCATCTCGACAGCCGGCATCATCGACACGGAAAGAGGGGCCGTCGACTACGCCCTGTCCATCCCGGACTATACGGGGACGGCCTGGAAATCGCTCTTGGAAAATGAATTCCAGCTCCCCTGTATCGTCGAAAACGACACGAACTGCGCCGCCCTGGGAGAATGGTGGCTCGGCGCCGGCCGGGACATGGACTCCCTCTTCGCCGTGACCGTCGGCACCAGTATCGGCGGGGCCTTCATCGAAAAGGGCCATATTCTCCACGGATCCTGCCGGTCTGCCGGGGAAATCGCCTATATGCGCGTCCCTGCCAGCCGCCTCCACGACGTCGCTTCGGCGACATACCTCTGCCGGGAAATGGCATGCAAAAAAGCCGCCGACCCGAAAAAGGTCGACGGCCGTACTTGCTTTGCCTGGGTCCGTCAGGGAGATGCCACGGCAGCAGCTGTCCTCGATACATTCTGCCAGAATCTGGCCGATGGCCTGGCCAATATCGCCTGCCTGTGCAATCCCGATGGCATCGTCCTCGGCGGCGGCATCATGGCCCAAGAGGATATCCTGAGGCCGAAGCTGGAAACAGCCCTGGCGGCACGATTGCCGGCCATGATGCTGCCGCCTAAGGGACTGGCCTTCGCCAAACGGCAGAACGACGCCGGTATGCTGGGCGCGTTGTATCTATTGCTGCATCGAAACGGCAGCTATTGATGATTCAGTTTCGTGCGGACGATGCGGGTTACTTTGTCATCGACTAAGGCCCGGAATTCCGCGTTGCTCTTATATTCCTTCAAGAGGCCGTCATACGTTTCCCGTTCGTGGGCATATTCATGGCAGACCAGGACCATATCGGCACCGGCCTTGATGGCCATGACGCCCATGTCGGCAAAGGCATAGTGCTTGGCCATGGCGCCCATTTCCATATCGTCGGAAACGATGAGTCCCTGGTAGCCGAAAGTGTTGCGCAATAAATCGGTCATAATCGGCTTGGAGACACAGGCCGGAAGATTGGGGTCCAGCGCCGGGAAGGTGACGTTCGAGACCATGATGAACATTTTCTGATTGTCTTCGCTCTTGATGAGGTTTTCAAAAGGCTTCAAATCCTGCTTCATCAAGTCATCCTTGGAACTGTTGACGCTGTCGCCGTCGATATGGGGATCCGTCTTGACTTTGCCGATGCCCGGGAAATGCTTGAGGGAACACCAGATTCCCGTCTGTTCGTAGCCGGCAATGGCTTCATGGGCGAATTGGGTCACGACGCCAGGGTCGAGGCTATACGACCGTTCAGCCTGAGAACCGAGGTCGACGACAGGCGCAAAGTTGACGTTGATGCCCAGCTTTTTCAGGGCATCGCCCGTCGTGACGGCCCACTGTTTCGCCTGGGCCGGCTGGCCGCTCTGGCCGATGGACTGCTCAGACGGTACGGGCGGGAAGGCCTTGCGCATGCGCAGGACCTGGCCCCCTTCCTGATCGAGGGCAATGAAAGGCATGACGCCGCTCTTCTTGCGGATCGTCGTGTCTATTTTTTTTGTCAAATGCTGGACCTGTTCGGGTGTATCCATATTGCGGTCGAATAAGATAACATTCCCGGCATGGCAGTATTCCAGCTGGCGCTGGCCCTGGTCGTCGATGGTCGTCCCGGCCAGGCCGATCATCATGAGCTGGCCGATTTTTACTTCCGGTGACATCTTGGCGACGAGCCGCGATGCTTCATCTTCCTGAACAGCGCCTTTAGAGGGCCCTGCCGGGCCCGCTGGCGACGGCGAACGGTCCCAGAAGAACCAGGCGCCGATGACTGCCAGCACCAGGATAGCCAGGGCCAGGAAAATGCCGCTCTTCGTATTAGGCTTCTTCATTATATGCCAGCTCCCCGGCGATGACCGTCTGTTTTACATGGAAATCGTTGCTGTCCAGGATGGTAATGTCCGCCTGCTTCCCTTCTTCCAGGGAACCGATGCGGTCGTAGACACCGAGGGCTTTGGCCGGGTTGACCGTAGCCATGGCGACGACATCGGGAATGGAGGCGCCGGAATTGATGAGGAAATGGAGGACCACTTCGTTCATGGGGGCAATGCTGGCAGCCAGGGTCCCGTCAGCCAGGCGGGCTTCACCATTCTTGACGAAGACTTTCTGGCCACCCAAGCTGGATTCGCCATCGCCCTGCAGGCAGGCCCGCAACGAGTCGGTGACCAGGATGAGGCCGTCGCGGCCTTTCATCTGATAGGCCAGTTTCTGCGCTGCCGGATGGACGTGCAAATCGTCGCAGATCAATTCACAGCAGGCGCCCTTATGGAGCAGGGCCGCGCCGACGACACCGGGTCTGCGATGGTGGAACGGCGTCATAGCATTATATAAATGCGTAACATGGCAGCTGCCGAGGGCGTCCATGCATTCCATGGCCTGGTCGAAATCGGCCGCCGTGTGACCGATGGACACGATAATACCGTGGTCCTGGCAGTCCTTCAGGAATTTCTTGTTCTTCAATGTTTCCGGTGCCAGGGTGATGATCTTGATGACGTCGGCATACGGTTCGATCCAGGAAAAATCGGCAGTCTGGATATTTTCTTCCGCCTGGGAGCCTTTGTAAGCCGGGCTGATGAAAGGCCCTTCCATATGAGCGCCCAATACCTGGGCGCCGCCCTGATAGTCGTCCCGGGCCTGACGGATTCGGCTGAGGGCTTTCTCGATGCGTCCCTGTTCCATAGTCATCGTCGTCGGTACGAAGGACGTAACGCCCGTCGCCGGCAGGGCCTGCTGCATGGTCTTCAGGGCCTGGACATCGTCATCCATAGTGTCGGCACCGGCACAGCCGTGGATATGTTCATTGATGAATCCCGGTACGACGAAGCCGCCATTGGCGTCGATGAATTCCGAGCACATGCCGGCCCGGAACTGCTTGCGCGGTACGATGCGCCAGATATCCTTTTCATACATAATGACGTGACCGTTAATGATTTCGTTCGGCAGGACAATGAGTCCGTCGATGATAGCTTTCATGTTGATTTCCTCCTAATGTGTTCATTGCCTCCAGTATACCACAAACGGCAAGGCTGTGGAAATTGTGGATAAATGAAGTGGATAAGTTGTGCACACACTGTCAGAATGGCTATTTTATGCTTTGTTCACCTGTGCATACCTTTCCACAATATATCCACATATTGTGCATAACTTGCCGAGAGCATTTATCCACATTTTTTCAAGAATTATGCACATTATCTGCGCCATTTGTTCGCCCGTCAAAAATCGCGTAATCATCCCGTTTTCAGGCCGTTTTCACCGGAGGTACACATTTATCCACGAAAGTTATCCACATTTTCCCTGCGAATCCCCAAAAAGTATGCACCTGAAAAAATCAGCATAACCGTGCGCTTCACAAAAAAATATCCACATTTCTGTCACCCTTGTGCACAGGAAATGTGGATAAATTGTTTATAGATTATGGTGGAGGCTTATCCCTTAATCGACAGGGCGGCTCCAATCAATGTGAATGCCCGTAGCCCGCCAGATATAGCACAAGGCCAGTTTCAGCATTTCCAGGCTCGATGTCGGGACGGTGCTGATGGTCTTATATTGCGCTAAATCCGTATACTGGTGCAAGACTTTTTCTGTCGTCAAATACTGGCGGGCCCGTTCATTCATGACGTCGTCGTTCAAGTGGACGCCGAGTTCTTTCGTCTCTGTATCGTATTCGATGTACCCGTTATTGTTATCACCCGTGTGGGCAGCTACTTTAAAAATTGCCATAACAAAAACTCCTTCTTTATCGTTCTTATGTATCTTTTTCATGGGACATTTCCCAAAGAAATCCTTTCATGATGGCCGTGCGGCCAAAGCGTTTCTGCAGCTTGTCGATGGCTTCCGTCACTTTCGCCTTCGTCTCTTCATCTTCCGAGAACAAGTCGCCCTGCACCTGATAGGCCTGGAGCTGGCTGACCGTCAGGCCCAGGAGGCGGATGGGCTCATGACCTCTGCTCTTATTATACAATTTTTTTGCCGAAAAATATAACTGTTCTTCCGAACAGGTCCCTATGCTGTGCAGCGTCAAAGAGCGGGTAATGGTCTTGAAAGAGGCATAGCGTATCTTGATGGTGATGGTCCGTCCCATGAGCCGGTTCTGCCGCAGCCGCCACGACACTTCGTTGGCCAGGAGGCGGAACTGTTCATCCACTTCGGCGTCGCGCGTCAGGTCATGGCTGTACGTATGCTCATTGCCGACAGACTGGGGCCGCCGCCGTACTTCCAGCGGCCGGTTATCCTGGCCCAGGGACAAGCGGTAAATCCGCTGGGCCGGATTGCCTACGATGGGCTGGAGCGTTTCGGGACTGGCCGCGGCGATGTCGCCGATAGTATGATAGCCCGCTTTTTGCAGGGCCTCTTCGGTCACCTTACCGACGCCCCACAGACGGCTCAGCGGCAAGGGTGCCAATATCTGCCGCTCAGTCCCATAGGGAATCCAGACCAGGCCATCCGGTTTGCGAAGGTCCGATGCCAGTTTGGCCAGGAACTTATTCGGTGCTATCCCAGCCGATGCGACGAGGCCCGTCGTCCGCCGTATTTCTTCCTTTACGGCTTTGCCCATGTCGACGATATCCGGATAATGGCGCTCCATGCCGGAGACGTCGAGGAAGGCCTCATCCAGGGCCAGCGGTTCGATGAAGGGCGAGTAATGGGACAGGATCAGGCGTATCTGATGGGAAATGCGCCGGTAATGGGACATGCGCACAGGCAGGAAGACGCCATTCGGACAGAGCCTGCGGGCCAGTTTCATGCTCATGGCTGAATGGACGCCATAAGCCCTGGCTTCATAAGACGCCGTCGCGACGACGCCCCGCTCCATCAGGCCGCCAACGATGACCGGCAGGCCCTTCAGGGCCGGATTATCCCGTTGTTCTACAGAAGCATAAAACGCATCCATATCGACATGCATGATCCATCGCCGTGCCATAACCATCCCTCCTCCATTCTATTTTATATTATACAACGATTGGCCGCCCTAAATATAGAGGGGCGCATTAATTCGTACAAATTATCGTTAACAATTAGACAGCCTACAGAAACACAGATTGCTTTAAAATGGCTTAGTACCGCCATTTATAAAGAAGTATACATCATTGGATTTTCATTCCGTAATATGGTAAACTATAAGAATACTAAAGAGAGGTGAAACATTATATCATGGATTTATTCCAACTGACATACTTCATCGAAGTCGCTCACAAAAAAAGCTTTACCAAAGCTTCAAAATCGCTGCACATCAGCCAGCCGTCGATCAGCAAGGGGATCAAAGCCCTGGAAGAACACTGGGGTGTCCAGCTCTTCGACCGCAAGGGGAAAAATGTAGAGCTTACGGAAACGGGTTCCTATTTGCTCCCTAAAATCGAAGAACTCATCAAGGGATTCACCCAGCTAAATGAAGAAATGGAGTCGCCACAGCTGCTCAATGCCGGTAAATTGTCCGTCGGCGTACCGCCTATGATCGGCTCTTCCGTCATCGCGCCGTTCATCGCCCATTTCATCAACAAATATCCCAAAATCGAACTGGAAATGAAGGAAGTCGGTTCCCAAGACGTCGTATCCGCCATTGATGACGGCCTCATCCAGGTCGGGTTCGTCGCCCTGCCGATTACGACAGAAATTCCTTATGAATTTTTCATCTTCCACGAAGAACCTCTCGACGTCGTTCTCTGGCCGGATCACCCCCTGGCCTCCCAGCCATCGCTGACCTTGTCGGATATCAAAGACGAAACGTTCGTCTTCTACCCAAGCGGATTCTCCCTGAATCCCTACCTGCGTTCGGCTTTCCAGGAAATCATGGCCCATCCGAAGATCGTCTGCCGTTCCAGCAACTGGGACTTCCTGGCCCAGATGGTTGCCGGCCGCCTGGGGATTTCCCTGATGCCGCACACGATCTGTCAGCGGATTTCACCGGACCTTGCCGTCTCCGTCCCCCTCGTCCAGCCCCATCTCTATTGGACCCTGGCCCTGATCTGGAAAAGCAAGGGCTATTTATCGCACCCATCCCGGACATGGGTACAGTCGTTTAAAGATTATTTCAAGGATGCCAACGCGGCCATCCAGAGTGCCGCAGCCGAACATCCTTACCTTTCAGAGGAGTAGATCACGATGTCCACATCATTGCTATCGGCAGCAGAAAAAGACGAAATTTTTTCACATCAGCATGATAACGGCCCCTTCAGCGCCCTGGCCCTGGAAACGGCCTGCCTGAACTATCTGGACCGGCTGAACCGTACCTTCCGCAATCCCCTGGCAGCCCCGGCCGACCGCCGGGCAGCCCTCAAAAAGGGGATGGTCCTGGAAGAGAAACTGTTCGAGTATATCCGCCACGAGACGCCGATCAGCTATTTTGACAGCGATTTCCGCGAACAGACGAAACAGTATATCCGCATGCGGGAAATCTATGTCGACGCCGTGAACTTCACCTTCAAGCGCCACCGCTTCCGTTTCGTCCTGGACCTGCTGCGCCTGTACAGCGAAGACCCGTGCCAGATTCTCCCTGAACGGGATATCTTTAAGGCAAAATGGGAACAAGTCCTGCTCTACGACTACCTGCTCCTCGACATGGGCCAGAAGAACACGGAAGACATCGGCCGCGAAGCCGTATCTAACGGCTATCACGAATGTGACTATACCCTGGAAATCGAAGAAGTATGGAAACAGCCGATGAAAGCCGTTCCCCGCTCCCACTTCCGCTACGTCAAAGCCGCCCTGCCCTATAGCCAGGGCGCCCGGGCCATCGCAACGTGGATGAAAGACCACGCCGCCGAACTGGCACCGGCCCTCTGGGTCGTCGATACCCAGGCCATCGAAGCTCTGCGCCAAGGACCGGACCTGACCGTCAGCGACAAAGATATCGCAAGTATTGAAAAAACGTTTTAGAAAAAGGCGCTGTCACATAAAGACAGCGCCTTTTTAAGTTTGCAGTTTTCAGTTTGTAGTGGACGGCTAAAAATTTTAAAGTCATCTGCTACAAACTACAAACTCTGTACTACAAACTATAAATCCAAAGAAATCATGTATACCGGCCAAATTCTCCGTACGACTTTCCGATTTACATTAAATGGTGTTTCAAGGCGTAGTCTACGAGTTCGGCTTTGGTCTTGCAGTTCAATTTCTGCATGAGTCTCGTCTTATAAGTCGACACGGTCTTGACCGAGAGGTGCAGTGTGTCGCCAATGGCCGACAGGGAATGGCCATGGACCAGGGCCACGAGGACTTCTTGTTCCCGCGCCGACAGGGCCGGATGCTGGCCGGCACCGTCGAGGACGCCATCGAGGAGGCTCCGGGCTTCGCGTTCACTCAGGTAGCGGTGTCCGGAAACGACAGAGCGCAGCCCTTTGAAGAGTTCCGCATCGAGCGTATCCTTGCAGAGATAGCCGTCTGCACCGAGCTGCATGAGTTCCGTGACGTACTGCTGCTCGCTGTACATGGTCAGGACCAGGACTTTGACATCATAATGGCGGCGCCGGATTTCCCGCAGACAGTCGATGCCATTCATGACCGGCATGGAAAGGTCCAGCAGGACGACGTCGACAGGCGTGTCTTCCAGCCGCTCCAGGACTTCCTGTCCGTTCGAGGCTTCGGCGACGACATGGCAGTCGTCCTGAGAGGCCAGCAATAGTTTCAACCCCGTCCGCAAGATGCGGTGGTCATCAGCCAAGAGAATGTTCATGTTCTTCCTCCTCACTCAAATACAACGGCAGGGAAATGGTCAGCGTCGTCCCTTTGCCAGGATGGCTGTCGATGGCAAAGGTCCCGTTCAATACATCTGTCCGCTCGCGCATACTGACCAGTCCTAAATGGTTATCCAGGCGGGCCCGTTCGGCCCGGTCCGCACTGAAGCCGATGCCATCGTCGCGGACAGACAAGGTGAGCTTCGACGGCAGGACGTGGAGCCCGATGGTCACGGTATGGGCCTGGGCGTGACGGGCAATGTTGGTCAGCCCCTCCTGGACCATGCGATAGCAAAACAAGGCCACCGGCCGGGACACGCGCGATATGTCGCCGTCATGATGGAAGGTCACGGTCAGCCCCGGCTGTGTCTGGCGATACGTGTCCAGGTACTTTTCAATGGCTACGACCAGGCCCAGGTCATCCAGCAGGGGCGGATGGAGATTGACGGCGAGATGGCGCAGGCCTTCCAAAGTCTCGCGGGTCAAATCGCGGACACCGGCGACGAGTTCCCGGACCTTCGGCTCTTCTGTCTGGTCCATGATGAGCCGCAAATAGGCCAGCATCGATACCATGGACTGGCTCGTCTCATCGTGAAGTTCCCGCGAAATGCGGCGCCGTTCGTCTTCACGGGCAGAAAAGAGCTGGTCGATGAGCCAGATACGGGTCTTCTCCTTTTCCCGCAGGGCGGTCAGCAATTTCGAGTTCTCCCGGTCTTTTACAGCCAGGCGGTTGCTCATGACATTGAAGGCTTTCGCCAGGCGCCCGACTTCATCTTTCGTCTCGACGGGCACGCGGACACTATAATTCCCGCGGCCGATCTGGCGGATAGCCTGGGCCAGGGTCTGGACAGGCCGCAAAAAGGCCCGGGCATAGCGCGTAGCCAGTACGGAAGCTGCCAGACAGATGGCCAGGATGACCAGCATGGTCTGGACGAAGCGCTTCCACATGAGCTGCATCATCGGCCGTTCCGACAAGCCGATGCGGAAATAGCCGACCAGGCCGCCATCAATGGGATAGATGACTTCCCGTATATATCCTTCCGTACTGTCGAAGGTCACAGTCTTATCGGCTCCGTCGTGCTGCACGTCGCGCCGTTCCGGCAAGCCCTTTGGCAGGCCGTCCGTAAACGTGCTGGCCAGGATACGGCCATCGGGATAAGTCACCAGGATATACCGCACCTGGTCATTCGTCTGCTGAGCATGGAGCAGCTGTTCCGTCATGGCAAAGCGGTCATCGACGAGGATATCGTTACTGATGACCTGACTGATTGAGGCTGCCAGCTCCCGCCCGGATGTATCGAGTTCGTGATTCATATAGGTGCTCGTCGAGTAAAGGAACAGGGAAGCAGCCAGCAGGCCGCAGACAAAGATCGTGCCGACGATGAGGGCGTTAAATTTTACATAGAGTGTATAGTTTCTCATATCAAGTCCCTGCCAATCGTCTCTGTTCCGCATACTGCCGCTTGAACTGCTCATAAGCCGCCGTATCGGGAGCTACGAAGCGGTCGATGACAATAGTCTTCATGGACCGCGATAAATCGGGGTTTTCGTGCATCGTATAGAATATCCGCCGCAAGGACGCCTTTTCTTCCGGGTCCAAGCTGCTGCGCACGACGATAGGCCCTGTCGGCGCTTCCGGCATCTTTGCCAGCACCCGCACCTGCCGGGCCAGCTGGGGATTCGTCTGCTCTATGAGCTCATAAATCTGGCTGTCCACGCCAGCCGCGTCGGCCAAGTGATTGGCCACGGCCCAGATGGACTTGTCATGGCCGTGAGTGAAGAAGAAGCGCTTAAAGAACTGCTCCGGCGTCGTCCCCTGCTGGGCCAGGCGGAAAGTAATGGCCAGGCAGCCAGAATAGCTCAAGGGGTCCGTAAAGGCAAAGACCCGCCCCTGGAGCTGGTGTGTATCGGTGATGTCGCTGTCTGCGGCCGTAATGATGTACGTCTGATAATACGACGAGCCATTCGTCTCGGTCATGGCCAGCAGCTCAATGGGCTCATGACCTTGATAAGCCGCATAGGCCCCAGTCGAAGAAAAGGCCACGTCGGCATCGCCATTGGCCAACAGCGTATTCAGTTCTTCATAGGTCCGGCGCTGGATGAGGATGGCCGGCCGGTTTTCCTGCTGCGAAATATAATTGACAATCTGCTGGTATACCTGCCGCGTTTCCTTCGGCGACATGACCGACGCAAAGGCGATGCGCAGCGGCTTCGTATCCGGTTCCTCTGCAGCCGGATGCGTATCCTGCGGCTGGGTGAAGTCGATATAGCCCTGCGGACGGGCACAGGCTGCGCAGAACAAAGAAAGCATGACCAGCACGATCAGTGAAAGGACCCGTTTCATCTGTTACCTCCATAAATCATTACGTTTACTATATCATACAGGATGGAGATGCGCAAAAAGAGGTTGTCACATTAAGACAACCTCTTTCAAGTTAACGAATCAATCTTCTTTCGGTTTGGCGTTCCATACGAGGAGGGCCAATACGGTCGAAGCGATGGCGGCACCGACCCAGAATTCCGTAGCCATGCCGAAATCATAGGTCTTGACGCCGTTGACGACGGTAATCGTCATGAGCTTCCCAGTGATGAATTCCTGGATAGCGGCACCGGCATAACTGAGCAGGCCGATCATGCCCATGGCTGCCCCGGTGACGCGCTTCGGTACGATATCGACAGCCATGAGGCCGCCCATGTAGCAGACCAGGGCGCCCATCGTGAAGCCGTAGAAGGTCATGCACAGCATATCCATGGTGAACGACTGCGGTGCCCAGAGGAAACCGGCAATCGACAGGGAGTAGAAAATCCCGTACAGCAAGGCCGGCATGTTGCGCTTGTGGTTAAAGAATTTGTCAGAAATGACGCCGCACAACAGAGCCCCGAAGATACCGGCTACCTGCATGTAAGCCATGACGCCGGCAGCACCCATGATGTCATAGCCTTTCTGCGAGGTCAGATAGACGACGCCCCAGCTTTCGATGGCATAGCGGGCAATGTAGACGCAGAGCGAGGACAAGCCGAGGATCCAGACGGCCGGATTCTTGACGACAGCATTCCACTGCATGGCACCGACGGATTTTTTCTTTTCTTCGTCGATCTGTTCCTGTGTCTTTTCCCCATAGTAGACAGCCCCATTCGGCAGGCCCTGCGTTTCCGGGCGGTCACTCATGCCAAAGTAGATGAAGACCGTACCGACCAGGGAAATGATGCCGGCCGAAATGAATCCCATAGACCAGTTATACATGGAGACGATGGCAGCAATGGCAAAGTAAGCGAAAGAAGAGCCGAGATTGTGGCTCGTGAACCAGATGCCATATAAGGTCCCGCGTTGTTTATTGCTGAACCACTGGTTAAGGGAAACGATAGACGGCCCGGCACCATACGACTGGAACCAGCCATTAAGGCCCCACAAGACGGCCAGGGGGACAAAGGAATTGACCAGCCCCATGCCGACCATGGTAAGCGAGGAAATGAACAGGCCGAATGAGAAAAACCGCTTATTGTTCATCCGGTCTGCCAGGAAGCTGTTGGTGAACTTCCCAAGACCGTAGGTCACAAAGAAAATAGAACCGATGATACCGATTTCCGTCGGCGTGACGATACCCGAAGCCAGGAGCGGCTTCTTGATGACCGAGTAACTCTGGCGGATGATGTAGTAAAAGGCATAGCCGATGGTAATGGACGCAAAGACGCGCCAGCGCATGGCATTGAATTTCTTCTTAATCGCCGCGGCATCCGTCATCTGCGGAGCATCCGGAGCGGTCTTGAAAAAATTCCAAATCAGGTTGAACATAGTGAAAAACTCCTTCCGTTGCAAAAATCCGTAATCATAATTCCGCAATTTACGGTTTCTATTATAAGGAACGGATTTTGCTGACGGTAGCCGAAAAATTCTGATTTTTCTGTAGGAGTTTTTCTGACATTACATGACGCGTTTGGCTCCGATGTAGCGGGCAGCCCAATAACTGCTGTCCATATCGGAAATGCTGACGCCATCGCTGGCGGCATTGATGAACTGGTGATTGCCGATATAGATGCCGACGTGGGAAATGCCCGAATCATATGTCGAGAAGAAGACCAGGTCGCCAGGCTGCAGGTTAGCCATGGAAACGGAATAGCCTACGCCATACTGTTCGTCGGCACTGCGCGGCAAGTCGATGCCGGCTGCCGAATAGACGTAGCGCGTGAAGCCAGAGCAGTCGAAGCCGGACGGCGTCGAACCGCCAAAGATATAGGGAACGCCGATATACTGGTTGGCAATGTCGAGGATATGCGTAGCCGCCGGACTTTCGACGCGGGCCAGGCCATTATAGCCGCCGTTGCCGAAACGGCGGATAGGGCCATTGGGCAGGCCCTGCCCGGTAAGGGCATAAAAAGTCGACTGGCCGACGATACCGTCCGTTTCCAGCCCGTGGTCGGCCTGGAACTGGCGGATGGCCTGTTCCGTCCCGACGCCAAAAACGCCATCGACATCGACGGTATAGCCATTATTGGCCAGTGCCTGCTGGATCACGCGGACTTCATTTTCTGCCGTAACAGCCGGCAAAGCGTCCGAAGCCGCCCCTCCCTGCGAAGTCCTGTTTTCCGGCATGGCTTCCCCCATGAGGGCTTCATACGTAGCGGCGCCAATGATGCCATCACAATCCAGTCCGTGGTCTGCCTGGAACTGACGGACTGCGGCCTGGGTCGAATCGCCATAATCGCCATCCGCATCCGTATCATAACCATGCGCCGTCAAAGCCTGCTGGATTTCAGTAATCTGATGTCCCTTGTCACCGGGATGGAACGTCGCACCAGCCACCGACAGGGATGTCATGAAACACACCCCCAGCATAACGGCTATCTTCTTTGTCGTATCCATGGAATACCCCTTTCCCAAATTTGTAACATAGATAGTTAATTATACCATTTTTTTCGCCACATTTATAGTATGGGGCCATTGTCGAACGAAGGCTTATGCCATCATGCGAGATTCCTTTCACCTTATAGCTTGTAGTACGGAGTTTGTAGCGAAAACCTTTAAATTTAAAGCCATCTGCTGACGGCTAACAGCTAGCCGCTGACTGCAAAAAAAAAGGGGGGGGGGCTGTCACACGAAGTCTTCTACCATCATGCGCGGCCCGTTTACTTTATAGTTTGTAGCACAGAGTTTGTAGTTTGCAGAGAAAACCTTTAAATTTAAACCCATCCGCTAACAACTAACAACTAGCCACTAACAACTTTAAAGGGCTTGTCGTCGTGCGACAAGCCCCTTTTTTACATACGGATTTTATTAGAATTTGCCAGCTTTGGCAGCGCCTTCTACGGCTACGGCTACAGCTACGGATGCGCCAACCATGGGGTTGTTGCCCATGCCGAGGAAGCCCATCATTTCTACGTGAGCCGGTACGGACGAAGAGCCAGCGAACTGTGCATCGCTGTGCATACGGCCCATGGTATCGGTCATGCCGTAAGAAGCCGGGCCGGCAGCCATGTTGTCCGGATGGAGTGTACGGCCTGTGCCGCCGCCGGATGCAACGGAGAAGTATTTCTTGCCCATTTCGATACATTCTTTCTTATATGTACCGGCAACGGGGTGCTGGAAGCGGGTCGGGTTGGTCGAGTTGCCCGTAATGGAGACGTCGACGCCTTCGTGGTGCATGATAGCGACGCCTTCGCGGACATCGTCGGCACCGAAGCAGCGGACATTGGCCCGTTCGCTCTTGGAATACGGGATTTCACGGACGATGTTCAGTTCACCCGTTTTGTAATCGAACTGGGTCTGAACATAGGTGAAGCCGTTGATACGGGAAATGATCTGAGCAGCGTCTTTGCCGAGGCCGTTGAGGATGACGCGGAGAGGCACTTTACGAGCCTTGTTGGCATTGCGGACGATGCCGATAGCACCTTCAGCAGCTGCAAAGGATTCGTGGCCTGCGAGGAAGCAGAAGCATTTCGTTTCATCCTGCAAGAGCATAGCTGCCAGGTTGCCGTGGCCGCGGCCGACTTTGCGGTCTTCAGCAACCGAACCGGGGATGCAGAAGGACTGGAGGCCGATGCCGATAGCTTTCGCAGCTGCTACAGCCGTGCGTGCATTGGTCTTGATGGCGATAGCGGCGCCAACGGTGTATGCCCAGCCGGCATTTTCAAATGCGATAGGCTGTACGTCTTTGACGATTTTATAGGGATCCAGGCCGGCAGCTGCACAGATATCGCGACATTCTTCAACGCTGCCGATACCGTATTCTTTCAGTACGCCGAGGATCTTATCAATTCTTCTGTCGTAGCTTTCAAATAATTCCATGGTTTTGCCCTCCTATTGCTGTCTCGGATCGATATACGAAGCTGCTTCTTCAAAGCGGCCATAATGGCCTTTTGCGTCTTCCATGGCTTTCGCCGGTTCGACGCCTTTCTTGATGGCTTCCATCATTTTGCCGAGGTGGATGAATTCATAGCCGATGACCTGGTTGTCTTCATCGAGTGCCATGCGGGTGACATAGCCTTCGGTCATTTCCAGATAACGCGTGCCTTTGGCTTTCGTGCCGAACATGGTGCCGGTCTGGCTGCGCAGGCCTTTGCCGAGGTCGTCCAGGCTGGCGCCGATGGGGAGACCGCCTTCGGAGAATGCCGTCTGGGTACGGCCATAGACGATCTGGAGGAAGAGCTGGCGCATAGCGACGTTGATAGCATCGCAGACCAGGTCGGTGTTGAGGGCTTCAAGAAGCGTTTTGCCCGGAAGGATTTCCGAAGCCATAGCAGCAGAATGAGTCATGCCGGAACAGCCGATAGTTTCAACGAGGGCTTCTTCGATGATGCCGTCTTTGACGTTGAGGGTCAGCTTGCAGGCGCCCTGCTGCGGAGCACACCAGCCTACACCGTGGGTCAGACCGCTTACATCTTTGATTTCCTTTACCTGTACCCATTCGCCTTCTTCCGGAATCGGTGCCGGTCCGTGATATGCGCCTTTCGTGACGGGACACATATTCTTAACTTCTGTTGAATATAACATGTTCTCTTCACCCTTTCAAAATGTATGAGAAATAAAAAGCAGCACGTATAGGACTCAGTCCTTCAACTGGTCGTATATCTGTGTGAATAAAGCGCGATACATGCTGCCTTTGCGCCACAAGAATGAAAATGCGTGCATGACGGAAAAATCCTTGACGACAATGCGCCGCAGCGTCCCGTCAGCCAGTTCTTTCTGAACCGATTTTTCATATAAAAATGCAATACCGCAGTCGCGGCAGGCCAGCCCTTTGACGGCCGACAAGCTGCCCACTTCATAGCGGGCCGGGAAATGTTCCAGTGTGTACCCCTGTTCTGCCAGCTTATGTTCTAAAATCCGGCGGGCGCCGGCATGGCGTTCGCGGACGATGACCCGATAGCGCATGAGTTCAGACAGGGTCATTTCCTCCGGCGCTTCATAGCCTGTGCCGCAGACAGCGACAATCGGTTCATTAGAAAATAAGAGCGATTCATAGCGCCCCTGGTCAAAGGAGCTTTCGACGATGGCGAAATCAATGGCACCATCATCCAAGGACTGGAGCAGTTTTTCAGCATCGGCAATTTCCATGCGGAGATTCATATCGTCGTTATGCTTGAGCAGGTCAGCCAACTTATCGAGAATCCCCACGCCAGCCGTTGGCGTCGCACCAAAAGACAAGGAGCGGTTATGCTGCAAATCACGGAGATGCTCTTTCAAGATGGCATCGTCATGGCTGATGGCAGTCACGGCATTCCAAAGGATGTGACCAGCCTGGGTCAGCTGCAGGTGTTTCCCCTTGTAACTAAAGAGTTTGGTCCCATATTCGCGTTCTAAATAGCGAATATGCTGAGAAACGGCAGGCTGTGTGATGTGCAGTTCCGCAGCAGCCCGGGTATAGTTCATGTGACGGCAAACGCACAAAAATGTATGGATACGAAAATCTAACATAGCACCCTTTCCTTTCTTTGCGTTTTCCATAAGATAATTTTATGATATTTCAAAATTTTTATCAAGAAAAAAGTGGGCATTTTATGTATACACATGGGACGACTTCGCTCCCATCGATTTCGATGCCGGCCTGTTTCCGTACGCTTGTAGTAGACGAGGCCCTCATGGTATAATAAGGATAAATGATTAACTCATCAAATACAAGAAAGGATGAATCATTATGATGAAAAAAATGACGACACTCTGCGCGTCCCTGCTCCTGGCCCTGGGCTGCCTGACAGCCAATGCCATGGATTCCCAGACCCTGGTCAATAATCCCAGCCGTTACCGGGTCATCAGCACCAGCCCGGACGGCATCGTCTATGCCGATATGGATTCCCTCCGGGCCATGCAGACCATGGACTATCCCAACAGCATCGAAAACATGAGCCTGACGCTGTACGTCGAAAAATACGCCGGCATCCGCGACGACCTGGTCTTCCAGATGGGCCAGGAAATCCACCAGATCAACGAATACAAAGCGGCCCTGCACGCCAACAAGCGCGAAGGGACATACGACCTGAAAGCCGATCTGACCAAGGTCTACCGGCCCGATGGAACAGACTATGCCGTCAAGATCGACACGGTCCAGTTCAAAAACGTCCGCGACATGTACACGGCCCTGCATCACTTCGCCGCCCTCACGCCGCAGAAGGATTAGTGGCTCGTGGTTCGTGGTTCGTGGCTAGTGGCTCGCAGTGGCTCTCCTTATAGGAGAGCTGTCAGCGAAGCTGACTGAGAGGTTTCTCTATCAACATAGTTTACAGAAAAGGGGCTGTCGCATGTGCGACAGCCCCTTTTTGAGTTTTAAGTTTGCAGCAAATGGTAAAAAATTTAAAACCATCCCCTGGCCACTAGCTGCTAACCACCAGCCACTTAAAATATTTCCCTCCGGCCCGCAGCTATTGTATAATAGAGGCAATGAATCTTTATTATATGAAATGAAGGGGACCTGACATGACGAATGAAAAATATATGAATATGATCCGCAACAATCCCTATGTAATCGACCGCATCGAAAATCCGTCGGAAGAAATGCAGCTCCTGGCTGTCCAGATGAACGGCCTGGCCCTGCAATACATCAAGCATCCTTCCGAAGCCGTCCAGAAAGCCGCCGTCGCCAACACGGCGCGGGCCATCCAATTCATCGACCATCCCTCGGAAGACATGCTCCTGCAAGCCGTCCAGTCCGGCTGGAACAACTTGAGCTATATCAAAAATCCGTCACCGGAACTCATCGACGCCGCCCTGGAACAGTCCGGCTGGGCCATCAAATACGTCAAAGACCCGGACGAAGACCTGCAGCTGCGGGCCGTAGAAAAGAATTACGATGCCATCAAATACATCCAGCATCCGACACCGGCCGTCCAGCTGGCTGCCATCCGCGGCAATTACGAAGCCCTGCGCTACATCGAAAAACCGACAGAAGAAGCGAAAGAACTGGCCATCAGCGAAAATGAACAGGCCATCCGCCTCATCCCGGACATCAGCAAAGAAGAATTCCTCCACTTCCTCAGCCGCAACGTCCTGGTCAGCAAATATATGCCCAAGGGCATTTCCCTGACGCCCGATGACTGGCGCAACACCTTCAAGGCCGTCTTGTCCCGGGATGACGTGCCGGAAGACTACGTCCGCAACTTCATTACCTGCAGCGCCGTCGACCTGACGCCGGCTGATAAAGTCCTCCTCGTCGACGATTGCGGCAGCAAGAAGGCCCGCCGCATCACAGTAGATGAAAAATTGACATTGAAATAGGAGCGAAATCATGAACTTTACAGATACTTTCAAAAGCGTAGAATTAGTCCTCAAAGCCGGCGAAGTCCCACTGCTCGTCGGCGAAACGGGTATCGGCAAGACCTCCCTGGCCCGGGAACTGGCTGCCAAGAACGACTGGAGCCTCGTCGGCATCGACGGCAACCTCCTCAAAGAAGGGGAAATCGGCGGCCTGCCTACGGTCGAAGCGGGCACGACGATTTACGCCGTTCACCATAAACTCCGCAAAATCGACGAAGAAATCGCCAAGGGCAAGACGGTCCTCTTGTTCATCGACGAAATCAACCGCTGCGACCACGCCGTCCAGCAGGAACTGATGAACCTCATCCTAAACCGTGAAATCAACGGTTACGTCTTATCACCGTCGGTCCACATCATCGCCGCCATGAACCCGGCCGATTCCTACGACTACGAAGTCGTCGAAATGGATGCGGCCCAGCAGAACCGCTTCGTCTGGCTGTATATGGAAGCCGATTACCTGCAGTGGCTCGATTGGGCCTCGACAGCGGGCATCGAAGAAAAAGTCATGGAATTCATTTCCACCTTCCCGGAATACCTGGACAAGACCAACGAAGACGATATCAATGCGACGCCGCGCAGTTACGAACGCATTTCCAAGCTGTACCACATTTATAAACAGGACCCGTCGGCCATCCCGCAGGGCGTCTTCTACAATGTCATCCGCGGCAACGTCGGCAAACTCATCGCCCAGGAATTCGTCCATTTCGTCACGTCCGACGCCCAGCCCCTCATCGCTTATGACGACGTCTTCGGCGGACCGTCCCTGGACCCGGCCCTGTCCAGCCGGATTGCCAGCGAAAGCCACACCCGCCTCTATCTGGCTGCCAAGAATATCCTTAAACAGCTGGAACATGAACTCCGCCTCGACGACAGCCAGGCCCAGGCGCTCCTATCCCGCTTCGTAGCCTTCCTGGCCCTCTACCCGGTCGACCTGCGCCTCGGCGTCATGAAGGACATGAAAGCCGCCAACCCCAAAGTCTATGCCTGCGCTTTGGATAACGACGACTTCATCGACAGCTACTTCGCCGCCTTCCGCTCCCTGCGGTAACAGCTTATGGAACAGTCACTGCCCATTGCGGCCAATCTACTCTATCAGCAGGCATCTATCGTAGCCGACGCCGTCCTCGCCGAACAGCGCCGGACAGGGAGCGTCCCGAACGTGCCGGCCGATTTCCAAAAGAAATTCTACGCCTTCCTGGACCGCATCACCGGTCACTTGATGGAAGACAAAGACAATTTCTTCGGCTATTTCCTCTTCCAAATGGTCAAGGACATCCGCTTCGACATGGCTTCACCGACGGGGACCAACTTCAAGGGGACGCGGTATCATCTCTATTTCAACCCCATGCTCTTCCTGCCCCTGTCGCCGGAACAGATGGAGAGCACCATCAAGCACGAAATCCTCCACGTCGTATCGCTCCACCTCATCCGGGCCAAAGAACTGCGGCAGCAATACAGCAAGCTGGCCGTCAATCTGGCTATGGACGTCGTCGTCAACACCTACCTCGACCACCTGCCGCCCTTCTCGACGACCCTGGAATGGGTGAACATGAACTATGCCCTGCTATTAAAGCCCTTTGAAAGCCTGGAATACTACGTCGATAAGATTCAAGGCGCCCTGGACCTGCGGACCGACAAGAAAGACCTGCCCGAATCGGACAGCGATTCCGACGAATCCATCGCCGTGTCCTACGACCCGGCCAAGACCCATGATTTATGGGACGAAGGCGATGACATCGACGAAGAGACGCTGCGCAAATTCACAGAAAAATACATCGACGCGTCATGCAAGGGCGAACTGTCGAACTATCTGGAAAGCATGATTGCAGCCCTGAAAGATGCCCAGGAAGACCTGCCCTGGCACTGGTACCTGAAAAAGCTCGTCGGCTCCGTCACCAGCACCTGGAAAAAGACGACCATGCGCCGCAACCGCCGCCAGCCAGAACGGCTGGACCTGCCGGGCTGCCTGCGCTCCCATACGGCCAAAATTCTCATCGGCCTGGACATCAGCGGCAGCATCACCGATGCCGAATTTCGCCAGGCCATCGGCGAAGTCCTGCACCTGGTCCGCTGCTACAACCATGAAATCATCGTCGCCGAATGTGACGATGAAATCCGCCGCACCTACCGCATCCGCACTATGGACGACGTCCGCGGCCGCCTGGACATCCGCGGCGGCACAGCCTATTCCCCGGTCTTCGCCTATGCCAATACACAGCGCGTCGACCTCGTCGTCTACTTCACTGACGGCAAAGGCGAAGAAAAACTCCAGACGCCGCCCAAAGGCTACAAAGTCCTCTGGGTCCTCTCGGGCAAAGGAGACAAACTCTCCCTGAAAAAGCCCTTCGGCCTGGTCAAACGACTGACCAAACTCCCGGAATACGACCCGTCCCTCGACTTCGACGACGTAGAAAAAGGCGGCTTCTCCATGAACCACCAGGAAGGGATCAGTATGCCGTGAGTAAAAAGGCGCTGTCGCATGAAGACAGCGCCTTTTTGAATGGCTCGTGGCTAGTTTGTTAGTGGCTCGTGGTTCGTGATTCGTAAAACCGGCTATTATACTCGAATGGGCTGTGGCGAAATCTGACAGCGGGCCGCCAGCCACAGCTGTCTGTTTGGGCAGACGCCCCTACGCATACGGTGGCTGGCCAAAAGGGCCTGCGCACGATTACATGCGGCAAGCCCTTTTGGCGGTTCTGGCAGATTAGGTTAAAATAATTTTTCGTAGAGATAACGGATATCGTCCAAGGATAATTCCTTGCAGTTGTTGACTAAGAGACGGGTCTGCTGACTTCCGGCTTTGACCAGGAAGTCGAGGTCTTCTTTTTTGACGCCAAATTCGTCGAGTTTCGTCGGGATATTGACTTTGGCTACGACATCTTTGATTTCAGAAATGATATAATCGGCTTTGCTGTCTGCTGTTTCTGCATATTTTTCAGGATAGACGGCATCGCAGAGAGCGGCCAGCCGTTCTGTGCAGGCATCTTTGTTGAATTCCATGACATGCGCAATCAGGATAGCATTGGAAACACCATGGGCAATGTGGTATTTGCCGCCTAACGGATAGGAAAGGGCATGGACAGCGGTCGTACCGGAACCGGTAATGGCAACACCACCGTAAAAAGCGCCGATGAGCATTTCCGTCTTGGCATCCATATTATCGCCATCCGCATAGGCTTCACGGATGTTATGGAAAATCTTCTTGGCCCCTTCAATCGCATAGGTATCGCTGAGAATCGTCGCCTTGTTCGACGTAAAACATTCGACGACGTGAGCCAGGGCATCGACGCCGGTGGCAGCCAGGACTTTCGGCGGCAAATGGCGGATCATTTCGGCGTCGAGGATGACATAGTCCGGAATCATGCAATTATTGACGATGCCTTGTTTAGACTGTTCTTCCGGGATGGCGACAATGGAATTGCAGGTTGCTTCCGAACCGGTCCCGCAAGTCGTCGGGATCATCAGGGATTTGATATATTTCTTGGCAATCGTCGGATCTTTCAGCAAGTCGCGGACGCCATAGTCGGCACCGATGACGATGCTGGCCAGCTTAGCTGCATCCATGACGCTGCCGCCGCCTACACCAATGACCAAGTCGATATTGGCAACACTGACTTCATCGATGACGCGTTCCACATCCTGGTAGGAAGGTTCCGAGGCCAAATCGTCGATAACCGTCAATTTTACAGCCGAGCAGATTTCTTCGACCCGTTTCGTAAGGCCCGCTCCACGGACCGCCTTATCGGTAAACAGCAAGACAGACTGTGCCTTTTCCCGCTGCAATACTGCATTGATTTTTTCTACACTACCAGGGCCGGCATAAACCACGCCCGGAATGGTTAACTGACATTGTTTCATAGTATAAAAGCCTCCTTAGTGATTCCCTTTAATCCATTCTTCCGTCAGGCAAACATATTTTATCGTCTGCCGATAATACGTATAGGTTACATGAATCTTGCCATCTTTCCCCTGCTTAATCGACGGATAAGACAGTTCACGATTCTTCTTTTCGACGGAATTATTGCTCAGGCAGCTGCCATCGCCTTCCTGGATATTCCGGATATAGGGCCAGGTCTTGCCGCCATCTTCCGAAATAGCTACGGTCATCGGCGCCCGCGGGATACCCCAGACCGCTTTGCGCCCTTTCGGATCCTGGGGAACATCCGATAAGACCCGGCGTTCTTCATCAGTGACGACATCGTCTTCAATTTCATCATACAAGGAAGCACGGCGCTGTTCGCTGTCATCGGCATTGATATTATTGAATACCATGACCAGCTTGCCGTCATTCAAAGAAGCAGCCTGAATCGATGAATTATTGTTGGGCAGCGATAAGGCCTGCGGTTCCGTCCAGTTGATTCCATCTTTCGATTCGCTGCGATAGATGTGGTCGGCCCAGCGGCTGCGGTACAGCGCCACATAGGTTCCATCAGGCAACACATTGATGCACATATGGACACAGCCGACACTGCTCGGGACCGTCACTTCTTCCCAAGTCTTGCCTTTATCATGAGATACTTTGACAGCCGACGTATCATGATCGCCTACCCATTTTTCGCCAGGCTGGACGGCGCATCGGAAAATCGGTAATACCCAGTCACCATTGGGGAGCACCGTAATAGGCTGGCGGATAAACGTCCCCGGTTCTTCAATCAACGGTTTGATTTCAGACCACGTATAGCCTTTGTCCTTGGACTGACGATAACGGACGAAGGCCGTATCCTGATTTCCTGCTTTCTGAGCCGTATACAAGAGCCACAGAATACCATCGGGATCTTCAAATAAAACCGGATTCTGTTCTGACCGGGTCGTATCAAAAGACAACTGCATCGGTTTCGACCAGGACGATTCGCCGCGATTCAAGCGCGACAGGAAGACAGAAATGTCACTGACACCTTCCTGGGTCCCTGAAAACCAGACACATAATAAATCGCCATTGGAAAGTTCCAATAAATTCGACGCATGGTTTTGTGGATTTTCAGAAGGAATAAAAGCCTCCTGATAACCAGCTTGTTTATTTTCTCGAATGATTCCATCAAATGTAGTTTCCATATGCTCCTCCTATGACTGCTGCAATGAATCGACAGCGACCTTGACCAATATCTTCTTAACCGGAACCGGTGTATTTTCCGGATTGCAATTCGCCCGATGTACATCCCAGGGATAGCAGATGACAAAGGTTCCCGGTGTCAGTGTCACAAAAACTTCATCTTCAATCGTATTATATTTCATAAAATCTTTAGAGGCCAATGCATCCTCTTTGACGGTACCGGCCGTTTCTACGCGGCCGATACCGATTTTTTCACGTCCCGAAAGGATATACTGGATGTCGATATACTTTTCATGCCGTTCAGCCGCCCGCTGGGAAACAGGTTCGGTCATATAGGCTGAAGCTTTGGCAAAAATCGCATCGCCTTCTATGGGATAAATAGTTCCAGGCTGTAATTCATCCAGATTGGCAGATAATAAATATTGTATGCCTTTTTGAATCGCCGCCGGATATAATAACATTTCGTTTTGAATCGTATGAGTAGTTCCGACAATCATAGGTCAATCTCCTTATTTACTTGTTAGCACGGGCTGTCGCTTCATCTGTTTGTGCGACCTGGCTCTCAGTTTCTGTTGCAGCCGGTACGACATCGATGGGCCCCGATCCGCCAGTCAAGACTTTTTCAAAGAACATGACTACAGCCGGTACGATCAACGCGATATAGATGTTGTCAATGCCGAAGGGATTATCCAGGATATACCATACGGCTGTACCGACGGCCGATACGATAAGGCCGACGTTGGCACCGCGCGTGCTATTAAAGAAGGGGAGATAGAAGCCCAGGACAGCGACGACGGAAATGGTCAGGCGCAAGGCCCGCGTAAAGAAAGAAAGTTTCAGGATTTCCGGAACGCCGAAGACAAAGAGCAACGGCAGGAAGCCGATGACAATCGAAATATAGCGCGTCATCTTTAACTGTTTTTCCGGAGCCGGTTTAAATTTAGGGACATAGAAGTCGGCTACGACGAGGGATGCAATCCCCAAGGCGACGGTGCTGACACTGACGAATACAGCGGCGACGATGGACGTCGTAACGATGGCCGACAAGAACAGCGGCATATGCTGGATGAAGACAGGAAGGGCATACAAAGCCTGCATATCCGGATACAAGAAGCGGGCGCAGACGCCGATGCCGGCCAGAATCAAACCGAGAGGCAGGCAAAGAATGACCGAGTAGAGGCAAGCTTTTTGGGCTTCATGAGCGCTCTTCGTGGAAGAAATGGCCTGCATGACAAACTGTGTCGAAAAGATAGAACCGGATGTTGCAATAATCCAGGCAAAAACGGTATTCGCTCCAATATGTCCATCCCAAGTGAAATAGAAATCAGGCAGGTCATCGACAATCGGCTGGATGCCGCCAGTAAGCGATAAGGCCACGGCAATGACGATGATGACCCCCAGATACTTCATAAAAGCATGGATAACTGTGACGTAGGCAACGCCCTTCATCCCGCCTAAGACATAATAGAACGTACTAACTACGGCAATAATGAGCATCGCCATAGGAATATTGACATGCATGATACGAGTCAAGGCAGCTGCCCCGCTGATGTAGTTCCCTACATTTACCAGCAGCAAAGCGGCAATCATGATGACGGAGACAATGAGCTGCGTCGAATGGCCGTATTTTTGAGCAATGGCGCCTGAAATCGTAAACGAACCGGACCGATATAATTTTTTGACGAAGAACAAACCATATAATAAATAGCCTACTGACGCAGCAATAACGGACCACGAAGCGGCCATCCCGTATTTAAAAGCTGATTCGGCTGTACCAACCGTCGATTTCGCACCGATGAATTCTGTCATCAATAAGACAGCTACGATCAAAGCCGGCATTGTCTTGGCTGCATTCATGAATTCGCCGCTCGTCTTACTGCGCAGCTTGACACTGAGCCAGCTTGTAATAGCAATGTATATAAAGACCATCCCGAGAATGAACGCGGTTTCCCCCGTCGTAAATGTTACAGCTCCCATAAGGGCAGCACCTCCTAATTATGTGCAATTAATTGTACAGTTTAAAAACATCTTCCAGCGCTTTTTTAATAGCCGGATCCGTGCAGTTCGACGGCTGGCGAGCCGGTCCCACGTGATAGCCGCGCATGTTGACAGCTAATTTGACGACCGAATTCGGGTTGCCCATCTGCATGACATTGCGGAAAGCTCTGATTTTCTTCTGCGATTCATTGGCCTTTTCGATGTTTCCTTCTTTCCAGTAGTTATAGATGCTGACCATCAATTCCGGGAAGACATTAGAGCAGCCAGAAATGGCACCGGTGCCGCCAGCCATGAGGGCCCAGAGGATGAGGGAGTCGCTGCCGGCCAATACGTTAAGGCGGGGATCTGTATTTTCGATGTATTTCAGCATGTTATCGAAGTTGCCGCTCGAATCTTTGATGCCGATGATGTTTTCATATTTTGCCAGAGCCTTGACGGTTTTCCAGTCAATGGCATTGCCTGTCCGCGCCGGGATGTTGTACAACAAGATTGGCATGTCGACGGCTTCGGCAATGGTGCTGTAATGTTCAATCAAGTCAGCCTGGGAAGCCTTTACAAAATACGGGGTGATGATAGATAAGCAATCGACGCCACCCATCTGCTGGACGGCTTTGGACAGTTCAATCGTTTCTTTCGTCGTAACGCAGCCCGTGCCGGCATAGACGGGAACGCGGCCTTGAACGGCTTCGACGGCAGCTTCGATGATTTCCAGTTTTTCTTTAGCCGAAAACGCATAGAATTCACCGTTCGTTCCCAGCGGGAAAATCCCATGGACGCCGGCTTTGATCAAATGATTGATAAAAGCCTGGTATTCTTTTTTGTTGAATTCTTCCGTTTCCGTCAACGCCGTAACAACCGGTGTAATCAAACCTTCTGCTTTAAACATAATGAATCTCGCTCCTTTGTGAATATATGTAAAATTTAATGTTCTGCAAATCGTTTTCCTAAATCGACGGCATAGCACATGCTGTCCGCCTTGGCAATGCCCTTGCCGGCAATATCGAAGGCCGTGCCATGATCGACGGATGTCCGGATAATGGGCAGGCCCAGCGTGACATTGACGCCGGAATCAAAGGCTACCATTTTCATGGGAATATGTCCCTGGTCATGGTACATAGCAACGACGATATCGTAGATACCGTTATAAGCTTTCAAGAAAACCGTATCCGGCGGGACAGGCCCATCAACATCAAGGCCTTCCTGCTGTGCTGCCTGGACAGCCGGAATGATTTCATCAATTTCTTCCCGGCCAAAGAGTCCGGCTTCGCCACTGTGGGGATTCAAGCCGGCAACAGCAATCCGCGGCGTTTCGACGCCCAGCTGCTTCATCGCCTTATCAGCCAGATGAACACATTCCAGTACTCTGGCTTTCGTTGCTCTGTCACAGGCTTCCCGCAGGGAACAATGAGTCGATACGTGGACGACAGACATGCGTTCGCTCCAAAGCATCATCGTATAGGATTTCGTCTTCGTCAGGGTGGCGAAGATTTCCGTATGACCGTCAAAGTTGTGGCCGCCTTTATGGAGGGCTTCCTTATTCAAGGGAGCCGTCGTGACGACGCGGATATCTCCTTTCAAAGCATCGGAAATGGCCCTGGCAATATATTGATACGCCGCATCACCGGCAATGGGCGATACCTGCCCGATTTCAATATCTTTGCCGATAGCCAGGTCGACGACAGAAATGACGTTGATTTTCCCTGGCTGGAAGTCCTGTACCTTTTCAATGCGTACCAGCGGCGTCGTCAGCTGAAGCTGTTGATGATAGTATTGGAGTACATCATAGCTGCCATAAATCAAGACAGATTGCTGATACTCCGGTTTAGCATCTATAGCTTTGAGGGAAATCTCCGGTCCGATACCAGCCGGGTCGCCCATAGTAATGCCTACAAGATTCGATTTCATCACATATCCTCCTATATAACAAAATAAAAGCTTCATCATTGTTTTTATTTGTTTAAATTTGTTTGTTTTTGTTAATTAAATTATAGAGTGGTACCATAAATAAGTCAATGGCTTTTATCTATATGCTCCATGCTATTTTTTCATCGTTTTTTACAGACAATTTCCAATAAAATAGTATAAAAAAAGCCAGGAATGGCATACTAACGCTCATTCCTGACTTTTTTATTTTTCTATACGTATGATTTTATAACATAAAACAACATTTTGAAACTAAAAAGAAACTATTTACTTACATTTCAGTTCCTGGATACAGCGGAAAATATCTTCTTCCGTACCAAAGGCACCGGCTTTAGTGACGATAGGCAATCCTTCCTGGCTGCCTCCCAGCAAGCGGCCTTGCACAAAACCGGGCACTATCTCCCGTTCAATATGGGACCCGCTGGCCCCTAACTGCAAAATGACGGCAATGGCCGTATCGCCACCGGTCAAAAACAAGCCGCTCACAGCGGTTTCCTGCAAAATAGCCGGCACCATCCGGCTCAGGGTCTGTTTGGTAAATTCGGCCAATTCATCCGTAGAAATCCCCTTTTCCCGGCCATAGGCAGCAAAGTCTTCATAATCCTGGCGGCAGGCAGCTCCCGTGAGGACCACGCTCTGGCCAGACTGCAAAAAGTTTACGATTTTCTGAATCGCTGTCCTTCCATCCTGATTTTCATAAAGGGCCCTCATGTCCAGTGCCACGACGGGCAAGCCCTGGTTCCGGCAATACGCCAGCTGGTCCATAGTCTTACTGCTGATGCTGCCGATAACGGCCATGGCTGGGAGCTCCCGCTGCTGTATCTGTAATATTCCCTGGGCCAAGCCGGCAGAACCGATCCACAGGACTTTCTTCCCCGTCTGACCGGCTTTTTCAGCAATCCGTTCCAGCTGCGCCTGCTCCATCGTATCAAAGGAATAAGCCAATCCGGTAAAGTCAAGACGACCGTCCTCGATGGCATCGAGGGTATAGTGACAGACCGGCTGCTGCAGGCACGCCGACAAAATCCGTTGTACGTGATCTTCCTGCAAGGGATTCCGCGGATCACGGGCGATTTCCGTATCCAGCAACGGTGTCCCATGGACGCAAAGCCGCCCCGCTTCGACAGTCCGCCCCTGCTCAGGATAAGCCGGCGCAAAGATGATGAGTTCCGGCGCATAACTATCGACAACAGCCCGGATTTCTTCTTGCAAATGACCGCGCAGCGTCGAATCGACTTTCTTATACAGAAAACGGCAGCCACCGGTTTGCTGTACCTGCTGTACGGCCGCATACACGCGATCATAGGCTTCCTGGCCGGAAACGACGCGGCTCTCGCTGTCGATGGACAGGCTGTTGCCATTGGCTTCTATCTGTGCCGTATCCAGGATGACATCGACAGGAATCCCGTGCTTGCAAAGCTGGACGCCTGTATCATTGGCTCCCGTAAAATCATCGGCAATGATGACAAAATGATGCATGTGCTCTCCCCCTTAAACGCGGATAAACTGAACCTGGTGTTCTTCAAATAAGGACGCTTCTTCTGCACTGGCCTGATAGTCACTGACGAGGACATCCATATCCCAGAGGTCCAGGATATAATAGAGTTTATGTTTCTTGAACTTAGAATGGTCCGCTAGGAGGACGACCTTATCCGATGCCTGAAGACAAGCCCGTTTGACATCGATTTTCTCAGCATTGGCCGTCATGATGCGCCAATCCGGCGTGATGGCCTGAGTTCCTAAAAAGCAGATATCGAAATGCATGGCCCGGACCATATTGGTCGCCAAGACGCCGCACGTCGAACTGGATTCGACGTCAATATGGCCGCCTAAGAGGATGACATACAGCCCCATGACCGGAGTCAGGACCTGGGCAATGGCTAAATCATTGGTCACGACGGTCAGATTATCCCAGCGCTGTTTGGCCATCAATTCAGCCAGCTCAAAATTCGTCGTACCCGCATCGAGATAGATGCTCATAGACGATTCGATAAGAGGCAAGGCCGCTGCCGCCATGCGCCGCTTTTCTTCAATGTGGACTAATTTACGATTGCGATACGTCGCTTCTTTGACAGAAGATTCTACCAAAACAGCGCCGCCGTGGCTTTTTTCGACTAAGCCGCCTTCTTCCAAATGCTGCAAATCCCGCCGAATCGTCATCGTCGTGACATCAAGCTGCTGGGCCAGGTCATTGACCGTTACAGCTTTGTTCTTGTACAGTTCGTTCAAAATAAACTGCCGTCGTTCTGCTGGTAACATACACTTCACCTCATGTTTATCCTTACATACTTTTCTCATCATATGATGTTTTTATTTGTTCTTTTGTGTTAACTCATTATAACAAGAGAAAAAAAAGGCGTCAAGAAAAAAGGCGCTGTCGCACGAAGACAGCGCCTTTTTGAGTGGCTCGTGACTAGTGGCTAGTTGTTAGCAGATTGTAGTTCGTGGCTCGTAACTGCCTACCATTATACCAGAACAGGCTGTGGCGAAATCACTCTAGCGGGCTCGCCACGTGCGAGCCCCTACGTGCGGCCGTTGGCCGTTTTTTTGCGACCTGCGACCGGTCACCTGCGGCCTGCGTTTATTTTTTCATCGCCTGCATGCAATTTCTATTCATTTAACATTTCTTAGTATATTTAGTTCCTCTGCCATTCCCCATCTTCCGGATAACTTTCTTCTGAATCAGTGCGTTCAACAATCGGATAACTTTTGCTTTCGTAAAAGGAGTCTGCTCTTCGATTTCTTGGCGGCTCATCATGCGATTGTCCCGTAATACCTGTACAATCACACTTTCATCACGGGTCAGTTCGGGTTCCAGTTGCAATAAAGGCAGTGTAATTTTAACTGCATTTTCACTAATGTCAAAAGAAGGGTTGACCTGACTGGCGGCGTAGGCATTAAAAATCCGCTGTATTCCCGTTCCAAAACTTTCAATATAGCCTAACCGATAAAAAACATTGGCTATTTTAGGATTCCGCAAAATGGAAATCTGATGATATAAATACTCCTCTTTAGAAATCCCTTCCGGAAGGCCGCCTGGCGAAGTGATTTCAACGCGGTCTGCCAAAAAACTGATATGAATATCCGCCGATATATCCCACATCCGATGAACCAGGCTATTGGCTATAGCTTCACGGACAGCCTTTTCCGGAATCGTTTCAATAAGCTCCCGTTCAGCTCCTTCTATTTTTTCATAGGTATAATACTCCCTAAAGAGTTGCAGAGCTTCTTGATATTGCAACAGCACAGAAACATGGGTTATCCGCTTCCGCGCTCTGATTTCATCAATAGAGTTGCCAAAACGGATAATGTCGATGCCGGGAAACGTATTTTCATCAGCCAAGAGTTCAGCCGCACGATTATAGGTTTCCTGAGAAGTCAATAAGCCCAAAGTTTTCAAAATATCTTGATTCAACTTGCGGATACCAATTTGCTTTTGCATAAAGTTTTCCAATACGTGGAAATTTAATTTAGCGATATGTGAGGGAAGATCCTCAAAATTTCGATTCATCCCCGATAAAATGAGCCGTTTCAATTCTGTCCTATCCACTTCAACCGTAGCAGAATCATTTCGTCTGTATGCCTTGTTTTTATATAAATACGGTGTGTCCGATCCTTTATAAACCCAAAGGGTAATCGTATCATCATCATTGATTTCCAGCTTATAATCGGGGACAGGGGAAAGGCTGTCATTGATACGATTCTCAATATCCAAACAAGTCTGTGTCACCTGCTTCAATCCGATAGCCTGACCGTTATCATCAACACCAAAAAGGACCCGCCCATCTCCATAATTCGCAAAAGCACTAACGGTTTTCAAAAAAGTGTTGCTTACGGATTCTTTAAATTCTAAATTATAGGTTTCTCGTTTCATTTGCGTTCACCCCATTTCTTATTTTATCGTATCAAAAATACAACGCAAATGCAACGAAAGTTTTTTCGTTGCATTTGCGTTGCATTGTTTGGTCATGATTCATAAAACCTGCCATTATACCAGAACAGGCTGTGGCGAAATCCCCCTAGCGGGCTCGCCACGTGCGAGCCCCTACGTACGGCCGCTAGCCGTTTTTTTGCGACCGGCCACCTGCGGCCTGCGTTTATTTTTTCATCGCCTGTATGCGATTCCGTAGGGGACGCCCAGATTTTTCTGATCTGTCAATTGCAGGATAGTTCCCTGGACGGACAGTGGCTGCGGGCGGCCCGCTACGCGCTGAGGGTTTCCCGAAGCGTCGTTGTCAGTTTGAGTCTGTCGCGGCGCAGCCGCATCTGAGTCCGAGGAAAGGCCTTAAATTTTAGAAATGGAAGTCCATCTGAGTGCGGACGAGGGTCCGTTTATTATCTGAATTGGAAATCTGTTCCTGCTTCGAGTAGAGCGTTTCCCATTCGATGTTCTTCCAAGGAACGTATTTATACCCCAAAATCCAGCCTTTACTGCCGGCACTGCCATTGTAGAACAAGGAGCTCCATTCATCGTCACCGGCGATGGTGCCATTGGTTCCATAACGATACCAGCGGGCATAGGCCTGCCACGTTCCCGGTTTCTGGAGATCTGTATTGCGATAGTTCAAGCGCAAGAACGTACTGTTGTTTTGATAATCAGCGTTGGTCTGGACATAGTCGGCCAGGAGACGGGTATTCTTGGACAGGTCCAGCCAGCCACTGAGGACGTAGGCTTTATCGTAATCGACGGTTTCTTCGCCCCACGATTCCAGATGACTCGTGCTCTTTTCGTAAACATCGCCTTTATGCTTGGAGTTCAAGGCATAGGCTACGTTGATACCGGCCCGCGGTCCGATATTCCCCCACGTGCCGAGGCCGTACCAGCTTTCATGATTCCCGCCATTCGTCGAGGCAAACCAGAAGCCGCTGGCGGTCAGGCTGGTCCCTTTGATGGGAACGCCGAGCTGGAAACCATCTGATTCTGTGCCGAATAGGACGTTCTGCTGGCCTAAGCCGCGCCAGGCACGGCCGATATTGATCCAGGCTCCCGTTTTCGGGTCTGTCCCTTCGACCCAGATGCGCTGGATATCGCCATCATGGCCAGACCAGCGTTTTGCCCGACCTTTATCCCTGCCATCGGTCGCCCACGAACCCGATTCGTTTTCATGGTCATGGCCGCCGTTGTAGAATGAATTCTTTTCTAACTGGAATTTAGCTTTCCAGTTATCGTTGACTTTATAGGACCCATTCAAGCTCATATAGAAGCGGTCATTATCTTTGTATAAATCACTGTTGTTCTGGACGTTATTGCTATACTTGTCGTGGTCATACTGGACGCGGATAAAGCCGCTCAGTTCCATCTTGCCGGCAATACCGTTTTTCAGCGAATCGATGTCCTTGGTATTCTGCTCGATCTGCTTGGTGTTCTTGGCGACTTGCTGCTGCAAGACGTTAATTTCGTCGGCATATTCGGCGTGCAGTTTTTCCAGGACCGTCTTGTCACCGAAATTGCCGCCGCCTTTTTGCATGGCTTTGGCGACGATACTGGCGACTTCGTAACGGGTCATGGTGCGGCCGCCTTCAAAGGTGCTGTTGCCCATGCCTTCGATGACGCCTTCTTTTGCCAGGTAATCCAGGGCTTCATAGGACCAGTGGTCTTTGGGGACATCGGAGAAGCTGTCAGCCGATGCGGCCAGGGCCGTGCCGGCAGTGCCGATAGTCACGGCAGCCAGGACGACCAGGGCTTTTTTATTCAAATCCATGGTAAGGACCTCTTTTCTTATAAATTATCTTCCAGCATGGCCCCTACACTGTCATAGACTTTACGAGCCTGTTCCTGGATAGTCGGACGGGCCGTGGCGACGGTATAGCCGTTATAGCCCAGGATCATGGGCAGGTCGTTGATTTCATCGCCAATAGCCAGGATGTCCGCACCGTCCCAGCCAAAGAGGGAGAGCGTATGGGCAATTGCCTGTTGTTTACTGATATCGGAGGGGATGATGTCGACGGCGCAGCGGTTGGGATAGGCATGGACGGTATCGCCGAAATGGGCGTTGACCTGTTCGCTCGCTGCCAGGGCATCGTCGGGATCGGTGAAGCCCAGGGAATACTGGTGAATCGTCTGGGGCAGATGGTCAATGTCGTCTTCCGTTATCGGCACGATGGGGTAGTCCCATTCTTTCGCTTCCCGCCAGACCCAGGTGCCCGGCAAATCATGGCAGAGATAGGTCCGGTCCTGCGAAGAGAAGGAGAAATGGAAGGACTTGCGGACCAGCTCCAGCTTGCTGACGGCCTTGAGGACGGCCGGTTCGATGCGGGCTTCCCAGAGGACGCGGTCCTGGTCATCGCTGATGAGGCCGCCGTTATTGCAGGCCAGGTAATCATATTCGACGCCATAGTGTTTGAGCTGGGGCATGAGCATGCCGTGGTCCCGTCCGGATACGACGCCGAATTTATGGCCTGCAGCCCGCCATATGCGGATGGCTTCGGCATCGCGGGCCGTAATGATATCGTCGCGGAACAGGGTTCCGTCATAATCGCTGGCAGCAACTTTTAACATAATAATCCTCCTCATACACGATAGATGACGGCTTCGGCCGGGCGCAATCTTCCGGCTTCCTGGGCGTCGTAGTTGCCCAGAAGGACCGTTGCGCCTTCCGTCAGCGATACGTCATAATCGATGGTTTCGTTGGTAAAATTGACCAGCGTCAATGTCGCCTGGTCGTCTAAGATACGCTTGAAAGCGTAAATGCGTTCATCATCAGCCAGTAGCTCTTCGTAGCGCCCTCGCTGCAGGATGGCTGCCGCTTCCCCCTGGAAGCGTTCGGCCTGGATGCGGCGGTAGTACCAGAGGACCGAATCAGCATCGTGTTCTTCGCTCTCAGCACAGCACTGCAGGTAATCGTCATGGACGGGCAGCCACGGCGTCCCCGTCGTAAAGCCGGCCTGGGCTGCCGTCGTCCACTGCATGGGCGTCCGGGCATTATCGCGGCTGTGGGCCTGGACGAGGCGCAGGGCCTCTGCCGGCGCAAAGCCTTCATCCAGGGCCAGCTGATACTGGCCGTGCGTCGAAATGTCATTGTAGTCTTCGATACGGGCAAAAGCCGTATTGGCCATGCCTAACTCCTGACCTTCGTAAATGAAGGGCGTCCCGCGCAGGCTGAACAAGATGGTCGCCATGGCTTTGGCCGCCTTCTTCTTATCCGTCCCTTCCGGGAAATAGCGGTTGACACAGCGTATCTGGTCGTGGTTCTCGAAGAAGATGGGATACCAGCCATTGGCTGCCGTCGCCTGCTGGCTGTCGGACAGGGCCTTCTTGAGCTTGGTCAGGGGCCATTTTTCGGCGCGGCACCAGACTTCATCGTCGGGAAATTCCAGGTTCACATGGCTGAACTCGAAGAGCATGCTGAAAGCTCCGTCCTTTCCGACCCACTGGGGCAGGTCGGCCGGCGTGACGCCGTTGGCTTCGGCGACGGTGAAGATATCGTGGCCGTCGAAGACCTTCCGGCGGAATTCGTGGAGAAAGTCGAGGATGCCCGGCGTATTGGCGATCATCTTGTGGATGGACGACAGGCCATCGGCTCCGTCGACGGGGCCGTCTGTGAAGACGGCCGGTTTCTTGATGTAGACGATGGCATCGATGCGGAAGCCGCCGACGCCTTTGGCTATCCAGAAATTGGCCGCATCATAGAGGGCCTGGCGGACGGCCGGATTTTCCCAGTTCAAATCGGGCTGTTCGACGGCGAAGGTGTGCAGGTAATACTGCTGCCGTTCTTCGCACCACGTCCAGGCCGGGCCGCCGAAGATGGAGCGCCAGTTCGTCGGCGCCGAGCCGTCTTCTTTGGCATCGCGCCAGATGTACCAGTCCGCTTTGTCGTTCGTGCGGCTGCGCTTCGATTCCTGGAACCAGGCGTGCTGGTCCGACGTGTGGTTGTACACCAGGTCCATGACGACGCGGATATTCCGCTTTTTCCCTTCGGCAATGAGGGTATCCATATCTTCTATCGTGCCGTAGCGCCCGTCGATGGCCGTATAATCGCTGATATCGTAGCCGTTGTCGACCATGGGCGACGGGTAGACCGGCGTCAGCCAGATGGCCCCGACACCGAGCTTCTTGAGATAATCCAAGTGGCGCGTAACGCCTGCAATATCGCCTTCGCCGCTGCCCGTCGTGTCCTGGAAGCTGCGGGGATAAATCTGATAGACAGCCGTCTGCTGCCACCATTTAAAAGTATCCATAAAACCCTCCTAGAAAATGACAATCGGTGTTTCACCAGCGACGACAGGCTGGTCCGGTTCCTTCTTCATCTGCGGGTATTCCGTCGAGTTGGTGACGGCCATGATGACGATGTCGTTATAGCCGGCTTTGGCGATGGCATCGCGGTCGAAGCGGATCAAGGGGGCACCGGCTTTGACCTGGGCGTCCTGCTGGGTCAGCAGCGTGAACCCTTCGCCATTCATATTGACTGTATCCAAGCCGATGTGGATGAGCACTTCGGCACCGTTGCTCAGTTCCAGGCCAATCGCATGGAGCGAACTTTCCATAATCATGGAAACGGTCGCGTCTGCCGGGGCGACGATAGTATCGCCCGACGGTTTGATAGCGACGCCGTCGCCCATCATCTTCTGCGAGAAGGCATCGTCCGGTACTTCGCTGATGTCGACGAGGTCGCCGGAGACAAAGGCTTTCAGCTTCATGGAACGGTCGTCTTCATCGACGGAAGCGACGGATTCAGCAGCCGGAGCTGCCGGCGTTTCTGCCGAAGCTTCTTTCGTTTCAGGAACCGTGCTTTCTACGGCTGCCGGCATTTCCCCTTTCATGAGGGCGTCGAAGTGGCCGCGGACATTGGGCACGGACAGGCCGACGATGACCTGGATGGCGTGACCGTTCTTGACCAGGCCGAAGGCACCGGCATTGGTGAACTTGCTGGTCGCAGCGACCTTATCCGGGTCGTTGACCGTGACGCGCAGGCGGGTTGCGCAGTTGGTGACTTCGCGGATGTTATCCGGACCGCCGAGGCAATCGAGGAAGACCTGGGCCTTCAGGGCATCGGCACCGCCGGCAATGCCTTTCTTTTCCATTTCTTTCTTGGCTTTGTATTCCGCTTTGGTGAACAGTTTGTCTTCGCCGCCATCATCGGTACGGCCCGGCGTGGGCAAATCGAAGTGAAGGATGAGGAAGCGGAAGACGACGAAGTAAATGGCCGTAAAGCCGAGGCCAATGGCAATCTGCAAAATGTAGGTCCAGGCATGATAGCGGAACAAGGGAATCCAGTTCTGGACGAAGCAATCGATGAGGCCGCCGCCGAAGTTGCCCGACAGGCCGATGAAATAGAGCGTCGCCGACAAGGTAGCCGCTAAGACGGCATGGACGACGTACAAGAGCGGAGCGACGAACAAGAAGGTAAATTCAATCGGTTCGGTAATGCCGCAGAGGACGGCTGTAATCGTAGCCGGAATGAGCAGGGTTGCGACTTTCTTGCGTTTTTCCGGTTTAGCACAATAGTACATGGCCAGGGCTGCGCCGGGCAGGCCGAAGACTTTGGCACTGCCGTGGAGGGCAAAGCCGCCTTGGGGGAACATGTCCCGCAGGGAATGAGCACTGGTGGCGAAATCATTGAGGTGCTGCAGCCAGTAAGCCTGGATGCCGCCGTCGCAGACAGCCGGACCGTAAATGAAGGGCAGGTAAATAAAATGATGCAGGCCTGCCGGCAAGAGAATGCGTTCCGAGAAGGTGTAAGCCCAGACGCCGAAGATGCCGCTGGTCTTGAGGAAGAACTGGAACTGTTCGATACCGTGCTGGATAGGCGGCCAGATGTAGCAGAAGAGGAGCGCCATGGGCAGCATGACCAGGAAGCCGACGGCGACGACGAAGGCCGGTCCCTTGAAGATGCCGAGCCAGTCCGGGATTTCCGTATCATAGAAATGGTTGTGCAAGTAGGCCGAGATGCAGGCAATGAAGATAGCGCCGAGCATGCCCATATCCAGGGTCTTGATGTTGGCAATCATGGCCAGGCCCGTGCCGGCACCGGCGTTCTGACTATAATCGACGCCGAAGTAGCTGCCGTGAAGGGTCAGGATACCGGCGATGAAATAGTTGAATACCATGTAGATGACGAAACCTTCCATGGCACAGCGGGCCTGTTCTTTCTTGGCAAAGCCAATGGGAACGGCGATGGCAAAGAGGATCGGCATCTGATTGAAGACGGTCCAGGCGCCCTGCTGGACGATGTACCAGAAATCATACCAGAGGGTCCCTTTTTCTGCCAGGCTGCCGAAAAGGCCCGTATTGCTGAAGATGATCGACAAGGCGACAGTCAGCCCGAAGAAGGCGAATAAGATGACCGGTGTGTACATAGCGCCGCCAAAACGCTGCAGTTCCTGCATCACGCGGTCCTTGTTGAATGACATAGACAATTCCTCCCGTTTGTGAAACAAAGTACATAAGTTTTCTTTAGTAACAGGATATAAAAAAAACGCCGCGAATACAATAGATTCGCGGCGTTCTGGCACACGGCCCCCGGCCTGTAACCTGGTACATTTCCTGTACTTTGGTACAGCCTATCGGGAAGCCTCTTGTTCTTGTTTCAAATGGTGCAGATACATACAATATTTCACATACCATATCTCAGCCAGGACAAAATAAGGCATCATGGACTGAAAGGCGACGTGGTCGTCTTCCTTGTCATAGAGCTGGAAGCGGGCCGGCGAGACGTAAAAATTGACCGTCGACAGCGACGCCAGGGTATTGTCGTGCAGGCGGGTAATGGAAATGAAGGGAATGTCCCGCAGTTTCAGGGCCTGGGCCAGTTCCTTGACGGCCGGCGATTCGCCGGAGAAGGAAACGATGATGAACAAGTCGTCTTTGGTCATGGTCCGGATAAGGTTGCGGAATTCTTCCCGTGCCGGTACGTCATAGAGCATGACGTTGTCGTAGAAAAAAAGACGCTTCAGCTCCTGGACGACGTTATTCTGGACGTAGCCCGACGCATAGGTGAAAATCCGGTTGGCTTCATGGACGAGGGCGCTGGCGCTATCGAAGTTACGGCTGCAGAGCTTGTCCACAGTCTGTTCATAGAAGCGCTGGAGTTCGTCCATGACATTCGTATCATAGCAGGAAATTTCCGGTTCTTCCCGCTTGAGGAGCATCTTGAATTCACCGAAGCCGTCGAGGCCTAATTTCTGGGCGAAGCGGACAATCGTCGTCGTCGAGACGTGACAGGCCTTGGCCAGTTCATGGATCGAGCTGTGGCGGACAGCGGCGCGGTGCTGCAAGATGTACTTCCATATCCCCATATCCGTATTATTGAGCTTCTGACGATGGGCGTTGATGAGTTCGGCAAGTTGCATGGCTGGTTCCCCCTTCACGAAACAGGCCCCGGCGGAAAAATCCGCAGGGGCCGGGTCATAGTTTCATTATAAGGAATCCAGGGACGGACGTCAAGCTGGTCGTTCGTCGTTCATCGCGATGGTATGATATTTTCGACCTACGATGAACGACCTTCGATGAACGGAATTAACACTCACAAAGTGCCGCAGCGATGGCAGCGCCGACGGAGGCGCCGTTGCTGTTGGGGATGACGTGGATGCGCGTATTTTCGGTCGGAGCCATGCAGAAGACGCAGATGGCATCTTCGATGAGCGACGGAACGCCTTTGATCTTTTCGACCAGGCTTCCTTCGATGGCGATGGACTGTTCCGTAAAGCCCTTATCCTCTGCCAAGTGACTGAGAAGGCCGAAGCTGGCCGCCCCGATGAGCTGGGCTGCCCGGGCAAAGACGGCCCGGACCAGGGCACAGAGTCCTTCTTGTTCTTCTTCGCTGACGGCGAAACCGAGCAGTTCTTCTGCCGTCTGCTGGCCGGAAATGAGTTCGTTCATGTCGCGCGTCGTAAAATACGGGATGTCCCGTTTGAGGTATTCACCAAAGACGACGCGGCAGACTTCGCTCAAATAGCGGCCGCCGATCATCTTTTCAAAGGGATGGTCGCCAGGCAGCTGAGACGCTTCATCGACGAGGCGGTCCCAGACCGTAGCCGGGCCGCCGTCGAAGCCGGCCGCTTCCAGGTTGACGATCATCTGCAGGGCCGGTTCATAATAGCACATGTTAAAGCCCGTGCCACAGACGATGCCGATGCGCGACGGGTTGTGCTGATAGACCGAAGAAAGGAGGGTCGCCGTCGTATCGTTGAGCAGGGCCACCGGTTCGATGCGGTCCAGGCCGGCCCGGACGAGGGCCTCTTTCAGCAGGCCATTGATGGACTGGCCGGCCACGCCGGGAACGGCGATTTCCTTGGACCAGGCGATGAGGCTGGCATCCTTGGCCGACGTCTGGTCGACGGCAAAGGAAAAGGTAAAGCCCAGTTTATAGTCGTGATTGCCGTCAGCTGCTTCCTTGACGATGGCGGCGATGAAGTCGAAGAGTTCGTCTGCCGTCTTCGACGAAGCCGTGTAGTCGTAGTCAGCGCATTTCAAGGGTTTGGCCACCTTGCTTTCTACGGCAAAGCCCTGTTCGCCCATGAGGCGGATGCGCGAAGCCCGGACGTTCGTGCCGCCGAAATCCAGGGCCAGGAAGGTCCCCGTTTCCCGTCCCGTCGGCAAGCTCAGATAGGTGCGCAGCGCCGAAAGAGAGCTCTCCTTCCCTTCCAGAGCGTCTTCGGCACTCTTCCGGAAGTGCTGTGCCAGTTCCCGCAGCTCTGCGCCGGATAACTGCAATGCCTGTCTCATTTTTTCCCAATTTTTTATCGTATCTGCCATGATAGTCGGCCTCCTGTCTGTACGCAAAAACATCTATATTCTCATGATAATGAAAAAAGGCCATAAAGACAACTCTTTTATGGCCTTTCGGTTCCGTAACACGACAATGGACGGTAGTACAAAATATGGATATTGGTACGGGATTGCGTGGCTTGTGCTCGCAACACACAAAATCCGGGCGGGCGCGCCACGTGCGCGCCCCTACATGGCTGGCTGATTATTCCTCCATCCATCTGTAGGGGCGTCCGCGTGGGACGCCCGTTACACCAGTTTATATGCAAAAATAAAAAGGAACCGTGCACGATGGTGAAGACCTTCATGCTCCAGTTCCTTGAATAGAGTTTGGTGGGCGATAACAGGATCGAACTGCTGACATCCTGCTTGTAAGGCAGGCGCTCTCCCAGCTGAGCTAATCGCCCAAGTGGTGACCCCTACGGGATTTGAACCCATGTTCTCGCCGTGAAAGGGCGATGTCTTAGACCGCTTGACCAAGGGGCCACGTATGTGGAATGTGGTGATCCACCCGAGATTCGAACTCGGGACACCCTGATTAAAAGTCAGGTGCTCTGCCAACTGAGCTAGTGGATCATGATTGGCAGGGGTAGTAGGATTCGAACCTACGAATGACGGAGTCAGAGTCCGTTGCCTTACCGCTTGGCGACACCCCTGTATGGCTCCTCAAGTAGGACTCGAACCTACGACAAATCGGTTAACAGCCGATTGCTCTACCAACTGAGCTATTGAGGAACAATAGCTTCCCGAAGGAAATGGAGCGGAAAACGAGACTCGAACTCGCGACCCCCACCTTGGCAAGGTGATGCTCTACCACTGAGCTACTTCCGCATGACGACTTTCTAAGTATATCACATCGGGATTGATATGTCAACGCTGTATTCCGGCGGGCCGTTGTGCCCGTCACAGTGCTTAATTATAATACCATGACGTATGAGATTTGTCAAGAAAAAAAATTACCGGCTGCATATGCGGCCGGTAATTTTTTTCTGTAGGGGACGCCCAAAGGGCGTCCCGCCTGATTCCGATATCATGGCGGGCAGCCCTTTGGGACGGCCCTACGATTTACGGCCTACGATATTTCCCCTGCCTGTCCGATGAAGCCGCGGACGACGTTGGGGATAGTCAGGTCTTTCGTTCCAGCCCCGTAGGCCACGGTGTCGTAGACGAAATCCTTCGGGCGGACGCCGGCATGCGCCAGGACTTTGACCAGGGCGGCGCCGGTCGGCGTGACCAGTTCGCCTTTGATATCCGTCGCATACCAGGGAATCCCGGCCAGGAGTTCGGCCGTCGCCGGTGCCGGGACGGGCATGATGCCGTGAGCGCAGCGGACAAAGCCGCTGCCGGCATGGAGCGGCGACGTGGCGATTTGTTCGATGCCCAGGTATTTCAGGCACCAGACCGTACCGACGATATCCAGGATGCAGTCGATGGCGCCGACTTCATGGAAGTGTATCTCGTCGACGGGGACGCCATGCACCTTGGCTTCGGCTTCTGCCAGGGCCTGGAATACGGCCAGGCTCTTGGCCTTGATATCGTCCTCGATAGGCGCACCTTCGATGATCTTGGTAATTTCCGGAAGGCCCCGGTGCTGATGGTGATGATGATGGCCCGTCATATCGACGAGATGGCCCTGACCGGCCAACTCTTCCCCATGATGCGCGTGGTGTTCATGGTGTTCGTGTCCCCGTTCATGGTCGTGATGCTCATGATGGTCGTGAGCCCCGTGGTCATGACGTTCTGCATCGAGGAGGACATTATAATAGATAGACTGGATGCCCAGCTTGTTGACGCTGTGGCACACCAAGTCATAGCCCGTCAGGTTCAGCGAGGCCATGGCCTGTTTAAAGGCTTCAAAGGGGACACCGGCCTGGATGAGCATGCCGATGAACATATTGCCGCTGATACCGGAAAAGCAATCGAGGTATAAGGTTTTCATGGAAATCGCTCCTTATTTTAAATTTTCATTCATCATCTGTACCGATGCATCGAGCATGGTCAGGCCCATAGCCGAGCCCATGCCCTGGTCGAGGTTCTGGTCCAGTTCGACGAAGGGCTTGAGGCCCAGTTTCTTCATCTGCATCTGATGGACCGGTTCCAGATAGCGCGCCGAAGCGCAGACGTAATCGTCAATCGTCGGGCATAAGGCGCGGGCAATGAGGACGGCAGAGCCGGTGACGGCGTTGTCAAAGATGACGAGCAGCTTGCGCTGGGCTGCCGACAGGATGAAGCCGACCATGGCGGCAATGTCCGGAGCCCCGGCACGGCGCAGGAGGTCCAGGGGATCTGACGCATGAAAGTGGTGCTGGTCGATGACTTCCTTCAATTTCTCTAATTTCTGACCGGACTTCATGTGCTCCGGCAGTTCTTCCAGCTGGTCCCGGAAAAAGACAGCTGTCAATATGAAAGCCGTCAGCAGTCCCCGTTCGCCGAGGTTCCCCAGACCTACAGCCGTATAGCCTTCATCGGCCAGGTTCTGGCCGATCTGCAGGCCGCTGAAGAGGGCATCCATCATTTCATCTTCGCTCATGGCATCCTGGCGGGCCCAGAAATGGCTGCCGTGCATGACTTTCAGATTCTGTACGCCCTGCGATTCCGGGATATCTTCTTCCAGTCCCATGTCGAGGAGCATGACGCCGGCACCGATGCGGTGGGCCACCTTATTGATAGGCCCCCGGCCAGTGGCGATTTCCAGGGCGTCAGCCTTGCTGTTCTTGCCCTTGGTCTTATTTTCCCCGCCATCGACGGCATGGTCAGCTGCAAAGACGACGACGGCTTTCTGCAATTTTTCCGGATGCAGCGTCCCCTGTACACCGGCAATGCGGCCTGCCAGATAGGACAACTTGCTGTCCTGGCGTATGGTCAGACTGGCCAGGCGCTGATAGCACTCTGCCGTTTTTGCCAAATCCATCGGTTCGATGGCACTGATGACTTGTTCTAATACTTGGTCCATAATCCCCTCCGTGGCGTGAAAAGTTTGAAAAGGAGCTGTCGCAATAAGACAGCTCCTTTTTGAGTTTTAAGTTTGAAGTTTTCAGTTTGCAGTATATGGTAAAAATTTAAAAACATCTTCTACAAACTACAAACTCTATACTACAAACTAATCTTATTATGAAATTTATTTATGAAATTTATTATACACGAAAAAGCCAGTTATCGCTACATCATGACGTTCATCGTAGTTCGTTCATCGAAGCACTTCGACCAACGGCCTTCAAGGTATTATAACGAACGGCCGAATTCGTCGGTATCCATGATGGCTTTTTTGAAAGCTTCTTTGGTCAGCGGTTCGGGGACGCAGGTCCATTCGGTCAGGGCCGGAGCAGCATCAACGATGGAATCGACTTCGTCGGCTTTGATATCGAGGTCAGCCAGGGTCGTCGGGTAATGGCACTTCTTATAGAGGGCCGTTACCTGGTCGCGCAGTTCAAACTGTTTGTCATAGGTCAGCAGGACCAAAACGCCGAAGGAAACAGTTTCGCCATGGAGATGGCCTTCGACGACTTGCGGCAGGACCGTCGACGCGTTATAGAACATGTGAGCCAGGGACGAATTGTAGTAGTAGTCGCCGCCGCCCGTCGTACAGTTGGAAACGAGGCCCGTGCTGATGATGATATCCAGGACGACCTGCTGCAGGGCATAGGTTATCTTCTTGGCCTTGAAATCTTCCAGGGCCTGTTCACCATACTGCAAGAGCGGCGCCGTGCAGGCTTTGCCGATGGCCCGGCCCAGGAGGACCGTATGGAAGTGTTCCGCTGTACGGCTGGCCAATTCCGATTCACATTCTTTACTCATAGCATCGCCTATGCCGGCCCAGAAGAACTTGAAAGGCGAGTCGGCAATGATGGCCATATTGATGAAGGTATGGACCGGCGGCTGGTCGAGATAGTAGTAGCCGGCAAAGGATTTATCGGCTTTATACATGACAGCCAAGGCCGTCGACGGAGCACAGTTGGAAGCCAGCGTCGGGAAAGCGAACAAGGCCTTGCCAGCCCGGTCAGCGACGACTTTACAGGTATCGATGGCACGGCCGCCGCCGACGGCGAAGACCATGTCAGCATCCTGGACGGCCTGTTCACGGAGCAGGCGGTCGACGTGTTCATACGTCGCATCGTCGCCGTACCAGAGTACGCCGAGGACTTCCAGGTCCGTCTTGGCGATGGCATCGAGCAAGGGCTGTTTGGCCTTGGACAGGGCCGTCTTGCCGCCGATGATGACAACTTTTTTGCCGAAATGACGGGTAATCTTGCCGATAGCATCATAAGCGTGGACACCGATGGTAAAAGCCGGCAGAACCAGGGTATAGTCAGTTTGAGACATGATAAAAACCTCCTGTAATAATGGAAAAAGATAAGTTCAAAAGCTATAGTCATTATAGCATTGTCCACTAGCCGTGGCTAGGATAAAAGGTTTAACTTTTTCATTCGCAATATTCGCAATACCTATGAAAAATCGCTATGTTGATATTCGTTTATATGACTTTTAGTAATTATATCATTTATTTAGTATGTAAATTAAATGTTCCATACTATATATAGTATGAAAACGCTTACTATAACAAAACGTAATTTGAGAATAGACTCCGGGTTATAACCCACCCATATGATATGCCCAGTGTACATCTTGCAATTCAGGAAAAGTGCTCTATAATAAGGGAGCGTGATGTAGTGTACACCATTTCCAAGCGTTGTACGTTGGTATCATTTTGTTTCATACGGAAAGGGTTGCACGCATACTATTTTATCAAAGGAGGTTCTTTTTGTATGAACGGTTTGTATCTCGTTATTATTTCAGCATTAGTGTTCGTACTGGCTTACCGTTTTTACGGCGCTTTCATCGCCGCAAAAGTCTTGACGCTGAACCAGTACAAAGTCACACCGGCCTTCCGCTTTGAAGACGGTCATGACTACGTACCGACCAACAAGTACGTCGTCTTCGGCCATCACTTCGCAGCCATCGCTGGTGCGGGCCCGCTCGTCGGCCCGGTCATCGCCGCCCAGTTCGGTTATCTGCCCGGCGCTTTATGGATTCTCATCGGTGGGGTTCTCGCCGGTGCTGTCCATGACATGGTCATCCTCTTCTGCTCCATGCGTTACGATGGCAAGTCCATCGCCGAAATCGCAAAAGCACAGATTGGCCAGAAGACAGGCGTAGCTACTTCTTTCGCCGTCCTCTTCCTGAATATCCTCTGCATGGCTGGCATGGCCGTCGTTATCGCCAATGCCCTGGCAAACAGCCCGTGGGGTACTTTCACCATCGGCATGACCATTCCTATCGCTATCTTCATCGGCATCTACATGCAGTTCCTGCGCCCTGGCAAGATCAAAGAAGGCACCATCATCGGCGTCATCCTCACCTTGCTGGCCGTCGTCGCTGGCCCGGCAGTCCAGGCTTCTCCGATCCTGGCTCCGCTCTTCACGATCAGCCACAACGGTATCTGCATTGCCCTTATCGTCTACGGTTTCATCGCAGCTGCCCTTCCGGTATGGCTGCTCCTGGCTCCGCGTGATTACCTCTCGACGTACATGAAAATCGGTACTATCGGTGCCCTGGCTCTCGGCATCCTCATCGTAGGCCCGCAGATCCAGATGCCGGCAACGACGCAGTTCTGCGCTGGCGGCGGCCCGGTCATCACCGGTGCAGTCCTTCCGTACATCTTCGTTACTATCGCCTGCGGTGCTATTTCTGGTTTCCATTCCATGATTTCCACCGGCACGACGCCGAAGATGCTCATGAACGAACGCTCCATCCTGCCTGTCGGCTATGGTGCTATGGTTACTGAATCCTTCGTCGCTATGATGGCTCTGATTGCAGCCTGCGCCCTCGTACCGAACGATTACTTCGCTATCAACTCCTCGGCTGCACACTTCCAGGCTCTGGGCATCCAGGTTGTCGACCTGCCGCACCTGAACGAAATGGTCGGTGAAAACGTCGCTCATCGTCCGGGCGGTGCTGTTTCCCTGGCTGTCGGCATGGCTTACATCTTCTCGAACCTGCCTGGCCTCGACCACCTCATGAACTACTGGTATCACTTCTGCATTATGTTTGAAGCTTTGTTCATCATGACCATCATCGATGCTGGTACTCGTGTCGGCCGTTACATGCTCCAGGAACTCGTCGGCCACGTATGGCCGAAATTCGGTGACCCGAACTGGAAACCGGGTGCCATCCTCGCATCGGCTTTGATCTGCGCAGCATGGGGTTACCTCGTACTGAACGGCAACTTGTCCACGATTTGGCCGATTTTCGGTGTATCCAACCAGCTGTTGGCCATCATCGCCCTCTCCATTTCGTCGGTTGTCATCTGCTCCATGGGCAAAGCCCGTTACCTCTGGGTTACCGGCCTGCCTTGGATTTTCCTGGTCGTCATGATTTTCTGGGCCGACTTCCTGAACATCTTCGAAATCTACCTGCCGAAGGGTGAATGGACGATGTTCACAGTCTCCATCATCATGGCCGTCCTGGTCATCATCGTAGCTATCGGTGCTATCCGTAGATGCATCTACCTGGCTAAGACCGTACCGGCCAGCTATGATACGACAGAAACTGTCGAAGCAGAAGAACTCAAACATCTCCAGGAACTCGTTAAGACGGATAAAGCCGCTCAGCGTTTCCAGGAATTAACCATTGCTCATCACTAAGAGCGAGTAAAAAAAGGCTTGTCGCACATGCGGCAAGCCTTTTTTCTGTAGGGGCGACCACGTGGGGCGCCCGTTTACGCAAATCGGTTCATGGATATTCTACATATCCCCAGCGGGCTCGCCACGTGCGAGCCCCTACAGGCACGAATCACGAGCCACTGTCAATAATGCACAAAGTGCATTGTTGACCATTGATAATATACTCAAAATTCTCTTTGCGCAAAGGAAATGCCTATTTTATAACGTTTTATTATTTTTATTATGAACTTATATCATACTGTTTTTGTAATCTTTACTATAAGTAACTTGAATTTTTCTCTCCTTTAGCCTATAGTAAGTGTATAAGTACAGTGTATACTTTATTTCTCGTGCGATACATAATTCATATTACACCAATTAGAAATAAGTATAGCTCCGGATCCGTGGGAAGTAGAGTATCCTACACACAATTTCATAAAGGAGGGATTGTTTTATGAATGGTTTGTATTTAGTCATTATCTCTGCATTAGTATTTGTACTAGCTTACCGTTTCTATGGCGCCTTCATTGCCGCCAAAGTCTTGACGGTCAATCAGTACAAGGTCACGCCGGCCTTCCGCTTTGAAGACGGCCACGACTACGTGCCTACCAACAAGTACGTCGTCTTTGGCCATCACTTCGCCGCTATCGCCGGTGCCGGCCCGCTCGTAGGCCCGGTCATTGCCGCTCAGTTCGGTTATCTGCCCGGTGCCTTGTGGATCCTCATCGGCGGCGTCCTCGCCGGTGCTGTCCACGACATGGTCATCCTCTTCTGCTCCATGCGTTACGATGGCAAATCCATCGCTGAGATCGCAAAAGCCCAGATTGGTGACAAGACTGGTCTGGCTACGTCCTTCGCCGTCCTGTTCCTCAACATCCTGGCTATGGCCGGCATGGCCGTCGTCATCGTCAACGCCCTGCACGACAGCCCGTGGGGTACGTTCACCATCGGCATGACCATTCCTATTGCTATTTTCATCGGTATTTATATGCAGTTCCTGCGCCCTGGCCGCATTAAAGAAGGCACCATCATCGGCGTCGCCCTGACCTTGCTAGCCGTCGTCCTCGGCCCGGCCGTCCAGGCATCGCCTACCTTGGCTCCGCTCTTTACCATCAGCGCCAAAGGTATTTCCATCGCCCTTATCATCTACGGCTTCGTAGCCGCTGCCCTTCCGGTATGGCTGCTCCTGGCACCGCGTGATTACCTCTCGACGTACATGAAGATCGGGACCATCGGCGCCCTGGCCATCGGCATCATCATCGTCGGCCCGACCGTCCAGATGCCGGCTATCACCCAGTTCTGCGCCGGCGGCGGCCCGGTCATCACCGGTCCGGTCCTGCCGTACATCTTCATCACCATCGCCTGTGGTGCTATCTCCGGCTTCCACTGCATGATCTCTACGGGCACGACGCCGAAGATGCTCATGAACGAACGCTCTATCCTGCCCGTCGGCTACGGCGCTATGCTGACCGAATCCTTCGTCGGCATGATGGCTTTGATTGCAGCCTGCTCGCTCGTACCGAATGACTACTTCGCCATCAACTCGTCGGCCGAACATTTCCAGGCTCTGGGCATCCAGGTCGTCGACCTGCCCCAGCTGAACGCCATGGTCGGCGAAAACGTCGCCCATCGTCCGGGCGGTGCTGTTTCCCTGGCTGTCGGCATGGCTTTCATCTTCTCCAACATCCCCGGCCTCGACCACCTCATGAATTACTGGTATCACTTCTGCATCATGTTTGAAGCGCTCTTCATCATGACCATCATCGATGCCGGTACCCGTGTCGGCCGTTACATGCTTCAGGAACTCATCGGCCGCGTATGGCCGAAGTTCGGCGATCCCCACTGGCTGCCCGGCGCTATCATCGCTTCGGCTCTGATCTCCGGTGCATGGGGTTACATCGTCCTCCAGGGGAACTTGTCCACTATCTGGCCTATCTTCGGTGTATCCAACCAGCTGCTGGCCATCATCACCCTGGCCATCTCGACGGTTGTCATCTGTGCTATGGGTAAAGCCCGCTTCGCCTGGGTCACGGTTATCCCCTGGGTCTTCCTGACCGTCGTCATCTTCTGGGCCGATTACCTCAACATGTTCAACATCTATCTGCCCAAACAAGAATGGCTCCTGTTCACCGTTTCGGCCATCATGGCTCTCCTGGTCATCATCGTCAGTATCTCCTCGATCAGAAGATGCCTGTACCTGGCTAAGACCGTACCGCCCAGCTACGATACGACAGAAACTGTAGAAGCCGAAGAATTGAAACACCTGGAAGAACTCATCAAGACCGACCCGGTCGCCAAACGCTTCAAAGAACTTACAGTTGATCATCATTAGAAAAAAGAGGCTTGTCGCACAGCGGCAAGCCTTTTTTGTAGGGGCGCCACGTGGGGCGCCCGCTCGCGCAAACCGACCTCGGGATTCCCACATATATCGGGCTCGCCACGTGCGAGCCCCTACAATCTATAAACGTTTTACCTAATCATTTAACGTTTAACCCTGTTTTATTTTAAAAATTTATGGAAAAACATCTTGACATAGACCAGCAAATTGCGTACAATGTGTTCAAGCTTCAGGAAACAAACCGTGAAGCGAAATATTCGTAAATCTAATGACGAGAGAAAGTAGTCTGCACCATTGCTTTTCAGAGAGCTGGCGGCCGGTGCGAGCCAGTACGATGATATGGATGAAGCTCCTCTCCGAAGATCGACGCTGAATTTCATTAGGCGCCGACGGCATTTCACCGTTACCAGAAACGCGTATGTTGGTACGTTGTAGAGAGTCCGGCTGCAGCAATGCACCGGGAATCAGGGTGGTATCGCGGAATTATACTCCGTCCCTTACAGAAGGGGCGGAGTTTTTTTGTTGGCCTCTTTTGACAAATCTCTAAATCCCAACGATAAAATTCTTATTTTATTATAAAGGAGATATGTTATCATGGCGAAAGTATTTTATGATCAGGATGTAAACTGGGATGTAATGAAAGGCAAAAAAGTCGCAATCATCGGTTATGGCAGTCAGGGCCACGCCCATGCGTTGAACCTCAAGGACAGCGGCATCGACGTCGTCGTCGGCTTGTATGAAGGCAGCAAATCCATCGCCAAAGCCCAGGCAGCCGGCCTTGAAGTTAAATCCGTTCCTGAAGCCGTTAAAGAAGCCGATATCACGATGATCTTGATTCCGGACGAAAAACAGGCTAACGTCTACGCAAAAGAAATCGCTCCCAACTTGAAAGACGGCAGCGCCCTCGCTTTCGCCCACGGCTTCAACGTTCACTTCAAACAAATCGTTCCTCCTTCGACAGTCGACGTCTTCATGGTCGCTCCGAAAGGTCCGGGCCACCTCGTCCGTCGTACTTTCACTGAAGGCGGCGGCGTTCCTGACGTATTCGCAGTCGAACAGGACGCTACAGGCAAAGCTTTCGACATCGCATTGGCCTATGCCCGCGGCATCGGCGGTACCCGTGCCGGCGTCATCCAGACGACCTTCCAGGAAGAAACGGAAACAGACCTCTTCGGCGAACAGGCAGTCCTCTGCGGCGGCATCTGCCAGTTGATCACCAACGGTTTTGAAACCCTTTGCGAAGCTGGTTATCAGCCGGAAATCGCTTACTTTGAAACCTTCCATGAAATGAAGTTGATCGTCGACCTCATGTACGAAGGCGGCATGGCTAAAATGCGTAAATCCATCAGCGACACGGCAGAATATGGCGATTACACCGCTGGCCCGCGCGTCATTTCCCAGGATTCCAAGAAAGCCATGAAAGCCGTCCTCGATGACATCCAGACCGGTGCTTTCGCTAAAGATTGGCTCCTCGAAAACAAAGCCGGCGGCCGCGCTCACTTCCTCGCTATGCGCCGTCAGCACGCTGAACATCCGATTGAAAAAGTCGGCGCTAAACTCCGCGACATGATGCCGTGGCTCCACAACAACGACCAGAACGACTAAGTAAGATCCGTTCATCGAAGGCCGTTCGTCGTTCATCGAAAAGGACAATGAATGGCCGCTTCGATGAACGAACTACGACAAACGATGAACGATATTAAGAGGTGAATGATGATGAAAATGACAGGTGCAAGGGCAGTGCTGGAATGTTTGAAACGGGAAGGCGTCGACGTCGTCTTCGGCTATCCCGGAGGGGCTATCCTGCCACTATACGAAGAAATGTATAAAGACAACTTCCGGCACATCCTTACCGGTCATGAACAAGGAGCGGTCCACGCTGCCGACGGCTACGCCCGCGTTACCGGCCGGCCCGGCGTCTGCATCGCCACGTCCGGACCAGGGGTATGCAACATGGTTACGGGCATTGCTACGGCCAACATGGACTCTATCCCCATGGTCATCATCAGCGGACAGGTCCCGACGGGCCTCATCGGCCGCGATTCCTTCCAGGAAGCCGATATTTCCGGCATTACGTCGCCCATTACCAAGCACAACTACCTGGTAAAGAACGCCGCTTCTATCCCGCGCGTCCTAAAAGAAGCCTTTTACATCGCATCGACAGGCCGGCCCGGTCCAGTCCTGATCGATATTGCCAAAGACGCCCTGGAAGCGGAAATCTATTTCCAATATCCCGATAAAGTCCATCTGCCGGGCTACGTCATCGAAACAACTGGACAAGCTTATGACATCGACCGGGCTGTCGCCATGATCCAGCACAGCCAGAAACCGGTCTTCCTCGTCGGCGGCGGTGTCATCCTGTCGGAAACGACGAAGTATCTCGAAGACATCGTCAATACGACGAAGATTCCCGTCGTCACGACACTCATGGGCAAAGGAGCCATCCCCGATTCTCACGAACTCCATCTCGGTATGGGCGGGATGCACGGCTCTTATGCATCGAACAAAGCCATCTCAGGCTGCGATCTGCTCATCGCCTTAGGGGCCCGTTTCGACGAACGCCTGACCAGCCGAGCCGATACGTTTGCTCCCAATGCACAGATCATCCATTTTGAAATCGATGATGTCGAAATCGACAAGATCATCGACATCGACTTAGGCATCAAAGGGGACCTGCGCTGGTCCCTGCCCATTTTCGCCAAGAAGCTGAAAGAAGGCGCCTTCGATTACGGAGCCGCCTTTGCCGATTGGCGTCATGAGGTCCTGGCCATGAAGAAAAGCCACCCCTTCGCGACGCCGCCGCGTCCAGGCTGCATTTCACCCCAGTCAATCTTCGCCGCCGTCCGGGACATCACCCGGGACGACGATACCGTAGCCATTACCGACGTCGGTCAGCATCAGATGTGGGCAGCTCAATTCTTCACGACGGATGAGCCGAAACACTTCATTTCTTCCGGTGGTCTGGGCACGATGGGCTTCGGCCTGCCGGCTGCCCTCGGTGCCAAAGTGGCCTGTCCCGAAAAAACAGTCGTCGTCTTTTCCGGCGACGGCAGTATCCTCATGAACTGTCAGGAATTCGCGACCTTGTCGGAATACGGCATCGACGTGAAAGTCATCGTCTTGCACAACGATACGCTGGGAATGATCGTCCAGCTCCAGGATTTCTTCTATAACCACCATTATTCACAATGCACTTTGAATAAGCGCAAAAACCTGCCCATGCTGGCCGAATCGCTGGGCGTCAAAGGATACGCCATTGAAAAACAGGACGATTTAATCCCCGTCCTGAAAGAGGCCTTTGCCCATAAAGGGCCGGCCCTGGTCGATATCCGCATCTCGCCGGAAGAACGGGTATACCCGACAGTTCCCGGCGGCAAAGCATTGAGTGACATGATTTTAGGAGGTGACGCCTGATGAGAAAACAGCATCTGGCTATTTTGTCCGATAATAAACCGGGCGTATTGACACATATTGCCGGCCTGATCAGCCGCAAGGCCATCAACATCGAATCGTTGACCGTCGGTTATACGGAAGAACCGGATGTGTCGCGCTTCAATATCGTCATCAGCATCGAAGACGATAAAGAATTGAAGCAGACCATCAGCCAGCTGGCCAAGCTCATCGACGTCATCAAGATCATCAACCTCGATGAAGCGCCCTTCATCAGCTACGAACTGGCCATGATCAAGGTCCGCTACGACACGCCGCAAGTCCGCGACGAGCTGGCCAGCCTGGCCAACCTGTTCCACGCCAAAGTCGTCGATGTCAACTTGAATTCGCTCATCCTCCGCGTTACAGGACGCGAAGACCACGTCAATGCCCTCATCAAGGTATTGTCGCCATATGAAATATTAGAAATCGCCCGGACCGGGACCATTTCCCTCTCACGAGGACTCGTACCGGTCAAGGCGATGTAGAAAAGTGCTTGTCGCATAGCGACAAGCACTTTTTTTCTGTAGGGGCGCCCACGTGGGGCGCCCGTCCACACAAATCGTCCACGGGATTTTTACATATGCCCGGCGGGCTCGCCCTCTACAGTGGTCCGTTTCAGCAACCGTCCTGCCATTCCTTGTAGTCATTGCCTGACGGGCTGAAAAGGCACGTGCGAGCCCCTACAAATTATAATGCACCTTATCAGAAACATCCATGTGCCAGCCACATAAATATGCTATAATAAGGTATCTTGTATTTGATAGAAAGGGAGTGATATGCATGTCAGCTACGGTCTTGACAACGGCTTGCTTTTTGCTGTCTATTCTGCCTCCGACATGTATACAGTACCTCGCTTTCCGGCAGATTTTACAGGAACCGCAGAGGACCCGCGTGCGGCGCAGTTACCTAATCATTTTCCTCATAGAAATCGTCCTCTTCATGGCTATCTTTCAGTTCGGCTGGCTGGAGTTCCGCTTCTTGTCCTATAAGAAGCTGCTCATGGCCTACTGGATTCCCTATGTCCTGGCTTTTTCCCTGATTTCCCGCCCTTATGCCTATCAGAACCTCTTCGTCGCCGGTATGCAGGGCATCTACACGACGACCGTCCATACACTGTCGATAACCCTGGTCTTGCTCTTCGTCCCGCGCAGCGTTTTCTTTACCTATCTGCCCATCCATCTGGTGCTGTATACAGCCCTGTACGTTCTCTTTTCCCCACTGCTGCTGGTCTTCTTCGACCGCATCTTTCTGAAATACCGCTCGCTCCCATTGCTGGCCTTTTGGAAATACTGCGCCTGGCTGCCCATCCTGCTGAGCATGTACTCCGGTTTCTTATCCCTCGAAGACGGCCCGCTGGCCCATGACTATTTCCTTCCCCGCATCTTCCACGCCCTGTCGGGCATCTTCATCGCTCTCATCATGTACATGGGCACCAAACTCATTGCCCAGCAGGTCGACTTACAGCGTCGGAATCATCTCCTGGCCGCCCAGATGGATGCCCTGAGCAACTATACGAGCCTCTTGCAGGACGCCCAGAAACGCATGTCCATCTTCCGCCACGACAGCCGTCACCAGCTGCGCCTGCTCTCAGAACTCATCGGACAGGATGACGACAAAGCCACCCTGGCCTTCTTGAAGACCATCGACACAGAACTTTCCCAGACACAGCTGCAGCAGTGGACCAAGAACCAAGCCATCAACACGGCCATCACACCGGGCCTGGAAAGACTGAAACAGGACGGCGTATCCATCATGGCCGACCTGCCTTTCCCCCCCGTCCCTGCCCTTTGAAATCGCCTTGGGCGACATCCTGGCCAAAGCCATTGCCATGTCGGCCCAGGCCCTCCAGTCCCTGCCGAAAGACCAGCGCCTGCTCATCATCGGGACGACGCCCATACACGGCGGCCTGCTGGTCTTCATCAAACATGCCGTATCACCGGACATCCCGGACGACAAAAACGACCTCCTCCAGGAAGCGCCCTATGCCCAGTTCGTTCCGGACCTGAATCAGTTCTCCCGGCTCTACGAGGCGACCTTCCGCTATGACCTCCACAACCACCTGGCCAGCCTGTACTTGACGATTCCCTATCAGTCTTGATTGGAAGTGATACTCAGCCATGCTTTACAACATCGTGACCGTTTTCCTGATGACGACGGCCCTCATGCCGCCAGCTATCCTCCAGTACTATGCCTTCGAGCCCTTGCTGAAGCATCGGCAGAAAGTCCTCGTCCTGGGTGGATATGCCGTCCTGTACCTCATGGAACTCATCTTTTTCCTCTATATGTTCATCTGGGGTCCCTGGGAACACAGCTTCATCTTATATAAAAAAATCTTTGTCATCGCCTGGATCCCCCATTTTCTCTGGGCCGTCGCAACAATCCGGCCTTATTTATTCCACCATCTCTACGTCTTTTCCATCCGCGCAGCCTGTACGATCTTCGTCCACACCCTGATGGCCATGATCCTGCTGGCCATCTTCCATGGCGACAGCTCCCGGCCGGCCCTGTCGGCAGCCATCTATCCGGCCCAATGGCTGTTCTATATCGTCTGCTACATGGCCCTCATGCCCATGCTGCGCCGTTATTTCAATGAAGTCTTCGTGAAATACCGTCATCTGACGACGCATCACTATTGGAAATACATCAGCATGCTGCCGCTCTTCCTGCTGCTGGACATGTACTTCATCATGGCCAGTTCGGACGTCCTCATCATGGACCGGATGCTCCTGCCCCGCAGTATCCTGCTCCTGGCTTTGCTCATCATCGCCCAGAGCATCCGCACGGGCCTCCGCCAAACCGATCAGACCCTGAAGATGTACGAACGGACAGAAAATATGACAGCCCAAATCGAAGCCAGCTACGATTATACCCATTCCCTGCTGGAGTCACAGAACCAGATGAAGGCCATATATAAAAAACGCAAGGCCTACCTGGACGAACTGGAACAACTCATCGTGTCCCATCGTTCCCAAGAAGCCTTGCAGCTCATCGAGGAAATCGGTGCCGAGCTGAATCAGACCAAGCGCAAACAGTATTGTCAGAATCCCCTGGTCAACGCCGCCTTGTCGACGTATCTGGCCAAAGCCGAAGCCCTGCACATGCCCATTACGGTCAAAGCCGTCATCCCCAAGGAAAATACAGCTCTCAGCTCCGACCTGGCCATCGTCTTGTCCAACCTCATCGAAAATGCCATCCATGCCAGCGAAAAGCAGCCCGGAAGCCATCGCGCCCTGTCCCTGCTGACCATCTGCCAGGGCGACATCCTCAGCATCCTGGTCAAGAACCGCTTCGACGGGACCGTAGCCCTCGATGAAGACGGCCTGCCGACGACAAAGGTCAAGGGCCATGGCATCGGCATGAAATCGCTGAGCCGCTTCCGCGACACCTATGACGCCAGCGTCCTCTGCACCTGTGAAGACGGCTGGTTCTCTACGTACATCCGCGTCCCCTGGGGCGAGAGCAGCCCGTCTTAGACGACGCCTGTACCGTCGAAGGCCGGGATGAAGGCGTCGCTGGCACTGCCTTTTTCCTGGACGAAGCCGTCTTCGATGCCGCTGTCGAAGAGATACTGTTCGGCTTCATCGTACTCTTCGTCCGACAAGGGCCGGTCGATTTCGGGGTATTCCCCGGCCCGGCCGCAGGGTACATACTGGCGCATCAAACTGAATAAGACCTGGCCGTCATCGAAGTGGTCCCGCACCCAGTCGATGACGGCTTTCGTATTGTCTACGCAGCCCGGCAGGATGAGGTGGCGGATGACGACGCCCTTCCGCAGGATGCCGTCGTCGTCCATTTCATAAGGGCCGACCTGGTCGTACATGCGCAGGATGGCCGCCGTGGCGACTTGCGGATAGTCTTCGGCAGCACTGTAGCGCTTGGCCAATTTCGGGTCGAGGTATTTCAAATCGGGCAGATAGATCTGCACTTTGCCCTTGAAATCGTCAATCGTCTCCTGCGATTCATAGCCGCCGCAGTTGTAGACGACCGGTACCGGCAGGGGGGCGGCCAGACTCGCCAAGATGGCCTGTTTATACGGCGTCGGCGTGACCAGGTTGATGTTGTGCGCTCCCTGGGCGATGAGCCGGCCGTAAAGCTCCCGCAGCTTGTCCACCGTAATGGGCACGCCTGTCCCGCCCATGGAAATGGTGGCATTCTGGCAGAAACAGCAGCGCAGGTTGCAGCCCGTGAAAAAGACGGCGCCAGAGCCGTGGCTGCCGCTGATACAGGGTTCTTCCCACTGGTGCAGGGCCGCCCGGGCTACGACGGGCTGGAGCGGACTGTGGCAAAAGCCGGGCATCTTTTTTTCATCCCAAAAGGCCGCGCGGACGACGCCGCAGCGGCGGGGACAGTCATTACAATAGGTTTCCATAGTTTTCTATACCTCAGTCAAAAATTTTTCCGGGATTCAGGATATTCTTCGGGTCCCAGGCCTGCTTCACAGCCTTCATCAAGGACAGTTCCACCGGATCCGTATACTTGGCGAACAGGGCCTTGCGGGCCTGACCGATACCGTGTTCCCCGGAAATGGCACCACCCAGCTCATAAGCTGCCTGGCAGGCCTTATCTTCAAAGGCGGCGACTTTCTGCTTTTCATCCCCTTCATCGGCGAAGCCCTTGCGCAGGACATCGAGATGGATATTGCCGTCGCCGGCGTGGCTGACACCGCGGAAGACGACGCCCAGCGCCTGTCCCAAATCCCGTAAGCGTTCCATGAAGGGCAGGAGCCGGTCCGGCGGGACGACGAAGTCTTCCATGGCCGCCACGGGGCAGTCCGCAGCCGACGCTTCCGTAAAGGCTTTGCGGGCCTTCCAGACTTTATCGGCGTCGGCCATGAAGACATCGACAGCTCCCAGGCGGCGGCAGACTTCATCGACAGTGACGCAGTCGTCATCTAGCGTTTCGTCCCGCGAGCTGTCGAGCTGGATGATCATATAGGCGCCGCCGGCCGGGCAGGGCTGTTTTTCTTTGAACCAGTCCTGGACGACGGAAATGACGTCATAGTCCATGAATTCCAGGCACGTCGGCGTAATACCTGCCTTGGGCAGGGCCGTGACCAGGGCCAGGGCCGTTTCCGGCGACGGAAAGACGGCCAGGACGTGGGCCGTCGCCCTGGGCAGGAGTACGAGCTTCAAAGTCAGCTCCGTAATGATGCCCAGCGTCCCTTCGGAACCGATAACGATTTTTTCCAGGGGATAACCGGCCGTCATCTTGTGCAGGCGCTTGCCGAGATGGGCGATCTGCCCGGTCGGCGTGACGACTTCGATGGCGTAGATCTGATCCCGCGTCGTCCCGTACTTGACGGCCCGGTTGCCGCCGGCATTGGTCGCGCCATTGCCGCCGATACAGCAACAGTCGCCGCTGCAGGGGTCGCCGGCATAGAGGAGGCCGCGCTTGCGAGCTTCTTCCTGTATCCGCGCCGTAATGACGCCGGCCTGGACGACCATGTACATGGCGTCTTCATTGATTTCTACGATACGGTCCATCCGTTCCGTACTGACTACGATGCCGCCGCGGCTGTCGGCCACGGCTCCGCCTTCCAGGCCGGTCCCGGTCCCCCTGGGGATGACCGGGATGACGGCGTCATTGGCCAGGCGGACGACAGCCGCCAATTCTTCGGCCGACGCCGGCAGGACGACGACGTCGGGCAGACAGGCTGGCCCGGTCCCTTCGTCTTGTCCATAGGGAATCTTTTTATCCCGGTCCGTCCAGACATATTTAGCGCCGACGATGGCTTCGAGGTCCGCAACGACGGCCGGGGTTACGTGATTATACTCCATAATGACTTCCTTCTCAGGCTTCCTGCCCGAAGATAAATTTTAAATAACTTTCCTGAAACTGGCGATATTTCCGCTTGGCCAGGGGAATCTTATGACCCTGTATCTCGATATAATCGCTCTTGATGACGCGGATAGCCGACTGGTTGACGATATAGCCTTTCCCAGGCGATACGAACTGGCCCGGTGCGATGGCATCCAGCGTATCCAAGAGACTGGCCAGGGACTGCCGCGTCTCCAACAGCGAGTGGTCCGCTGTATGGACCTGCTGGATGTGCCCATTGCTTTCGACGTAGAGGATGGCATTGACTTCTTCGACCTGGATACCGCCGCCGACGAGGCGGAAGATCATCTTGCCGCTGTGGCGCTGGCGGATGCTTTCCATGACACGGTCCATGGCCTGGTCGAACTCCTTCTGCGTAAAAGGCTTGACCAGATAATGGGCAGCCCGGACGGCAAAAGCTTCGACGGCAAATTCTTCGCTCGTCGACAAGAAGATGATTTCAGCCCGGCTCTTCTGCTTTCGCATCTCTGCGGCAATGTCCGTCCCCAGCAGGCCGGGCATACAGATATCCAGCAGGACGATGTCGAAATTCCCCTTTTTTTCAAAAGAATCGACGAAATCCATGGCATTATTACAGGTAAAGACTTCTATCGGTTCCTTTTTATCGCGGAAATACTGTTGGACTGCCTTTTGGATGATGTCCAACTGTTCCTGTAAATCATCACAAATCGCAATTCGTACCATCGTAACGCCTCCTTTCAATAAACAAGTATTTTACAAGTTTATTATATCACCAGATTCGTCTCAAGCCGTCTGATGTGTCACGAAACAGCGCATTTTTGACGCGTAGCGGCGTTCAGAGGAAGGTATTTACCATCATGCATGGTCCCTTTTTCTCTATAGTAGGGGCGCCCACGTGGGGCGCCCGTCAGCATATGCAAGAATCCCGTCATCACTGATTTGCCTGAGCGGGCTCGCCACGTGCGAGCCCCTACAGAAAAGGGACCGTCGCACATGCAACAGCCCCTTTTCCCCCACTACAGTACGATGCCCCGCAGGAGCGGTACGATGGTGAACTGATATAATTTCAAAAAGCCGAAGACGCAGATGCCGATGGATGCGCCGACGATGGCCCCGTTGATACGGATCCAGGCCAGGTCTTCGCCGACTTTGCTTTCCAGGAACTGGTTGAACCGCTTCTTGTCGAAGCCCGACAGGACGTCGCGGACGGCGACGGCGATGAGCGAGTGTTCATGTTCCAGGATGACGTTGCAGGCCCGGCGTATCTGTTCATCGAGCCAGTCTTTGATTTCCGGATAGGACCGGCAGTATTCCAGGTAATGGATGAACTGTTCTTCCAATAAATCCTTCAGTTCTTCCTTGCCCTGGTCGCCTTTGGTGAAATAGTCCTTGGCCGAATTCTGGGTCGCCGTCAGCCACTGCTCGATGGGCAGGGAGTCGACGAACTGGTCCTGCCAGTTCTGGACGCCAAAGGCCAGCTGGCCGTTCATGGAATAGAGGAAGAGTTCCAGTTTGCGGCACAGCCATTCGCGCTGTTCCCCTTCGGCATGTTCCCACTGGTCGAGCCATTCGACGATGCCCATCTTGATATCCTTGGCAATCTTACGGGTATCGACGATGCCCAGGACTTTGGTTAGGGTGAGGCTGGACATGGACGAATGCTGCGATTCTTCACGCCACTGGAGGATGAGCTTTTCCAGGAGGCTGTCGAAGTCGTCGCTGTTGACCAGTTCCCGCACGAGGCCGATGGCATCGTTGAACATGTTGCTGTTCGGGTCTTCCAAAAGGGAAATGAGGCGGTCCTGGAAGAAACTGACCAGGGGCTGCTGTTTCAGGTACTTGCGGATGTGCGAGGCTATGGATGCCTGGGTCCCGCCCTTCTGAGCGTAGCGGTAAGCCCGCTGAGCCACTTCGTAGAGGACGCTGCGGAACTTTTCCCGGCCGTTCGGGCCGCGCAGCCAGCCGACGAGCTTATCGATGAAAGAAATCTGATAGAGCTTATCCTGCCACATATTGGGCTGGAGCAGCTTTTCCGAGATGATCTTGGTCATGCTGTCGATGATCTGGTCGCGATGGCGATAGAGCAGTTCCGTGTGATACGGGAAGCCCAACGGCTTTTCAAAGAGCGCCGTAACGGCGAACCAGTCGGCGATACTGCCGATGAGGGCCGATTGGATGACGAAGAACAGCAGTTCTTCCCAGACCGAGACGTCATGCGTATACCACCAGAGGAAAATGGCGATGAAGCAGACGAAAGACAGGCCTAAAATCATATTGGCACGCTGTCTGTATGTCATAAGATAGCCCCTCCCTTCACGGCGTACATGACCAGGTAAATGACGGCCCCCAGGATGGCGCCGACGAGCGAACCGTTGACGCGGATCATCTGCAGGTCATACCAGACACTGTTTTCCAGCTGTTCTGCCAGGTAATTGCCGTCGTATTTCAGGATTTCCTGTTCTGCCGTCTTGCCGAACCATACCTGGAGGCGCTTCAATTCGCGGGCCACAAAGGCCAGGGCCTGGCGGTTCATGTGTTCCACCTGGTCTGGGCTCTGGCGCCACGATTCCAGTTTATTGATGACGTAATTAGCTGCGACCTTGCAGACCCGCTTCTGCCGTTCCGGGTCCTGGACGTAGCGCTGCCAGGCTTCTTTCGTGTCCGGCCGCGTGACCAGGCTGTTGTACATGCGGTTCTTATAGCTGTCGATGCGCTGGCGCCATTCGTCGTTGAATTCGATCTTTTCCGTCTGTTTCCACAAATAGCGCAGGGCCTGCTGGCGCTGGAGGGAATTGTCTTCCTTGGCTTCGGCCAGGAGGTCCAGGCATTTCGTCTGCAAGAGGCCGGCTACGTGATCCGGCTGGAAGACTTCCATCTTCAAGGCCGCCTTGATGGCCCAGCCGAGGAAGATATTGTGCTTGGCGTACTGGCGCAGGGAGGCTTCGTAGATTTCACCGACATAGCGCTTCATCGTTTCGCTGCGCACGAGGTCTTCCAGGTTGAGGATCATGAAATCGAGGAAATCCTTCCCCGATTCACCGCGCAGGCCGATTTTGATGGCCTTGCTCATGATCGGTGCCAGGTCGACTTTCTCGATAGCCTGGCCGCCGATGCCGGCAAAGGCCTTGACGACGGTCTTCATGTCGATGGTGTACAAGAAGGTATTGAGGATCTGACCGAAGACGCGTTCTGCCGACTGGAACCCCTTTTCCGTATGGAGATAATCCAGCGTCGCGCCCAGGATGGGATGATGTTTGAGGACGTTGTACATATTGGAAACGGTCAGGATTTCATATTCGATCATATGCCGGGCCATTTCGGCAATACGTTCCTTGCTGTTCGGAATGAGGGCCGTCTTAAAGGAGATGCCCAAAGGCCGGCGGAACAGGGCCGTTACGGCATACCAGTCTGCCAGGCCGCCGATGAGGGCCGCCCCGGCCAGATGGGTCAGCAGTCCGCCGACAAAAAAGTCTTGGAAGGGGTATGCCAGAAGCAGGAGGACTGCCGCCGTAATCAGGATATAATTGGCAATCTGGCTGCGTCTGCCCCCGTGTGTATTACTTGCCATGATACCTCCTTACTGCCCGCCGATGATGACGTCGTCGCCATCATGCTGGGGAATCCACAAGGGTACGTCCGGATAAGCCTGTTTAAAAGCTGCCGACGGCGTCCAGGGCGTGCCGAAATAATGCATGGGGATGAGGCATTTCGTGACCGAAACGTCTTTCAGGAAACCCGTGACGCCCCATTCGCGGGCGCCTTCCAGGCGGGCGTCGACAGGGAAAAAGACGATGTCGAAAGTCTGTCCGGCAAGGTGTTTCATTTCCCGGTCGAAGTTGCCCTTGGCTTCGGCATTATTTTCATCCGTATCGCCGAGCCAGTGCCACCAGTTCAAATCGCCGGCATGGAAAATCTTCAAACCGTCCGTTTCCACCAGGAACGACCCGCCTTCATCAGTCGACCCATACTGGGTCACCGTCGTATCTCCCAGGGGCAGCGTTTCATACAACTTCATGGCATGGAACCGGTCTGCCGGAATGTCCTTGAGGCGCACATCTTCATTGACGATGTACTGGGCACCGCCGAACTGGCCGATGCTGCGGTTGAAATGGTCTTCGTGCCAATGGCTGACAAAGAACCACAACGGCTTCCTGCCGACCTGGCTGTAAGCCTTGACCGTCCCCGATGGATCCTTGTAGTAATCAAAGACCAGCACCTTGGAATCAGTCTCGACGGCAAAGCCGCTGTGATTCAAAAAGGTAATCTGTACACTCATATAGTAACCCCCTTATCGGTTGTTTAATGGCTATTGCATACTTTTTATTATACCATATATGCGTCGCCCGTGTACATGCCGGGGAGGGTTGTGGCTAGGGGCTAGGGGCTAGTGGCTAGTGGTTCGTGCGAATTTCTCCAATTTTTAGTTGTAGGGGCTCGCACGTGGCGAGCCCGCTTGAGGATATATGTGATTTACCCCAGCCAGTTTGCCAGGGAACTCATCCAAAGTTCTAACGGGTCGCCCACGTGGCGACCCCTACAAAGTAAAAAGGCTTGCCGCACATGCGACAAGCCTTTTTTACTTTCCCTCTGCGATCAGCCCTGATGGAATTCTACGCCCATAGCGCCTTTCGGATGTTTCCAGCTCTTTACGCCTTTGCCGCCGGAAATGACGCGGCACGTACCACATTCGAGGCAGCCTTCATGACTGAAGACCAGTTTGCCGTCATCATAGTGATACAGGTTAGCCGGACATGCCATGACTAAGCGTTTGATTTCTGCTTCGTCATGATAATCTTCGTTGATCTGGATATGAGATTCGTGTTCATCGGTCACGAACTTATCGAAACCCAGTTTATCGTCTACACTCATCTTTGCCATCTTACATCGCCTCCCAAGCTTTCTTACCTAAATCGAAGAGATTAGCCAAGCCGCCGTTGTTTGCCAAAACTGTCAGAGCAATCATGGGCAGAGCGACCGGTGCGCCGCCGTCTACTTTGTAGACCATGCCGGCAAATTCGTCGGCCATCTTCGGGAAATCGTTGAAGATAATGTGATCTTCCAAGAGGCCCGGCAGGTTCTGATACTGTTTCATGAGCTTCATGATGAAGCTTTCTTCTAACAAGGTCTTGTAAACCGAGAGGCTTTCAGCCGAGAAGTCGTTGCGGTTCTTCGCTTTGATGACGGCTTCGCCAGCCAGACGGCCCGATTCGATAGCCAGGTCCATGCCGCGGACGGTGTAACCCAGGTTAACGACCATAGCTGCTGCATCGCCAGCGACGAGGACGCCGTCACGGACGAGTTCCGGCATCATCTTGAGGCCGCCTTCGGTAACGAGGTGAGCCGAATATTCTTTCAGTTTCCCGCCTTTGAGGAAGGGAGCAATAGCCGGATGAGCTTTCATGCGTTCAACCATGTCCGGTACGCTGACATCGACGCGGCCGATATCGCTGATGGTCGTAACGATGCCCAGGGACAGGCTGTCTTTGTTGGTGTAAATGAAGCCGCCGCCGAGGTTGCCGCCCGTCGGGTCGCCAGCCATCATCCAGGCTGCGCCGTCATTGCCGCTCAAACCGAAGCGTTCGTTGATGACGTCTTCACCGAGTTCGATGACTTCTTTGACGCCGACTGCAACGTCTTTCTGTTCCAGTTCTTTCTTCATGCCGATCTGCTGTGCCAGCAGGGAGTTGACGCCATCAGCCAGGATGACGACATCAGCGTCGAATTCTTCGCCGCCTGTCATGACGCCGACGACTTTGCCGTCTTCGACGACGAGTTCATCGACGAGGAAGCCTTCTGTCAGCATGACGCCGGCTTCTTCGGCTTTATCGGCCAACCATTTATCGAATTTGGAACGCAGTACCGAGTAGGACGGATATTTGAGGTTTTCCAGTTTATCCGAACCATACTGGAAGCTCAGTGCGCCGCCTTCTGTCATGAGCGACAGGCGTTCCTGCGTAATCTTACGTTCAATCGGAGCTTCTGCTGCGAAATTCGGAATCAGTTTTTCCAAGCTGTGTCCATAGAGACGGCCGCCGCTGGAGTTCTTGGAACCGCAGAATTTACCGCGCTCCACCATCATAACATCCAAACCAGCTCTGGCCATTGTCAAGGCTGCAGCAGAACCAGCTAAACCGCCGCCAACCACGATGGCATCAAATTTTTCTTCACTACTCATGTTCTTACCCTCCTTAACCATACGGTTTGCTATCTTAATTTCCGTTCGTATCTATCGTAACGTAATGTAAGTCCTTTTCATAATCCTTCATTCGACCGCAGGCTTCTTCCCCTTGTGGAGCACGCAGGCCCCAAATAAGCGGCTTTTCATCTGCCTGTCAATCAATCCGGCTTGTCCAAACAAGTCCAGGAGCTCCTTCTTCCTGAGAAAATCCTGCGTCGACTGCCACAGCCAGGTGTATTCCTGCCGATGGCGGAAGCCGCCGCCCAGGAAGGGCATGACATACCGGAAGTACACCGAATAAAAGGGCCGGATGACCAGAGAATCGGGGACAAAGGAGTCGAGACAATATACCCAGCCGCCGGGAACGACGACGCGGGTCATTTCCTGCAGGACGCGCAGGTAGTCCGATGTGTTGCGAAGCCCGAAGGAGATACAGGCTGCCGAAAAGGTATTATCCTCAAAAGGCAGGTTCATGGCATCACCTTCCTGCCAGGTAACGTTAGCAAGCGGCGCGCCTTTTTTGCGGGCTACGTCGAGCATCGCCGGCGAAAAATCGAGGCCAGTGACCTTGAGATCCGGCCGGTGCGCTGCCAGGGAAATAGCGATGTCCCCAGTGCCACTGCACACATCCAGGACACGGCTGCCCTTGGCTGCCTGCTCACAGACAGCTTCGATGAGGCAGTCTTTCCAACGGCTTTCCATGCCGAGACTGATGCGCCCGTTGGCGCGGTCATAAGTCTGGGAAATCTGCTGGAATACATGATATACCTTCTCCCGTTTTGAGAGTTCAGCCAAAAGTACCACCTCCGAAGAGGACCATCGCGAGTGCTAACAGATAGGCACCGTTGCCAAAGAGATTGGCGGCGATGATACCTTTCATCTGTTTCACCCGCCCCTGCGGTTCCAGGGGCGAACGAAGCAGGTTCATAAAGGTATGTCGGGCAAACACGATGAAGAAAGCCGGGCTGATGAGGCCCCACCAGCCGGTGTACCATACGGGCAGGATGCAGATGAGTGCCATCCAGATCCATACGGCAGCCCGGTACAGGCGGACAGCCTTAGTCCTTCCCAAAAGTGCCGGTAAGGTCCGGCGCTTGGCCTGCCTGTCCTTTTCGATATCACTCGTATTGTTGGTCATCATGATGAGACCGATACTGATGATGAAGGGCAGCGCTGCAGGCAAAACGGAAAAATCGAAGGTACTGCTGACGGCGGCGACGATTCCCATGGGGATGAGGCCGCCCATGACAAAGCCCGAAACGAACTCGCCAATCGGCAGATAGGATATCGGCAGGATACCACCGGAATAGGTCCATACGGCGATGGCTCCGATGACGCCGATGATCAGCGGCGCCGGTCCGGCTGTGACCAGTGCCGGCAAGGCCAGGAGACCGGCTGCAACTAAGTAGCCAAGTCCCAAAGCCAATGCCTGTCCAGGCTTGATGTTTTCATAAACCAGGACGGCGTCGCTCACCTCGACGTTGTCGTCGGCAGTGTCCGTGCCTTTTACAAAATCAAAATAATCATTCAGCGTATTGACGGCGGACTGCATGAAGACGCAGGCCCAAAAGAGGGTGATGGCCAGCGTCCCCGTAAGGGGGTAGCCCTTCAGGAGGCAATACAGTTCACCGAATACGGCGGGATATACAGAAGCCAGCCAGGTGTGCGGTGCAGCCAGGCGAACGGCCAGCTTAGGTGTTAAGCAATGTTGCTGTTCCATTCACACGGCCCCCAGCTTACGTACGATCTTGCCGAGCTGCAGGGAAATATCACTTGACGGCAGGGCTTCGAGGATGTCCTCAGCCCGTTTCTGGTAGGTGTGGATCTGGTTCCACGCGCCTTCCAGGCCGCCCAGGGCTGCGACGATTTCTTCCATGCGGCAGATATCCGCATGAGTCAGCGTCCCTTCGGCGCTCCTTTCCATATAGGGGTAGAGGAGCCGGCGGCCGCCGGGCTGTTCCCGTGCCAGGAGGACCGGCAGGGTATAGATCCCTTCGCGGAAATCCTGGTGGGCTTTCTTGCCAATCATCGAACTATCGGGTACGAAGTCGAGGAGGTCGTCGCGCATCTGGAACATATAGCCCAGACATTCGCCGAAGGACTCGAGCATCCGCGATACCCGTTCGTCACAACCGCTTTCCATGGCACCGATGCGGCAGCAGGCGCGGAACAAGGCGACGGTCTTGCCGTGGATGTTCTGCAGATATTGGTCAATAGTGACGTCCTCTTTATAGCGGCACATGGCCTGGCCGATTTCGCCGGCACACATTTCCTCTACAGCCTGGGCGATGACCATACCTGCCCGGTTCAATCCCTCACGCATCAAATAGAAGGTGATGCGGCTCATCAGGAAATCGCCGGCATAGACGGCTGCGTTCTTCCCGTACTTGCTCTGCACCGACGGCTTGCCGCGCCGGACCGGTGCATCGTCGACAACATCGTCATGAATCAGTGAGGCCAGATGGGTCATTTCCACTACGGCCGCTAGTTTATACAACCGCTCCCGCACATCGTCGCGGTCTGTTCCGAACGAGCCGGCCATCAGTACCAGGCGGGGACGTATCATCTTCCCCTGCGAAGAGGCTGCATCATCGAGGACGGCGCCAGTGGCCGTACCTTCAAAGGGATGCTGCGTATATAATTTTATATACTCTTTCACTCTGCGGACCTGGTCATCGCTGATACCGGCAAACAATTTGGGCATAAACTTCCGGGCGCTGGTTTCTAAGAGTGTCTGTTTTATCATCATGCTCTATTTACCTTTCCGGCCAACGTTATTGCCTATTTTTTTTCGCGTTTTTCAACGACGATCTGTGCTGTGTGTTTAACCTGAATATTGTTCAAGCCACGAGCATCGAGGCCGCCACGGATCTGGAGCAAGCAGCCCGGGCAGTCGACAGCGACGACATCTGCGCCGGAAGCGACGATGTTGTTGATCTTCTCTTCGAGGATTGGAGCCGACATTTCAGGGAATTTAACGGAGTAAGAACCACCGAAGCCGCAGCATTTATCGCAATCGTGCATTTCGATGAGTTCGACACCCTTGGTAGCTTTCAAGAGTTCACGCTGTTCCTTGGTAACGCCGAGGTAACGGTTCAAGTGGCAGGAATCGTGATAGGTGACCTTCATCGGTACGCCATCGCCGGTATCCGGCAAGCCGCCGAGCATGGAAACGAGTTTGCAGAAGTCGAAGGTCTTGCTGCGGAGTTCTTCCGCTTTTTTGAGCATTTCCGGATTGTCCTTGAAGAAGTCGACGTAATCGCGGAGGGCATGCGTACAAGTCGGGCAAGCCGATACGATGTAATCGTATTTTTCAGCTTCCATAGCGTTCAAGTTCATTTCAGCAGCTTTCTTGGCGTTTTCAACATCGCCCATATAGGTAGCCGGAGCACCGCAGCAAGCCTGGCCAAGCGGCATTTCTACGATATAGCCAGCCATGTTGAGGGCTTTGACGACGTCCGTTGCGATGTCGACATAGACGAAGTCGAGGAGACAGCCCGTGAAGATAGCGATCTTGCCCTTCGGATTGGGAACATCCTGTTTGATTGTCGGCAGGATATCGCGGAACGGCTGCGGAGCAACGCTCGGCAGACTGCGGCCTGCTGTCAGACCGGACAAGAACATCGGCAGATGACGGATCATCGGCTGACCTTTGGTAATCATGCCCTGAGCAACGGAAGCGATGCGCAGCATAGAGTGGAAGAGGTGACGGTCAGCAACCGTATCGAGACAGAATTTATGGACCGGATTGAGGCCATCTTCCTGAGCGAATTTCGTACGTAATTTCAGGATCATGCCGGCAATATCGAGTTTGCCGCCGCAGACTGTGTTACACGTACCGCACTGGAGACAGATGTTTTGGATATCTTTACCGCGTTCACGGCTGTTGAGGAAGCTCGTGAGCAGCGTGCCGATACCGCCGGTATAAATGGAGCCGCCATATACGTGGCCGCCGACGAGGCGGAAGGCCGGACATACATTCAGGCAGGCAGCGCAGCGGATGCAGCAGAAGATATCTTTGTAATCTTCACTGGCCATGATCTTACGGCGTTCCGGCGTATCGAGGATGATCATGTGGAAGTTCTTGTCTTCCTTCGTATCGTTTTCCGGATCCGTAACGACTTTCGTAGCGCCCGTGTAGAAGGAAAGGTATGCCGTGATGTTCTGGGCTGTACCGTTACGAGGCAGTACTTTGAAGATGTAGCGGATATCGCTCATCTTAGCGACGAATTTTTCAATACCAAAGATATATAAGTGCGTTTTCGGAAGGGTTGCGACCATACGGCCGTTGCCTTCATTCGTCATGGTAATGACTGTCCCCGTTTCAGCGACAGCGACGTTGGCACCGGAAACCCCCATTTCAGCGCTGAGGAATTTCGGACGCATGACGCGGCGGGACGTCTTGACTTCTTTCGTGATGACCGGTTCTTCCGGCTGTTTCGTATACGATTCAAAGAGGTCGGCAACGTCTTCTTTAGAATAATGAATAGCCGGCATAACCATGTGGGACGGCGTATCACCAGCGATGGAGTTGATGAATTCGCCCAAGTCCGTTTCCTGAGCCGTAATGCCTGCTTTTTCATAGTTCTGGTTGAAGTGCATTTCTTCCGATGCCATGGATTTCGACTTAACGCAAAGTTTGACGTTGTTGTCTTTTGCCAGTTTCAAAGCATAGTCCATAGCTTCTTCCGGAGAATGAGCGACGAATACGTGAGCCCCGTTGGCTTCCGCATTCTTGATGAATTCGGCCATGACTTCGTCCAGATGGTCACGAGCATAGGATTTTACTTCATGGACTTTCTCACGAAGCGCTTCAAAGTCATATCCTTTGTAAACTCTTGCACGGTTGCCAGGATAAGCTGTCGTAAAGTTCTTCAACGCCTTCTGCAGCGGCGCATTATCCATGGCGCGCTCGATTTCTTGCTTCAGTAATTCGTTAGACATGTGCTGTTCCCTCCCTTACGCATCTTCTACGACGATGACCGAATACTGACGCGGGCCATGAACCCCTACAGTACCGACACATTCGATATCAGCTGTCCGGCTCGGGCCGGTGATGATACCGGCGAATTTCGGGAACGGTTTCGTTTCGGCCATGATGTCGATCATGTCATCGAAAGTATCGACGATCTTAGAAAGTTTGACGATGCCGACATAGACGTCCGATACCGTTTCAACGATACGACAGTCGATGTCGTCCTTCATCTGGACAATGGAGCCCAAGTTGGCGATGCCGTAATCGGCTTCGGTAACGCCGCCTTTGTCGTCCGGGGCATTCTTGCGGAAGTGATCCGTATCCACTTTGATGCCTGCGGCTTTCAATGCGTCTACAGCGCCGATTTCTTTCAGGAGCGGCGTTTCAACGAGGGCAACTTCATGTGTGTCCTTGTCCTGGAAAATTTTGGTGAGAGTTGCAGCAACGTCTGCTTTTTTGGCGATGTAACTTTCGCCGTTGACGCTGGTCAACCCTTTCTGGAATGTTTCATACAATTCTGTCTTTTCCATTTTCACACCTCTTTACTTATAAATCACAACTACAACGAATACTATGAAGTAAAGTATTTAACATAAGTATACCATTTCATGCGCAAAGTGCAATAAGTATAGAAAATTGAGTAATACAAAATGAGAAACCTTGAATGGTCATCTATGCGTTTTTGTTATTAGCTCATTCATTACTAATATGGTGTTCTTTTAACACTCCATGCTTTTTATCAATAAGCCTTTCAGAAAAATGGCTTATTTACGCTATATACTTCGTTTAACCACGCTAAAGGATATGTTTTTGTAATGATATTTTTAGATTTTTTAAATTACTTTATCTCATATTAAGCTCATTTTGCTTTACAGTATGCGATTGATTGTAGAGAATACAATTCATATCTACTAAACATGGATATTGTATGCAGACAAATTTAATCAAAAATAATGAGTCTTTATGAAAACATCGTTCATCGCAGGCCGTTCGTCGTAGGTCGAAAAAAACAAAAGCCCTGGTTACGACGAACGATGAACGAAAAACGGCAAATCCCTTATATGGATATATAAAGAACGTGATTCTATCGGCCTTTTTGAATAAGACACCAAATTTGTCATCTTTTTACAATTTTTCTATTGACAAACGTCCTGTGAAGGGGTATCATGTGTTCAACACGAAAACAAAAATGCAATGACCAAAACAAGTACACACAGGATAACGGCACAGAGAGTAAGGGCCACCGGCTGAAAGCCCCTATCGAAGTTGAATGTGATGGAATGCCTTTGGGAGCAGGATGATTGAACGTGAGTAGGTCATCCCGGTTGCCGCCGTTACGGGTATTGAGTGGCAGTCGAAAGACTGCAATCAGAGTGGAACCACGGACCACCGTCTCTGTATGACGGCAGGTCTTTTTTTATTTACTTTTTTACGACACAGGAGGGCGCTACGCCATGTTCAAATCACTTCGCAACGACATTCGCGTCATCAAGGACCGCGATCCAGCCGCCAAGAACACGCTGGAAGTCTTGCTCTGCTATTCCGGCCTTCATGCCATCTGGGCCCATCGCCTGGCCCACTTCTTCTACAAGCATCAGTGGTTCGTCACGGCACGCCTCATTTCCACGATTTCCCGCTTCTTCACGGGCATCGAGATCCATCCCGGCGCCCAAATCGGCGAAGGCCTGTTCATCGACCATGGCATGGGCATCGTCATCGGAGAAACGACGGTCATCGGCAACAACGTGTCCCTCTATCAGGGTGTCACCCTCGGCGGGACGGGTAAGGAAAAGGGCAAACGCCATCCGACCATCGGCGACTACGTCGTCGTCGCCTGCGGCGCCAAGGTCCTCGGGTCCTTCACCGTCGGCGAAGGCTCAAAAATCGGCGCCGGTTCCGTCGTCCTCAAAGAAGTGCCGCCGTACTCGACAGTCGTCGGCATCCCGGGCCGCGTCGTCGTCCAGAAAGGCAAGCGCCTCAAGGCCAGCCACAGCGAACGCGACGTCGACCTCAACCACAACCGCCTGCCCGACCCCATCGAAGATCAGATCATCGCCCTGCAGCATCAGGTAGCCCTCTTGCAGCACCGCGTCGAAATGATGGACCACCAGCAAGATGAACGCTGCGTTGGCAAAATGCGGCCATTGAAATAATAAACTTCGTTGTCACCCTGTATGGAAATGAAAAATCCCTCTACAGGTGTACATAAAATCTATACCCATTTGGTATACCTTACTATACTTCAACATATTTTTGTATTCATCGGGGGATGAATCATAGGAAAAGGAGAGATTCTCATGAGCAAAATCTACACATCCATGTTACAGTTGATCGGCAACACACCATTATTGAAACCGGAACGTTACAACAACGCCGCTGGCGTAGCTGCTAACCTTTTGGTCAAACTCGACGCTTTCAACCCGGCCGGCTCCGCCAAAGACCGCATCGCCAAAGCCATGATCGAAGACGCTGAAAAGAAAGGCATCCTCAAAAAAGGCTCGGTCATCATCGAACCGACCAGTGGCAATACGGGTATCGGCCTAGCTGCCGTAGCTGCTGCCAAAGGCTACCGCGCCATCTTCACCATGCCGGAAACCATGTCTATCGAACGCCGCAACCTCATTTCCGCTTATGGCGCTGAAATCGTCCTCACACCGGGCAAGACCGGCATGAAAGGCGCTGTCGACAAAGCCAACGAATTGGCCAAAGAAATCCCCGATTCCTTCATCCCCAGTCAGTTCACCAACCCGGTCAATCCGGAAATCCATCGCCTGACGACGGGCCCGGAAATCTATGAAGATACAGACGGCGCTGTCGACATCTTCTTAGCTGGTGTCGGCACAGGCGGCACGCTCTCCGGCGTCGGCCAGTACCTCAAAGAAAAGAAACCGTCCGTCCAGATCATCGCTATCGAACCGAAAGATTCGCCGCTCCTCTCCGAAGGCCATGCAGGCCCGCACAAACTCCAGGGCATCGGCGCAAACTTCGTTCCGGAAACATTGGATACCAAGATCTACGACGAAGTCTTCACGGTTACGACAGAACAGGCTTATGAAACGGCTCAGAAATTCACCGAATCCGAAGGCCTCCTCATCGGTATCTCCGGCGGTGCAGCTCTCTATGCCGCTTCGGAAGTCGCAAAACGTCCGGAAAACGCCGGCAAGACCATCGTAGCCTTCCTGCCGGATAACGGCGACCGTTACCTCACGACGCCGGGCTTTATCCAGCAGAAAACGAAATAAATAGACCATCCTCCAACCAATACATGAGAAAAGAGGCTGTCGCACATGCGACAGCCTCTTTTAAGTGGTTAGTGGCTAGTGGTTAGCTGCGTAGGGGCCGTCCCAAAGGGCGGCCCGCTGCGAGATTTCACCATAGCCCATCCGATTATGATGGCATGCTTTTACAACCATGTGCCATTTGTCATAAATCCCGGCTATACACAGGATTCACGCGGGACGCCTTGACAGGACGTCCCCTACGCAATCGCAACCAGGCGATAATGAATCAAGTAAATACTACTTCGTACTGCAAACTTTATACTACAAACTCGAAAAGGAGGCAGCCTTGTGGCAGCCTCCTTTTCGGTATATGTAAGAGGGAATATTGGTACCGATGTTTATTCTTTGCCCATATCGCGGCTGGCCACGATATCTACGCCGAGGCCCAGGATATCTTTGACAATGACGTCGCCTGTATGGACCGGGGCTTTGACTTCGACGCTGCGCAGGGCTGCTGCACAGTCGAGGATTTTGCCTTTCGGCAACGTCGTCTTGGATACGACCGGCAGGAGCGGCAGTTCGCCGCCTTCGATGCGGACCGTCGAGGTCAGCATGCGCTGCGGGTCGGTCAATTCCTGATGGGCATATTTTTCACCGCGCGGGCACGTATTGCCTGTGACCTTGGTAATCTTACCGTCTTCCAGGGTAACAGTAAGCAGGCAGCCCAGCGGGCAGTTGATGCAGTTCAGTTGTTTCGTTTCTACACTCATGTTATGCTTCCTCCTTTACGGAAACGGTCCAATCCGCATGATGGCCCTTGGCTTTTTCAGCCGGTACGTTGACGGCGATCATTTCACTCGGTTTAGCGACGGGGAGGACTTTCGTCAGCAGCGTATCGTCACCGCTCTTGACAGTGAGGCGGACTTTCTTCATGGGTTTGCGGACACGCATGAACAAGCGGATCGTTTCGCCTTCTGCCGTAGCGCGGACGTGCTGGGGAACGCAGGTGCGGACTTCGTCGATGGCTTCGACTTTGACATCGGCTACGTCTTCCGGCAGCTGTTCCTGTGCCTTGAGGGCAGCGTATTTACCGGCGATTTCAGCTTCTTCCGATACGAAGTCTACCAGGTCATGGACGTGGACGACGTTGCCGGCTGCAAAGATGCCGGGGATGCTCGTTTCACGATGCTGGTCGACGATAGGACCATTGGTGAGCGGATGCATAGCCAGCCCCAAGCCGCGGGACAATTCATTTTCCGGGATCAGGCCGACGGACAGGAGCAGCGTATCGCAGTCGATGTCGAATTCCGTGCCCGGAATGGGTTTCATATGGTCGTCGACTTTGGCTGCCGTAATGCCGTTGACCCGGTCTTTGCCGTGGATGGCCGTAATGGTATGAGACAGATACAAAGGAATATCATAGTCATACAGACATTGTACCATATTACGTGTCAAGCCGTTCGAGAAGGGGCAGATTTCCAGGACAGCCTGGACTTTACAGCCTTCCAGGGTCATGCGGCGGGCCATGATGAGGCCGATGTCGCCACTGCCGAGGATGACGATTTTCTTACCGGGCAGATAGCCTTCCATGTTGACCATGCGCTGCGCTGCACCGGCCGTAAAGACGCCAGCCGGACGATAACCGGGGATACGGATGGCACCGCGTGTACGTTCGCGGCAGCCCATGGTGAGGATGATCGTCTTGCCCTGTACTTTCATCAGGCCGTGAGCCGGGCTGACAGCCGTAACCGTCTTGTCGGGATTGACGCTTAGGACCATGGTGTCGACGAGGATTTCGATTTCCGGTTTATCCTTGACCAGGTCATAGCAGCGCTGGGCGTAGCCCGGGCCGGTCAGTTCTTCTTTGAAGTGATGGAGGCCGAAACCATTGTGGATGCACTGCTGGAGGATGCCGCCAGCTTCGCGGTCACGTTCGAGGACGAGAATTTTTTTAGCGCCGTTCTGCCAAGCGCTGTAGGCAGCGGATAAGCCTGCCGGGCCGCCGCCAACGATGATAATATCATAAAGTTGTTCACCCATTATGCCTTACCTCCGCTTTCTTTGTTGTAGAACATGTAAGAATTACGCATTTCTTTCCGTACTTCCGTAACGGGGATGTTCAATTCACGGGACAAAATCTGTGTAACACGAGGTCCGCAGAAGCCACCCTGGCAGCGGCCCATGCCGGCACGCGTGCGGCGTTTGACACCGTCGACGGTGCGGGCACCGACGGGGCGATGGATGGCATCGACGATTTCCCCTTCCGTAATCGTTTCGCAGCGACAGATGACGCGGCCATAACGGGGATCCTTGGCGATGAGGGCTTTCTGGTCAGCTTCAGCCATCATGCGGAAGCAGGGCTGAGCCGGACGGCCTTTCTTATAGTCCGTCTTGGCTGTCGCACCGGTTTCAGCGACGATGCCGTCGACGAGGTATTTGGCGATAGCCGGAGCCGAAGTCAGGCCCGGAGACTGGATGCCGGCAGCCTGGATGAGGCCTTTCGTCTTTTTCGACGGGCCGAGGATGAAGTCGCCCGTGCTGGATACGGCGCGGACACCGGCAAATTCCGTAATCGTAGCGCCTACAGGGATATTCGGGACCAGACGGCGGGCTTTGTCCAGGATGTCGTCCATGCCCGGAATGGTAACGGCCGTGTCGTCTTTTTCTTCATCTGGCATATCCTGGGCGTTCGGGCCGACGAAGACGTTGCCATGTGTCGTCGCGCAGACCAGGATGCCTTTGCCCATTTTCGTCGGTGTCGGGAAAATCGGCGAGTAAACGAGGTCTTTCTGAGCCGTTTTATCAAAGAGGATGTATTCGCCGCGGCGCGGATGGATCTTAAAGGTATCGTCCCCGGCAAGGCGGCTGATTTCGTCGGCATGGACACCGGCGGCATTGATGACGTATTTCGTTTCGATAGTACCCTTGTCCGTTTCGACGGCTTTGACGGCACCGTCTTCTACGGTAATGCCCGTGACCTGACATTCACGGATGACTTCAGCGCCGTTGATGACGGCATTTTCAGCAAAAGCCAGCGCCAGGCCGAAAGGCCAGCAGATACCGGCAGTCGGAGCCCAGAGTGCGCCTTTGATGTCCTTGCTGACATTCGGTTCTTCTTTGTGCATTTCATCGCCGCTGACGATTTTCAGTCCGGGAACGCCATTGGCATTGCCCCGTTCGAGGAGTTCCTTGAGGACGTCCATCTGTTCGTCGTCGAGGGCGGCTACATACGAGCCGGACCAGCGGATGTCCAGATCCAATTCGTCTTTCAATTCATGATACATCGCATTGCCTGCGACATTCATGCGGGCTTTCATACTACCCGTAGGCGCATCGAAACCTGCGTGAAGGATGGCACTGTTGGCCTTTGTCGTGCCGGCAGCCAGTTCCGGTTCCTGTTCAACCAGGACTGCACGAAGATTGTACTTTGCCAATTCGTGCAAAATGGCTGTGCCGGTAATACCGCCGCCAATTACGACGACATCTGCTTGTTTTGTCATGTTCACAACCTCTTTCTCTGTAAATACCAAGTATCACTATCTTTGATGCCCTTATTATATAAGCTTGTGAAAATAATTGCAAGAGTATTTTTACATATTTTCACTTTCTTGACTTATACAATTTTTTCATGGGAAAATGTAGAAATATTACCTTCAATTAACTATGAAATTATGTTCAAAATTTATAAACTTAAGTAAAGGAGAGGGCTTGCCGATGAATGACAAGCCCTTTCCCAAAACCATATATTAAATAAATTAGAAGACATGTAAAGCCATGGCTACGACGTAGGCAGCAAAGGCACCAGCCAGCGGGCCGAAAACAGGAACCCAGGCATAAGCCCAGTCCGAACCGCCTTTACCGGCAATCGGCAGGATAGCATGTGCAATGCGCGGACCTAAGTCTCGAGCCGGGTTCATGGCGTACCCCGTAGGACCGCCAAGGCTCATGCCCAGAGCCCAGATGAGGATACCGACGATGTACGGCCCAAGGCCTGCCGGCATAGCTCCGACTTTATTGGAGAAGATCATCCAGATAACGAACATCAGGAAGAACGTGGCAATGAATTCGCACAGGAAGTTGGCCGGATAGTTGCGGATAGCCGGAGCCGTGCAGAAGATACCGAGCTTCGCCGATTTATCTTCTGTTTCAGCCCAATGGGGCAGGTAAGCCAGCCAGACGATAGCAGCGCCGAGGATACCGCCCAGGATCTGAGCGATGGACGTGGCGAAGAACTGGGGAACACTGTAAATCCCAATCATCGTCTTGCCCAAGGTGACAGCCGGGTTCAGGTCGCCCTGCGGAGCACCGAGGGTCGTCGCCGTGTAAACGCCGAGGGTTACGGCGAACCCCCATGCTGCGGTTATACAAATCCAGCCGCCGTTCTGGCCCTTCGATTTAGTCAGCGTATTGCAGGCGCAGACGCCGGCCCCGAAGACGATGAGGACCATCGTCCCAAGAAATTCTCCTAATAAGTTGTCAAACATCATGATGCTAGCACCTCTCTCTTAGTCTTCATCACTAAGCCAGTGCATTGCATGTTTGACGGCTTTGCGCCAGCCTTTATAATACCCTGCTGCTTTTTCAGGATCCATGGTCGGTTCGAAACGATTCTGGAGTTTCCAGCTCGATACGAGTTCTTCTTTGGAATCCCATACGCCGACAGCCAGGCCAGCCAGATAAGCGGCGCCGAGAGCCGTCGTTTCGATGACCTGCGGACGATCGACAGGAACGCCGAGGATATCGGCCTGGAACTGCATGAGCATGTTGTTGGCAACAGCTCCGCCGTCGACTTTGAGGGCAGCCAGTTTGATGCCAGAGTCTGCTTCCATGGCGCCGAGGACATCTTTCGTCTGATAAGCCATGGAATCGAGAGTTGCCCGGACGATGTGAGATTTCTTAGTGCCGCGCGTGATGCCGATAATCAAGCCGCGGGCATCCATATCCCAGTAAGGAGCACCGAGGCCGACGAAAGCCGGTACGACATAGACGCCATCCGAATCGGGAACGCGTTTGGCGACCCATTCCGAATCCGGTGCCGTATCGATGAGGCGCAGGCCGTCGCGGAGCCACTGGATAGCCGAGCCGGCGACGAAGATAGAACCTTCCAGGGCGTATTCGACTTTGCCGTCGAGGCCCCAGGCAATGGTCGTAACCAGGCCGTTCTTGGAAGGAATCGGAGTCGTGCCCGTGTTCATCAGCATGAAGCAGCCTGTACCATAGGTGTTCTTGGCCATGCCCGGTTCATAACAGGTCTGACCGAAGAGGGCTGCCTGCTGGTCACCAGCGATACCGGCGATGTTGACCGGACCGCCGAGGATAGCCGGATCCGTGCAGCCATAGACTTCACTGGACGGGCGGACTTCCGGGAGCATGCATTTCGGTACGGTTAAATATTCAAGGAGTTGGTCATCCCATTTCAGTTCTTTGATGTTGAACATAAGTGTACGGGATGCGTTGGAATAGTCGGTGATATGGACTTGACCGCCAGTCAGTTTCCAGACCAGCCAGCAATCGATGGTCCCGAAGAGGAGATCGCCTTTTTCGGCTTTTTCCCGGGCGCCTTCGACGTTGTCCAAAATCCATTTGACCTTCGTGCCCGAGAAGTAGGCATCGATGACCAACCCCGTCTTGTCACGGAATTCACCGACTAAGCCGCGGGCTTTGAGGTCTTCGCAAATCGGTGCGGTCTGGCGGGACTGCCAAACGATGGCGTTGTACACGGGATCCCCCGTATTCTTGTCCCAGACAACCGTCGTTTCACGCTGGTTGGTGATACCGATAGCCGAAATTTCGCTAGCCGTCATGTTGGCCTGTGCCAGAGCTTCGCGCATGACTTCGACCATGCTGTGGAAGATTTCATTGGCGTCGTGTTCTACCCAGCCCGGTTTGGGGAAATACTGAGTGAATTCTTTCTGGCTGACGCTGACGATGTGTGATTCATTGTCGAAAATAATAGCGCGATTACTCGTGGTGCCGGCATCAAGGGCCATGACGTATTGCTTGTCTTGCATAATAACATTGCTCCTTTCATCAATTACACTGGTATCTTCTTTCGCTACCTGCATAGAGGATTTTCTGTGATTTCATCATACATCACCTAGCACATTATTTCAACCAAATATTTACATATTTTCACTTTGCGTATAGCCTTAAAACAGGTTATAATTTTTATGCAAAATATAGTATACATAAAAGGTCATATTTCTGAATTTGTTTTCTATTTTACCTTGCATTTACATGAACAAAAATGCGATAATGGAAGAGAATATACTCGCATTCGCTACTATTTTTTCGTCAGAGGATTACACTATTTTATAATTCTATAATTAAGGATGGATTCCTATGCAACATGATAAGAATAAACTAGCCATCAGCGCTGCCAAATTGTATTACCAGTCGGGCTTCAGCCAGGCCGAGATTGCCAAAGAGCTGCAGCTGTCTCGTCCGTCGGTATCGCGGCTTTTACAGTACGCCAAGGACATGGGCTTCGTGCGCATCGAAATCTTCGACCCCATCGAAGACCAGGGCCAGCTGGCCCAAAAAGTCGCCGCCGCTTACGGCCTGCGCGATGTCTGCATCGCCAACGCCCCTATCGAAGACGAAGAAGAGGTCAAGAAATACATAGGCCAGCGCGGCGCTGCCTATATCAATGAAATCATCCAGGACGGGGACATCATCGGCGTCGGCTGGGGCACGACCCTGCACAGCCTGTCCCACCAGCTCATCCCCCATCCCCTGAAGGGCGCCCAGATTGTCCAGCTCGAAGGGGGCATCACCTTGTCGACGAGCGAAACATTTGCCAATGAAATATTGGAAAAATTCGCCAAGAACTATGAAACTATCGCCCAGTACCTGCCGCTGCCGGTCCTCTTCGACTCGAAAGAGGTCAAGGAAATGGTCTACCGCGACCGCCACATCAAGCGCGTCCTGGAACTGGGCCGCAACGCCAACATTGCCATATTCAGCGTCGGCACCGTCCGCGACAATGCCTTGTTCTTCCGTCTGGGCTATGCCGACGCCCAGGAAAAGGCCTATCTCAAGAGCCACGCCGTCGGCGATATCTGCTCCCGCTTCTTCGATAAAGAAGGAAATATCTCCAGCCAGGAGCTGAACGACCGCACCGTCGGTATTGCTCTCGATGACCTGCGCAACAAAGAATACAGCATCCTCCTGTCCGGCGGCGAAGGCAAAATCGCCAGTATCCGGGCGGCCCTAAAAGGAGGCTACGCCAACGTCCTCATCACCGACCAGTTCACAGCCAAACGATTACTGGAGAAGGTGTAAAAAAAGGTCCTGTCACATAGTGACAGGACCTTTTTCTGTAGGGGCGCCACGTGGGGCGCCCGCTCCGTGATATGTACGGGATATGTACGATTTTCCAATCAGTCTGCTAAAAAATACTCCAAATCCTAACGGGTCGCCCACGCGGCGACCCCTACAAACCTGGGATATCGGCCCGCTTACTAACAACGAACAACGAACTACTAACCACTGGAAAGGGCGTCAGCCCTTTCCCTCACTCCCAGGCGCTATCGGGCAGGGCGGTGATGCTGGCCCAGGCGTTATTGATGGCGGCAGCCATCATTTTTTTGCCCGGCGGGTCGAGATGGAGTCCGTCCAGGGCCAGTTCGGTCTTGAGTTCGCCGCGGCTATCGGCCATGCCCGGCGTGATGTCGATATGGACCTGCGTATCGATGTAGTCGTTGACTTCGGCAATGGCGCCGCGCCAGTCATCGGCCGTATCCTGGTCGAAAGCAGCTTTGATGTTCTCCGGATTGAGCGGCGGAATGGTCAGGAAAACGGGCTTGATGCCATGGCTCAGGCATTTTTCCTTCAACGTCTGTAAGTCACTAATGACTTCACCGGCCGGTACGCCGGCGCGGAGGCTGTTGGAGCCGATGAGGATGATGACATACGACGGCTTGAAGGGCAGGACGTCGCGGTCGAAGCGTTCGACGCCCATGGCGCTCGTATCGCCGCTCTGGGCCAGGTTGATCGTCGGGAACATGAGATACGAAGCGTAACTGAAGTCCCAATCCGTCGGCGAATAGGAAATACTGCCGCCACCGTGGCTGATACTGTCGCCAAAGATAGCGACGACGCCCTGTTCCGCTGCCGGGTCCAGCTCAAAGGGCAGGGCATCGGAATAACCGCCGATAGGATTGCCTGCCCCATCCAGAGCCAGGACGCGCCAGTAAAAGGGCTTATCGCCCATGCGGGCTTTCTGGTCGTACTGCTGAGCATATTGCGGTGTGTAACTGTCGATGCGATGAATCGACGGCGCCGTACCATTCGGATCCTCCGGCAAATCGTTGAGGATTTCTACTTCATACTTGGCTGCCCCCGGTACGGCTATCCAGTCGTAGACCGGATAGAGCAGGGTCTGGCCCGGTCCCTGGTTGAAAAAGGACAAGGGCGTCGGCTTCTCCGTAAAAGACTGGAAAATATCGACATGCGCTTCTTCGATATCCGAAAATTCACTGACCGGACGGCCCTTCAAATCGAGACCGCGGACGCGCCAGTAAAAAACCTGTCCCAGGAAGGTATCGGGCAAATCCAGTTCCAGTCCCGTCGTATAAGCCTTCTGGTCATCCATGAAAGGCTCGTAAGACGTACTGACCTTTCCGTCATCGCCTTTTTCTTCCTCTTTCTTCAAGATCTGCACGTCATACATGACAGCCCCGTCAACACGGCTCCAGCGCAGGATGGGATGGCCATCAGCCGGATCCGTCGCCGGATAATGGAGGGTGACATGCGGTTTTTCCCGCAAAGCCGGCATGTCATCACTATCGGCCTTTACATGCTGCCGCGCTTCTTCCAGGGCCACGTCGACACCGTGGGAGTCCGTCGACTGACGGGCGCCGGCAAAGATGCCGACCCCCAGGGTCAGGGCCATGAGAGCCGTGATAAAAGCTAATTGTTTACGCATTCTTCTCCTTCTTATCTTTCTTATAACCGTACTTCTGGGTCCAGGCTTTATTCTGCTTCTGGATTTCCTTCTTGCTCAACATGGCCGGCTTGGCTTTCAGGGCCGACTGGATATTCTTGACGATAGCCGGCTGATCATCACCGTCAGCACAGGTCATGATGCGCAAGTCGTTGACATAGACATCGTTACCGCGGGACGCTACGTTCCACGACGGCTGCTTCTTGTTCATCGCTTCCGTAACGACCTTGTCGTCTTTCATCGCTTCGCCGTAGACGTCATGCGTAGCCCGGGCTAGATTGCCCGCTACCAGGAAAGCCCGGCGCCGCGACGAATACGTCCCGGCTGCAGCCGGTGTGACGACGGGTTTGGCATTGACATAGACCGTGTTGCCGCCGACCTGGACGTGGTTGCCCGACCACAAGGTCATGCGGCCGGCCAGCTTTTCGATACGGCTCGACATCTGAGGATGATTATTCGGACTGATGACGCGCTTGAAGCCTTCCTGCCACAGTTCGCCGTACTGTTCGTAAACGTACTGCATGGACGAAGCCGCACCGCCGACATTGTAGGCCGTGTTCTTGAAGACATTGAAGCCCGTCGCATCGGCCTGTTTTTCCTGGTCCATAGTGACGAATTCATTGTCGATGTAATTGACGGCCACACTGCCCAGGAGAATGTCGAGGACGTCGGCATTACCGCCAAGGGAAACGTCGATGAGCGTCGAAATACCGATACTCTTGAGGACGCCGTTGATGGCATGGCGTTTTTCGCCGTGCTGCATTTCATGGCACATGGTAAAGGCCAGTTCATCGTCGTTGAGGGCATCGAGCATCCCCTTATTGACGGAAATGACGCCGCCAATCGTTTCAAAGGCGTTCAACTCTTTCGACGGGTTGGCATAGACATCGTAATTGCGCTTGATGAGGCCCGTCGCTACGAGGTTGCGCTGGATATTTTCCAGACGGTCGCTGTAGGCTTCATTATCGACGACACCAGTCTTGGCCTGCGTATTGGCCAACATCTGCTTCTGATTGTTGTTGTCCATCTGGAGCAGCTGCTGTTTGGCCAGAGCCATAGTCGCTGCCCCATAGAGCAGGATCTGCGCCGTCGACGCAGCCGAAGCGATGGCGACAGGCGCCACGCAGAGAGACAGGCTGGCAACAAGAGTCGTCAGCCATTTTTTCCATAATTTCATCCCTATCATCCTCCCTCATCCGTTAGCGAAAGCTGTTCCCGGCAGAGCTTCTCCTTCTTCTTTTTCGTCCACTGCTTGATTTGCCATTCCCAATGCATGGCCTCGTGTTTTGTAGGAAAACCCTGGCACCAGGCCAGGGTTACAGGGCGACGGGAACGGGTATACTTAGCCCCTCTGCCGTCATTATGCGCTGCGACCCGCCGGGGCACATCCAGCGTCCAGCCTGTATATAAAGACTGGTCGGCGCAGCGCACCATATACGTATAATATAACATGAAGCCCTTAGGCTTCTTCCGTGACGATTTTCACCGTATTCAGGACAACATCTTCCAGCGGTTTATCGGCAAAATCGGTCTTGACTCTGCTGATGCCTTCGACGACGTCATAATCCTTGACGACCTTGCCGAAAATGGAATGATGATTCTGGAGCCACGGCGTCGGGACGACCGTCACGAAGAACTGGGAACTGCCCGTATTGGGGCCGGCATTGGCCATAGCCAGGACACCGGGTTCGCTGAAATCGAGGCCCGGACCGAATTCATCAGGAATCGTCTGTTTCGAGCCGCCGCATCCCGTACCCGTCGGGTCGCCGCCTTGAATCATGAAATCAGCAATGATGCGATGGAAAATTGTGCCATCATAAAAACCGGATTTTGCCAAATTCACAAAATTTTCGACCGTAATCGGTGCCTTGTCTGCAAAAAGTTCTACCGTAAAATCGCCGCGGTTCGTCTGGAACACAGCGTATGTTTTATTGTCCGCCATAGTAACAGCCTCCTGTTTATATATAATAAGGTATTGTATACGTTTATATTACCGTAGAATAGGCAATTCCGCAAGTAGTTAGGGCGCTAAAGCGCCCGCAGGCCGCAGTTCGCCGTTCGCAGGCCGCCTCGGACTCAGATGCCGCTACGCGGCAACAGACTCAGAATAACGACATCACCTCGAGTAACCCTCGCTCGTAAAAATCGCCCCAATCTGGGCCTCCGTAGGGGCCGTCCTAAGCCTTTTTGACCCATCGGGTGCCGACCAACGGAAGGCGCAAGACGGTTGCCAAAACGAACAGCTGTTGCTAGGCGGCCCGCCGCGAGATTCCACCACAGCTAACTCTGGCATGATGGCAGGTTTTATAAATTACTAGCCGCTCGTCATAAATTCCGGCCATTCACACTATTCACAGCGGGACGCCTTGACAGGACGTCCCCTACGAAATCGCATACAGGCGAAAAAAAAGAGGCTGTCTTCATGCGACAGCCTCTTTTTTGAGTTTAGCCCAAAATCTTTTTGAGGTCAGCTTCCGGCGTGCTGGTCGGAGTGATGTTGAAGTTTTCTACCAAGTAGTTGAGGACATTCTTGGAGACGAAGGCCGGCAGTGTCGGGCCGAGGTAAATATTCTTGATGCCCAAGGAGAGGAGGGTCAAGAGGATGCAGACAGCTTTCTGTTCGTACCACGAGAGGACGAGGGTCAAGGGCAGATCGTTGACGCCGCAGTCGAAGGCTTTTGCCAGAGCGACAGCTACCTGGATAGCGCTGTATGCGTCGTTGCACTGGCCCATATCCATGATGCGCGGCAAGCCGCCGATAGTGCCGAGGTCGAGGTCGTTGAAGCGGTATTTGCCGCAAGCCAGGGTGAGGACGACCGTATCAGCCGGGGTCTGTTTAACGAATTCCGTGTAGTAGTTACGGCCCGGACGAGCGCCGTCGCAACCGCCGACGAGGAAGAAGTGTTTGATAGCGCCGGCTTTGACAGCGTCGATGACTTTGTCAGCAACGGAGAGGACCGTGCCATGACCAAAGCCAGTCGTAACGGTGCTGCCGCCGTTGATGCCGGTGAAGTGCTGGTCTTCTGCATAGCCGCCGAGTTCCAGGGCTTTTTCGATGACCGGCGTGAAGTCTTTGTCTTCGCCGATATGAGTTACGCCGTCAAAGGAAACGACTTCCGTCGTGAAGACGCGGTCGATGTAGGATTTACGAGGCGGCATGAGGCAGTTCGTCGTGAACAGGAATGCGCCGGGAACGCCGTCGAATTCTTTCTGCTGGTTCTGCCAAGCCGTGCCGAAGTTGCCTTTGAGGTGTTTGTATTTCTTCAATTCCGGATAAGCGTGAGCCGGGAGCATTTCGCCGTGTGTATAGATATTGATGCCTTTGCCTTCAGTCTGTTTGAGGAGGAGTTCCAAGTCTTTCAGGTCGTGGCCGGTGACAACGATGAACGGGCCTTTTTCAACCGTCAAAGGAACCGTCGTCGGAACCGGAGTACCATAAGTAGACGTATTAGCTTCATCGAGGAGAGCCATGCAGGTCAAGTTGACTTTGCCTGTTTCCATGACAATCGGGAGGAGTTCATCCATGCCCCAGTCTTCGCCGATGGCCGACAAGCCTTTGACGAAGAAAGCATCGACTTCTTCGCTCGATTTGCCGAGCATGAGAGCATGATAAGCATAAGCAGCCATGCCGCGCATACCAAAGAGGATGAGCGATTTGAGGGAACGGATATCTTCATCAGCGTCCCACATCTGGTTCATATCGTAGTCAGCTGCGGGAGTGGACGAAAGGGCAGCGGCTTCAGCGTGAACTTTATCGATCATAGCCTGGGTCGTCGTCGTGTTGAAGTTGACGTTGGTAATGGTCGTGAACATGCCTTCGAGGATAGTGCGATAGGTCTTAGCCGTCGGAGCGGCAGTCTGACAGGTGCGGGCCAAGCCAACGAGGGCGCCGGTCAAAACATCCTGCAAGCCGGCTTCAACAGCCGATTTGCCACAAACACCGGCACAACCGGTACAGCCAGTACCCATAGCGGTCTGTTCACACTGGAAACAAAACATCTGTTTTTCTTTTGTCATAGGGAAAACCTCCTGTATTTCATACATATAATAAATTGAATGGGTGATTCGTAATTCTCTGCTCTCATCGAGTACACCTAAAGTATAACAAAAAGAAAGAAACATTTCTGTTGCATTTACAACCAAAAGGGAAATTTTGTAGGAGACGCCCAAAGGGCGTCCCGCAGGCCGCCTTGGACTCAAATGCCGCTGCGCGGCGACAGCCTCAGAATGACGACATCGCCTCGAGTAACCCTCGGCTCGTGAAAAAATAGTGGTTCGTGGCTCGTAAAAGCCTGCCATTATACAAGAATAGGTATGGCCAAATCTCACAACGGGCAAGGCTCCCTTTATAGGGGAGTTGGCCGCCAAAGGCGGTCTGAGAGGTTAAAGGACAGCCCCTACGCACAAGGCCGTTGGCCGTGCATTTTTTTTGCAATCTGCAAACTGCGTTTACTTCCATCGCCTGTATGCGATTCCGTAGGGGCCGACCCAGAGCTTTCTGACCCGTCAGATGCAGGACAGTTACCCGGACAGATGGCAGCGGCGGGCGGCCCGCTACGCGCTGAGGGTTTCCCGAAGCGTCGTTGTCAGTTTGAATTTGTCGCGGCGAAGCCGCATCTGAATCCAATTTATGGTATAATATCAACGTTGCTCACCCCTATACTGAGCGGGTAAGGGGGTGTTACTCTTGAACAAACTCAAAAACTTTTTGATGGCTGTCATGGCTAGCGTAGTCTCTTACTACCTATGCAAGTGGTTAGACACCATTATTACCCTTATGAGCAACTAGCCCCAGAGTGTTCCTGTCGAACACCACAAAAAGAAAACCCCCAGAGATTCCGCCTCTGGGGGTTTTCGTGTTACAATTGAACAAACTCAAAACTTCTACATTTATTATAATGAAATCAACCAATCCTGTCAATTCTCAACTCACGGCGGGCGGCCCGCCGTCCCCCGCGGACTCAGAGGCCGCTGCGCGGCGACAGCCTCAGAATGACGACATCGCCTCGAGTAACCCTCGGCTCGTGAAAAAATAGTGGCTCGTGGCTCGTGATTCGTGGCTCGCAAAAGCCTGCCATTATACAAGAATAGGTATGTCCAAATCTCACAACGGGCTGCACAAGGCTCCCTTTATAGGGGAGCTGGCCGCCAAAGGCGGTCTGAGAGGTTAAAGGATAGCCCCTACGCACAAGGCCGCTGGCCGTGTATTTTTTGCGGTCCGCAGGACCGCGGCGAACTGCGACCTGCATTCATTTCATGAGTCTGTCGCGGCGAAGCCGCATCTGAATCCGAGGCGGCCTGCGAACTGCGACCTGCTTTCTCCTTCATGCTATAATAAGGTTACCATGCTGAGAGAGGAGTCATCATCATGAATGAAAAGATTGAGCAATACGTACGGAATCACGGCCGTGATTTTATGGAATGGCTTTGTGATATTATTTCTATTCCTTCACCGACCGGACATGAACAGGCCAAGGGCGAATGGATATTGAATCTTTTGCATCAATGGGGCGCCGCCGGGGCGTATCGTGATGCCGCAGGAAATGTGGTCTATCCCTGCCATGTAAAAAGCGGTGAAAAGGTCGCCCTTTACACCGCTCATATAGATACGGTATTCCAGGATTTGCAGGAAATCCACATCCGCCAGACAGGTCACATTTTGTCAGCGCCGTCGTGCAGCGACAACAGCGCCAGTATCGCCGGTCTATTATTTATCATCAAAATGTTCCACGATTTACAGCTCACGCCGCCGCAGGGTCTGCTCTTTGCCTTCGACGTCGGCGAAGAAGGCTTGGGCAATCTCAAGGGAATGCGGCAGGTCATGGCCGATTGGCACGGCCGCATTGCCGAAGTGGTCGCCGTCGATTGTACTTTCGATACTTTTGTGACGACAGCTGTCGGCTCCCGCCGATATGCCGTCACCGTCGAAGCCGCCGGCGGCCACAGCTGGATGCATTTCGGCCAGTCCAATGCCATTGCCGAAGCGGCCCGCATCATCGGCCAGCTCTATGCGCTGTCCGTGCCATCCCAGCCAAAGACTACGTACAATGTCGGCACCATCACGGGCGGCACGACGGTCAATTCCATTGCGGCAAAGGCCGTGTTCACTGTCGACTTGCGCTCGGAAAATGCTGATGAACTGGACAAGCTGGACCAAACTTTTCAAAGCCTCCTGGCCCATACTGAAGGGGAAACGGTCCACATCAAAACCCAGCTGCTCGGCGAACGGCCCTGCAGCCGTCTGGACACCAATCCCCTGGCAGATCGCATCACGGCCATCCGCCGGCGCCACGGCCTGCCGACGCCGTGCATTGCCGGCAGCACCGATGCTAACATTCCCATGAGCCAGGGTATCCCGGCCATTTCCTTCGGCTTCTGCCGCAGCCACGGTGAACATACCCTTCAGGAATCGCTGGACGTCGATACCTTTGTGCCCGGCATGATCCAGATGTTGGAATTCATGGGAGTGTAAAAAAAGGGCTTGTCGCATATGCGACAAGCCCTTTTATCGTAGGGGCCGTCCCAAAGGGCGGCCCGTTGTGGCTAGTTGTTAGTGGTTAGCAAATGGTAAAAAATTTAGCGAGGCCTACCGTGCGTTGGCTTCGCCGCGGAAGATGGTGCCGCGGCTGGCGTCTACGGTGACGACTTCGCCGTTTTCCAGGGTATCGGCAGCATGGG
>ERZ791911.52-NODE-52-length-117822-cov-4.152547_pt1 | contig 117822 bp, 106 predicted proteins | sample MGYA00510142_ERZ791911 | MGnify/ENA primary metagenome ERZ791911 (study PRJEB30046, sample SAMN00792056) | human gut metagenome | study: EMG produced TPA metagenomics assembly of the A metagenome-wide association study of gut microbiota in type 2... | reverse complement strand
ACTGTGCAGCTGCACAGTCGCCTTCCTTTTTATATACGGTAAATCTTTTTTAGAGGCTGTTGATGATGTCGATATAGGTCTGTTTTGGCTGTACGCCGACCAGTCTTTCCTTTTCTACGCCATCCACAAAGAAAACAACGGTTGGAATACTCATCACACCGTATTCTCTTGCAATCGGTTTATTTTCATCCACATTGACCTTGGCTACCACTGCTTTTCCTTCCAACTCGCCGCTCAGCTCATCAATAACCGGCAGCAGCGACTGACAAGGCATACACCATGGTGCCCAAAAATCGACCATGACTTTTCCTTTGGAGATGACCTGGTTAAAATTATCAGAATTTAAATGCATTGCCATAAATAAATCCTCCTTAAGAGTGGTAAATGTAAGGTTTTTCCTTGATTTAATCATACACTATTTTAGTATTATTGCAAGCCTTCTCCCTTTATTTTTACAAATTCTTCACGAAATATTCTGTCAAAAGAATCCCCTTCGATATTTTTTAAAAAACCTTACAAAAAGCTATTGACAAATCCCGAAAACCGAGTATAATAATATACGTTGTCAGCAAGACATCACGACATTGCCCGATTGTGTAAGGGTAGCACGACAGACTCTGACTCTGTTTGTCTGGGTTCAAATCCTAGTCGGGCAGCCAAACAAATCCCAATCTTTTAAGATTGGGATTTGTACTATCCCGGGGTATAGCGCAGTTTGGTAGCGTGCTTGGTTCGGGACCAAGAGGCCGTGGGTTCAAGTCCCGCTACTCCGACCAGTGGCAGAAAGCCACAGCAAAAAACGCACTCACTTTGGTGGGTGCGTTTTTTTTGTTTTTCTTTCATTTGTTTACAAAGCAGGCATGGATTTTCCTCATCTATCCTCCTATAATGAATGGGTATCTGCCCGTATCTGCTCTTGCCGACGGACAAAACCCAACCGTTCAGGAGGAATGATGCCATGCCAACCCGCATTTGTCGCTGGGTAACCGACCATCCGATTGCGTTTGCCCTCATCTTTTTCGTCTTTTACCTTATCGGTTTCTTCACACTTGAACAGCTGATTACCGAACCGGTCTATCTGATTCACTGTACACTGGATGACTGGATTCCCTTCAACGAATGGTTCATCTTTGCTTACGGCTCCTGGTTTTTCCTGATTCCCTGGGCACTGATCACCCTGCTGCGGCGTGACCGCTCCAATTACTTTTATCTGTGTGCGGTGATGTTTTCCGGCATGGCAATCTGCCTGCTGCTGTATCTGCTGTTCCCAAATGGGCTGAACCTGCGTCCGCAAACCATCCCCATCAACAATCCGGCGGCGTGGCTGGTGCAAGCCGCTTGGTCGATGGATACCTCGACCAATGTTTGTCCCTCCATCCATGTTGCCAGCACCCTTGCCATTCTGTTTGCCGTGTGGCGCAGCCACATCTGGCATCACCGCAAACTGGTAGTCGGCGGATGTACCCTTCTCACGGTGCTCATCTGCCTTTCCACCCTGTTTTTAAAGCAACACTCGGTCGTCGACGTCCTCTGTGGTATTGCGCTGACTGTGCTGCTGCATCTGGCTGTCACGCAGCTTTACAGAAAGTTTTCCCGCTCTAAATCAGCCACCTGTTCCCCAACATGCCCATAACAAAAAAGGACGATGCGTTTTGCATCGTCCTTTTTTTCTGTCTTTCTATTGGTTTATGCTCCGGCTCTTACGCCCAGACGGTCATATACCGACGAAATCGGTTTATACAGCCAGATGGAAATGCACATATCCACCATGCTGTGGATGACCGAGCCTACCCCTACCAGAAGGAAGATAGAAACAAAGAAGCCTTTTTCGTAGTTTGCCTGCGGCATCGAGCCGTTGAGGTAGAATGGCAGTACCACCAGCACCTCACAGAAGGCGTGCAGCACACCAATCACAAAGGAGAAGCCCAGCGAGCTGCGCACCGACTGAATGGGTGCATTGTCGTGCTTCTTTAAATAAATGGCTCCTGCCAGCGCAAAGATGACATGGGTCAGCGCGCGCAGCACCACCGTCAGCGGGAAGCCTGCCAGGAAAAATCCAAGGGTGGTTCCCAAAGAAACGGCAACCGCCATTGCAGGCGAAATAAACATAGCAATAAAGATGGCAACGTGGCTTGCCAGGGTAAAGGAAGCCGGTTCCAGAATGATTTTGACCGGAGAGAACAGCGGGATGACAATTCCGACTGCAATCAACATTCCGGTCAGCGCAAGATTAAAGGTATTGGTTTTGCTCTGCATGAGTAATACTCCTCCATCCATTTACAGTGTCACACAATCTGTTGTCAGGTGTCTTGACATATATCCTCACCTATTATAGCATCGCTTTTGTATCTGTCAAGATTGAATCGAAGAATTTGTTCAAATCAACAAAATTTCTTTTTTCTTCCACACTACCCCAGTCGTGTATTGACATTTTCAAACGACTATGGTAGTGTGTAGATAGAAACTACTCCAGTCTTGTGAAAGGAGGCTGCTCTATGCAATCCAAACTATTCGATTCCGAACTCAAGGTGATGGGTGTCCTCTGGCGGGAGGGCGACTGCACCGCCAAACACATCTCCGATGTCCTCAAACAGGAGGTCGGCTGGAACATGAACACCACCTACACCCTCATCAAACGCTGCATCGGCAAGGGCGCCATCCAGCGCAGCGAGCCGAACTTTCTCTGCCACGCGCTGATTCAAAAGGAAGAGGTGCAGCAGCTTCAGACCGATGAACTGATCGACCGCATCTATGACGGCTCGACCGACAAGCTGTTCGCCGCCCTGCTGGGACGCAAAAAGCTCAACGCACAGCAGATCGAGCAGCTGCGCAGCATCGTCGGCAGCTTTGAGGAATAACCTCTTTCCATCCTTTACCCGAACGAGGTGATCCTGATGAGTTTTCTGCAAATGTCCCTGGCAGCATCGGTGATGATTCTGGTCATCCTGCTCATCCGCACGCTGGCAATCCACCGGCTTCCTAAACGGTTTTTCCTGCTGCTTTGGGTTGTCGTCCTGCTGCGGCTGCTGGTGCCGTTTTCTCTTCCCTCTCCCACCAGCATCTACTCGCTGCTGCCGACCGAACCGCTCCCGGCTCCCGACATCGAACAGGAGTTGTCCGTCCCGTCCGTTCCCCCTGCTGCCTCCCCATGGGAAGCGTTTGAGCTAAATCTGCCGTCCGACCCACCTGCGCAAACGGTGTACACCACGCAAACGGCAGAGCCAACACGCAAGCCAGCCGAGGAAGAGAAAACGGACCCGATGCCTGCCTTTTCTCTTCCGAGCAAAAAGCAGCTGTTGACCGCAGGCTGGGCAGCTGGCGCTGTGCTGCTGGCTCTCTACTTTTCCATCAGTTACCTGCGGGCGCAGACCGAGTTTCGGATGTCGCTGCCGGTGACTCATCCCTTTGTGGAGCGCTGGCTTGCCTGCCACCCGCTGCGCAGAACCATCTCCATCCGACAGGACGACCGCATTTCCAGCCCGCTGACCTATGGCATCCTGCATCCGGTCATCCTGCTGCCGCGTCAGAACCTTTCGCTGCCGCAGGAAACGCTCGACTGCATCCTGACCCACGAGTATGTCCACATCCGCCGCTTCGACTGTCTGCTCAAGCTGCTGCTGACCGCTGCCCTTTGCCTGCACTGGCTCAATCCGCTGGTCTGGGTCATGTACCTGCTTGCCAACCGCGACATCGAGCTGTGCTGTGACGAGGTGGTCCTTTCCCGCATGGGACTGGAAAAGCGCTCGGTCTATGCGATGACCTTGATCGACCTGGAGGAGCAGAAAAGCGGACTTTCCCCCTTGTACAACAGCTTTAAACACAATCTTACCGAAGAAAGGATTTGTGCCATTATGAAGATGAAACGACTTTCTATCATCAGCCTGTTCACCGCCGCCTGCCTGCTGGTCGGTGTCACCACCGTCTTTGCAACCTCTCCTTCTTCCAAGACCGGCAAGGACACTCCCGCTGTCGAAACAGCTGCCCAGCAAGCGATTGCCGACCCTGCGGTCTACGATGTGTATGAACCATTCCATCTAACTGTTAAAGACGACCAGAAGCTGTACTATTTCGATCTGCTGGTTGGTAAATTTGAAGACAGCTACCAGGAAAACATGAGTACCAAAGCCGTGGGTTATTTAGAAGAGAAGGGTGTCGTCGACCTGGTTGCCATCCGTGAAGGCAGCCAGCTGATGGGGGTTCGTGTCACCGCCAACCGAAGCGCCACCTCGATTCCCCTGTATATCACCCGCTACCACACTGATTTTGTGATGCCCGACCAGTGCGCCAGCATGGAGGAATACTTTGAGCAGTTTACTTCTCTGACCTTTGTCCCTGCCAAAGCGGACCCTTCCTCGGGCAACCTGTATTGTGACGACCAGCTGGTTTCCACCTTCACCCACGAGGAAAACGGCAAAAAATTTGTCTTTACCTCCCAGAATGGACGCACCTCTTTGTCCCCTGCCTCCCCTGCGCCTTCTTTTGACCTGACCTGCTCCTGCAGCACCGTCTGGGAGAGTCGACTCGGTTATCAATCCCCTATTCTCCCGGGAAATGCTTCCGTCCTGTTCCGGCTCACCGGCGAAGGACTTTTCCCGGACCGTGAGAACGGTCGCTGGACCTATCAGGACAAGGTCGTTCGCCGCATCATCGACGGCAACTTCCCGCAGCAGGTCAGTGCAGACGGCGAAATCGACCTACAGGTTTCCTATCAGAACGGCGGACCTTCTGTCAAGAAAATCACCGCAGAGGAATTTGACAAGCTTGCCAATCAGTTGCTTGCTCCGAAGGAATTTGTCCTTCCGGTTCGCTCGCCCAAATCGATGACCCAGTCCGACTCGGCACTCTACGCTGCCAACGTTGGCGATGAGGTCCTCTGCTCGGTCGGCGGCAAGGTCACCCACATCGGCTGGCAGGAAGGTCTTGGAAAATGCGTGCGCATCACCGATTCCAAAGCCACCACCTGGACCTATGCCCATCTGGACAGCATCGATGTCCAAGTCGGTCGCACCATCCAGGCAGGCACACGCATCGGCACTGTCGGTCAGACCGGCAACGCTGCCGAACCGTGCGTCGAGCTGCTGGCTCACCTGGAACAGAGTCCGCTGAACGTTTCCAAGCTGTTGGGCTAACCGATTGCTGATCTCGCTTCCGATTCATCCACACAACCGCTTCGGAAGAAGAGCAGAATGCCACACATAAGAGAAGCCTCCGTATGACAAAATCATACGGAGGCTTCTCTTATTCTTTGCAGGATTGTTAAACGCCTTCGTTTTCCTCGCAGAACAGCAGTCCCTGTTCACGCAGCTGCTCGACCACCCGCTGTATATCCTCCTGATGCTGGTACTGGATATTGTGCAGATGCACCCCGCCGGTCAGCGTACACAGCGCAGGCGCATTGCTTGTGCGCAGCTTTTGCACAAACTGATCGACATCATAGCGGGAAAACAGCTGTAACTGCCCGGAAATCTGACCGTAGACCGGATGCTCCACCGTCACGTCCAGCACCGCACAGCCGTTGTCCACCACAATGTACAGTTCCTTTTCCATCTGCTCCTGGGTGTGGCGGCAGGCAATCACCCGCTGGTGCAGTCCCTGTTCGCGGTGCAGCAGGTATCCCCGCGGCGTGGCGGAAATCTGCTCCCCCGAGGCGCGCAGCAGCGCCACGTCTCCTACGATGATCTGTCTGCTGACCCCGCATTGTTTGGCAATCGCGGTCGCACTCAGCGGGCTGCTGTGTTCTGTCAGCAGGCTAAGCACCTTCTCCCTTCTCTGTGCAGAATTCATCCGCTTGGTCCCCCTTGTGTTTTTTTCCATCATAACACACCCGCCGCGATTCTTCCAGTCCCTGCATACTGTAAATATTATGTGAACAAGTCCGCCCTGCCGTAGTTTTTCTATCTTTTGCAGCGTTTTGATAGAGGAACGGCTGAACATCCACAGTCGTCCGGCTCTTTTCATCTTTGTCCCTTTCCAGACAGGGGCGCAGATTCACCACCCCAAAAGGGCACACGGCAAATCTTTAGCGTTTGTGCACAAACACTAGCCAGGGATTTTTCTGCCGTGTGCCCTTTTGTGTCCAAAAAATCCTCCTTTCTCCTCTCTTTTTCTGTTTTTTCTGTCCTCCTTTCGACCGTTTTTGGTGAATTTGTACAGGTCAAATCCCTTTTATTCTACGCGCTCATCGTATAATATCTACATTTTTATATTGAAAATAGGGATTAAAATTGTTATACTTGAATAGTGACCACGGGCTATGTGGTTGATTTGAAAGGGGCGATACTGTATGAAACAATATCTCGCAGCAAGGATTCGAAACATTGCTTTGACCGGACACAGCGATTCCGGCAAAACTTCATTGGCAGAGGCTCTGCTTTTTAAAGCAGGCGCCAGCGATAGATTGGGAAAAACTTCTGAAGGCAACACCGTCTGTGACTTTGACCCGGAAGAAATCAAGCGCAAAGTATCGGTTTGCACCGCTGTTGCCCCCTTTGCCTGGGGCAGCACCAAGATCAACCTGATCGACACTCCCGGACTGTTTGACTTCGCAGGAGAGGCAGCACAGGGTGTGCGCGCAGCAGAAAGCCTGCTGATTGCCGTTTCCGGTAAATCCGGCGTCGATGTCGGCACCGAAAAAGCCTACAAGATGGCAAAAGATCTGTCCAAGGCGACCCTCTTCTTCGTTTCCAAGCTGGATGTGGAACATTCTGATTTCTATAAAGTATTTGAAGAGCTTAAATCCACCTTCGGTCCATCTGTCTGCCCGATTGTGGTTCCTTATGTAGAAGACCAGCAGGTAAAATGCTACATCAATCTCATCGACATGAAAGCTTACACCTACGACGACAAGGGTGAAGCACATGAGGTGGATATGCCTGACTTCGGTCATCGTCTGGACGGCTTGACCGCCGCTGTTTCCGAAGCGGTCGCTGAAACCGACGAAAGCCTGTTTGAAAAATACTTCTCCGGTGAGCAGTTCACCCGCGACGAAATCATCCGCGGTGTTCACACCGGTGTTACCAACGGCTCCATCTCCCCTGTTCTGTGCGGCTGCTCGACCAACCTGCAGGGAATTGATATGCTGCTCGACTGCATCGTCGACCTGCTGCCGTCCCCATGGGAAAAAGGCGCCGAGGTCGCTGTGGATGCCGAGGGCGAACCGGTCGAGGTTCCATGCACCGATGAAGCTCCTCTGGCAGCTTATGTCTTTAAGACCATCGCAGACCCATTTGTCGGCAAACTTTCCTATGTCAAAGTTATCTCCGGTAAACTGGCTGCTGATTCCGCACCGATCAACTCCCGCACCGGTCAGCCGGAGCGTCTGGGCAAGATCATCTACATCCGCGGCAAAAAGCAGGAGGATACCGCTTACATCACCGCCGGCGACATCGGCGCTGTCACCAAATTAGCCGCTACCGAAACCGGCGACGCGCTGTGCGACCCGAAAAAGGTGCTCAGCTTTGACCCAATCCACTTCCCGCATCCTTGCCTGACCATGGCAATCAAAGCCGAGGCAAAGGGCGATGAAGCCAAGATTGCTTCCGCTCTGCAAAGACTGATGGAAGAGGACCCAACCCTCGCTTATGAAAACAACGCAGAAACCCACCAGCAGCTGATCTCCGGTCTGGGTGAACAGCATCTGGACGTTCTGGTTTCCAAGCTCAAAAATAAATTCGGCGTGTCGGTTTCCCTGGAGGTTCCAAGGGTTGCTTACCGCGAAACCATCCGCAAGAAAGTGAAAGTACAGGGCAAACATAAGAAACAGTCGGGCGGTCACGGTCAGTTCGGCGATGTTTGGGTCGAGTTTGAGCCAACCGTCGGCGACGACCTGGTCTTTGAAGAGAAGGTATTCGGCGGCGCCGTTCCAAAATCCTTCTTCCCGGCAGTTGAAAAGGGCTTGCAGGACTGCGTCAAACACGGCGTTCTGGCTGGCTATCCGGTCGTTGGACTCAAAGCCACTCTGGTGGACGGCTCCTACCATCCGGTAGACTCCTCTGAAATGTCCTTCAAGATGGCAGCTTCGCTGGCTTACAAAGCCGGTATGCCACAGGCTTCTCCGGTCCTGCTCGAGCCAATCGGCAACCTCAAGGTCTACGTTCCTGATTCCAACACCGGCGACATCATCGGTGATTTGAACAAACGCCGCGGCAGAGTTCTGGGCATGAACCCAGCCAACGACGGTTTGCAGGAGATTGAAGCGGACGTGCCGATGAGCGAGATGAGCGACTTTGCTACTGCAATCCGTTCGATGACCCAGGGACGCGGCTACTTCACCTTCGAATTTGCCCGCTATGAACAGCTTCCTTCCAACCTGGAAGCCAAGGTCATTGAAGAAGCAAAGAAATTTGCATCGGAAGAATAATCAAAAAGCAATCGTATTAAATCCTTCTTAAAGGAAGGGTGGTTCTGTTCCTAACAGTGGGATAGGACCACCTTTTCTTTTTGCATTGTTTTATCCCTAAACTGTGTATGTTCTATGATAATTTTATGAACCTATTGTTTATTTTTTCTATTGCTTTATTTGAGATAAATTGCTACAATATTATTAATATATTGATTATTTTATATTCATTTTGTATTATGTAAGGGAATGATAACATTGAACAAATAGCTTTTAATTTATCGAATATTTACGAATTATAATAAAAAAGGAGATGTAATTATGAAAAAATACTTTCACTTTTATTGGTTCTGACTATGCTATTTACCTTGTGCCCTGCCGCTTTTGCTGCATCTCCAAAAACCAGAGAACTACCATTCGCTGGAGAATATGTAACCGTTTCTGATGATGAAGGAAACGTATATACTGTCTGGGTTGAAGCCAAATTATATCGTGCTAGAACTCCTCGGAGTTCAGATGGTTCTCTTAGTGATGGTCGTTACTCCGAAGGCGACCAAATTGAACTTACTGCAAAAATCAGCAATGACGCCTTAGGTGTTGTGGATAATATAGGAGATCTTTTAAATACTGCTATGAAAACAAAACTAGGTAAGTTGGCTGCTAGTGCAATGTCTCCATATGTTGGTAAAACTATTGAAGCTGGTTCAACTTTAGCTAGTGTACTTGCATCTGCTGTATCTTCTTTTAACATAGTAACTGATAAAAACGGCTTTGAAGTTATTGGTACCTTTGAATGGACTCATTTTCGGCATCAAATTTAAGGAATTGACCTTTGGGATTGGGGATTTGTAGGAGTCCGTGTAGAGGGTTATTAGAAACTGAACTGAGGCATATTTATGATAAAAATTCTAAAGCTAGCCCTTCCATGGATACTGATTATAGGCTCTATTCTTGTTTTACAATCTGAACGGCTTCCTTCCTATTTTTCTCGTTTATTTTCCGGTCTCTTTTTTCTCTATCTATTTCTCTATAATTTGCGGAAAATATACAAAAATCCTAAGAAAAAGCTAGAATGGGTTGAATACCTTGAGCTGATATTGTCTCCGCTGGCTTCCCTGTTTGCTTTTTACGCTTTCTGGGTTCAAATGACTCGCTAGACCTTGCCCCGCGCCAGACTTTGGCGCGGGGATTTTTATTTTTCGTGTCACAGGGGTTTCACCCTTTGTACCCCCACCACCTTTTGAAAAAGGTGGACGAAAACTTTATTATATTGCTATATCCCTTTTGTGATGCGGCAGGCACAAACGGTGATGTCATCATCGTGGTTATCGTTGCGGCGCAGGCGGGCGGTCGAAGCGATGTCGTCGCACAGCGCCTGCAAATTGCCGTCGGCAGCAAAATGGTCCAGCACCGATAAAATCCAGTCGCTGCCGCAGGCGGTGGCTCCGTCGGACACCATCACCACCAAATCCCCATCCGACAGCTTGATGCTGCTCTTTTCAAACTCGACCGCTGTCAGGATACCCACCGGCAGGGAGGTCGATTCCACCATTCCTGCCCGATTTCCTCTGCGGACAAAGGTGGGCGCTGCGCCCGCTTTATAAAAGTGTGCCTGTCCGGTGTAAAGGTCGATTGCTGTGATGTCGATGGTGGAAAGGGACTCCTCCCCCGATTTGACCAGCAAGGCGGAGTTGACAATCTTCAGCGCCGCCGTATAGCTGACCTCGGCGTCGATCAATTTGGTAATCAGCGACACCGTCATATTGGCATCCACCGCAGCCGCCGTCCCGCTGCCCATCCCGTCTGACAGGACAATGTGCGCCACCGAGCGGCGATCGGTGAAGGACTGGCAGGCATCCCCGCACAGGCGGCATCCTTGACAGGTGTGCTGGCTAGCGGCAAATTCCGCTGTAAATTCAGCCCGCTCACAAAAGCGGAGCCGCACCGCCCGCTGCTGCCTGCCCGAAGGGTCGGTTTCGGTGATTTCCAGCTTTTGCGGCAGCGCAAAGGCACAATCGCACACGCTGGACAGGTCCATGCTCATCCGCTCCAGCTCCAGCCGAGCCACCCGATACGGCTCCAAATCAATCTGCAAAAACACCCTGCCCTGCCGGTCGCGGTAGCAATCCACCCGCCGTAGCTGGCAGCGCTCGTGCTCCAGATATTCCCGCACCTGCGCCATCATCCGCTCCTCATACCCGGAGATGCCGCACAGCTCCTGCGACAGCCCTTCTAGCAGCTCGCCCAGACCCTCAAACTGGTCGGTCACCACCGAGCGCACCCGCGCCACCTTGCGGCTCATCCCCTCCTTCGCGGTAAACTCCTGATAGCCCAGGTTGATCTGCTGTGCCAGCTGCGCCCGTTTGCCGCACCGCGCCGAGAGCGGATAGCCAAAATCCTCCTCGCAGATGCTGCCGTTCTGCCGCAGCAGCGGCGTTAAGTGATGAAAGACATCGAGCGTGTCGGTGTACTCCTGCTGCCAGCAGCGGGTCTTCAGCCCACAGTGCAGACAAATGTTGTCCACCGCCTCATCATACACCTGCTCCAGGCTGCCGGCTTTGACCTTGTCCAGCTGGTGAGAGACCGCCTGAGTGGTGCGCGCGATCTCCCGCAGCGCACCGCTTGCCTCTCCCAGCCGCTCCAGCATCAGCTGGCGCACGCTTTTCCCCGCGCTGTCCATCGGTTGGCGGAACAGCTTTGCCCGCAGCGCACACAAAACGCTCTGCGGCAGCAACAGCAACGTCACCGCACTGATGCACCCTTCGTACACCAGCGGCATCACCGGCGGCGGACCGGAAAGAAGGCTCATCCCCCCAAAGGTGAGCACAAAAGCTCCCGCACAGCCAAATCTTCCCAAATTGGAAAATACACCTGCCGCCAGTCCTGCCAGCGCATAAATTCCAATCAGCTGCATCTTTGGAAAAAGTGCGACACCGACCGCTGTTCCGCAGACGATGCCGGAAATGGCTCCCCAGCGCTCGCCGCCTGCCAGCGCACACAGCAGCACCGCCAGTGCAGCCAGCAGTCTGCCCAGAGAGATGCCGCCGAAGGTGACGTTGCTCAAAGATACAATCAGCATCGAGGCGGTCAGCACCACGCTGATAAAATCTGCCCTTGTCAGGGTGAACAGACCCTGTCCCAGCGAAAACGCCTTGAGTCCCCGCGCCAGAAAATAGGCACAGGCGGCTGCCATTGTCGCCTCCGCCAAAGCCATCACCAGCTTGTACCCGGAAAAGGACTGTGCCAGCAGCGATGCCACCGAAGGCAGCAGCAGTCCAAAAAATGCCAGCAGCGGCGCCGCTGTTGTCCGCTGCATGGTCGATTCGCTGTGTGCTGCGGTGCGGCGCGCCAGGGTAATCAGCAAAATCGCCGCTGTGTATTTGATGGTCAGGGTGTGCGCTCCGCCCAGCTCGGCAAGGTTGCTCAGCAGCAGGCTGCCCGCCGCACTGCCCAGCGCCGCCGCAGGCAGATAACGAAAGGGTGCTGCCGCACACAAGGCTGCGCCAAAGGGGGAAATCTCCATCATCATATTGCCTAGCCCGACTGTAAATCCCAGCAGGACCCACAGCAGCACGCCCATTGCCTTGATTTGGTTGTACATTGCCTGTCTGAGCTGGTCCATCCATCCGATGCTTACAAAATCTGTCCTGCTTTTCATAGTGCAGCCTCCTTATGTGCTATTTGTAAAATTTTGCTTTCGATGTATAAAAGCATAGCACGCTGCATAGGCATAGATTGTCGTTTGTGCAACCACAAATCCATCGAATGCTGGATGTTTGCGACCGGTGTGGACAGCCTTTTCTATTTCCCTGCTTTCCGACCGGCGTTCTGCCAGTTTTTGTTTTCTTTTTCCACCTTGCACCCATTGGCTGCCAATCAGCAAGGATAAAAAAGGGAACAATGTCCCATCTGCCTTTATCTTTAGAAAGGACGTGTAATGTATGGTAACTGCCACCATCAAAAAAATCCTCAACAGCGACATTCAATCCGTCTGGGAAACGGTGCTTTGTGTAAAACAGTACAGCCGCTGGCGCAGCGATTTGAGCAAAACACAGGTCATCCACGACGGACGATTTATCGAGTATACAAAGGACGGATTTGCCACCCATTTCACCGTCACAAAAACCGAACCATACCGTCGCTGGGAGTTTGATTTGGAAAACAGCCGCATCCGCGGGCACTGGACCGGTCTTTTTACCGCACAGGGCACACGGACCCAAATCGAATTCACCGAATGTGTGACCGCCAAAAACTCTTTGATGAAACCGTTTCTAAAGCCGTACCTCAAAAAGCAGCAGGCACAGTTTGTGCAGGATTTAAAAAGAGAGCTTGAGGCGCAGCGCCGTTGATTCCCCCATCGAAAAAGCAAAGACGCAAACGGTGTTGACATTTTGCGGGCTTTGGAGTATCATAGGTTCAAACAAAAGGTCGGTTTGCTGCCGACCGGTAAACCGATGAGTAAGAGAAGTAAAAATGGCATACCTGTCCCCAGAGAGCCGCGGCAAGGTGAAAGCGCGGCGGCAGCGGCTGTTTTGAATGGGCTTACGAGGGCGACCCGAACGAATTTCCAGTAGGCGTCGACGGCAGGCTGCACCGTTATCCGGCAGCACCATTTCGATTGAGTGGGCTCTGCCTTTGCAGGGTCAATCTGGGTGGCACCGCAGGAGTAACAAAGCTCTTGTCCCTGTTTTTCGGTCTTTTTCTGCCGAAAAGCACAGGACAAGAGCTTTTTTTCATACCCTGCTTCCACCTTTGTCTTGTACATCCATCCAAATAAACGAAATAAACGACAAAAGAAAGAAGGAACTGTTATGGAAAACAATATGAACATCTCCGAAAACAAACCGGAACGCAAAAAGGTCATCTTCTCCGGCATCCAGCCGACCAGCGGCGCTTTCACCCTGGGCAACTACCTGGGCGCTGTTAAAAACTGGGGATTGCTTCAGGACGAATATAATTGCACATACTGCATTGTCAACCAGCACGCCATCACCGTGCGCCAGGACCCAAAAGAGCTGAAAAATAACACTCTGTCCGCCTATGCGCTGATGCTTGCCTGCGGCATCGACCCGAAAAAGAGTATTGCCTTCATCCAGAGCCATGTCAGCACCCACGCAGAGCTGGCATGGGTACTCAACTGCTACACCCAGTTCGGCGAGCTGTCCCGTATGACCCAGTTCAAGGACAAATCCGCTAAACACGCCGATAATATCAACGCCGGTCTGTTCACCTATCCTTCCCTGATGGCTGCCGACATCCTGCTGTATCAGACCGACCTGGTTCCGGTTGGTCTGGACCAGAAGCAGCACCTGGAGCTGAGCCGCGACATCGCTGTCCGCTTTAACGGTCTTTACGGCAACACCTTCCGCATCCCGGACGCTTACATTCCAAAGACCAGCGCCAAGATCATGTCGCTGGCAGACCCGACCAAGAAGATGTCCAAATCGGACGAAAACGTCAAAGCTACCGTCTTCCTGCTCGACTCCAAGGACAGCATCATCAAAAAGTTTAAGAGCGCTGTCACCGACTCGGAGATGGAAGTCGTTTACCGCGAGGGCAAGGACGGCATCAACAACCTGATGTCCATTTACAGCGCCATCACCAAAAAGAGCTATGAGGAGATCCAGCGGGAATTTGAAGGCAAAGGCTACGGCGACTTCAAAACTGCTGTCGGTGAAACGGTCGCTGAGGAGCTGCGCCCAATCCGTGAGGAATATGACCGCCTGATGGCTGACAAGGCTTATCTGGAAAGCTGCTACCGCGATGGCGCACAGAAGGCGCGCACCATCTCCCAGCGCACCCTCGACAAGGTCTACAAAAAGATTGGCTTTTTGCCTGCTTCCCTTTAATTCGCCTGTAAGGAGTACACCATGACTGAAAAATTATTTGACCTCGACAGCTACTGCACCCGCTTTTCCGCCTCGGTCCTCTCCTGCGAGCCTGCCTCCAAAAACGGGATGCAGGGATTTGCTGTAAAATTAGACCGCACCTGCTTTTTCCCGGAGGGCGGCGGGCAGCCTGCGGACACCGGCTGCCTGCAAGCAGGCGGCCAGAGCGCGCAGGTGCTGTACACCTATGAGCAGGGAGAAGCCATCCTGCATCTGTGCGACCAGCCGCTCCCGGTTGGCAGCACGGTGGAGGGTGTCCTTAATTTTGACCGCCGCTTTGCCAATATGCAGATCCACAGCGGCGAGCACATCCTGTCCGGTCTGATTTTAAAGGAGCTGAGACTGCACAACGTCGGATTCCACATGGGACACGAGAGCAACACCATCGACCTGGACGGCGAAATTTCTGCCGAGCAGGTGCGCACACTGGAGGAAAAGGTCAATGCGCTCATCTGCCAGAATCATCCGGTCTTTGTCAGTTACCCTTCTGCTGAGGAGCTTGCTGCGCTGCCGCTGCGCAAAAAGCCGGAGGTGGACCATCTGCGCCTGGTGGAAATCCAGGACTGTGACCTCTGCGGCTGCTGCGGCACCCACGTTGCCCACACCGGTGAGATCGGACTGCTCAAAATCATCGACTCCCAGCGCTACAAGGGCGGCACCCGCCTGACCTTCCTGTGCGGTGCAGCTGCTTTGAAGGACTGCGCCGACCGGTGCCAGAGCCTCAAACAAATCTGCGTCGGTCTGTCCTGCAAACCGCAGGAGGCTTTTTCCAACGTGGAAAAATTAAAGGCGGAGCTGGCTGCCAAAAAGCAGGAGCTGGCTGCCAAAAATAAACAGCTGTTCACCCTGCTGGCAAAGGAGCTGGTGGCAAATGCCCAGCCGTTTGGCAGCGACCGTCTGGTTTTTGTGTGGGACGACAGCCTTTCTGCCGATGAGCTGAAAAGCTTTGCTGCACAGCTGAGCCAGCACAACCAGGTGGTCGGCGCACTGTTCACCCGCCAGGGCGAGGTGCTCTCCTATGCTCTGTGCTGCTCGGCAGATGCCGGCTGCGACCTGCGCGCGCTGTGCCAGACGATGAACAAAGCGCTCGGCGGCAAGGGCGGCGGCAATCAGGAGCTGTGCTGCGGCAGATTGCCGGTCTGCGAGGAAGCTGCACTGCGCGACTGCCTGCTTTCCTTTGCAAAATAAATTTATTTTAAAACAAAAAGAGAGCCTGGACAGGCTCTCTTTTTTGTTTGCCTTATTCTTTTCCCAGCAGCAGCTTTTGCAGTTCGGCAACATCCTGCACCACAAAATCAGCTCCGGCTTCTTCCAGTTCCCCCGGCAAAGCATAGCCGTAGGCAACCCCGATGCCGGTCAGCCGATGTGCCTGTGCACCCTCTATATCAAACCGGCGGTCGCCAATCATCGCAGTCTCCCCTGCATCTCCCAGCAGGCTCAGCTGCCGCAGCGCCTCGGCGACGACCTCCTCCTTCTGCACCCGTCTGCCGTCCAGCTCGCTGCCGACCACCACCGAAAAATACGGCTCGATTTGAAAATGTTCCAAAATCTTTTTGACAAAGACGGTCGGCTTGCTGGATGCCACCGCCAGCGTACACCCTTGCGCACACAGCTCCGACAAAAGCTGCGCCATTCCCGGGTAGATTTCGTTTTCGTACAGTCCCACCGTCGAAAAACGCTCCCGATATTTTTCCACCGCCTGCTTTGCCTGCTCTTTACTCATCTGATAAAACTGCTCAAAGCTCTCCTGCAGCGGCGGTCCGATGAAGGGCGTCAGCCGGTCGGCATCCGACTCGATGATTCCAAAGGCTTCCAGCGCATACTGCACGCTTTTGGTGATGCCCACCTTCGGGTCGGTAATGGTTCCGTCCAAATCAAATAACAACCGTTTCCAACGCATCTTTCTGTCCTCCTGTTTTCTTTGTCTGTCCTGCCATTCCTGCCGGGTCTGTGAAAAGCAGCTCACATCCAGCAGCGCACCGTCAAACCGTTCGGTCGCCTGCCGCAAGGTCCCTTCGTACACAAATCCGGTCTTGTCCATCACCCTGCCGCTGCGATGGTTATAAGAAAAGCGGTAGGTGGAAATCATCTCCAGCTGCAAATCCTTAAAGGCGTAGTCCACCACACAGCTGACCGCTTCGGTCATCAGTCCCTGTCCCCAATGCCCTTTGTCGAGCAGGTAGCCCAGCACCCGGCAGCGGCTTTTATCCCTCCTGCGGCGGTGGTCCTCCCGCAGCCACACCGCTCCGATATTTTCTCCGCTGACCTTATCGCAGATTGCCCAGGTCAAATCCTCCTGCATCAGCTGGTTTAACAGCTGTCTGCTTTCTTCGATGCTCTCGTGCGGCTTTTTGTCTGCATGAATGCCGGTGTCCGGCTCGCTGCAATAAGCGTACAGGCTTTGCAAATCCTCCGATTCAAAGGCGCGCAGCAGCAGACGTCCGGTTGTCAGTCGTTCCATGGTCATTCCTCCTTTTCCTCTCCCTTGTTTCGGGTGGTTTCGTTCATCAGCTCCACAAAACGGGAAACCGACGGCGGCAGGCTGACCCCTTTCAGACTGACCATCCCGATGCTTCGTGGCGGGACCGGCTCGGTCAGGCTCAGCTCGAACAGCTTGCCGCTTTGCAGCTCCTGCCTGCAAAACTGCCGCACCATACAGGATACGCCCAAATTGATGCGCGCCAGCTCTCCCATCAGCTCATAGGAAGCCAGCTCGATCTCCGGCTGCAGCTCCACCCCCTGCCGCAGGAAAAACCGCTGGACATACACCCGACTGTTTGCCTTGTGCTCCAGCATAATCAGCGGCAGCCTTGCCAGCTGCCGTGCGGTCAACGGCTTGTCCTTGAGTTCGGCAAATTTCTGCCCTGCCACAAAGATGTCCTGCACCGGGCTTTCCCAGTGGACGGTGATTCGATCATCCTCGATGGGCAGGTTGACAAACGCCGCATCGATTCTGCCGGCGTGCAGCAACTCCAGGCTGCTGGCGCTGGTGCGGTTAAAGATGCTCAGATGCACCTTTGGATAAAGCTGATGAAAACGCTCCAGCGCAGGCAGCAGCAGGTGGCGGGCGGTGATGTCCCCCGCGCCCAGCCGCAGCTGTCCGGCTCCCAGCGTCTGCAATCCGCTCAGCTGCTGCTCTGCCGATTCCAGCAAGCCCAGCGCCGAGCTGGCGTACTCATACAGGATGCTGCCCTGCGGGGTCAGCTCCACCTTTTTGGAGCTGCGCACAAACAGCTGCATCCCCAGTTGCTCCTCCAGCTGACGGACCGACTGGCTGACCGCCGGCTGCGACAAAAACAGCTCCTGCGCTGCACCGGAAAAGCTTTTGTGCTGCGCCACCTTACAAAAGACCCGATAATTTTCCAGCTTGGTAAGCATTCCCTTCCCTCTTTCCACAAACTATAAGTCACACTTATCTTTAATATTCTATATATTTATTTTACTTATCCTTATATTTCTATTATAATAAAAGTATCTGGGCAAAACAAGCCCAACTGCAACCTTATTGATCCAAAAGAAAAGGGGATTTTGATTATGGAAAGACTGGTAGGTACCGTATCCCGCGGCGTTCGTGCGCCCATCATCCGCGAAGGTGACGACCTTGCAAAAATCGTCGTCGATTCTGTCCTGGCAGCAGGCAAAAGCGAAGGCTTTTCCTTCCACGACAGAGATGTTGTCGCTGTAACCGAGGCGGTCGTTGCACGCGCACAGGGAAACTATGCGCACATCAATGACATCGCTGCCGATGTCAAAAACAAGCTTGGCGGAGAAACCATCGGTGTCATCTTCCCTATCCTGAGCCGCAACCGCTTTTCTGTCTGCCTCAAGGGCATTGCCCGCGGCGCAAAAAAGGTCGTTCTGATGCTCAGCTTCCCGGCTGACGAGGTCGGCAACCACCTCATCGACGAGGAGCTGCTCGACGAAAAGGGCGTCAACCCATGGAGCGACGTGCTGACCGAAGCAAAATACCGCGAGCTGTTCGGCAAGGTGCTGCACCCATTCACCGGTGTAGACTATGTTGAATTTTACTCCGAGCTGATTCGTGAAAGCGGCGCTGAGGTAGAAATCGTTCTTTCCAACAATCCAAAGACCATCCTCGACTACACCGACAAGGTGCTGACCTGCGACATCCACTCCAGAAACCGCACCAAACGCATCCTGAAAAAAGCAGGTGCTTCGGTCGTACTGGGTCTGGACGACATCCTGACCGCACCGGTCAACGGCAGCGGCTGCAACCCGACCTACGGTCTGCTCGGTTCTAACAAGGCAACCGAGGAAACCGTCAAGCTGTTCCCGAAGGACTGCGACCAGTTTGTCGCAAACGTTGCTGCTATGTTCAAAGAGCAGACCGGCAAAAACATCGAGGTCATGGTCTATGGCGACGGCGCCTTCAAAGACCCGGTCGGCAAAATCTGGGAGCTGGCAGACCCGGTTGTTTCCCCTGCATACACTCCCGGTCTGGAGGGCACTCCAAACGAGGTCAAACTCAAATATCTGGCAGACAACAACTTTGCTGACCTGAGCGGCGATGCCCTCAAAGAAGCCATCTCCGACTACATCCGCCACAAGGACGAGGACCTGAAGGGTCAGATGGTATCCCAGGGTACCACCCCACGCCGCCTGACCGACCTGATCGGCTCGCTGGCTGACCTGACCTCCGGCTCCGGCGACAAAGGCACCCCGATCATCCTGGTTCAGGGCTACTTTGACAACTACACCAAATAAAAAACCTTTGCAGGGCAGGACCTTTTGGGGTCCTGCCCTTTTTTGTAGAAAAGCTGCCGGCACAATTTTCTTTTGCCTGCCGCTGTGCTATAATAGGTGCAAGTTCCGATACCAAGGACCAAACATTTACAAGCTGAAAGGAAGATAGAATATGAAATGGGGAATCATCGGCGCAATGCCGTCTGAAGTAGAAGTGCTCAAGCAGCAGATGGAGGACCTCAACGAGATCAAGGTCGGACGTCTGCTCTTCTGGGAAGGCATCCTCTGCGGACAGGAGGCTGTTGTCTGCTGCTGTGGCATCGGCAAGGTCAACGCTGCCATCACCACCCAGATGATGATCGACCGCTTTGAGGTGGAGCGCATCATCAACACCGGCATCGCAGGCGCTGTCCACCACGATTTGAAGGTGCTCGACGTTGTCATCTCCCGCGAGCTGTGCTACCACGACTTTAACGCCCGCTTCCTGTGCGACTATCCACCGTACATCGACGGCATCCATGCCAGCGAACTGATGGTAGAATCGGCAGTCGAAGCCTTCCAGCAGATCGACCACGGCTCCTCCTGCTGCTTTGTCGGCAAGATTGCCACCGGCGACCAGTTTATCGAATCCGCCGAGGTCAAAAACAAGATTGTGGAGGAACATCACCCGATGTGCGTCGAGATGGAAGGCGCTGCCATCGGTCACACCTGCTGTGTCAACAACATCCCGTTTGTCATCATCCGCACCATGAGCGACAATGCAGACGAGGAAGCAGCCGAATCTGCCACCAACTTTGAAGAAACCGCTGCCCGCCACTCTGCCGGCATCGTCATGCAGATGCTGAGCAGCGCACGCTAAGGAGGAAAAGCAGATGAAACGCATCGAAAGCTTTTGCGTCAACCACGATAAGCTGACTCCCGGAATGTACCTTTCCCGCATCGACGGCGATGCTGTCACCTACGACGTGCGCATGGTAACCCCGAATGCCGGTGTCTATCTGGAAAATGACGGCATCCACACCTTCGAGCATCTGTTTGCCACCTATGTGCGCAATACCGCCGATTCGGACAACATCCTCTACGTCGGTCCGATGGGCTGCCGCACCGGATTTTACTTCATCACACGGGACAAAATCTCCAAAACCCGTGCCATCGAGCTGGTGCAGGAAACCTGTGCCTTCATCGAACATTTTGAAGGGGAAATCCCCGGCTCCAGCCGCATCGAGTGCGGAAACTATCTGGACCACAGCCTGCCAAAGGCAAAACAGTACGCCCATAACCTTGCCAAAACACTGGCTGGCTGGACGGAGGAAAAGATGGTCTATCAGCTTTAAGTTTTTCTTCTGTTAAAAAAATTTCAAAAAAATATTGACAACGAAAATAAAATCCGCTATATTAAGGAGGTATGGGATACAAAGTTTATCAGAGGTTCCATGCAAATATTTCTTGACCACCCCAGTGCGGGTTAAGGCCATACGGACAGCCGGGTCAACTGCCGAGCGGTGACACAGGTCACCATTATTGATTGAGTTAGAAGCTCAAATTTTATAAGTTGGTTACTTTATAACCAATGCGTAGATTCGTACATCAACTTGTGAAACGGTCAATAAGAGTAGTAAAAGTAAGTATTTGCTATATAGACTCTGATCTTTTGTAATCCTTCTTCCGGTGTTTTATAAGGGCACCGGGGGATATTTTCCGGTCAACTGTCCGGTTAATGTCCTCTACCCTTTTGGGTTGCCTGCTTTTTGTGCCAGGAAAAAGGAGGAAAATCGGGATTTTTCAAGCAAGTAGAAACGCTTCTGCGTATCTACTTGCTTTTTTTATGCCATAAAATCTCAAGGGCTTGCCTGCCCGTTAAAAGGAGCTGAGGAGATGGGAGAAAAATTAAAGCTGTATGGCTTTAACAATCTAACTAAAGCGTTGAGCTTTAACATCTATGACGTCTGCTACGCCAAAACGCCCAGAGAACAGCGGGACTACATCTCTTACATCGATGAACAGTACAATTCGGAGCGTTTGACCAATATTTTGACCACCCTGACCGACATGATTGGCGCAAAGGTGCTCAATATTGCACGACAGGATTATGACCCGCAGGGCGCTTCGGTCACCATTCTGATTGCCGAAGGTTCGATGATTCCCGTCGGTCAGACCCAGCTGGCACATCTGGACAAGAGCCATGTAACGGTACACACCTACCCGGAATACCACCCCGAAACCTGCCTTGCCACCTTTCGGGTGGACATCGACGTTGCCACCTGCGGCGCCATCACCCCTCTTTCTACTTTGGATTACCTCATCAGCTCCTTCGATTCCGATATTATCACCATGGACTACCGGGTGCGCGGTTTCACCCGCGACATCAACGGTCAAAAGCTGTTTCTGGATCACCCGGTCACCTCCATCCAGGATTACATCGACCCTGCCACCCTGCGCAGGTATGATGCGGTGGACATCAACGTCTATGATGCCAACCTCTTTCACACCAAGATGATGCTCAAGGAGATCGACCTGCAAAATTATCTGTTTAAAACCGATGTCTATGAGCTACCCCCTCAGAACCGACTGGAAATTATGAATAACCTGCGTCGAGAGATGATTGAAATCTTCAGCGGGCGCAATATCTACTAACATTTTTGCAACGGAAGATTGCCTGCAAGCGAGATTCCCCACAAAGGAGGTTTTTATCATGTACAAGCTCGAACAAAATCGAGCGCCCATCTATGAAGCTCTGCAAAACTTCAAAAAAATGCGGGTCGTTCCCTTCGATGTTCCCGGGCACAAGCGAGGACGCGGCAACCCGGAGCTGGTTGAACTGCTGGGCGAGCGCTGTGTCGGCATCGATGTCAACTCGATGAAGCCGCTGGATAATCTGTGCCATCCGGTTTCGGTCATTCGGGAAGCCGAGCAGCTGACTGCTGACGCCTTTGGTGCATCCCACGCCTTTTTGATGGTGGGCGGCACCACCTCCGCCGTACAGGCGATGGTACTTTCTGTCGCAAAGCGCGGAGAAAAAATCATCCTGCCCCGCAACGTCCACCGCAGTGTGATGGGCGCCATGGTATTGTGCGGTGCCGTTCCGGTATATGTCAACCCCGAATGTGATGAACGTCTGGGCATCCCGCTTGGAATGAAGCTGTCCGAGGTAGAAAAAGCCATCGAGCAAAATCCCGATGCCAAAGCGGTGTTGGTCAACAACCCCACCTACTACGGCATCTGTTCCGACCTGCGGGGCATTGTTGCACTGGCACACCGCCATGGAATGAAGTGTCTGGTGGACGAGGCACACGGCACCCATCTGTATTTCGGTGAAAATATGCCGGTCAGCGCCATGGCTGCGGGAGCCGACATGGCTGCGGTCTCAATGCACAAATCCGGCGGCAGTCTGACCCAAAGCTCGGTGCTGCTGACCGGTCCTTCCATGCACGAAGGATATGTCCGGCAGATCATCAACTTAACGCAAACCACCAGCGCCTCCTACCTGCTGCTGTCCAGCCTGGACATCTCCCGGCGCAACCTGGCGCTTCGCGGCAGACAGGCGTTTTCCGAGGTGGTCAAGCTGGCGGAATATGCCCGCAAAGAAATCAACTCCATCGGCGGCTACTACGCCTACTCACGGGAGCTGGTTAACGGAGACAGCATCTACGACTTTGATGTCACCAAACTGGCGGTCAACACGCTGGACATCGGTCTTGCCGGCATCGAGGTCTATGACCTGCTGCGGGACGAATACGACATCCAAATTGAATTTGGGGATTTGGGCAATCTGCTTGCTTATCTTTCCATCGGCGACCGGCAGCGGGATGTGGAACGTCTGGTCAGCGCTATGGCGGAGGTGCGCCGGCGATTTGGCAAACCGGACAAAGCCAACCTGATGAAGCAGGAATATATCGAACCCGAGGTGGCTGTTTCCCCGCAGGATGCTTTTTACGCCGAAAAGGAATCGCTGCCGCTGCGGCAGACACAAGGGCGCATTTGCAGTGAATTTGTGATGTGTTACCCACCCGGCATCCCCATTTTGGCTCCCGGCGAGCGCATCACCGGACCGATTCTGGATTATATCGAATACGCAAAAGAAAAAGGCTGCTCTATGACCGGTCCCGAAGATGCACAGATCGAGCGGCTGAATGTGCTCAAAGGAGTTTAGGAAGATGGAATATTGGTTTTCTGAATTACAGACCCCAAACGTTAAACTGTCCATTCGGGTGGACCGCCAGCTGTACAGCGGCAGGAGCGAGTTTCAGCGCATCGACATCTTTGATTCCCCCGAGTTCGGACGTTTTCTGACACTGGACGGTTACATGATGCTGACCGAAAAGGACGAATTCATCTATCATGAGATGATTACCCATGTCCCGATGGCCGTTCACCCCTGTGTCAAAAAGGTGCTGGTCATCGGAGCCGGTGACGGCGGCGTCATCCGCGAACTGACCCGCTACCCGGAAATCGAGCAGATCGACCTTGTTGAAATCGACCAGCTGGTAGTGGAGGTCTGCAAAAAGTACCTGCCGCAGACCGCCTGCCGCTTTGATGACCCCAGGGTCCACATCTATTACGAGGATGGATTGAAGTTTATCCGCCGCTTTGAAAATGAATATGACCTGATTATCGTCGATTCCACCGACCCCTTTGGTCCCGGAGAAGGGTTGTTCACCCGGGAATTTTACGGCAGCTGCTACAAAGCGCTCAAGGAAGACGGCATCATGGTCAACCAACATGAAAGTCCCTTTTACGATGAGGATGCCACCGCTTGCCAGCGTGCTCACAAACGTATTGTCGAATCCTTCCCCATCAGCCGGGTCTTTCAGGCACACATCCCCACCTATCCCTCCGGTCACTGGCTGTTTGGTTTTGCTTCCAAAAAGTACCATCCGCTCAAAGACCTTGCCGAAGCCCGCTGGAATCTGCGGGGATTGGGCTGCAAATACTACACCACCACACTGCACAAGGGCGCATTTTATCTGCCCGCTTATGTTGAGGAGCTTTTGAAAGATGTTGAATAAAAATGTTGAAGTATTCATGGGCTGCGACACCGGCTGGCATTTTGCTTCCACTGTACTGTTCGGCGCACCCTTTGATTCCACCACCTCCTACCGCCCGGGAACCCGTTTTGGCAGCTCTGCCATCCGCCGCGAATCCTACGGCATTGAAAACTACAGTCCTTATCAGGACCGTGACCTGCTCGACGGGGATGTCGTTGATGTCGGCGACCTCGAGCTGTGCTTTGGCGACAGCCGCGCCGCATTGGATGCCATCACCGAACAAACCCGCCTGATTCTTGCCTCACACAAACGCCCGTTCATGCTGGGCGGCGAGCATCTGGTAACACTGGGCGCCTTTCGTGCCGTGGCAGAAAAATTCCCCGATGTACACGTCATCCATTTTGATGCACACGCTGATTTGCGGGAGGATTACCTCGGTGTTTCCCTCTCCCACGCCTGTGTCCTTCGACGCTGCTGGGAACTGGTTGGCAACGGTCGAATCTTCCAGTTTGGAATCCGCTCGGGCGACCGGGAAGAATTTCAGTGGGGACGTACCCATGTGAAAACCAATCGCTTTGACTTTGCCACCCTCGAAGAGGTCATCGACCAGCTTCAGGACAAGCCGGTCTACTTCACCTTAGATTTGGACGTCCTGGACCCTTCGGTCTTTCCCGGGACCGGCACACCGGAGCCGGGCGGTGTCAGCTTTGAACAGCTGCGCCAGGCTGCTACCCTGGTTTGCTCCAAACTGCGGGTCGTTGGATGCGATGTCAATGAATTAAGCCCGCACTACGACCCCAGCGGTGTTTCCACCATCGTTGCCTGTAAAATCGTCCGCGAGATGCTGCTTGCATTTCAAAAATAAAATTTATCTTCCAAGGGAGGTCTACCATTATGGGAAAAGTTTTGATTATCGGCTGCGGAGGCGTTGCTTCTGTCGCCATCCACAAATGCTGCCAGAACAGCGAGGTATTTGAAGAAATCTGTATTGCCAGCCGCACCAAGTCTAAATGCGATGCGCTCAAGGAAAAACTGCAAAACACCACCGCCACCAAAATCACCACTGCACAGGTGGATGCAAACAAGGTCGAAGAGCTGGTTGCTCTGATCGAGCAGGAGAAGCCGGATGTCGTTTTGAATCTGGCTTTGCCTTATCAGGATTTGACCATCATGGATGCCTGCCTTGCCACCAAAACCCACTATGTCGACACCGCCAACTACGAACCGGAGGACACCGCGAAATTTGAATACAGCTGGCAGTGGGCATACCGCGAGCGATTTGAAAAAGCCGGCATCACCGCCCTGCTCGGCAGCGGCTTTGACCCGGGTGTCACCAGCGTCTTTTCTGCCTACGCTTTAAAACACGAGTTTGATGAAATCAACTACATCGACATCCTGGACTGCAACGGCGGCGACCACGGCTATCCTTTTGCCACCAATTTTAACCCTGAAATCAACATCCGTGAAGTTTCTGCCAACGGCTCTTACTGGGAAGACGGTCATTGGGTCGAGACCGAACCAATGGAAATCAAACGCGAGTACACCTTTGAGGGTGTCGGCAAAAAGGATATGTACCTGCTGCACCACGAAGAAATCGAAAGCCTTGCACTGAATATCCCCGGCATCAAGCGCATCCGATTCTTTATGACCTTTGGTCAAAGCTATCTGACCCATCTGAAATGTCTGGAAAATGTCGGCATGACCTCCATCGAGCCGATTCTGTATGAAGGAAAGGAAATCATCCCGCTGCAATTTTTAAAGGCAGTTCTGCCGGACCCTTCCTCCTTAGGACCACGCACCGTCGGTAAAACCAACATCGGATGTATCTTCCGCGGCAAAAAAGACGGCAAGGACAAGACCTACTACCTGTACAACATCTGTGACCATCAGGAATGCTACAAGGAGGTCGGCTCGCAGGCGGTTGCCTACACCACCGGTGTGCCTGCCATGATCGGCGCCATGATGGTCATGACCGGTAAATGGAACCAGCCGGGTGTACACAACATGGAGGAGTTTGATCCAGACCCATTTATGGATGCACTCAACCAGTGGGGACTGCCATGGAAGGAAGACCGCGATCCGGTCCTGGTAGACTAAATGCAGCGCGTTGATCTTGCCTGCTTCCCTACACCCTACTTTCTGGTGGATGAAGCAAGGCTGCGACGCAACCTTTCCCGCCTCAAAGAGGTCAGCGACCGCACCGGCTGCCGCATCCTGCTGGCACAAAAGGCGTTTTCGATGTATTCGGTTTACCCAATCATGCGGGAATATCTGGCAGGCAGTACCGCAAGCGGTCTGTATGAAGCCAGACTGGGACATGAGCACTTTGGCGGAGAAACCCATGTTTTCTCCCCTGCCTACCGCGAAGAGGAATTTGAGCAGATTCTGCAATTTGCCGACCATATGGTCTTTAACTCCCCTGCCCAGCTGCGCCGCTACGCCTTACGGGCAAAAACTGCCGGAAAATCCGTCGGTCTGCGCATCAATCCCGAACATTCCACCCAGGAGGGTCATGCCATCTATGACCCTTGCGCACCCGGCTCTCGATTGGGCACTACCCTTTCCAACTTCGATGAATCCCTGCTGCCTTTGCTGGATGGGCTGCACTTCCACACCCTCTGCGAGCAAAATTCCGATGACCTGGAAGCGACTGCCAAAGCCTTTGAAGAACGCTTCGGCAAATATCTGCACCAGCTGCACTGGCTCAACTTCGGCGGCGGTCATCATATCACCCGCCCTGATTACGACATTCCGCGCCTGATTTCGGTCATCGAGCATTTTCGCGACCGCTATGATGTGCAGATTTATCTGGAACCCGGCGAAGCGACCGTTTACCATGCCGGTTTTCTGGTGAGCAGCGTTCTGGAAACGATGCACAATGGGATGGAGATTGCCATTTTGGACACCTCTGCCGCCTGCCATATGCCGGATGTTCTGGAGATGCCCTACCGTCCGCCTCTTTTAAACAGCGGAGAAGCCGGAGAAAAGCCATACACCTACCGTCTGGGCGGTCCAACCTGTCTGGCGGGTGACATCATCGGCGACTATTCCTTCGACCAGCCGATTTGTCCGGGAAAGCGCTTGGTATTTGAGGACATGGCGCTGTACACCATGGTCAAAACCAATACCTTTAACGGAATGCCCCTGCCTTCCATCCTCTGGCGGGACCTTGCAGGACAGGGGTATCTGGTCAAACAATTTGGATACGAGGATTTTTTCTCCCGTTTATAAACACAAAGAGGAGCCGAAACCGTACATACGGTTTCGGCTCCTCTTTTCTTATTGTAAACTATGCTTATCGTTCTGCTTTGGCTGCAATCCAACCCTCGCGGTAGGCAGTCAGCAGGTCTTCCAAATCTGCAATCTGTTCCTTCAGGCGTTCTCCGGTATCGGTATCCGCTACCATCACACGCTTGGGGAAGGTCACCACCTGCTGGGACTCCGAGTCGATGTCCATGTTTTCTTCGAGCGCAGCTTCCATTCCCGAGAATGGCTGGTGAGATTTTAAGCGCATCCCGTGTGAGTTAAAAATCAGCGTATAGCCGGCAATCCCGGTGGTTTTCTGGTAGGCTTTGCAGAAGCCGCCGTCAATCACAATCAGCCTGCCGTGTGCCTTGAGCGGATTTTCTCCCTGGTTGACGTGAACCGGTGTGTGTCCGTTGATGATATGGGAATTTTCCGAATACAGCCCAAACTCCCGCAGCAGCATCCGGCAGACCGGCTCGGAGCTTTGGTATTCGTAGTATGGGTTCTTCGGCTCCTCCCAGGTGGATTTGTCCTCGATGAAGGTGCGTTCAAAGGTTTTGACTACCCTGCCCGACAGCGGAGAATTGCTGCCGCACCACAGATACCACATGAAATCCAGATAGCGCTGCGGCGGGTCCTCGCTGAAGAACGCCCGACGGGCAGCCATATCCGCATAATCCATGTAGCTTCTGCCCTGATAAATCCTTCCCTCCAGATGGATGGCCTTGAGCGCTCCGTCCTCATCCAGCGGCACACAGCCGTGGAACAGCAGGTTGCCGTTGAACACCTGATACATACTGCCGTGGCTGTACAAAAATTCGACATGGCGCTGTAGCTGCTCGCTTTCCAAAAACAGCTTTTCCAGCTCATCCATGATTTCCCGCTCTGCCTGCGAAAGCTTGTACGGGTCATCGCGGTCCACTGTCGGAAAATGTTTTTCCTTGAGCGGATAGGTCTTTCCTCCCAGTTCAATGGAAGCGTTTTCGTAATCCACCTTATCCAGCAGCAGGCGGTCCTCCATCTGATATTCCGGGTTGCGGCGGATGATTTGTCCCTCCAGCTTAAACAGGATGATGGAGATTGCCTTTTTGGCTGCCTTGTTTGGGTCCTCCTCGTCGTACATCTTTTCTGCAAACAGCACCAGCGGGCGCAGGCTGATGCCATAACCCTGCTCCAGCACCGAGATGTTGTTGTAGGACAGGCAGTTGCGCACCACAGCAGCGATGCACGCCTGACTGCCGCAGGCAGCACCCATCCACAAAATGTCGTGGTTGCCCCATTCGATGTCCAACGAGTGATGGTCCATCAGCATATTGAGGATGGCGTCCGGTCGCTCCCCTCGGTCGAAGATGTCGCCGACGATGTGCAGATGGTCCACCGCCAAGCGTTTGATCAGGCTGGACAGCGCGATGATAAAGTCATCCCCTTCCTCCAGACGCAGCAGGGTGTCGATAATTTTGCTGTGGTAGACCAGCTGGTTGTTGTCCTCGTCCGGCTGTGCGTGCAGCAGCTCATCCAGGATATAGCTGTACTCGCTGGGCATTGCCTTTCTAACCTTTGAGCGGGTGTACTTGGAAGAAAGCAGCTTTGCAAGGTCAATCAGTTTTTGCAGCACAAAGCGATACCATTCCTCGGTGTTTCGCCCTTCTTCGCGTATCCTGCGCAGCTTTTCCTGCGGGTAGTAGATCAGGGTACACAGGCTGGAGCGTTCCCTCGCGGTCAGCACCTCTTCAAATGCCATGTCCACCTTCTCCCGGATAACACCGGCAGAATTGTTCAGGATGTGGAAAAAAGCCTCGTACTCTCCGTGCAGATCACTCATAAAATGCTCGGTCCCCTTGGGCAGGTTCAGGATGGCTTGCAAATTGATGATCTCTGTGCAGACCTGCTGCCTTGTTGGATATTTTTCCGACAGCAGGCGCAAAAATTTCATGCGATCCCCGGTAATGTTCATCTGGTTCACACCTCCATAGATTACACAGAGCCGGCTTCTTCTTTCCTGCTCTGTTTTATTTTTAACAGGAACAAAGAAACCGGAGGCAAAGCTGCGTTACAGACTTTGCTTCCGGTTTCTTTGTTATCCTTTATCTGCCGCAGCAGTTTTTATACTTTTTGCCGCTTCCGCATGGACATGGGTCATTTCTTCCGACCTTTTTGCCCTGACGGCGGATAGTAGCAGGCGCTACGGTGCCGTCCGAGCTGGTGGCTGTCGGCTGAGCAACCTGCTCACGCTTTGGCGCTTCCTGTGGCATTGGTGCGTTTGGCTTGCGGAATGGAGCCAGCAGGAGAATCTTGACGGTTTCCTCACGGATACCGGCAATCATCTCATCGAACATATCGAAGCCTTCGATTCTGTACTCAACGACCGGGTCCTTCTGTCCATAGGAGCGCAGCGAAATACCCTTCTTCAGCTCATCCATCGCATCGATGTGGTCCATCCACTTGGTATCGACCTGTTTGAGCAGAACTACGCGTTCGAGTTCGCGGGTGATGTTCTCGCCCAGCTCCTCCTCGCGTTTGGCGTACAGCTGGTGAACCTTCTCTTTGATCTGCTCGCCCAGCTCCTTGCGGTCTACCTTCTTGAGCTCATCATCCTCCAGCTCCAGCAGGGAACCGGCAATCAGCCCGATAAAGTAGTTGCGGAAGCCTTCCATGTTCCAGTGATCCGGCTCCACGCCCTCCGGCATATACATTGCCATTGCAGAATCGACCGTCTCGTCCATCATGGAAAGGATGGACTCCTTGAGATCCTCTCCGTCCAGCACCTTGTTGCGCTGTGCGTAGATGATCTCACGCTGTTTGTTCATAACGTCGTCAAACTGCAGGACGTTCTTACGAATACCAAAGTTACGTCCTTCGATCTTTCTCTGGGCGCTTTCGATGGTGTTGCTCAGGATACGGTTTTCAATCGGGGTATTCTCATCGATTTTCAGCGAATCCATCATGCTGTTGATGCGGTCACCGCCGAACAGACGCATCAGATCGTCCTCAAGCGAGAGGTAGAAACGGGAGCAGCCCGGGTCACCCTGTCGACCGGAACGTCCGCGCAGCTGGTTGTCGATACGTCTGGATTCGTGGCGCTCGGTGCCGACGATGAACAGACCGCCTGCTTCCTTGACCTTTTCTGCCTCCGGGCGCAGCTCTTCTTTAAACTTTTTGGAAAGCTCGGTGAAGCGCTGGCGGGCTTCGATAATCTCTTCGTCATCGGTATCGCCAAAGCCGGTTGCTTCCACAATCAGGTTTTCATAGTAACCTTCCTTGCGCATCTGGTTTTTCGCAAGGTATTCGGCGTTACCGCCCAGCATGATGTCGGTGCCTCGACCTGCCATGTTGGTCGCAATGGTAACTGCTCCATACTGACCTGCCTGTGCAACGATCTCTGCTTCCTTCTCGTGGTACTTGGCGTTGAGCACCTGATGCTTGATGCCATGACGTTTGAGCAGTGCGCTCAGACGTTCGGAGGTTTCAATCGAAACGGTACCAACCAGAACCGGCTGTCCTTTTTCATGGCACTCTTTTACCTGCTCGACAACGGCGTTAAATTTTCCGTTCTCGGTTTTATAAACCACGTCCGGCATATCGTTTCGGATGACCGGCTTGTTGGTTGGGATCTCGATAACGTCCATGCCGTAGATTTCGCGGAACTCCTGCTCCTCGGTCATCGCGGTACCGGTCATACCGGACAGCTTTTCGTACATACGGAACAGGTTCTGATAGGTGATGGTCGCCAGTGTCTTGGATTCCCGTTTGACCTCTACGCCCTCTTTTGCTTCGATTGCCTGATGCAGACCCTCGCTGTAACGACGTCCGTTCATGATACGTCCGGTGAACTCGTCGACGATCATAACCTCATTGTCCTTGACAACGTAGTTGATGTCGCGCTGCATGGTGCCGTGCGCCTTGATTGCCTGGTTGATGTGGTGCTGGATGGTGGAGTTTTCCATATCCATCAGGTTTTCCAAGCCGAAGAATTCTTCCGCCTTTTTAACACCGGACTTGGTCAGAGTTGCAGTCTTTGCCTTTTCGTCGACGATGTAATCGGCATCAATAACATCGTCGTGCTCTTCCTTGTCATCCAGCTCTTTTACCTTGTACATCTTCAGGGTGCGGGCAAAGCGGTCCGCTACCTTGTACAGGTCGGTGGATTTGTCTCCTCTGCCGGAGATAATCAGCGGGGTTCTAGCCTCGTCAATCAAAATCGAGTCGACCTCGTCGACAACGGCGAAGTAATGACCGCGCTGTACACGGTTTTCTTTATAAATCTGCATATTGTCACGCAGATAGTCAAAACCAAATTCGTTGTTGGTTCCATAGGTAATGTCCGAATTATATGCCTTCTGGCGGTCTGCCGGCTCGATGTCGTGGATGACCAGACCGACGGTCAGTCCCAGCCAGCGGTAGACCTTGCCCATCTCTTCCGAGTCACGCTTTGCAAGGTAGTCGTTGACGGTGACAACATGGACGCCCTTTCCGGTCAGCGCATTCAGGTAAACCGGCAGGGTAGCAACCAGTGTCTTACCTTCACCGGTCTTCATCTCTGCAATACGACCCTGATGCAGCACGATACCGCCGACAATCTGCACCGGGAAGTGCTTCATGCCCAGCACCCTCCAGGCAGCCTCGCGGCAGGTAGCAAATGCTTCCGGCAGGATGTCATCCAGCGACTCTCCGTTGCTCAAACGCTCCTTGAGCTTTGGAGTCATCGCTTTCAGCTCCTGGTCGGACATTTTGGAAAATTGTTCGTCCAGCGCAAGGACCTTGTCGCGAATCGGATAGATTCGCTTGAGCTCTCTTTCAGAGTAGGTCCCAAAGATTTTATCCATCAATCCCATAATTTTTTTACACCTCATTTTTAAAAGGAACTGTCCCTGGGGTGACATCGGATGTGCTTTTGGAGCCTTCCTCCTGCCTGGGGAACTGTTCTCTATCTTTTCCCTTGTCGGGGTTTCTTTTTTAATAAGAAGACAACGGCTATTCTTTGTTTACAGCACGTCTATGATATTGTAACTCTACAAACCCCTTTTTGTCAAACTGTGCAGGGGTGTTTCTTTAAATAAATTGTGTCTATTTTAAAAATTATACCCGCAGCGCTGTCAAAGCGGCAAAAAGCCTGTCAAAAAAGGGCAGAACCGCCGCAGAATTTTTGCCATAGCTATATAAAAAAGGCAGCGGGTCCGCTGCCTTTTTTCTTATTTCAGCTCGATGGTGTACTCAAATCCGTACTCTGCCTGCAAAGCTTTGACCTTCTCCTCGTTGTCCTCGATAAAGGATGGGGTGTAGACCGATTTACCTTCCTTTTTGTAGTCCTCCAAGATGGCTTCCAGCTTTGCCCAGCATTCTTCGCGTCTTTCTTCAGCAGTCGTTTCCAGATTGATTACAAATTCTCTGTGCTTTGGGATTCTTGCTTTCATAGTTTCCGATTTCCTTTCTGCGCCCAGGAGCTTTTGAACGCCCTGTTTTTCTCCTTCATTTTAACCTCTTAAAGCCGCTTCGTCAAGGCAAATCTTTTCATTTCTTTTTGCAGGCGGGTCAACATCGTCGATATTGTCATCCGATAAACTGCAACAAGACCACTTCCGTTTAGGAAGTGGTCTTGTTTTCTTCTACAAGCCTTCTACCGCCTTTGACAGCACCTTACCGATTGGCTGGCGAATCACAAGCGAGGCTTTGCGGTCATACGGCGTTTCGGTTTTGTTGATGAGCACAAGCTCCCTGCCGCCGTAGTATTGCAGCAGACCCGCCGCCGGATAGACTGCCAGCGAGGTGCCGCCCACGATCAGCAGGTCGGCTGCCATGATGTGGCGCACTGCACCCTCCAGCACATCACTGTCCAGGCTCTCCTCATACAGCACTACATCCGGCTTGAGGACCCCGCCGCAGGAGCAGCGCGGAACCCCCTTGCCCTTGTACTCCAGCATCTGCTCGAGCGAATAGGAAGCGCCGCAGCGGATACAGTGGTTGCGCAACACGCTGCCGTGCAGCTCGTACACCCGCTTGCTGCCCGCCTGTTGGTGCAGTCCGTCGATATTCTGGGTAACGACCGCCGACAGCTTACCCTGTGCTTCCAGCTCTGCCAGCGCATAGTGCGCAGCATTCGGCTTTGCCTGCGGATACACCATCCTGTCAAAATAATATTCAAAAAATTGCTCGGTGTGCCGCTTAAAAAAGCTGTGGCTGAGCATCGTTTCGGGAGGATAGGGGTAGGTCTTTGCCTGCTTGCTGCCGTACAGCCCGTCCTCGCTGCGAAAATCGGGTATGTTCGATTCGGTCGACACTCCTGCTCCACCGAAGAAAACAATGTGGCTGCTGTTTTCCAGCAGCTCCCTGAGCTTCTGCTGTTCTGTCATCCCTGCTCCTCCTTTGTTGTGGACTGCCGGTCGGTTTACTGATGGCTTTCCCCGGTGACCATGCCCAGCAGCTGCATACTTCTGTGCATAAAGCCCTGCATCTGCTCTGCGCTCAGCGGCTTGTGTGCCAGCTGTGCCAAATCATATACCTGCTTGCAGACCAGCTCGCGCTTGTCGTCCGGCAGCGTCTCCAGCGAGCGGATGATTGGGTTCTCACGGTTGAGCACCAAAGTTACCTGTGCAGGACCGCCGAAGCTTTCTCCAAAGGCGCGGCTCATATCCTGGATTCTGCGGGCATACTCAGACAGCAGGATGACTGCCGGTGTTTCATCGCTCTTTAAGCTTTCCACCTGGTACTCCAGCTTTTCCTCCGGCAGCGCCTGTTTAAAGCGCTCGATCAGCTGTTTGTCCTGTTCCTCCTGCTGCTGTTTCTCCTCCTCGGTCTGCTCGGTCTTGAGCGCGCTGCCAAGGTCCGAGTCGATGCGCAGGAATTTGAGCTTCTCCTGCTCCTTATATTCGAGCATACTGATAAAGTGCGGGTCAATCACATGGGTCAGCACCGCAGCGGTCAGCCCGTTCTGACGGAACATTGAGATATATTGCGCCTGCAGATTTTCGTCGGTAACATAATAAATCTTGTTTTCGTCCGCCTTCGGGTACTCCTCGAGTGTTTTGTACTCTCCGTCGATGGTATGCAGCAACAGGATGTCCTTCATGCGGTCATAGAATTTTTCATCCTTCAGGCAGCCGAACTTGATGAAGGCAGAGATGTCGTTCCAATATTTTTCATAGGTTTCCCGGTCGTTTTTAAAGATTTGATGCAGCTTGTCCGATACCTTCTTGGTGATGTGCTGGGCAATCTTCTGGACCTGTCCGTCGTTTTGCAAAAAGCTTCTGGAAACGTTCAGCGGCATATCCGGGCAGTCGATGACACCTTTGAGCAGCAGCAAAAATTCCGGGATGACCTCCTTGATGTTATCGGCAACAAAGACCTGGTTACTGTACAGCTTGACCTGTCCCGGAACCACCTCCAGACGGTTGACCTGCTTTGGAAAATACAGGATGCCCTTGAGGTTAAATGGGTAATCGACGTTCAGATGAATCCAGAACAGCGGCTCATTGAAGTCCATGAACACCTTCTGGTAGAAGGCTTTGTACTCCTCGTCGGTACACTCGCTCGGGGATTTCAGCCACAACGGCTGGGTGTCGTTGACCGGCAGCGGTTTGACAGTGCGCATCTTATCGGTGCCGTCCTCGTTCTTCTCCACGTTGCCGTCCTTATCGTACACCGGACGCTGCTCGTCGTGCGGATTCAGATAGATTTCATAGGGCATGAACTGGCAGTATTTGTTCAGGATTTCGCGGATGCGGCTCTCCTGCAAAAATTCCTCCTCACCCTCGGTGATGTTCATAATGATGGTGGTTCCGTGTTCGGTGCGCTCGCCGTCCTCGATTTCATAGCTGTCCTCTCCGGAAGAGGTCCAGTGAACCGGCTTTGCATCCGGCTGGAAGGAAAGGGTCTGAATCTCGACGGTGTCGGACACCATGAACGACGAATAGAAGCCCAGACCGAAGTGACCGATGATGCCTGCCGCCTCGCTGGCATCCTCTCCGTACTTCTGCAAAAATTCCTCTGCACCGGAGAAAGCAACCTGGGTGATGTAGCGTTCTACCTCATCCTCGGTCATACCGATACCGTTGTCCGAAACAATTAGTTGCTTTTTCTCGCTGTCGATGCGCACCTCCACCCTCGGCTGGTAGCCGTCCTCCTGCGGCGCCTGTCCGATGCCGCGTAGGCTGATGAGCTTTTTGATTGCGTCGCAGCTGTTGGAAACAATCTCTCTTAAAAAGATGTCCTTATCCGAATACAGCCACTTTTTAATGATTGGAAACATATTTTTGGAATTGACGCTGATTTGACCTTCCCGTTTCATTTGAAAAGACCTCCCAAGACTGTGGTAATAAAAAATCGGACTTGCAGGCTTATACCGTTTGCAGAAGAAAGAGGGTCACAGCCCTTTTCACCGCAAAACCCGTAAGGTAATGTCCATATAGAATCCTGCAAATCTATATTAAATCTACAAAATTATTTTACTCTTTTGCTATGAAATGTCAATCTGTTACGGAAAAACTTTTAAATTTCTTCAAAAATTACCGAATGCTTCCATTATCCATGCTATTTTCAACAAAATTCTACATCCGTTTTCTTTTGCAGCGTGTGTAAAACTATTTCCAAAGAGCCATACTAAGCCATCAAGAGGATATTTTTCGGAAATTTTCCGTTTGTGTTAAAAGAATATTACCAAATGTAAAATCTGTTTTCACGGCTATTCACAAATTTCTCCCGGAGCAAAAGGCTTTTATTTCAGATATTTTCCACATTTTCAACTGAGTTATCAACTGATTTCTGACTCGCTCCGCTTTTTCTGTCGGATTTTCTTATACTTTTTGGATAATTTTTGATTTTCCCATTGTTTTCAACTTTATCAACAGAGTTATCAACAACTCTCCCGTTACTTTAAACAAGAAAGGTGGTACTCCCCATGGTACGAGGAACCAACAAACGCATCATCGAAATCAACGACACCCAAAACCCTTACTTTGAGCGCGCTGTGCTGTATCTGAAGGACAGCCAGGCAGACTCCTGCAAAAAAACACTGGAATCGCAGGCGCAGCATTTTTTAGGCAGCATCCGCGCTCCTTTGCTGCACCGCGCCCGCCCGGCATTTTTGTGCAACCACAGATACCTGTGGCAGGGTCTTTCTCTGCTGCTTTCCGCAGCGGCAGGCGGTACCCTGACCTTTTTGCTGCTGCACTGATGCGCTTTACGGACAGCGGTAAAACTTTTTCCCCAAACTTTTTCCTTTTACAATGCAAATCCTTCCAAAATATGCTATAATGAAAACTACTGAATCGCTTCCGGTCTGTTGTCCGGCGGCGCACCATTCGCCAAACCAAATTTGACATATTTTTCGGAGGTATTGCACGTGCCCAGAGAAACTGTATCTGAAAACCAATCCCGTGAAAGCTCGGTCATCGCAGGACGCAACGCCGTTGCCGAAGCGCTGAAAAAAGGTCGCCCGATCGACTGCATCTATATCCTCAAAGGAGCCGACCGCGGCAGCATGGGCAAAATCATCGCCCTTGCCAAACAGGCGGGCGTTCCCATCAAGGATGCGGCAGCACAAAAGCTGGACACCCTTTGCGAAGGAGTGGTCCACCAGGGCGTTGTCGCCATGGCTGCCTGCCATGATTTTTCCACCATGGAGGACATCTTCCAGAAAGCCGGCGACCAGCCTCCCTTTGTTATCATCTGTGACAACATCGAAGACCCGCACAATCTCGGCGCCATCATCCGTACCGCCGAAGCGGCAGGCGCACACGGGGTCATCATCCCCAAACGCCGCGGCGTCGGTCTGACCGCCACCGTTGCCAAAACCTCCGCCGGAGCGGTGGAATATATGCCGGTGGTACGGGTACCCAACATCGTGTCCACCATCGAGGAGCTCAAGCAGAAGGGTCTGTGGATTTTCTGCGCCGACATGGACGGACAGCCCTGGTGCTCGACCGACATGGGCGGTCCGATCGGTATCGTCGTCGGTGCAGAGGGCAGCGGTGTCAGCCGTCTGACCAAGGAGCATTGTGACTTTGTCGTTTCGCTGCCGATGAACGGTCAGGTCAACTCGCTCAACGCCTCGGTTGCCGCAGCCATCGTGATCTATGAGGCAGTCCGTCAGCGCAGCGGTCTGCCGTCCTTTGTCAAAAAGAATTAACTCTCCTGTCAGGGATAGGAAAAAGGAGATTTGAAGATGAGCAAGCAGTATGATGTCGATGATATTCTCAATGAAATCAAGGCAAAAAAAGCGCGCCAGAACGCTTCTCAGTCTGCCCGCGCCGGACGAGGCTCTCCCGCCACACGTCCCAAACCGGTCAACCAAAACATCGAGGACCTTTCCTCCCAAGCATACCGGCAGCCTCAACCGGAGCCTGTGACCCAACCAAGACCGACCGTTCAGCCGCCACAGGCAGCACTGCACGAACCGCAGACAGCTGCCCGCACCGCAGTGAAATCGCCGCGCTCAACCGAACACGATGATATGAGCAACACCGGCGTCTTTTTCTCCTCGCTGTCCAACCACCGCGAATCGGTCAAGGTACAGCAGGAGCATCTGGCAGAACTCCGCCGCCAGGAGGAGCTGCTTCGCCAGCAGGAGGAAGAACTTCACCGTCAGGAGGAAGCCCAACACCAGCCGGAACCGCCACAGCAGCCCGCCGGCGACGACCTGACCTCCTCCTTCTTTTTGGAGCAGCAGCCCGCCGACCTGCCTTTGCAGCAAGGCTCCACTCCGTTCGGCGATTTTGAGCCGACCACACCGCCGCCCGAACAGCCCGACCCCAAGCTGAAGGGGAAAACTGAATATCAAAAATATTTCTCGGGCTTTGGACGCAAAAAGAATCCAGCCCCCAAACAGCCCGACGATTTTAAACCGGATGCTCCTTTGGAGGATAGCAACGACAGCCCAAGTCCCGCACAGCCGACGGACACCGACGACCTGTTTGCTTCCACACCGACCGGGCTGACCGAGGAGTTTGGAGCGGCTCCTTTTGCCGCCGCGCAGACCCAGACGGCACAAAAGCCGTCCGAGCCAAGCAGCAGCCACAGTGCAGGACATTTCCATGTCGAGCTGCCCGATGACTTTGACCAACCCTCTGCAAAAGCTGAGGCACCGCAGGCAGAAGATGCCGGTCTTTTCCACAAGAACGACGGTAAAAAGCAGAAGCCGGAAAAATCCTCTCGCCTGGCTTCTGCCGAAATCCCGGTCCCGGAAGAATTTTCCGAGGAGGATACCGAGCTGGAGGACTACTCCTCGCCGAAGGACAAGGAAGCCATCCTGCGGGATATGCGCAGCATCAAAACCGGACTGCTGGTCCGCATCCTGCTGATGGTGGTCGTCTTTGGACTTTCCCTGTACCTGGCGCTGGCTGCCCGTGACATCCAGATTGCCGGTGAGCTGCTGCCGCTGCCGACCTTCATCCAGCCGGAGCTGCACCTGCGCTCCTACATGATAACCCTGTGCGTGGTATCTGCCATCGGCGCAGTCATCTGCTCGAACACCATCGGCGGCGGATTGCTGGCGTTGCTCAAGTTCCACGCCAACACCGACACCCTGCCGATGCTGGCGCTGCTGGGTACTCTGGCGCAGGGCATCTGCTATATCATCAAGCCGGAATATTTCAGTGTGGACAAAGCCGACTTTGGCACCAACCTCTACCTGTTCTTCCCGGTGGCGCTGTTCATCCTGTTGTTCAACCTGATTGGCAAGGTGCTGGTCATCCTGCGCATCCAGAACAACTTCAAACTGGTGTCCTCCGAAAAGCTCAAACACGCCGCTGTCTTTTTAAAGGACCGCAACCTGCTGCGAGAAATCTCCCGCGGGCTTTCGATGGAGGAATACACCATCGCATACCCGGAAACCAGCCCGTTCCTCTCCAACTTTTTGGACAACTCCTACTCCGAGGACCACGCCGAACACATGAGCCGCATCCTGGCTCCTGTCTGCTTGCTGGCAGGCATCATCCTTTCGGTGCTGTCCTACCTGTTCAACAAGGACGTTGCCGAGGCCGTTTCCACCTTCACCGCCATCATGTGTGTCAGCGCGCCGCTGACCTCGACCATCGCCGCCAACCTGCCGCTGTACCGGATGTCCGCCAAGCTGATTCCGGCAGGCGCAATGGTATCCGGCTACTCTGCGGTGGATGCTTTCTCCCGCACCGAGGCGGTCGTGCTGGATGCCAAGGACCTCTTCCGTCCTTCGGACATCATCCTGCACGGCATCAAACCGTTTGACAAGAGCCAGATCGACTCGGTCATCCTGGATGCTGCCAGCGTCGTATGCAACACCGACGGAATGCTCACCGATGTCTTCAATAAAATCATCGGCTCCAACCGCTCGATGCTCCGTCCGGTCGAAAATGTGACCTACGAGGATTCGATGGGACTGTCCGCCTGGGTGGACGGCAAACGGGTACTGATTGGAAACCGCGAGCTGATGGTCAACCACGGCATCGAGATCCCCAGCAACGACTATGAGACCCGCTTTGTCCGCGACCGCAAGAACATCATCTATCTTGCCAACTCCGGTCAGCTGTCCGCCATGTTCGTCATCAGCTACCGACCGAACGACCCGACCCGCGAGCAGCTGGAGATGCTGGCAGACCGCGGAATGTACCTGATCATCAACACCTCCGACCCGAATATCACAGCAGAAAAGATCCATGCTGTCTACGATTTCCCGTTGGAGCTGATCAAGCTGATGCCTGCTAAATTCCATGCTCCGTACGAGCAGCTGACCGCACAGAAGGACAGCTCTCCAGCCAAAATCGGATTCATCGGCTCCAGCCGCATGATGGTCACCGCCATCCTGGATTGCTTCACTGCCAAAACTGCCATCGACCAGGCTGTTTTGATTCAGATGATCGCACTGGTTGCCGGTTACGCACTGGTAGCCCTGTTCTCCTTGATGGGCAATCTGTCCTACCTGAGCATCCTGCATCTGCTCATCTTCCAGCTGGTGTGGGCCATCATCGGCACTGTGATTCCAAACCTCAAGAAATATTAAAAATATCAACTCATAAAAAAACAGCCGAAGCAAACATTTTGTTGCTTCGGCTGTTTTATTTGCGAACAATCTGGAATCATCCAACGGGTACGTTGGATGTCCAACCTATAGGTTGGCTCGCTGCAAATCTTACTGATTCTGCTTCTTTTCTTCAAGCCAACGGGACAGCTCATCCATATCCTGCTCGGTCAGGTCATTGTTGTCATACAGGGTATTGACCAAACTCATAAAAGAATTCTTGTGCAGCTTCTTAATGAAGTTTTTGGTCTCATACTCCATGTACTCTTCGCGCTCCACCTGAGGATAGTAGATTCTTTCTCTGCCGCGTTTTTCGGAAGAAAGGAATCCCCGGTCGATCAGACGGGAAAGGAGGGTCAGCAGGGTGGAGATATTCCAGTTTTTCTCATTGCTGACCACCTTCATTACATCGTTGGTCGACATTGGTGGTGTGTTGTCCCAGATTGCCTTCATAACTTCCAATTCTGCGTCCGGCAATCTTCTCATTTTGTCAAACATATGTTCACCCGCTTCCGCCTGCTCATCGCAGACTGTTTTTGATTCATCCACAGTTATAATTATTACCGATGTAACATTGAATGTCAATACATTTTTTGAAAATTTATTCAGACTTAACCAAAAAAATATTAAAAAACTGTTAAATATTCCTTCATTTTCCTGCCATCTTTCCTGCAAATCGATTGACATCTTCCTAAGGCAAATGCTACACTTTAAAAAATTGTCCCGATTGAAAGGAGAGACCCCTTTTGAAACCTGTAACAACCCTGCTCGACTGCGGTCTGCTGATTCAAAGCGAACCGGGAAGCTCGCTGAGCCTGCGTCTGGACCAGACGCTCGACTGCGGACAGTGCTTCACCTTTTCCCAGACAGAAACCGATACCTGCCTGCCCGACATGGAACAAACCTGGCACGGCTGGGCAAAGGGTCATGCGCTGCGCATCTCCCAGCTGCGGGACGGCTCTCTGCTGCTGCGCCAGCCACAGGATTACCCGCTGTGGGAGGAATATTTTGACTTGACCACCGACTACGATGCCATCCGCCGCACCCTTTCCCTAGATCCTACCCTTAAACACGCCATCACCTTTGCGCCCGGCATCCGTATCCTTCGCCAAGACCCCTGGGAGGCGCTGTGCTGCTTTATCATCAGTCAGAACAACAACATCAAGCGCATCAAAGGAATCGTCCAGCGGCTTTGCAGCTGCCTTGGAGAGCCGATTCCTTCCAGCGATTGCTTTTCCTTTCCTTCCCCTCAGCGATTAGCTGCTGCCACATTGGAGGAACTGGAGCCACTGCGCTGCGGCTTTCGTGCCAAATACCTGCTGGATGCTGCCCGGCGTGTCAGCAGCGGGCAGGTGCAGCTGGATGCCATTCCGCAGATGCCGCTGGAGCAAGCGCGTGCCCATCTGATGCAGATTGTCGGCGTCGGTCCCAAGGTCGCCGACTGTGCTTTGCTCTACGGATTCCATCGGCTGGAGTGCTGCCCGATGGATGTCTGGATGAAGCGGGTGTTTGCCGCACTCTATCCCAACGGGCTGCCCGATTGCGCACAAGACTTCATCGGCATCGCCCAGCAGTATCTCTTCCACTATGTCCGCTGCTGTCCGCAGATTTTGGAAGCTCCCGAAAAGGAGGCTGCTCTGGTATGAAATCGCTGCTTTCTCCTCTTGCCCTGCTGGCTGCACTGGTAATGACCCTAAGCGGCTGTGTGCGTACCATTCCGCCGCCGACCTCCGCCGAATCTGCCTCCCCCTCTGCACCAACGGTCGAAACCTCCGATGAAAAACCCGACAAGCTGCCCGACGACAGCCAATCCGAATCAACTGCACAGCTAACCGAAGCAGCCGCTTCCCCGCAGCTGTGTGCTTACCTGCCGGTTTCGTCACTGCCGGAGGATGCTGCCGCAGCACTGGAGCCTTACCGGCAGAGCATCTCCTCCCTCGACTACCTGATTTTAAACACCGGTGTTTACTGGGCAGCGGACGGCACGCTGGAGGTTTCCCCCGCCTTTTCACAGACTGCCAAGCTCTTGTCCGGGCAGACCAAGCTGTGGGCAACGGTAAACCCCAAGGGTGCGCTGGTGCGGGAGGGCAGCGCCGGCAGCAGCATCGCCACCGAGCAGCAGCGGCAGACACTCTGTCAAAATATTCTGAGGCTCTGTCAGGAATACTCTTTGGACGGCATCGACATCGACTGGGAATTTCCGCAGGAAGAGGAGTGGGACAGCTTTTCCCTCCTGCTTGTCCAGCTCAAGCAGCTGCTTTCCTCCCAGCCGCAGCCGATTGCGCTGTCGGTCGCCTTATATCCACAGCAAAATCAGCTGAACGCCGAGGCGATGCAGGCGCTCGACCGTATCCATCTGATGGCATATGACCAGTTTGACCAGCAGGGCTTCCACAGCACCCTGCAAACCGCGCAGGAGGCGGTCGAACAGCTTTTGCAGCAGGGAGCCGATGCACGTCAGCTTTCTTTAGGAATCCCCGCCTACGGCAGACCGCTGGATGCTTCTGCACAGTGGGTCTTTTACAAGGACATCCCGCAGGATATTTCCCGGGAAAATCCCGACCTGGATGGGGAAATTTTCTTTAACAGCGCTGCCACCGCAGCTGCTAAAACGCAATTTGCCTGCGACAGCAAGCTGGGCGGCGTGATGCTCTATCATCTTCTCTGCGACCGCACAGACGAAGATTCCCTCATTGCCGCCTGCCGAACTGCGATTGACCCAAAATAAAACAAGCAGCGCCCGAACAAATTTGTTCGGGCGCTGCTTGTTTGTTTTATGAGAGTTTATCAGAAAATCTCGAAATTATGCTTCCAGCATCTCGTCGTCTGCCAGAGGATCTCCGTAAACTGCCGGTTCAGCTACTTTTGCAGTTGCTTTTTTGCGTTTTTCCAGACGGCTGAATACGGTGCCGCCAACATAACCAGCCAGCAGACCGCCGACTGCTGCCAAAGCCAGAGCCAGGATGACTTTGCCAGCCGGGTTAAAGCCGAATGGTGCAATCAGACCCGGGATTGGAGAAGCAGTACCAGGAGCGTTGTTGACAATGCCCAGCATTGCAGCTGCCAGACCTGCCAGACCGCCGCCAAAGAAGTTCGAAACGAAGATCGGGATTGGATGTGCAGTAACGATGTGTGCCTGGGTCAGAGGCTCCAGCATAACAGCAATCACGTTGCTCTTGTCGCCGTAGCCCATCTTGTGGAAGACCATACCATTGGTGAAGGAACCGCCGAAGCAGGCGATTGCAGCAATACCCATCGGCAGACCGGTCAGACCCAGCATTGCGGTCAGAGCCATCGAGCTTAGAGGAGAGGTACAAATCATCTTCATGATACCGCCCAGCAGGAAGCCCATGATAACAGGGGACTGGTCAGCTGCTGCGGTGATGGTGCCGCCGATCATACCCAGAATGGAGTTGACAGCAGGGTCAACAACCAGCGCAAACAGTCTTGCCATTGGAGCAATGGTCAGAGAGCCAAGGATGATGTCCAGACCGGTTGGCAGGTATTTTTCAATGTAAGGAGCAATCAGACCGACGATGTAACCGGCGATGAAGCCCGGCAGGATACCGTAGCCGCCGCAAGCCAGACCGCCTACGACTGCGAACACCGGATTAACGCCCATGCTCAGTGGAACCATGATTCCGGCTGCTACACCACCCAGGCTGCCGGCAGTTGCGCCAACCTCGCCCAGGAAAGCAATTCCCAGCAGGTCGCCGGTGATGTACTTGTGGACTGCTTCAATCAGGAAGGAAGCAACTGCTGCGTTTGCCATACCGGACATCGCCTGACTGCCCTTTGGAAACTTCAGGCTAAAGATGGAAAAAACAGCCAAGGTGAGGAGCAGCAGACCCACTCCAGAAATAATTGTCATCATCGTTCATAACCTCCATAAAACTCTCTGTTTAAAATATCCGTGTGTCGGTACCGTTTGCCGTGTACCCACGCGATTGACTATGCCTAAATTATAGAAGCAAACTTTATAAAACTTCAAAAAGTTACAGAAATTTTTTTTGCAAAAAATCCGAAAAAAGCAACTTTGTCGAAATTGTCCACTCAAAACAGATAGTCCACAGCGTTATGTACAAAGAATTTCCGCTTTTTCTTGTCTTTCAAAAATAGCCGATGCAGCATATTGTACAATAAATCGATTTGTTTTTTGACATATAGAAGGTGACAACCTTTCTATGATACAGTAAAAGCCGCCTTTGTCCTGTCATTCAGGTACAAAGGCGGCTTTGCCTGTATTTTTTGTATCAGCTTTAGTTGGTGCAGTAAAAAATCAGCGAATTCAAAAAGTTTTTCAGCGATACCTTTCCATGGGTTCCCGATTTTCCGCGGATGTAATCCATCTCCTTGCGAATCTGTTCAAAGCTGTACAGTGTCCCTGCCAGGTCGTGGAAGGTGTCGTTGGAGTAGTCCTCCAACCCCATATTGGCAAGGTTGGTCAGCCCTGCATTGACTGCACGTCGGATGCGCTGCTCCATCGACTTGGAGTTGTTGGGACTAAAGCGGCTGCACAGCTCCGATACGGTAAATTTCCCCGATTCCGGTCCCTGCTCAATCATATAATCCACCAGTGTGATGATGTCCGCGCTGCCGCTCTCCCCGATGATGCCCAGCTTCTGCAAAATCCCGCGCAGACGTTTGATATGCGGCTTATCCTCCGGCTGCTCGGACAACAGCTTGAGCTCTGGCACCGGTGCAGCAGCCATATTTTCCTGCCCGCCCTGCATAAACAGCGACTGCATCTGCTGGAAGGTGCGCTTCATCTGGATGGAGTCCACAACGTTGGTCAGCACCCGCACGACCTCCACACCGTTGACCGGCTTCTGCAAAAAGAAGGTGACCCCGCACTCATACGCCTGCGCAACCATCTCCTTGCTGCTGACCTGCGAGAGCATGACATAGCAGATGTCTGGGTACTGCTCCTTTGCCTTGCGCACAAAGTTGATTCCATCCATAATTGGCATCAGCAGATCCACAATGATAATATCCGGGTGGATAAAGCGCAGGTCCTCCAGCGCATCCACTCCATTGGAGGCACTGCCGCACACCTCGCCCAGCTTCTTCTGCTGGATGATGATTTTCAGGATATTGCACACACTGGCATCGTCGTCAATCAAATAAAATTTCATTTGTTTTCCACCTCCAGATTTTTTTGCGGAATGCTGATGATAAAATCGGTGCAGCCTTCTTCCGACTGTACCCGGATGGTTCCTCCCATCTGACTTTCTATAATATCCCGCACCAGACTCAATCCCAGTCCACGGCTGACCTTGCCGGTTTCGTAGTCGATTTTGGTAGAAAATCCCGGTTCAAAGATGCTCGGCAGATATTCCGGCTCGATGCCGCCGCAGTTGTCATGGACACACAGCTGATAGCTTTCTCCCTGCTGGCTTTCGGAAACAACCACCTGTGCCTGCTTTTCACCCGCCGCTTCGGCAGCGTTGTTAATCAGGTTTCGCAGCACCGACATCAGCTCATAATGTTTATCGGTAAAAAAGTTTTTCTCCATCGAAAAGCTGACCTGCACATTCTCTCCAAAACCATCGAATCCATTTCGGGTGCTGTTCTGGAGGGTTTGCAGAATATCCCGCATCCACATCCCGTTCTGCTGGTCATCGTCATTCAGCGCAGCCGAAATGCCATTCATAATCAGGTAGTATTCCTTCTTGACCTCGTGAATATCCTTTGCCACCGTCAGCGCCTTTTGTGCCAGTTGTTCCATCTGCTGCGATTGCTCCTGCACAGCCATCTGGTTCAGCTGGTTATACAGCGCATAGGATACCGCCATGGTGTCCTCGATGCGGTTGGTGTTCTTGTTCATCCAGATGACCTCGCTCTTGAGCTGTGAAGTCAGCATCAGCAGATGGTTGTAGCGCTCTCGGTCATCCTTGTTTAGAATAAACATCCCATAAGCATCCAACGCTGCCAGACAGATGGCTGCCAACGCACTTCTGCCCAGCGCCACAATCAGCAGGCGCAGCAGCACCTCCGGCAAAAACATCCGCATCCCCAGGCGCACGCCTACCTCCACCATGTTCGACACCATATCAATGCCGACCAACGGCAACAGCCGCAGCAGCGAAAAGTGCTGCATCGGCGCCAGATGGACATATAACGCAAACAGTCCGCCGTACATCAGATAGAACAGCATCTCCGGGGAATATGCCCAAAATCCCTGTATAAAGCTGCCCTCGTGCAGCCACTCCACTGCACAGCGCACCAACAGGATACCCGGTGCCGCAATCAAGGTGACCGGAAACACCGGAAAATTGCTGCTGAGAAAGGTCATCACCGGCAGACAGATGACCGCAAGCGAGATACGGAATCCATTGATAATCAGGTTCAGGTCGAGCTGTGCAACAAAAATCATAATGGCTGCCGACAACAGCATCAGCCTTCGTTGCTGTCCTTTTTCCGTCAGCTCGGTCCTTTCCCTCATTTTTTTCATTCGGGTGCCCTCCTTTTGGGAGTTTTTCTCCCTTTTATACATTTAGCTTGACACAAAATCACTTTTCTGTCAATAAGCACCCTTTATTCCGATGTCGAACTGGCAGTTTTAACTAAATTTACTCCCTATTTTTTATAAACTCCACCGTTTTCCTTTTCCTCTGTCCTCACCCAAGCATCTATCGGTTTTCCGAAACCACCACCTGCACCTCCCCGGTGTTCGCCTGACCGATGATATAAGCTGTACTCAGCACACCGCGGCGCGCCTGCATCCCAAAGCTGAGCAGCAGGTCCATCTCCCCATAGCCCGGCAGATACCGTTGACTGATACGCCATTCTCCCTGGTCCATCTCCACATCCTGAATCCTCGGCTCGATGCGCACCGGCGTGTTTGCCACCAAAAAGCTATAACTTCCCGGGCGCAGCCGGCGGGACAGGGTGGTTTCCTTATAGCGCACATCTGAAAACAGCACCCGACCATCCGCTGTCAGCAAATCTAGAGCGGTATCCCCCAGCAGGAAGTTTGCCATGCGCAGACATCCAAAACCTCCCATCTGTCCCGAGCAGGCGGTATCATTGACCCGCACCAGCTCCAGCGCGCCGGTGGAGGCGTTATTGACGATGACAAAGGTCAGCTGCTCTCCATAGGACATCGGCACCGTCTTGCGCAGCAGCAGCGTCCTGCCGCTGCCGGCATTGATGAGGCTGACGGTGCGGAATCCTTCTGCAAAACAATAATATGTAGAAAAATTACCGAACGCCAGATTGCTTGCCACCCGCTGGGAGCCGACGTTGACATTTAAAGAACCCGCCTGCACCGCCGCATGGAAAAATCGGACCCGACAGCAGCGCATGACCGGCTGACCGGGCTGGGTGACGATGGGCGGGATCGGCTGCGGATAGACCGGCGGTGCGGAGCCGTCCACATCCGGGTAGCTCGGCAGCGTCTGCGGCGTATCCGGCACCCCTTCCACCGCCGGTCCCGAGCCATCCACATCCGGGTAGCTCGGCAGTGTCTGCGGCAAATCCCGCTGCTGTTGTTCCCGATAAAACTCATTTGTCTGTTGATTCATCTTCTTCACCTTCCATCACAGGATAGGGAAAGGCTTCCCCTCCCTTTCATCGTATGAAACTTCCTGTAAATGGTGCTTCCCCTAGCGTCGAAGAATATTTACTGTATCGGTCGCAACCGCCCGGCAAAAGGCGCTGTCATGCTCGACGAACAGCATCGTTCCTTCAAAATCCGCCACCAGCTGCTCCAGCTGGATGCGTGAAAAGATGTCGATATAGTTGAGCGGTTCATCCCAAAGGTAAAGGTGCGCCTGCTCGCACAAGCTCTTTGCAATCAGCACCTTTTTCTTCTGTCCCTGGCTGTACTGCTGCATCGGCAGGTCGAACTGCTCCCGCTCAAATCCCAGGTTGCGCAGGATGGACAGGCAGCGGCTTTGGTCAATGCTGCACTCCTGTAAATAGTCGCACAGATTTCCCTGCAAAAAGGAGGCATCCTGCGGCACCAGCGACAGCCGCAACCCCGATGCCCGCTCCAGCTGACCGCAAAAGGGAAGCTCCTCCCCCATCAGCAGCCACAGCAGGCTGGTTTTTCCACAGCCGTTCCTGCCGTGCAGGGCAATCTTGTCCCCTGCACGAACTGCAAAGCTAATCGGTTCAAACAGCTCCCGTCCGTCAAAGCAGACGGAAAGCTCTCTTGCCTGCAAAAGCGTTTTGGCAAAATGCTCCACCGGCTGCAATTTGAGCTTGCCGGTGTTTTCCACGCCCTTGAGCAGCTCCTCCTTTTGCCGGATTGCCTGCTCGCGGCGGGACTGGATGTTTTTGGAGCGCTGCATCATCTTGGCTGCTTTATGCCCGATAAACCCGCGGTCGCAGGGTCTTTCTCCAATCTTGCTGCTTTCCACCTTGCCTGACCAATCGGCTGTCCGCCGCGCCGCCGTTTGCAGTCGACCAATCTCCTTTTTAAGCCGTTCGTTCTGCTCCCTTTCCGACTGCACCCTCGTCTGATAGTCCTGGTACCAGCCGGTAAAATCCCCTTTGCGCAGCTGGATGCCATCCCGGTCGAGCGAAAGGATATGGTCGACACACCCATCCAGAAAATCGCGGTCGTGGGACACCAGCAAAAATCCCTTCTGCCTTTTTAAATAGTCCGCCACCAGCTGTCGGGATTCGGTGTCCAGGTGGTTGGTCGGTTCGTCGATCAATGGAAAAGCGTTTTCCTGCAAAAACAGCGCAGCCAGCTGTAACTTGGTCTTTTCTCCGCCGGACAGCTGCTCAAACGGACGCCACAGCGCATCCTCTGGAAATTCCAACAGAGAAAGCTCCCGCTCCAGCTGCCACTGCTGACAATCCGGGCAGATTTGCTGGGCAACCTCGAGCGCCAGCCATTCGGGATGCTCCACCGGCGCCGGAAAATAGCCGAAGCGAACTTTGGTCTGGATGCTGCCGGTAAATCCACGCAGCCCGTATGCTTCTCCCTGTGCGCCCAGCAGCAACCGCAGCAGGGTGGTCTTTCCTCTGCCGTTTCGTCCGGTCAGTCCCAGGCGCCAACCGGTATCCAGCGCAATCGAAAGGTCCTCAAAGACCGGTTGATAGCTGCCCTCGTAACAAAAGGACAGGTTGGATAATAAAATCGTAGCCATTGGCATTCACCTCTGAAAAATAAAAAAATGGGGAGCAGCAGGAAAAATTCCCACTGCTCCCCAAAAGCCCTGCCCATCAGACAATGAGCAGAACCATTCTATTCTTTCAGATTACAGCTGCACAAAGGCAGACCGTTTCGGTCAGAAAGGAGCTGCGCAGTTTTCTTTTTCCCGCTGCATGGCAAACGACAACGACGACCGGTCTTTCTCGGTCGCTGACAGTTATCTTCTGTTTGCCTGTTCATCGTTAGCAGGAAAAATTGCGCAATCCTTTCACCTCAATCCTCTTGTAAAAGTTAAAATACGTTCCTATCATATCAACCTTCCTGCCTTTTGTCAAGCGAGATTCATTTGTTTTTACTTTAACAAACTAAAGTCTTGTCCTACGCAAGAAAGTATGGTATAGTGACATTGAATGAAATATTCTGGTTAAAACCAGATAAATAGACAAAGAGCAAGCCATCCAGGAGAGGAGAAAACACTGTGAACCAGCAAAAGGAGATCATCGTTGTCGGACACAAAAGCCCGGACACCGATTCGATCTGTTCCGCCATCGCCTACGCCAATCTGAAGAACAAACTGACCGGGCAGCAGTATACCCCGCGGCGCGCCGGTGACCTGAACAAAGAAACCGCCTTTGCCCTGTCCTACTTCGGGGTAGAGCCACCTGCCTATCTGGCAGATGTACGCACCCGCGTTTCTGACATGGAGATCAAGGAGGTTCCCGCGGTCAATGCCAAAATTTCCATCAAGCAGGCATACAGCCTGATGAAGGAATGTGAAGCAAGCACCCTGTGCATCACCAACGAGGAAAACCATCTGGAAGGATTGATCACCATTTCCAACGTTGCGGCATCCGACATGGACGTCTATGACAACCGCATCGTTTCCAAGGCAAAAACCCCATACGAAAATATTGTTAAGGTTCTGGAAGCCAAGGTCATCTGCGGCGATGTCAGCGGCACCTTTGACCAGGGACGGGTCACCATTGCCGCCAACACACCCGAACGAATGGTCGATTACGTTGCCGAACACGACATGGTCATCATCGGCAACCGCTTTGAATCGCAGTTTTTCGCCATTGAAATCGGCGCCTCCTGCATCATCCTGTGCACCAACGCCGAACCCAATGAAACCATCATCGAGCGCGCCAAAAGCAAGGGCTGCATCATCCTGTCCAGCCCCTATGATTCCTACACCGTTGCCCGACTGATTAACCAGAGTATGCCCATCGACTTTTTTATGACCGCTCACCACATCCTGTCCTTCTCACTGGAGGACTACACCGACGATGTCAAAGAGGTCATGGCAAGGGAGCGCCACCGCTACTTCCCGGTGCTGGATGAGCACGGCTGCTACATCGGTCAGCTGTCAAAACGCTCCTTCCTGGCTGCACAGAAAAAGCAGCTTATCCTGGTGGACCACAACGAAAAGAACCAGGCGGTCAACGGAATCGAGTGCGCCGACATCCTCGAGATCATCGACCACCACCGTCTGGGCGGACTGGAAAGCATCAATCCGGTCTACTTCCGCAACCAGCCGCTGGGCTGCACTGCCACCATCATCTATCAGCTCTACCGTGAAAATGCAGTGGAAATCGAGCCGAAGATTGCCGGATTGCTTTGCTCCGCCATTCTGTCGGACACATTGATGTTCCGTTCGCCGACCTGCACCGCCGTGGACCGCGCGGCTGCCGAGGACCTTGCCGGTATTGCCGGTATCGACATCCCGCAGTACGCACAGTCGATGTTTGAAGCAGGCAGCGACCTTTCCTCCCGCTCCACTCAGGAAATTTTCTATCAGGACTACAAGACCTTCTCTGCCTCCGATGTCAGTTTTGGTGTGGGACAGGTCACCTCGGTCAGCGCTGCCGGACTGCGCCAGCTGATTCCTTCTCTCCAGAAGCTGATGGATGAGACCTATGCCCAAAACCCTTCCACCATGCTCTTCTTCCTGCTGACCAACATCATCGAAGAAAACAGCATCGTGCTGTGCAGCGGTCACAAGGCGCAGGAACTGCTCAAGCAGTCCAACCACATCGAGCAGATTCCAGAGGAAGGCTTGCTGTTGCCGGGAATGGTTTCCCGCAAAAAGCAGTTTGTCCCCTCCATCATCGCAACCTTGCAGCAGTAGGCTCCCTCTCAGCAGCAACACCTCCTGTCCTTCCTCAAAAAAGGAAGGACGGGATTTTTTGTTTTCCATATTGACAACTTTCCTTGTCAATGCTATACTGAAGTCAAGGAAATTGACAAGTATCTTTGTCAATTTGAAACGAATCCTTGTCATAAAAGGAGGTGCTTTGATGCCGCTGCACAATCGCCTGAAGGAGTACCGCGCGCGCTACCGCCTGAGCCAGACCGAGCTGGGAAATCTTGCCGACGTTTCCCGACAGACCATCAGTTTGATTGAACGAGGGGACTACAACCCTTCGGTCACCCTTGCTCTCAAGCTGGCAAAAATTTTGAATGCTTCGGTCGAACAGCTGTTTAGCTACACCGAAGAAGAACAATGACCCGTACACCCTTTTTAAAGGAGGAAATACCATGAAAAAATATCCTGCCATTAAATTCATTCTCATCACCGTTGTCTCCGGCATCTGCGGTGCTGTGCTTTCTTTTCTGCTCTCTTTCCAACAAGCGGCTCTGGTTTCTGCCATCCAATCGCTGAGCCGGATGCTCGGCTCCGCTCTGCCTGCTCTGCACCTGTCGGTCTGCCTGTTCCTGTCCGGTATGTCAGTCTTTTTCACAAGCAAACTGCGCCGGCAGATTGCCCGCTCCAACCCACAAAACCAGGAGGAACTGTTTGAGCAGATTGAAAGCAACGACCACTGCACCGAAATTCTCACCATCAACACCCTTTCGGTCATTCTCAACTTCTTTTTCCTCGGAGTATCCTTTGTCTATAAAAACCCGCAGCACATCCTCATCAGTGCCGCTGCTGCCCTTCTCTTTCTGACGCTGAACACCTGGGTGGAGGTTTCCCACGTCAACATGGTCAAGCGGATGAACCCTCGCTTTGAAAAGGTGGACCCGCTCTCCCTGCGTTTTTCCTCCCAGTGGGAAAGCAAGTGCGACGAGGCGCAAAAGCTTGGGATGTACCGCGCTGCCTTTCGCAGCTTCCGCATCTCCCAACTGGGATTCCTGGGCGCCTTCGCAGTCTGCGCCTTTACGGAGCTGTTCTATCCGCTGGGACTGATGCCCTTTCTCCTGATTACCGTTTTCTGGGGATTGCACAGCCTGAGCTTTCTGTTTGCCTGCAAAAAAGAAAAGGTATAAAAACACAAAACACCGCCGGAGAAGCCCGTTGCTTCTCCGGCGGTGTAATTTTTTCTTCTCAGGAAAGATTCAGCCTTTCCGGGATATACTTTTCGATGATGCTCCTTGCGCTGTCGTTGTCCTCCAGCATCAGCATCACCACATAACCGCCGCGCTCAAAGATGAGCGCATTTTCTGCGATGGACGCCGAATTGTAAACGTCGTAGTTTGCAAACTCCCGGGTCCTGAAGTCCTTGCGCTCCCGCAGCTGACTGAGGATATTTTCTCTGTGGCTGACCCCTTCCTCATCTTTGCCCTCCTTGGGCAGCACGATGTAGACGTCGTCCGCACCAAAGTCGGTTTCCACATAGCGGACATATGCCTGCTCATAATCCTTCGCATCCAGTCCCACCACCGCAGCAATCTGCTCGGCGGTCGGCTCCTCCACCAGTCCGATGCGTTTGCCCAGCTGGCTGTAAATCTGCTCGAGCGCCCGCTGCGGCTTTGCTGTATTCTTCTCTGATTTTGTCTGCGCGGTCTGCTCCTGGGTCTCCTGCGGCGGCAGGGTGGTGTCCAGCGCCTCACAGCCAAACAGGCTCAGGCTAAACATCATCGCTGCCAGCAGCGCAGCCATCTTTTTCATATAACGATTCATCCGTTCTTGATTTCCACCTTTCCCCCTGCGGGGTTATTCGTTGGTCGATCCTGTAAAGATTATAATCCATATCAAAAATACGGTCAAGCGCAGCCCTTTGCCATTTTCCGAAAGTTTACACTCTGCTCAATTTTCTCTTTACGCGGTCCGGCGAATATGTTACAATACTTTTATCTTTATGTCCACCGGTCTGTACCGGTAATTTTGAAAAGAAGGGAATACTGTTTTATGAAAACCTCCATCTTTGCTGTCATCGCCGTCGTCCTTGTGGCGCTTGCCGTTGTCCTGCTGTGGTATCTGCGCAAGTCCATGCTGTTTTCCAAAGGCAATTACGGCAAAAAGACAGTCAAATCCATCCTGAACCGCTATGCAATCTCCCGCAACTACAAGGTGCTGGAAAACGTACAGCTTCAACTCGACGGAAAAACCCAGACCATCGACTTTGTGCTGGTCGGTTTCTTCGGACTGCTGTTTGTTTCCGCTTTGCAGGGCGAGGGTGATTTTTACGGCGACCTCAAGGAGCCTCGCTGGAGCTTTGTGGATGCTGACCACGACCGCAAGGTCCGCTTTGACAACCCTGTGCTGGAAATGGACAAAAAGGTCGACCTTTTCCGCCGCCTGATGTCCCAGAAAAAGGTGTACAACCTGAAGATTGACACCGCTGTCGTAGTCGTCGGCACCAAATCGGAGGTCCCGATGTACCTCAGCCACATGGGTGAGGAAAACATCGTGATGACCGTCAAGGATTTCAAACGCTTTTTGGAAAAGGAAAAATTTGAAAAGGACAACAACGTCGATGTCGCTGCCATCGCACAGACCATCGCCTCCCTTGGAGAATAAGATTGCAAACAGGAAGGGCTTTTGCCCTTCCTGTTTTTTGCCCGTTTGCAATGTTTCACCCCAATTTTAGTGATATTGCTACCCTCCTTCCTCTTGCTCCTTCCGGTTTTGCCGTTCCTTACAAAAACCATCCTCTTCTTTTTTCTCTTCCTACGGCAAACTGGCTTTTGTTCTCTTGCCTTCCCTGCGTTTTTCTCGTCCCTCCTTGCGTTTTGAAGCAAAGGGACTGCTCTGCCCTGTTCCCGAAAAATTTCCCTTTTTTCGCTAAAAAATACCGGGATAAATTGTGCAGCCTTCTGAGCTGTCAGAAAAAATTTGCGCAGAGCAAATCCAACATCTTGTTGTTTCACGCACCATTCTTCACAAAAAGCACTAAATCTGCTTTTGCACCAAATGGAGCGCAGCAGATTTTCGTGGCTTTGCCTAATTGACTAAAAAACGCAGGGCAGATACAATAATAAGGAGAAAGAAAGAAAAAGCTGGTCTTCAAACGACCAGCTTTCCTATTGTTTCGCTCCAAAATGATTCGCACAAAGGAGAATGTTCATGTTCAACACCATCATCAAACGGGACGGAAGGACCGCCGCCTATGACGTGGAGAAAATCGCACGGGCGATCTTTCGCGCAGCGACCTCGGTGGGAGGCAAGGATTACCAGACTGCTTACCGCCTTGCTTTGCAGGTCCAACAGCGTCTGGAGGAAAAATATCCTCCCTCTCATCTGCCCACTGTCGAGCAGATTCAGGACATGGTGGAAAAGGTATTGATTGAAAACGGACATTCCCGCACTGCCAAAGAATATATCCTCTACCGCGCACAGCGCACCCGTGTGCGGGAGATGAACACCGCCCTGATGAAGGTGTATGAGGACCTGACCTTCAAAAGCGCTGCCGAAAACGACATCAAGCGGGAAAACGCCAATATCGACGGCAACACCGCCATGGGCACCATGCTCAAATATGGCTCGGAGGGCGCCAAGGCTTTTTATGAGATGTTTGTGCTGGACCCACAGCACGCACAGGCACACGACTGCGGCGACATCCACATCCACGACCTTGACTTTTTCTCGCTGACCACCACCTGCTGCCAGATCGACCTGAGCCGTCTGTTTGCCGGTGGCTTCAACTCCGGGTATGGCTATCTGCGCGAGCCGGAGGACATCGAGGACTATGCTGCTTTAGCATACACCGCCATCCAGTCCAACCAGAACGACCAGCATGGCGGGCAAAGCGTCCCCAAGTTTGATTTTGACATGGCGCCCGGCGTTGCCAAAACCTACCGCCGCAGCTATCGCCGCAACCTTGCCAAAGCCTGCGAACTGCTGTGCCCTTTGCAAGCCGACAGCGATGGTTTGACCACCGTCCTCGACCGCACCTTTGCACAGCTGGAGCAGGATGGGTTACTTCCTTCTCTGGAAGACAGCCAGGCGTATACCCTGGCAGAGCGCCGTCTGCTGACCGAACAGCTGGACTGCCCGGACGAATCGGTCGAATCCGCCCAGCGGTTTGCACAGAAATATTCCTATGAAGAAACCGAACGCGCGACCTACCATGCGATGGAGTCGCTGATTCTGGATTTAAACACCATGCACTCCCGCGCAGGCGCACAGACTCCCTTCAGCTCGCTCAACTACGGGACCGACACCTCCCCCGAGGGCAGAATGGTCATCCGCAGCCTTTTGCTGGCAGAGCAGTCCGGTCTGGGGCACGGCGAAACGCCCATCTTCCCCATCCACATCTTCAAAGTGAAGGAAGGGGTCAACTACCGTCCCGAAGACCCGAACTACGACCTGTTCTGTCTGGCGTGCCAGGTTTCCGCCAAACGGCTGTTCCCCAACTTTTCCTTTTTGGACGCACCCTATAACCTGCAATACTACCGCAGCGGTCACCCGGAAACCGAGGTTGCCTATATGGGCTGCCGCACCCGCGTCGCTGCCAACGTCTATGACCCCACCCGCGAAATCACCACCGGTCGCGGCAACCTGTCCTACACCTCCATCAACCTGCCTCGTCTGGGACTGCTTGCCAATAAAAATCTGGACCTCTTCTTTGAGCTGCTCGACCAGAAGATTGATTTGGTCATCCAGCAACTGCTCGACCGCTTCCGCATCCAGGGGCAGAAAAAGGTCATCAACTTCCCCTTCCTGATGGGACAGGGCGTCTGGCTGGACAGCGAAACCCTTGGACCGGAGGACGAGGTCGGGCAGGTGCTGCGCCACGGTACACTGACCATCGGCTTCATCGGGCTGGCAGAAACGCTGGTCGCTTTGATTGGTCAGCACCACGGACAAAGCGAATATGCGCAGAACCTGGGACTGGAGATCATCGGTCATATGCGGGCGCGGATGGATGCTGCCAGCGAACAGATGAAGCTCAACTTTTCGCTGATTGCCACCCCTGCAGAAGGGCTGTCCGGCAGATTTGTCAAGATTGACCGCCAGCGCTTCGGTGTCATCCCGGGCATCACCGACCGCGACTACTACACCAACTCCTTCCACATCCCTGTCTACTACGACATCAACGCCTTCGAGAAGATTCGCCTGGAAGCTCCCTACCACGCGCTGACCAACGGCGGGCACATCACCTATGTCGAGCTGGACGGCGACCCCTGCCAGAACACCGAAGCCTTCATGCAGCTGATTTGCTGTATGAAAGAGGCAGGCATCGGCTACGGCTCCATCAACCACCCGGTCGACCGCGACCCTGTCTGCGGCTACACCGGCATCATCGGGGACGAGTGTCCCCGTTGCCACCGCCACGAAACTGCCGAGCAACCGATGGAGCGCATCCGCCGCATCACCGGCTATCTGGTCGGCTCGTTGGAACATTTCAACAACGCCAAACGCGCGGAGGAGCACGACCGCGTCAAGCACCAGACCGTTTCTCCGCAATCCATCTAAAAAACGCTCTGCGACAAAATTGTCGCAGAGCGTTTTTCTTTTCAGCATTTTTATCAAACAGCCAACTGCTTTCCCAGTTGGTATCCCCAGCGGGCAGCACCGATTGTGCTGAGCACCAACAGACCCACGAGGGCATAGCCAAACAGCATCCCGGTGAGCAACCGGCGGATGTTGCCGCTTTCATAGCGTGTCAACCGCTGTATTCCGCCATCCAGCACCAGCGGCAGCAGCAACCACAAGCAAAGCTTACCATCCGGCAGACCGAATATCCAAAACGCCGCCGGAGCCAGAAGAATTCCAATCAGCTCTCCTGTGCAGCGGGCACACAGAGGAAACTGTTTGCCGCGAAAAAAGAACGAGCGGTCGCTGCGGCAATGACAGCCAAAGATGATGGGCAGCCACCGGTATAGCCATCTCATCATTTTTTAGGAGAACACCCCATAGGTGACTGCGGATAGGATGATAAACAGATAGTACAGGACTACCAGCACCACCGAGACCAGCGCACCGATTCCGGCTGCTTTGGCGGTCCTGGGTTTTGTATCCTTCCACACCAGATACAGCACCAGTCCTGCCACCGGTACACAGCAGCCCAGCAGTCCCCAGCCGAAGCCTCCGTTGTCGATGACCGGTGGTTTGTCGTCCTGTCTTGCCCCACAGCTTGGGCAGACCTGTGCAAAATCTTCCATCGGTTGTCCACAATGTTTACAGTACATGACATCCCCTCCTTTTCTTTTCAGTGTATAAAAAATGACGAATACTGTCAAGTGATATTTTAATAAAATCCCGTTAATCCCTTCCGTTTTTTCCGATTCACAAAATAAAAAGAGCCGGATAAACCTCCACCTGTTTATCCGGCTCTTTTCCCATATCCTGCACCTTACTTCTCACTGGTGTGGTACAAATGATAAAAATACTGCTGCTTTTCCATCAGCTGTAAAAAGGAGCCTTGCTCCACGATTTTGCCGTGCTGTAAAACGATGATTTCGTCATATAGCTTTAAATGTTCCGCGGAAACATCGTGGGTGACAAAAATGATCGTTTTATCGAGCGACAATAGCTTTCCCCGCAACTGGTTTGTATTGTTCACATCCACCGCAGAAAAGGATTCGTCCATCAACATAATTGGTTTATCCGCCGTGATTGCCCGAATCAGCTGCATCATCTGGTTTTCGCCGCCGCTGAGTTCCTGGGCATTGTCTTTTTGCATCAGGCTGTTCAGTTTTTCGTTGTCAAAATAACGCAACGCGGAGCGCATTCTGGACAGCGGGTAGCTCTCAAACAGTGTCGCGTTCTGTGTAAAGGAAGCGTGAAAAATGTGCTCAAACTGGTTGACACAGACGATCATTTTGCTGGTGTCTTTTCCCGATATGCTGTTTCCATCCATGCAGATTTTGCCCTGGTCCGGCACAATATACTGCATCAACAGATTCAAAATAGTGGATTTCCCTACGCCGCTCGGACCAATGATCGCGTATTTTTTCCCTTTCTGGAAGGTATGGGTAAAATGGGAAAAACAAAAATCCCCCAGCTGCACCGATACATCCTGAAACTGGATGTCTTTTTGAAAGCGTTCAATACACTCGTCCGGTGCTTTTTCCTTGCCTTCCGCGAGCAGTTTTAAAATCTTGTCTTTACCTGCGCGGGAAGCGTTTACATTGTTTATGTCTTTGAGGATATAGGAAACAGGATAGCAGAAATCCTGGATATATCCCAGTGCGGCACTCACAGTTCCGACCGTGATCTGTTTTTGGAATAACAGATACCCCAGCACCGCAAAAACAATGCTTTGCAAAAAATACATGCTACTGCCCGTCACAACGTTGGTGAGTGTTTTATATTTCCCAAACTGATACTCTGTTTCCTCGGTTTGCTCGATGCTGTCGAGATGTCTTTGAGAAATCGCCTCCCGTGTTTCGTGGTTGACCAAACGGAAGCCGGACAGCAGGTCACGGATGGTGTCGGTATAGTTTGCCATAGCGGTGAGGTGGAGTGCCTTGCGTTGGGAGAGCTGCTTTCCGGTCAATTTCGGCACTAGCAGGCTTACAAAAGAACTCAGGATAATCAAAATTGCTAGACGCGCATCCAGTGAAAAGAGGAAAAACGCATAGACGAACAGCTGGAGAACAGTCTGAAAGATGGTGATGCAGGACTCCAGGTATTGACGGAAAACATCGACATCGTTTTGAAAAAAGGAGAGATAATCTGACAGATCGTGCTTTTTAAAATCGACATACCGCTTCCGTAGTAGGGCTTCGAACAGATCTTGTTTTACAAGGCAGTAGAAGCGCTGACGGAATTTCCATACGCTTCTTTGACTGCAATATTCAAAGAACATACCCAGCGCAATGGACAGCAGATACAGGAAAACAATCCATATCATGCCGCCCGCTCCTTTTGAAAAGTCATAATCAAAGAGTAGCTTGACAACGTATGGCATACTAGCGATACCGACGATCGAAAGAAGTGCGGTAAAAACTTGAAATACGATGATGTATTTTAGCTTTAAAAGATATTTTATCATATTCATCTCCACTCCTACAGCGGGTTTTCCACCTAACCGATTTCTACTCTTCCTTTTTATCATATTCTAAATTCTTGTGTGAAAAGCCCTGGCGAGCTGCACAAAATCCCCGGATATACAAAAAGCCTTCCCATAAGGAAGGCTTTTTGGCAGATATAAACCCCGAAAGGGAAATTATCTCTTGGAGAACTGTGGAGCGCGACGAGCTGCTTTGAGACCGTACTTCTTACGCTCTTTCATTCTTGGGTCGCGGGTCAGCAGACCTGCTTTTTTGAGCAGTGGGCGCATTTCATCGCCGTTCTGCAGCAGAGCACGGGAGATACCGTGACGGATCGCACCAGCCTGACCGGAAACGCCGCCGCCGCGAACGGTGCAGACAACGTCAAATTTACCAGCAGTGTTGGTAACTTCAAATGGCTGACGAACGATCAGTTTGAGGGTATCCAGACCGAAGTACTCGTCGACGTCTCTGTCGTTGATGGTAACTTTACCGGTACCTGGGTACAGTCTTACTCTGGAAACAGAGTGTTTTCTTCTGCCGGTGCCGTAGAAGTATGCTTTAGATTCGTACATGATTCATTGTCCTCCTTCCCAATTAGAGCTGTTCTGGTTTCTGTGCAGCATGGTTGTGCTCGCTGCCTCTGTAGATTCTGCAGCGGGTCAGAGCCTGTCTGCCGATGGTGGTGTCTGGAATCATACCTTTAACAGCCAGCATCATTGCTTTTTCCGGGTTCTCTTTCATCAGCTTGTCATAGCGGATTTCTTTCATACCGCCAATCCAGCCGGAGTGATGGTAGTGAACCTTCTGAACCAGTTTTTTACCGGTGAGGACAGCTTTCTCAGCGTTGATGATGATGACATGGTCACCACAGTCAACGTGTGGAGCAAAAATCGGTTTATGTTTGCCGCGCAGCAGGTCAGCAGCTTTGGCAGCGGTGCGTCCCAGCGGCTTGTCTGCAGCGTCGATAACATACCATTTACGGGTGATGTTCTGTGCTTTTGGCATTGTTGTAGACATGAATGGTACCTCCTGTTTCATTTGTATCGAATACAATTTATATCATCGGTTTTCCGTAAAAATCCAATGATGACAAATCAACGTTCTCTATTATAAACAAACGATAAAAGGTTGTCAAGGTCTTTTTAGTCGAAAATTTAATTTATATCCCGCTCACGCTTAAAATCTCTCGTTTTTGCTCGTTTTCTCTGCCATACTTGCTTGCCGTTTCATTTTTTCACCGAAAGTTGCCCTATCCCGTCGCCCGTTTGTTGGGGAAAATGACAAATCCCCTATTTCTTCCAGTAAGCAGAGCCGTCTCGGGTGCGCTCCAGGTAACCGTACTCGATCAGATACCGGCGCAGAGTGACATAATCCGGGTAGATGTCCTTGAGAATTTCATTTACCTGCACCTCACTGTACCGGATTCCCTCTTCAAACTCTTTGGCAATCGTGCGCAAAATTACCACCTTCTTTTTTTCCTTTGGCGGGAAGGTTTTTAAGCGCAGCGGCTGCATCGACGCAAACACCGTCGACAAAATCTTCTGTTCCTCCTGTTGGGTAATTTCATAACGCGCATCCACCATGGTCGCACCTCCATGAATTTCAATCAATTCTTCTCCTCTGTCTAACTGCTCCCGACCCTGCTGTACCATCTGCCACACCGCAAGGTAAAGTTTTGCCGACTTTGCCCGCTCCCGAAAGACAAAGCGCTGGTGGCGCACCGTTGAGGCAGAAACACCAAACTCCTTTGCAATCTGTGCATCGGTCATCCCTGCTGCAAACCGCTCGAGCAGCTGTTCCTGCTTTTCGGTCAGCGAAAGCAGCTTTTTCTCCTCTTCCAATATTTTGTGCAGTCGGTCCGGGTGTTCTTTTTTCTGGTGCAGCTGCACCGCCTTTTGGGCTGTATAAAATTTACCGTCGAACGCAAAGATTTCCTGCCGGTCAAACTCCTTCAGGCAGTCCAGGCATACCCAACATTCCTTTTGCCGGTCAAAAAAATACCCCTGTGCAAGCTGCTGTTCGTCCAGCTGTTCCCATCCTTCTTTCATTTTTTATCCTCCTTTTATTTTATAAACTTATAATAGTTTTGTTTATCTTAAAAGTCAATATTATTTAAAAAAGTTTATTTGATTTCAATTTATCTGTCGATTTGCAAAAGGAATGTGATTCTCCTTGACCATTTTTAAAAAGCAAAAGGACCAAGGGTCCCGACCGGATGGTCGGGACCCTTGGTGATTTGTTGTCCTCTATGCTTCTGTCTGGATAAACTGGCTGTTATATAATTGATGATAAAATCCTTTTTTCTCCAGCAGCTGTTGGTGGGTTCCCTGTTCGATGATCTGTCCGTCCTTCATCACCAGGATGCAGTCCGCCTCCCGGATGGTGGACAGTCGGTGTGCCACCACAAAGCTGGTGTGACCCTCCATCATCTGGGCAAATGCCTGCTGGATTTTGATTTCGGTTCGGGTGTCGATGCTCGAGGTCGCCTCGTCCAAAATCAACATCGAAGGCTTGGTCAGCATGGCGCGCGCAATGCACAGCAGCTGCTTTTGTCCCTGCGAGATGTTTCCGCCGTCCTCTGCCAGCACGGTATCATAACCCTGTGGCAGACGCATAATAAAGCTGTGTGCGTGGGCTGCCTTTGCCGCTGCAACGACCTCCTCATCGGTAGCATCGGGCTTGCCGTAAGCGATGTTGTCCCGCACCGAGCCTTTGAACATCCAGGTGTCCTGTAGCACCATACCGTACAGCGAGCGCAGCGAGTCTCTGCCGATTTTTTTGATTGGCTGCCCGTCCACCCGAATCTCTCCTGCATCCACATCGTAAAAGCGCATCAGCAGGTTGATCATGGTGGTCTTGCCGCAGCCGGTCGGACCGACCAGCGCGATTCTCTGACCCGGTTTTATCTGCAAGTGGAAATCACGGATGAGCGGATGGGATTTTTCATAGGAGAAGCTGACCCGGTCGATTTCGATTTGACCCTCACAGCCGGTTGGATGAGCCGCATCCGGTTCGTCCGGCTGCTGGACAGGCTCATCGATGATGTCGAACACTCGCTTGGCGCTGGCGATTGCCGTTTGCAGCTCGGTGATGACGCCGGAAATCTCGTTGAACGGCTTGGTGTACTGGTTGGCGTAGGTCAAAAAGCTGGACAGCGCACCCACCGAAAATCCGCCTGCAATACAGGAGAGCGCACCGACGATGGCAACCGCTGCGTAGACCACTCCGTTGACAAAGCGGGTGCAGGGATTGGTCAGCGAAGAATAAAACTGCGCCTTGACCCCTACGTCGTACAGCTGATGGTTGATCCGGTCAAACTGCTGCTGGGCGCGCTCCTCATAGGAAAAGGCTTTGACTACCTTCTGGTTGCCCACCAGCTCCTCGATGCAGCCGCTCAGCTGACCCTTGATGGCGCTTTGGCGGCGGAACATATCAAAGGAATGTTTTGCAATAAAGGATGCCACAAACAGCGACAGCGGCGTGATGACCACCACAACCAGACCCACCTTGAAATTGATTGCCAGCATATACACCAGTGTGATGGCAATGGTGATGATTCCGGTGAACAGCTGGGAAAAGCCCTGAAGCAACCCGTCCGAGACCGAATCGATGTCGTTGATGATGCGGCTGATGATGTCGCCGTGCGGGCGGCTGTCGATGTTGGAGAGAGGAAGCTCCTCCATATGTTCAAACGCAGCCGAACGCAGGTCACGCACCGTCTTATAGGTGACGATGTTGGTACACAGGGTCAGCAGCCACTGGAAGATTGCTGCCAGCACTGCTACGATGCCAAGCTCGATCAAAATTGGCAGCAGGTTGTCAAAATACACCTTGCCGGGCGCGATGATCTGGTCGATTCCCCGACCAATCAGCACCGGCGCATACAAGGTCAGCGAAACGCTGAGCACTGCGCTGACCAGAGCTGCCAGCAGATACCAGCGGTATGGCTTTGCAAACCGGAGGACCCTTGCAAGGGTTTCTTTTCTGTTTTCCATTATGCTTCCTCCTTTGCCAAAACACGCTCATTCTGCGACCAGTAGATTTCCTGATATTCTTCGCAGCTTTCCAGCAGCTGCTCGTGGGTGCCGATGCCCACCGCTTTTCCGTCGTCCAGTACAACAATCTGGTCGGCGTAGCGCACTGTGTTTGCACGCTGGGAGACAATCAGCACCGTCATCTCCTGATCCAAATCGGCAATCGCGCGCCGCAGCGCAGCATCGGTGGCAAAGTCCAGTGCGCTGGCACTGTCGTCCAGCACCAGAATCTCCGGCGAGCCGACCAGCGCCCTGGCAATCGTCAGCCGCTGCTTCTGTCCGCCCGAAAGGTTTTCGCCGCCCTGCAAAATGCGGGTGTCCAGCCCGTCCGGCAGCTTGCGCACAAATTCCTCCGCCTGTGCCACCCGCAGCGCCTGCCAGATCTCTTCATCGCCGGCATCCTGCTTGTTCCACTGCATATTCTCCCGCAGGGTACCGGAGAACAGCACTGCCCGCTGCGGCACCATGCCGATTTTCTTTCTCAGCTGTGGGATGGGATAGCTGCGCACATCGGTCCCATCCACCCGGATGCTGCCGCTGCTCACCTCATAAAAGCGTGGGATGAGGTTGACCAAAGTAGATTTTCCGCAGCCGGTACCACCGATGATGCCCACCGTCTGCCCGCGCCGGATGGTCAGGTTGATGTCCGACAGCGCATCGGCGCCCGCCTCAGGATAGCAGAAACGGACCTGCTCAAAGCAGATTTTCGGGCTGTCCTGCACCGGCTGCACCGGCTGATTTGTTTTGTTGACAATCGAGCTGTGCATCTCCAGCACCTCGTTGACACGCGCTGCCGAAGCAAATGCCTTGGCAAAGATGACCACTAGGTTTGCCACCACGATCATCGCAACCAGAATCTGATTGAGGTAGTTGACAAAGGCGATGATTTCGCCCTGTGTCATCCCGCCTGCCTGCACCCGCACGCCGCCAAACCAGACCACCGCTACGATGGCAAGGTTTACGATAGCGCTGGTCAACGGGTTGAGCAGCGCAGAAATCCGTCCGACCGAGATGGCTGTTTCCATCTGGTCGGTGTTGGCTTCATGGAAGCGTTTTTTCTCCTGCTCCTGTCGGGAAAAGGCGCGAATGACCCGCACACCCGACAGATTTTCGCGGGTAATCAGCGACAGGCGGTCCAGCTTGCGCTGGATGATTTTGAAAAACGGCACCGAGCGGCTCATCACCAGGTACAGCACCAGCGCCACCAGCGGTCCGGCAATAAAGAAGATCAACGACAGCCGCCAGTCGAGCATCACCGCCATCACCGCTGCACCAATCACCAGAAACGGCGCGCGCACCACCAGACGAATCAGCATCGCGACCGCCAGCTGGAGCTGGTTGACGTCGTTGGTGATTCGGGTAATCAGCGAAGGGGTGCCAATCTGGTCGATTTCCCCGTGGGAAAGGCTGTTGATATGAGCAAACATCTCCGAGCGCAGCACCGTCCCAAAGCCCTGGCTGGCGCGCGCTGCGCAGTACTGGCAGATCAGCGCACAGCCCAGTCCCACCAGTCCCAGCAGCACCATCACGCCGCCCATCTTCAGCACATAGGCGCGGTCGCCGTTGGCAATGCCGACGTCGATGATCTTTGCCATGACCAGCGGAACGATCAGTTCGAAGATGGCTTCGGTCAGCTTGAAAATCGGTCCGATGATGACTTCCTTGCGAAATCGTTTTAAAAACTTTGCTAACTTTAACATAGTTCTTCCCTCTTCCTCCATTGCATCCGCATCGTGCGATATGATATGATTATAGCATACTTTTTCCCCTATAAAAAATATTTTATTTCTATGGCTGACATATCTTTTCTGTATGCCTATTCGGAAAGGAGGCAAGCGAGTGGACATCCGTCAGCTGCTGTATTTTACCACCATCGCCGAGGAAGGCAGCATCAGTGCCGCTGCCAAAAAGCTGCACCTTTCCCAGCCGCCGCTAAGCTATCAGATGAAGCTGCTTGAGGAAGAGCTTCACCTGCCGCTGATCGAGCGCAGCGCCCGCGGCATTGCGCTGACCGAAGCCGGACGGGTGCTCTACAAGCGCGCGCAGGGCATTCTGGAGTTAAGCGAGCTGACCCGCAAGGAGATGCTTGCGATGGCATCCGGCTTCACCGGTACCCTGCACATCGGGACGGTGTCCTCCTCGGGCGCCTCTCTGCTGGGCTGGCGCATCCCCGCCTTCCACCAGAAGTATCCGCAGATTGGCTTTGCCATCCACGAGGGCAACACCTTTGAGCTGATGGAAATGCTGGAATCCGGGCTGATTGAGCTTGCCATCGTGCGCACACCCTTTCATAATGACCAGCTCAACTGCCTCTATCTCTCACCCGAGCCGATGATTGCCGCCGGAGCTGCCTCCTTTTTTCCCGCAGGGATGCCCTCCGGTCAGCCAATCTCCCTCGAGCTGCTGGGACACGCACCGGTCATCCTCTACCGCCGCTTTGAAAAAATCCTGCTCTCCCTGTGCGAGCAAAAGGGGATTACCCCGCAGGTCTTCTGCATTGCCGACGATGCCCGCACCACCCTGATGTGGGCAGAGGCAGGGCTTGGAGTTGCGGTAGTCCCGCAGTCCGCCTACCGCATCATGCCGCATCACAACATGGTGTACGGCGAACTGTCCGAAGAGGACCTGCACACCCGCATCGCTGCCGTCTGCAAAAAAGGATGCAGTTTAAGCTGGGCTGCCCAGCAGTTTCTGGAAATCTTTGCACAGCATCCGCCATCGGCTCAAACCGGAATTTAAATAAGGAGGAATATGATGTTTCCTTATCACATTTTAGTGACCCTCGACCGTAACTATCTCAAGGTCCTGAGCGTCATGCTCTACTCCCTTTCCCAATCGGACCCGGAGGGCGTATACACCGTTTATGTGGTCAACAACACCCTGACCGAAGAGGACTTTGCCTCACTGTCTGCCCTGCTTCCCCGCACCGAGCTGGTAAATGTTCAGGTGCCGGAGGACCTGTTGCAAAACGCTCCCGTTTCCGACCGCTACCCCACCGAGATGTACTACCGCCTGTTTGCTGCACGCTACCTTCCGCAGCAACTTGAGCGCATCCTCTACCTGGACCCGGACCTGGTTGTCCTGCACAGCCTGCGCTCGCTCTACCAGATTGACTTTGACGGCAAGCTGTTTGCTGCTGCCTCCCACATCGAAAGCCGCACCTTCCGCGAACTCAACCGCCGCCGGCTGCACCTGTCCGAGCACGCAAAATATCTCAATTCCGGTGTGATGATGATGAACCTTGCGCTGCTGCGAAAGGAATCCCCGCAAACCATCATCAACTACATCCAGTCACACAAAGCCACCCTGCTGCTGCCCGACCAGGATGTACTCAACGCCCTGTATGCCGACCGCACCGTCCCGCTCGACCCGCTGGTCTACAATCTGGGCGAAAAATATCTGCGGCTGAAAAATCTGCATCTGCCACCAGCGGAAAAGCTGACCCTCGACTGGGTGCGCAGCAACACCGCCATCGTCCATTACTACGGGCGCAACAAGCCCTGGAAGGAGCATTACCGCGGCAGCTTAGGCATCTTCTACCACGAATGGGAGCAACAGCTGCAGCAGCTGACCGGCAAAAACTGATCGCCTGCTCCGAAAAACTGCGCACGCCCCCTTGCCCCAAAAGGCGGTGCTGTGGTACAATTTATGGTAGTTTCCCTTCGTCCCCGGCTTCCAAAAGCGGCAGGACGAAACGGCTAATTTTTTGAATGTATTTTTCCCATTATAGAAAGGTGAGATCCCATGCCAGACAATCAGCAGAAGGATATGTCCCGTATCCGCAACTTCTGCATCATCGCCCACATCGACCACGGCAAGTCCACACTCGCCGACCGCATCCTGGAAAAGACACAGGCCATCTCGCTGCGTGAGATGGAAAACCAGCTGCTGGACAACATGGACCTGGAACGTGAGCGCGGCATTACCATCAAGGCGCGCGCTGTCAAGGTCCAGTACCAGGCGCAGGACGGCAACCTGTATGAATTCAACCTCATCGACACCCCCGGTCACGTGGACTTCAACTACGAGGTTTCCCGCTCGCTGGCTGCCTGCGAGGGCGCACTGCTGGTGGTGGATGCCTCCCAGGGCATCGAGGCACAGACCCTTGCCAACACCTACCTTGCCGTTGAACACAACCTGGAGGTCGTTCCGGTGGTCAACAAGGTCGACCTGCCCAGTGCCAACCCCGATATGGTCTGCCATGAGATTGAGGACATCATCGGGATCCCGGCGCTGGATGCACCGCGCATCTCCGCTAAAACCGGACTCAACGTCGAACAGGTGCTCGAGCGCATTGTCACCGACATCCCCGCTCCCACCGGCGACCCGAACGCTCCTTTGCAGGCGCTGATTTTCGACTCCTACTATGACAGCTACAAGGGCGTCATTGTCTATATCCGCGTGATGCACGGCACCGTGCGCCCGGGCGACGACATCCTGATGATGGCAACCAAGGCACAGTTCCATGTGGTCGAGGTCGGCTACATGGGCGCTACCACCCTGGTCCCAACCGACGGACTTTCCGCAGGTGAGGTCGGCTACATCACCGCCAGCATCAAGAGCGTCAAGGACACCGTCGTCGGCGACACCGTCACCCTGGTGGATGCTCCTGCCAAACAGCCGCTGGACGGCTACCGTCAGGTCAACCCGATGGTCTTCTGCGGTATCTATCCGGCAGACGGTGCAAAATACCCCGACCTGCGCGACGCGCTGGACAAGCTGCAGCTCAACGACGCTTCGCTGACCTTTGAACCGGAGACCTCCAAGGCGCTGGGTTTTGGATTCCGCTGCGGATTTTTGGGACTGCTGCACATGGAGATTATCCAGGAGCGTTTGGAACGAGAGTTCAACCTGGATTTGATTACCACCGCTCCCAGCGTAATCTACAAGCTGAACATGACCGACGGCAGCGTGATGATGATCGACAACCCGACCAACTACCCCGACCCGGCGGACATCGAATCGGCAGAGGAGCCGTATGTCAAAGCCAGCATCTTCGCTCCCGCCTCCTACATCGGCACCATCATGGAGCTGTGTCAGGAGCGCCGCGGCACCTATAAGGATACCAAGTATCTGGACACCGACCGCGTAGAGCTGCACTACGAGCTGCCGCTCAACGAGATTGTCTACGACTTTTTCGATGCGCTCAAATCCCGCACCAAGGGATATGCCTCCTTTGACTATGAGTTTGCCGGCTACCAGCAGTCCAAGCTGGTCAAGCTGGACATCATGATCAGCGGCGAGGTGGTGGATGCCCTCTCCTTTATCGTCCATGCCGACCGCGCCTATGCCCGTGCCCGCAAGATGGCAGAAAAGCTCAAGGAGAATATCCCGCGCCAGATGTTCGAGGTGCCGATTCAGGCAGCCATCGGCGGCAAAATCATCGCCCGCGAAACGGTCAAGGCATTCCGCAAGGACGTCCTTGCCAAGTGCTACGGCGGTGACATCACCCGAAAGAAAAAGCTGCTGGAAAAGCAGAAGGAAGGCAAAAAGAGGATGCGCCAGCTCGGCTCGGTGGAGGTTCCGCAGGAGGCCTTCATGGCAGTGCTCAAGCTCGACGAATAATATTTTCCCTTTCCATACAAAACAGGCAGGAGAACTTCTCTCCTGCCTGTTTTTTGTGCTGTTTACTTTTTCTAGCGGACGGCGGTCTGCAAAACCTTCTTGCGCTTCATGATGCAGATGTTGATGATAAAGCGTGCAATCTGGTCGAGCGCGATGCACAGCCAGATAAAGAATACGTCCCATTTCAAAACATAGGTCACCAGCAGAGCCAGCGGGATGCGGATCAGCCAGATGCCTACAAAGGAAACGATCATAGGGGTGTTTTTATAGCCGGAGGCAAGCAGCGTTTTGCTCAGGATGCCCGACAGGTTCTGCGGGATTTGGATGAAGCCCATGATGAACACATAGACAATCCCAATCTTTTGAATATCGGCGTTGTTGGTCATCATCGACATAAAGATACCCGGCATCAAAATCAGTGAGAGGGAGGTAAAGATGCTGATGACCGTACACAGCCAAACGTCCTCCTTAAAGTAGCTGCGGAACAGGTTGGCATCTCGCATTCCGATGGCTTTTGCAGACAAGGTGGTTGCCGCCACACCAAAGCCGAATGTCGCCATGCCGGAAATCGACTCTGCCTGCAATCCAATCTGGTAAGCGGAAAAGCTGACCTCACCGTAGGTCAGGATGGCACGGCTCATAATGATGGCAGAAAACTGCCAGAAAAAGTTTTCGATTGCAGCCGGAATACCGGTAGAGTAGACGTCCTTGATACACTTCCAGTCGTAGTGGAAAATCTTTTCCTTGAGCTGCTCGGCAGAGAAGACCTTGTAGGGACCCTTAAACAGCAAAACCAGACCGGTGATTGCACCGATTGCCTGTGCCATCGTCAGAGCTGCTGCCGCTCCGTAGATACCAAAGCCGCCGATGCCGCCAACGCCGAAGATGAGGATATATCCTAAAACGATGTTGCTGATGTTGACCAGCATCGCAATCATCATCGGGGTCTTGGTGTTGCTGTGTCCCTGAAATGCCGAGGTCACCAGCGCCATGATGGCAACAAACGGCAGACCCATTACTGTCAATCTCATATAACCGGCACCGACGGTCAGCAGCTCGCTGCTGTCGGTCAGGATGCGCAAAAACTGGGTAGGAAGTGCAAACAGGACCGAGCCGAACAGAATCGCCATCGGCACGGCGGAGATGAGCGTCTGCTTAAAAACCTTAAAGCACTGGTCCATGCTTTTTGCGCCATACGCCTTGGCAATATAAACGGTGGAGCCAATGGCAACCCCGCGAAACAGCGAGTTTAAGGTCTCGGTAATTCGCATAACGATGCCCTGCGCAGAAATGTCCAGAGGAGACAATCGTCCAATCATCGCAACGGTAACCAAGCTGGCAGAAACCTGAAAAACGTTCTCCATAATGATTGGCAGAATCAAGGCAAATATCTCCTTGCGGATTTCCTTTCTGCTGTAAGTGGTGTCCATCATAAAATCTTCCCCCTCATCATAATTTTTGTTGCCCTTAAGAGGAATCTTAACATATTCCTAAAATAAATCAATATATATTCATTAAAATTAGTACTTATGCTAAAATGTATAGTGAATACTTAGTATTATTTAATATAAATAAAGAAAATACTTTATAAATTCCCATTCCTGCCCTTGGCAAAAAAGCCGAAAAAAGGGCAGCCGCGTCCGGTTGCACCTTTGGTGCTGCCGGATACGGCTGTCCTTTTGTTATAAAAACGGTATAAAACTATCCTCTTTCACCGGAGCTGCGGGAGTCATCCTCCTCGTCCGGCTGCGGGTCGCTGGTTCCATATCCAAATCCGCTGCCTTCGACCTCAACCTCAACGGTGATGGTCTGATAATCCCCGGTATTGTTGTCGGTGGCGGTGACGGTGATGGTCGCACTGCCCGGACCTACACCGGTGACCATTCCTTCATTGTCCACCTGTGCGATGCTGCGGTCGCTGGAGCTGCACTTGATGGTGACATCTCCCTCTGCCAGTCCGACGTGCAGCGGCAGAAGCTTGGTGTAACCGACCTCAACCGATTCCCAGCTGCTTTCCGAGTACAATCCCAGGTCCGCCTGTGTTCCCTGCTCCTGCGAGGAACCCTGGTTCTGGTTTTGTCCCTGTGTCTGACCACCCTGCTGGCTGCCCTGTGACGAGCCGCCTCCGGCTGCCATGACCGTCACGGTGGTCTGTGCCGAGGCGCTGCCATCCGCTGTCTTGACGGTGATGGTGACATCGGTGGTCTGGTCGAGGTGGATGATGGTGGTCACATATCCTTTGTCGTTGACATCGGCAATACGCGGGTCGCTGGAAGTAAAGGTAAGCTGTGTGCCAGAAGGGTCCACCGCATATTGCAGCTGACCTTCTTCTCCGGCATTGAGCACCAGCGGGCTGACACTCAGCTTGACCTGTCCGGTGGTATCGGTGCTGCCCTCCTCCTTGACGGTGATGGTGCAGCTTGCCTGCAATCCGCTCTCGGTGGAGGCGGTCAGTACTGCTGTTCCTGCTTTCACACCGGTAACAACCACATCGGTTCCATTGTAGCCTTCCTGTACCGAGATGGCATCGCTGCTGGCGTTCCAGCTGATTTTGCCCACATCCGCACCGCTTGGCGTGATGGTCAGGCTGATATTCTGCGGCTGACCCACCGTCAGGCTCATATTGGTCTGTGCAAAGACGATGCCCGGTGCCTCCTGAGAGGAGGTGGAAACGGTGATCTGGCAGGCGGCGGTGAATTTGCCGTCAGAAGAAGAAACGGTCACCTGCGCCGAGCCTGCGTTGACTGCCGTCAACTGGGCAGAAGCTCCGTTTCCGCTGACGCGGACGATGCTCTCGTCGCTGCTCTTCCAGTTCAGGCTTGCCTGCGCTCCTTCCGGGTCCAGAACGGCATTGAGGGTCGCAGTTTGCTGCGGCTTCAGATTCAGTGCCGTCGAGCTCAGCGAAATGCCCTTGAGCTCCAATCCATTTCCTTTTACGGTAACGGTGATGTTATCAACAAAGCCGCCGTCATCCGCCGAAGCGGTGATCTGGGTGGTACCGGCGCCGACCGCTGTCACCACGCCGGTGGAGCTGTCGATGGTTGCCACCGAGGTGTTGCTCGAATCCCAGCTGCAGGTCTTGATCGGTGCATCCGCCGGTTTGACCGAAGCGGTCAGGGTCGCGGTCTGTCCGACCTCCAGTGTGATTTCCCGCTGACCGTCGATAGTGATGCTCTTGACCTTGCCCAGCTTTTTGGCGTACTCTGCCGCACCTGCGTAGACTGCCGGATAGTAGGCGTCGTCGTTGACCACTGCCTGCTCGACATCCACCTTGGTGTCCTCGCCGTCCCGCACCCTGCGCGCCACCAAAACAAAACGCGCATCCTTAAATTCATAGGTGCAGGTGGACAGGGTCAGCAGTTCGTCCCCATACTCCACATCAACCGGGGTATCAAAGATGCTGCGGCGCTTGACCTCATTGACAAAGTTGTTGAAGTCCGCCTCGTCCTTGGCATCGACAAAGGCGTTGTAGTAAAACTTGTTGCCATTGTCGTGCTCGGCAAGGTTGTTGGTGATGAAGGCAGCAAAGATTTTATAGGTGCCTTCCTTGTACACGCTGTCAAAGGAGACCAGCGGATGCTCCTTGTAGAAGGAGAGCTGTTTATACTTGGTCAGGTCGTTGAACATCTGACCGTCGTTTCGGATATTGTGTCCGTAGATGGTGATGTTGGTGCTGGGCTTTTTGACATCTGCCTCCCAGTCGATGTACGGCGTACCATAGTAGTCGTACTCCTCATTGAAGCCAAGGCGGTGGTAGTAGTCGTTGTCCGAGGTCTGCACCACAGGGAAGTTGACGTTGGTGCCGTCAATCTTCAGCCAGCCCTTGATGTCGTCGTTCTCCAGATAGAATGGGTAGAACTTCGGCAGATAATCATTGGGATACCCCTCGATGTTGGAGGCGTTGATCTTACCGTCCGCCACATCCTGCTCGGCTTTTTCCATCTGGCTTTGCAGGCTTGCGATGTTCTCCTGCGATTTTTTGTTCTGTGCACCAAAATCCACCAGATAGGTAATCGAGCCGATGAAGACACACAGGCAGACCCACAGCAAAATCTTCCGTACCTTATCAAATTTGCTGTCGTCCCGGTTTGGGAAGATGCGATAAAAAATCCCCTTGATACCTTTGGGCGCTTTAGGCGCCGGCTGGTTCTGCTGCGGCTGCTCCTTTGGCTGCGCCTTTTTGCCTTTTTTGCGGTGTCCTGCTGCCGGCTGGCTCTGCGGCATCTGCACCGCTGCCGGCTGGGCATGGGGAACGACATCCATTCCCTGCAACACCGCCTGCTCGGCATCACAGCTGCCCTGCGGCGGCTGCGGGTAGCTTTCCAGCATCTTGCGTGCCAAATTAAACAGTCTCGCGACTGCGTCCGCTGTCATCTGGGTCAGCGAATGGTAGGCTCCGGCATCCAGTTCCTCCATCATGCACATTCCGTCCAGCACAGCGGCGATGTACGCCTTCCTGCTTTTAAAGGAGGAATTGGGCAGGCTGATGCTCAAGCCCAGCAGCTCCTTTTCCTTCTGCTTGGAAGCTCCCAGCGCCAGCGCAGCGGCAACGTTTGCGCTGACCGGTCCAAAGGTCTTTCCGATCTTCTCATTGATTCCCAGTTTTTCCAAATCCATCTGCTCCGGGCGGCAGGAATAGGTGGAAAATACCAGCTTGCCCTCGCTGTCTGCATTGGAAAAACGTTTGGCTGCAAGACCGGAGGAACCGGACTCGGCAAACGCCAGGCGGATATTTTTCTGTGCGCACCTTACCGCTACCGCGTGCTCGATGCTGTTGACGTCGATTCCGTAGATGCAGCTGCCCAACCGCTCCTCCACTGTCTTGAGTGCGGCGTTGCAGTTTTGTGCTGCCTGCTGGCGGTCCTCGGCGTTATCACAGATGCGCACGATGACCTCCGAACGCTTAGCGTATACTGCCACACACGGGTGCTGCGCTGCCAGCAGGTCCTCCAGTGCAGCTTCCACCTGTCCGGCGTTTAGCTCCATCACCCTTGCCACACGAACGCAGCAGGGGGTGTCGCTTGCTTTTTTCAAAATCTGGAACAGGTAGCCGAAAAACAGGCTGGTCTGCTCCTGCTGGTCGCTGGGCAGGGCAACGATGTGGAACCCGCCGCCCGAAACCTCAAAGCCCGGCAGAGCCGACTGATGGCAGGGGAAAACCCTGGCATCCTGCGGCAGGCAGGCAAGCTGTTCGGCTTGCTGTTCAGAGAGCTTGGTGCGCTTGACCAGATGTGCTGCCACCCCGGGATTGAGCGCCAGCGGCTTCTGGCATACCTGCGCAGCGGCATGGATGCAGGCAGCATCCGCCGGCAAATTTCCGCTCAGCGGGCACAGGATCAGCGCATCCGGCTGGGCGCACTGCATCAGTGCCTGCATCAGGCTGTCGGCATCCTTTGCCGGAAACTGTTCGACCTGGTAGCCCAGCACGTTCAGCTCCTTTTCCATATAAGGGGATGCCAAAAGCCCTGACGGACTGCCGGTATCCACCCCAACGATATAAACTTTCAATGTATCCACCTCAATTTTGCTGCTTTGGTTATAGTCACAGTTTCTCTTAAGGAAATCATAATACAAATGTCCCACGGTTTCAAGCGGTAAATCCTGCTTTTATCCGCCGGAAAAGCTCTTTTCTGCTCTTTTGGTGCAAAACCCGCGCCTAGGAATTGGAGATGCTCAGCAGCTCGATGCCGTCGATTGCCCGCTGAATCAGCTGCTCGCTGTCCATCTGCTCCTCGGCATATTTTACAAACTTCAGCTGCGGCTTGGTGCGCGGATGCTTTGGTGTAAAGACGGTGCAGCAGTCCTCATACGGCAGGATGGAGGTTTCAAAGGTGTCGATCTTGCGGGAAATCAGCACAATTTCATCCTTGTCCATACCGATGACCGGACGCAGGACCGGCATATCGCAGACCTCGTTGGTGCAGGCGATTGCCTGGATAGTCTGGCTGGCAACCTGACCGACGCTCTCGCCGGTGATGAGCGCTTCACACTCGTTGAGTCTTGCCACGCGGCAGGCAATCTTCATCATATACCGGCGCATGATGATGGTGAACAGGTCTTCCGGGCACTGGTCGCGGATGGCTTCCTGGATTTCGGTAAAGGGAACGATGTGCAGCTTGATGCGTCCGCAGTAGGAGCACATCTTCTGTGCTAAGTCGATGACCTTCTGCTTGGCGCGCTCGGAGGTGTACGGAGGGGAGACAAAGTGGATGGCACTGATCTCCAATCCTCGTTTTGCCATCATATATCCCGCTACCGGGCTGTCGATGCCGCCGGAAATCAGCAGCATCGCCTTGCCGCCGCTGCCCACCGGGATACCGCCCGCACCCTTGATCTGGCTGCCGTGGATGTATGCCGCATAGTCGCGCACCTCCACCATCACCACTACATCCGGCTGGTGAACGTCTACCTGCAAATGCGGGTACTGCTCGAGCAGGTACTCGCCCACGCCGGCGCAGATTTCCGGCGACTTCATCGGGAAGCTCTTGTCTGAACGTTTTGCCTCCACCTTAAAGGTGGCAGCATCCTCCAGCTCCTCCTTTAGGTATTCGGCTGCGGTGCGGCAGATCAGCTCAAAATCCTTCTCCACCACGCAGGCGCGGGTCAAAGCGGCAATGCCAAACACCTTTTGCAGGCGGTCCACTGCCTCGTCTAAATCATAATCATCGCTCTGCGGCTCCACATAGATGGTGGACTGCGCCTTTTTAAAGTGAAATTCTCCCACCGGCATCAGCTTGCGGCGTGCGTTTTTAATCAGGCGGTCCTCAAAGGCGTGACGATTCAGTCCCTTCAGGGCAATCTCGCCGTTTTTAAGCAAAATAACTTCTTTCATAATGAACTCCTTTTGGGTAAGTAACAATAAAATCCATTCAATCTTCTGTCTGTTTAACGGCGGAAGCGTTTGAGTCCTTCCTCCAGCGCCTCCAGAAAAAGCGGCACCTGCTCCGGGGTGTTGTAACGCCCAAAGCTCAGGCGGATGGCGCTGTCCGCGCGCTCCCGCTCCAGACCCATCGCCTGCAAAACGTGGCTGGCTCCGCCCTTTGCACAGGCAGAACCGCTGGAAACATAGATGCCTTTTTCCTCCAGAAAATGCAGCATGATCTCCGAACGGACACCCAATGCGGAAAAGTTCAAAATATATGGTGTCGCGTCGGCAGGGGAATTGATGCAGATGTCGGGCAGTTTTGTCAAACCTTCCAAAAGCGCATCCCGAATCAAGGTCACTCTGCTGTGATTTTCCGCCGATTCTGCGGTCAGCAGCTGGGCAGACAGACCCATCGCACACAGATTGGCAATCCCTTCGGTGCCCGGTCGAATATTTTTTTCCTGCCCGCCGCCAAAGCTGACCGGACGCAGGCGGCTTCCCTTTTTGACGTACAGCGCACCGCAGCCCTTGGGCGCATAAATCTTATGCCCGCTGACCGACAGAAAGTCCACATCCAGTGCCTTGCCCAGACGCAGCGGCTGTTTGCACCACGCCTGCACCGCGTCACAGTGCAGCAGCACCCGCGGGTACTCCTTGCGCAGCAGTCGGCTGACCTGCGCCACCGGCAGAACGCTGCCCACCTCATTGTTGACCGCCATCATGGATACCAGCGCCGTCTGATTGTCCACTGCATCCAGCACCTGCTGCGCCGTGATTTTTCCTTCCCGGTCCGGCTTTAAGCGAACGATCTCCCAGCCTTCCCCTTCCAGAAATTTTACCGTATTGAGCACCGCATCGTGTTCGATGGCGGTGGTAACGATTTTCTTGCCCATCCGCTGCTGCGCTCTTGCCGCTCCCAGGATGGCGATGTTGTCCGCTTCAGTGCCGCCGCTGGTAAAATAGATTTCCCCGCTTTGGCAGCCCAGCGTTGCCGCTGTCTGTTCCCTTGCCTTGTCCAGCCGCTGCTGCGCCAAAAATCCTCTGCGGTGCAGCGAAGAAGGGTTTCCGTAGCAATCGGTCAGCATCTCATAGACCAGCTTTGCGGATTCCTCCCGCGTCCTGGTCGTTGCACTGTTGTCATAATAAATTTCGTCCGGCAAAAACGCACACTTCCCTCTATCAGTTTGTTCTCTTTCGTTTCCGGTCCTTCCTTTTAAAAAAGGATACATACTTTTTTATTATACAGCATCCGCGTGTATCTTTCAAATCTTCCGACACCTTTTTACACTATTTTTACACCCCTTGCCCGAAAAGAGAGCAGTGCGGCTAAATTTTTCAAAACAGATGGGAAATGATGCTTTGTTTTGCGCCTGTTATCCGCTATAATATAGAAAAGAAACCCTACGCTCTCTGTCAAAAGACAGGAGCCTCCACCAAGTCAACCAAGCAAAGGATGTTATCTTTTTTATGGCTATCAATTCTTTCATGCGCGCCGCATTAAAGGCGCTTTCCTACCCCGAGCTGCTGGACAAGAAAAACGGCTACCGCCTCCAGCGCACGGTGGTCAACGCAGCACACCCGCATGTGCTGCGCCCGTCCTACAAAATATGGGACCACGAAATCAACGCAGGCGACCACGAGATTCCGGTGCGCATCTTTGCGCCCGACACCCAGGGACCTTTTCCGGTGCTGCTGTTCTTTCACGGCGGCGGCTGGGTCACCGGCAATATCGACTCCTATGACAAGGTCTGCACTGACATGGCGCGGCTGACCCGCCACACGGTGGTGTCGGTGGACTATCGCCTTGCGCCGGAGCACCGCTTCCCTGCCGGTCCCGAGGACTGCTACCTTGCTGCCAGGGAGCTGTTTATCCACAGCGACCTACTGGGCATCACGCCCGACCAAATCACCCTGATTGGCGACAGCGCCGGTGGCAATCTGGCTGCTGTGGTGTCGCTGATGGCGCGCGACCGCGGGGAATTTCTCCCACGGCAGCAGATTTTACTCTACCCTGCCACCAACAACGACCACACGGAAAATTCTCCCTTCGATTCGGTGCGCACCAACGGCAAGGGCTACCTGCTGACCTCCAAGCGGATGGTCGATTATATGGCGCTCTACCGCTCGAGCGACGAGGACCTGCAAAACCCTTACTATGCGCCCATCCTGTGCAGCGACTTGAGCGACCAGCCGCGCACCTTGATCATCACCGCCGAATTCGACCCGCTGCGCGACGAGGGAGAGGCTTACGGCGAAAAGCTGCGTGAATTTGGCAACGACGTCGAGATTCACCGCATCCACGATGCCCTGCACGGCTTTCTGTCGCTGAGTCCCGGCTTTAAACCGGTCAAGAGGACCTACCGCTACATCAACGATTTTTTGAGCGGTCGCTCGGACAGCTTTGGGCAGGTGCTTGCCTCGGTCGCCGACCAGGAGGACGAACCCGAAGAAACTGTTATCATGGATAAAGAGGTGAACGAGCTTGAGTGAACGAGCTTCTGACTGGAACCGGCTGGACAACGCCGCCAAAATTTTCCCGCCTACCAGCAATAAGCAGGACACCAAGGTGTTCCGCTTTGCCTGCCAGCTCAACGAGCGGGTGGAGCAGGAGATTTTGCAGCAAGCCACCGAAAAAACGCTGGAAACCTTCCCCATCTTTCGCAGCGTGCTCAAACACGGGCTGTTCTGGTACTATCTGGAAAAAACCGACCTTGTGCCGGTGGTGGAGCCGGAGTACCGCCCTGCCTGCGGTCCTTTGTACGACCCTGCCAGCCGCAACCTGCTGTTTGAGGTCACCTGCTGGCGCAATCGCATCAATCTGGAGGTCTACCATTCGCTGACCGACGGCACCGGTGCGCTGCAATTTTTAAAAACCCTGGTGTGCAACTACCTGTCCATCAAATATCCGCAGCTGTCGGAGGAGCTGATGGCAGGCATCCAGTATGATGCCTCCGTCTCCGAGCGGGACGAAGACAGCTTTTTAAAATACTACGACCCGCACCAGAAGATTAAGCCGACCAAAAACCACCGTTCCTGCCAGCTCAAAGGCGTGCGGGTGCCGGAGGGCAGACTGAAGATTATCGAGGGCATCATGCCGGTCAAGGAGGTGCTGCGGCTGGCAAAATCCTACGGAACCACCCTGACAGTGCTGCTGACTGCCATGATGCTGATTGCCTTTGACCAGGAGATTCCGCTGCGCAAAAAGAAAAACCCGGTGGTGCTGGATGTGCCGGTCAACCTGCGTAACTATTTTCAGTCGGAGACCTCCCGCAACTTCTTCGGCGTTATTAAGGTCGGCTACAACTTTTCCAAAGGTCCCGGCACGCTGGAGGACGTGATTGCCCATGTCAAGGAAACGTTTGCCCGCGAGCTGACTGCCGACAAGCTGGGTGCGCGCATGGCTGCTCTTTCCCGCGCCGAACACAACTTTGTGGCGCGCGCCATCCCGCTGGTCATCAAGGATTTCATCCTCTGGTCCGCCGATGCCATCAGCGAATCCTATATGGCGGGCAGCATCTCCAACATCGGAAAGATTGATTTGCCCGAGGCTGCAAAGCCCTTTGTCAAACGCTTTGACGTCTTTGTCAGCACCGAAAAGCTTCAGGCGTGCATCTGCTCCTACGGCTCCGAGCTGACTGTCAGCTTTACCTCGGCGTTCTTCAGCACCAATGTGCAGAAGAACTTTTTCCGTCAGCTGACTCAGGCAGGTATCCCGGTGGAGATTCAATCCAATAAGCTGGAGGCTGATCTGCGATGAAATACTGTGAAAAATGCAAGGTCTATGTTCCGTCTGACCGCGAACACTGCCCGCTGTGCCAAAGCATCCTCACCGAGGAGGACGCCAGCCGCAGCTACCCGGGCTACGATGATGAGATTTTCCCCTATCTTCCCACCATCTACCATCGGCACAACCTGTTGATTCGTCTGTCGCTGTTTTTGTCCATCGCCGTCTGTGTCATCTGCCTGACCCTCAACCTGCTGATCTGGCCGCAGCGCTGGTGGTCGCTGTTTGTCCTTGCCGGCGTAGGCGCAGGCTGGGCAACGGTGGCGCAAGCCATCCGCAAGCGCAGCTCCTTCTGCAAACATGTTTTGTACCAGGTGGTCACCGTGGGCATCGTGGTGGTCCTGTTCGACCTGATGACCGGTTTTGGTCACTGGTCCTTTAACTACGTCATCCCTGCGCTGTGCGTCTTTGCCATGGTGGTCATCGCCATCATCGCAGCGATGGGACACCGCAGTATCTCCAACTACATCATCTACATGGTGGTGTCGGCGGTCTTTGGGCTGATCCCGCTGCTGTTTTTGCTGCCGCGCTGGACCACCATCCTCTGGCCAACTGTTCTGTGTGCTGCTGTCAGCGTCATCTATCTTGCCGGTCTTGGCTTGTTCGTCGGTCGGGACACCTGGCAGGAGCTGCACAAGCGTCTGCACATGTAAAAAAAACCGGACTGCTCCCAAATGGGCGCAGTCCGGTTTTTTCTCTTCTGATTACAGGGTAATCCAATAGCGCTGGGTGATGCGGTCCTCGCCGTTCTCTTTTCCTGCCACCTCGTTTTCTAAAACACCGCCGTTTTTCTGGATGGTCTTTGCCGAGCCGATGTTCTCCTTGTTGCAGGTGACCAGCACCTTCTGCATCTGCATTTTGCGGCACTCCTCCAGAGCCAGTGCGAGCATCTGTGTGGCATAACCCTGTCTGCGGCAGCAAGGGCGCACGCTGTACCCGATGTTGCCGCCAAAGCGCAGGAGTCCTTCGTTGAGCCGGTGGCGGATGTCGATCATTCCAATCAGCTTGCCATCCGCATCGACCGCCAGAAAGGTGGTTGCCGGAACCAGCCCGGGACAAACGGTCTGCTCCGAGCGGTTTGCCAGCGTTTTGCTGTACCACTGTGCAAAGCTCTCTGCCTCTGCCAATCCGCCGCTTCCATCCAGGCTGCTGCCCTGCTCCAAAAATTCCTTGCGGTATCCCCAAACTTCCTGCTCATCTGCCGATGTTGGCAGAATCAGTTTTAATTCCTTCATGCTCGTTTCCTCCTTCTTGCTTTGTATAAAAAATCTTTTACAGCACCTTTGTCAGCTGCTTGCAAAGCTCAATCAAATCGTAACGGATGCTCTGGCGGCTGCGCCATCCCCGATTGTTCCATTCTTTTTGCGAAACATCATCCCCGCCGTAGATCAGTGCTCCATAGGAAAATCCCCGAAACTGCGCAACGGCAATGCAGCCCGCCTGCTCCATCTCTACGATTTTGGCGCCCTCTGCCCGTCTGTTTTCGATGCGTGTCTGTGTTTCCCGAAAGATGGCATCGGTCGTCCAGGTCAGCCCGCGCAGATAGGGCACCGAATATTCCTTCAGATAATCGGCAATCCTTTGGGTGACCGGCTCCTCGGTGTAGATGATGCGGGACGGTTCGATATAATGGTAAGAAAAGCCCTCGTCGCGGATAGCTCCTTCCACCAGCAGCAGCTGTCCCACCCCGATATTAGGGTCCAGCACACCACCGCCGCCGCAAAACATCACCTTTTGAATACCCATGGCGTGCAGCTGGTCAAGGGTGCCGGCGCAGGCGGGACAACCGATGGCGCCCAGGATAATCAGGACATCCGCATCGGTAAAACGATAGACCAAAATCGGATTTTCCCCGGAAATGGTCTGCTCCAGCCGGATTTTTCCCTCCGCTTTCAGCTGCTCCATCACCTCCGGGAAAAAGGTGATGACCAGCTTGTCGGTGGAAAACTGCCCCTCTGCCATCATCTCCGGGTTGATTTTGGCATTTGGGTCGCGGTCAAACTCCAAAATCGGGTACCCTGTTTCTGCCATTTCCTTCTGCCTCCCTTGTCACTTGTGTATCTGTGGGTAAATTTTTGCTATTATAGCAAAATTCACCGGTGGTGTCAAGAAAAAGAAGGTGAACATCCCGCTTGACGATTCATAGGGCTTGTGCTACAATTTTTTTTCAGCGTACAATTTGTGCGCCGATATTCAAAATAACGAAGGAGATGCCTTATGTTGAATCTGTTTGCTTCGGAGATTGTTTGCTAACCGGGAGGTTTGCATCTACACAATCAATGGCAGACCTCCCAAAGGAATTTACCATTCACTTTTAGGAGGAATCCCCATTATGAACCGAGAAAACAAACGAAAACAGTACAAAAAAGGATATTATCGAACCCATGCCTGCCACGACAGCTTTACCTGCAAGGTCTGCGGCTGGATGGTAGGACCCAACGGAGCCGGCAGCGACCATCGCAACCATTGTCCCAACTGCCTGCACAGCCTGCACGTCGATGAGGAGCCAGGTGACCGAGCGTCCTGCTGCGGTGGAATCATGGAGCCGATTGCCGTCTGGGTGAGAAAAAACGGCGAGTGGGCAATCATCCACCGCTGTCGTCAGTGTGGCAAGCTTTCTTCCAATCGAGTTGCCGCAGATGATAATCCTTTAAAATTGATGTCTATCGCCATGAAACCGGTCGCACAGCCGCCGTTCCTTTTGGACCGCCTGGAAGGCATGACCCACCTTGGCTGATGGTTCACTACAAAAACAATATTTTAAAAACAAGCCCGTGCAAAAATGTTTTTTGCACGGGCTTGTTTGATGACAGGACTTTATGGACCTAAAAAATCACCCTGTTGGGCAGGAGACTTTTCTCTCTATAATATGCTTTCCAAATAGCAGAGCAAATCTTCTTTCGCAAGCGGTTCACAGTGACTAAGGATACAATACTTACAATCTGTCGTCTGAATCATACACATCAAAGATTTTAACTTGTCCTTGTCCATATATCCGCCGTTAAAGAAATCCTCACTGGTGGAATCCCCTAAAAACAAAACTTTTTCTTCCGGTACATAAACACAAACGGTATCTTCTGAATGCGGCGAAACTGTATGAAAAATCCGAGCAGTGATGCCGCCCAAGTCCAGGGTTAACTGATTGGAAAAAGATACGTCAGACAGCACAATATTCAGTTTATCCTGTCCGCAATATTCTTTCCTAAAGTGAACATCTTCTTTTTTCAGGATTTCGATATAGCCCGGGTCCACTGCCTGCTCCTGCTGGTCTTTGAGAAAACCGTTTGTTTTATCGTGGGCAATACTGATTCCGTTGATAGCGTGCATCCCAAAGGTGTGGTCATAATGCCAGTGTGTGATAACCGTAAAATCCGGCTCATTAAACTGTTCTTCCTCGATTGCCCTGTAAAAATCCCGAACATGGGAAGCTGAATATCCGGCATCGACTGCCAGGGAGAATTTATCTCCTTTGAGATAAGCTAACATGGGTCTGTCCACTTCAGAATCATGTTCTAAAAAATAGATTCGGTTGGTTAATGGATTCAATCCCATTTTTGTCCCACCTTTCGGTCAATCATTCCTTACTTTTCTTCTGATTTGCTGTGCGATAAAGCACAAAATTCCATTCATCCAAATAAAATCATTCTATCCGGCAAACGCTTGCCGGATATTTTCTGTTCGTAGCTATATTTTTGTATAAAACGAAAAAACGCTCCGGTCATTCGACCGAAGCGTTTTTGTTCGTGGTGCGGATAGCAGGACTTGAACCTGTATGAGTTTAACCTCACTAGAACCTGAATCTAGCGCGTCTGCCAATTCCGCCATATCCGCAAATCACTGGAACGTTTATAATTATAGCACCGAGATTTGCATCTGTCAACACTTTTTTGAAAAAAATTTATTTTTTTATTTTTCTTTTTTTCGGGCGGTTATCAGGCGCTTTTGCTGCCGGTCCGCTGCGCTTTTTCTGGGGAGCCTTCGGCTTTTTGCGCACGCTGTATCCAAAGCTGCCCAGCTTTTTGCCCGCTTCAAAATATTCCCCATGCATATAGCAGGCAAGTCCGCAGCGGTCCATGTGCAGCTTGCCGTCCGCATCCAGATATTCCTCGTCGATGTCCACCCCGACAATCTCCGCTAGGAACATATCGTGGCTGCCCAGCGGGGTCACGCTTTTGACCCTGCACTCCAGATTGACCGGACATTCTGCAATCAGCGGCACATCCAGGTGATTGGCGCGCACCGGTGTCAGATTGCAGGCAGCAAATTTGTCCTCATCTCTGCCGGAGCGCACACCGCACCAGTCCGCCTGACGGACCAGCTGTGCCGGTGTCAGATTGATGACAAACTCTCCGGTTTCCTTGAGCAGCTCATAGGAGTACCGGCTGGGACGCACCGAGATGTAGGTCATCGGCGGCTGGGAATTGACAATCCCGGTCCATGCGATGGTGATGATGTTGGGTTTTTCCCAGCTGCCGCAGGTAACCATCGTCGGAGACACCGGAGCCAGCAGGGTGGAGCCCTTCCAATATACTTTTGCCATAATTGCTTCTACCTTTCTTTTCGGTCCCAAAAGCAGACCGTTCCTGTTGTTGATTTACTTTCATTATACACAAGTCTGTTTGCACCCACAAGAATTTTTTTACTGATTTTGACAGAACTTTTTTCTTCCGTTTTGGTCCCTCTTTGTCTTTCGTTTTCCCTATGCTATAATAATAAATAACTGTTTAATGGTTAAACTTTTTTTGACAGAAAGTCTGCTTGTTTTCTTTCTGTCCGACATACGAAAAAATAGAAAGGACGTTTTTATGCCAGACAATTCTACCCCAAAACACCACCACAACAAGATGGGCACCGAACCGATTGGCAAGCTGCTGCTTTCGATGTCCCTGCCTGCCATGTTCTCCATGCTGATTCAGGCGCTGTACAACATTGTGGACAGCATCTATGTCGCACAGATCGGTGAACACGCGCTGACCGCTGTTTCCCTTGCCTTTCCGGTACAGAACCTGATGATTGCTGTCAGCGTCGGCACCGGCGTCGGCTTAAACTCTCTGATTGCCCGCCGTCTGGGTGAACGCCGCGAACAGGAAGCCAGTGCTGCCGCTACCCACGGCGTACTGATCTCTCTGGCAGAATCGCTGCTCTTCTTACTGTTCGGACTGTTCTTCTGCCGGATGTTCTTCTCTGCCTTCACCAGTGACTCCACCGTCATCCAGATGGGCGTCGATTACACCTCCATCGTCACCATCTTCTCCTTCGGCAGCTTTATCCAAATCAATCTGGAGAAAACCCTTCAGGCAACCGGAAATATGTTCTACCCGATGGTCTTCCAGCTGATTGGCGCCATCACCAACATCATCCTTGACCCCATCTTTATCTTTGGTTGGTTCGGTCTGCCTGCCATGGGTGTCACCGGTGCAGCGATTGCCACCGTTGCCGGTCAGATTCTGGCAATGCTGTACGCCGTCTATGTCATGGTGCGCAAGGAGCACGCGGTACACATCACCTTCAAAGGCTTTCACTTTTCCGGCGCCATCGTGCGCGACATCTTCCAAGTCGGCTTTCCTTCCATCATCATGCAGTCGATTGGCTCTATCATGATTATGGCGCTCAACAACATCCTCATCGTCTTTTCGCAGGCAGCGGTCGCCGTTCTGGGTGTCTACTTTAAGCTCCAGTCGTTTGTCTTTATGCCGGTCTTCGGTCTGGGTGCGGGCGCACTGCCCATCATGGGCTTTAACTACGGCGCACGCAACAAAAAGCGTCTGATGCACACCCTCCAGCTCACCTGCGCCATTGCCTTTGGCATCATGCTGGTCGGTCTGCTGATTTTCCAGTTCGGCGCAAGATACCTGCTGATGATGTTCAACGCCAGCGCAGATATGATGGACATCGGCATCTCCGCTCTGCGCACCATCAGTCTGTGCTTCCCTGCTGCCGGTCTGGGCATCGCCTTTTCCAACTTTTTCCAAGCCATCGGCGAAGGCAAAAACTCGCTGCTCATCTCGGTGCTTCGTCAGTTGGTCATCCTGCTGCCCTGCGCATGGATCATTTCCCGCATCGGCACCCTCAATCAGGTTTGGCTGGCATTTCCGATTGCCGAAGTTTTCTCCTTCTTCGTCAGCCTGCTGCTGACCCGCATCACCTATAACAATAAAATTAAAGAGATGGAAGATTTTACCACCGACGAGGATTAACCACCCGCTTGTTGGGAAAAGCTTTCTCTTCCTATCAGGACCAAAAAAAGGGAGCCAAATGGCTCCCTTTTTTCTTGCTCTGTTACATGGTTTTCCATTAAATGCGGTGCAGCAGATCGGTGTAGGTGGGCATCGGCCAGTCACGGCGGTCCACCACCATCTCCAGTGCGTCGCATTTTTCCCGCAGCTTTTCCATTGCCTGACGAACCTGTCGGGACATCTGCTGCGCACACTGATACAGCTGCGGCTGTGCCTGTGCCTGTTCCAGCGCTGTTTCCAGTTCCTCGGTCAATGCCATCACACTCTCGGTCGAATCGCTCACCATCCGCAGGTGATTCTCCAACCGCTGTGGATGCAGTCCGCACTGCTCCAGACGGTGCAGACTTTCTGCCAGCTTGCCGGAATATCCAATCACACTCGGAATAATCTGCCGTTTGGCAATCTCCAGCATGGTGGACGCTTCAATCTGCAAAACATGGATGTAATTTTCCAGCTGAATCTCATAGCGGGCAGCGGTTTCCTTCGGAGAAAAAATGTGGTGATGGTCAAACAGTTCGATGTTCTTCTGCTCGGTCAAAGTTGCAAACGCCTCCACCGAGGTGCGCAAAATCGGCAGTCCCCGGCGCTGTGCCTCCATGACCCACTGCTCGGAATAGTTGTTCCCGTTGTAGATGACCCTGCCGTGGCTGCGCATCGTATCGCGGATGATACACTGTACCTGCTGCCAGACCGCTTCCCCCTCCAGCGGCTCCAGCTGATTGGCAAATTGTTCGAAGGAATCCGCCAAAATGGTGTTGAGCACCACCTCCGAATATGCCAACGACTGGGAGGAGCCGACCATTCTGAACTCAAACTTGTTTCCGGTAAAGGCAAACGGCGAGGTGCGGTTGCGGTCGGTTTCATCGCGGGTGACATTGGGGATCTCGTCCACTCCAATGTCCATCTCCTCGGGGTTGACCTTTGCCGGGTCGCTCCCCTGTGCAATGTGGTTGAGGATAGCCGTCAGATGATTTCCCAGGAAAATGGAGATGATCGGCGGCGGTGCTTCGCCTCCACCCAGACGGTGGTCGTTTCCTGCACAGGCAGCCGACATCCGCAGCAGATCCGCATACAGGTCCACTCCGCGGATAAAGGCGCACAGCATCAGCAAAAACAGCAGATTGCTCTCGGGATTTTTGCCCGGTCGCAGCAGATTTTCCCCTGTGTCGGTACAAAGCGAGTAGTTGTTGTGCTTGCCCGAACCGTTGATGCCTGCAAACGGTTTTTCATGCAGCAGACAGGCAAGCCCATGCTTTTTGCTCAGGGTGCGCATCGTTTCCATAATCAACTGGTTGTGGTCACAGGCAATGTTGGCAGTGGAATACTCCGGTGCCAGCTCATGCTGGGCAGGCGCCGCTTCGTTGTGCTTGGTTTTGCTGGCGACACCCATCTCCCACAGATTTTTGTCCAAATCCTGCATGAATTCCCCGACGCGAATGCGCAGACGTCCGCAGTAGTGGTCGTCCAGCTCCTGACCTTTCGAGGGTTTTGCACCGAACAGGGTCCTTCCGCAGATTTTTAAATCCAGCCGCTGATCGTACAGCTTGTAATCCACCAGAAAATATTCCTGCTCTGCACCCACCATCGGGGTGATGCGGCTGACATCGGTTTTTCCCAGCGCGTGCAGCAGACGCACCCCCTGCCTGGAAAGCTGCTTCATCGAACGCAGCAGCGGGGTCTTGGCATCCAGTGCTTCTCCGTTGTAAGAGCAGAAGGCGGTTGGGATAAAGAGGGTGCCGTCCCGAACAAACGCCGGAGAGGTCGGGTCCCAGGTGGTGTAGCCGCGCGCTTCAAAGGTTGCCCGCAAGCCGCCGGAGGGGAAGGAGGAGGAATCCGCCTCGCCCTGAATCAGCGCCTTGCTGGAAAACTCCATCGCAATCTCCCCCTGTCCACCGTTGGTGGTCAAAAAGGCATCGTGCTTTCCGGCAGTAAAATTGTTCATCGGCTGGAACCAGTGAGAATAGTGGGTTGCACCCTGTTCCAGTGCCCACTCCTTCATCGCACACGCCACCACATCTGCAATCTGCGGGTCCAGCGGTTGTCCCAGCCTGCGGGTGCGCAACAGGCTTTGATAGACCTTCTGCGGCAGTCGTTTTTTCATTGCGCTGTCATCAAACACGCGGGTACCAAAGATTTTTTCTACGTTCATCTTGTACCGTCCTCTCTTTTTTGGATTACACACATTCCGCCGCAAAAGGTCATGCCTGCCTTTTGCTTTCGGCAGACCCGTCCTGCCGGCGGGTGAAAAACAGCGCGGATTCTCCCAAAGAATTCCGTCCTGTACACACAGCTGTTTTTCTGTAATTCACATGGTAGCATCTTTGCCTGTGAATTGCAATCATTCGTAAAGAAAAACAGCCTGCTGCACAAATTGCATCCGCTTTTCTTTGCTAAAGTAAGGAAAGTTTCATAATATTGGAATTGCATTTGTTTTCCTCACATGATAAACTGAAATAGACCGTTCGACACATTTTGCACGTCGGGCGGCAATATTTTGTAAAACAGGTTCTATCACCAAACGATAAAAAGGAGAGAGTTCTGCCTTGGGTATTCAAAAGAAAGGTCTGGGTGTCCTGTGCCTGCTGCTGACACTGTGCCTGCTGTTGAGCGGCTGTCGGGAAAGCTCCTCACTGGTCCGCTACGACATCTCCAACGGAGTCGAGAGTCTGGACCCGCAGTTTGCCAGCGAAGAAAACGAACAGCTGGTCATCTACAATATGATGGAAGGGCTGATGCGCCAAAAGCCCTCCGGCGAGCTGACCAATGGCGCCATCGAGCGCTATGAGGTTTCCGACGACCAGAAGGTCTACACCTTTTTCCTGGTGGATGGGATGGTGTGGGACGACAAGGAGAACACGCCGGTCACCGCACACGACTTTGTCTTTGCTTTTCAGCGCATCTTTAACAGCATCTACCCCTCTCCCTTTGCTTCGATGTTTTCTTCCATCAAAAACAGTCAGCAGGTACTCAGCGGTCAGCTGGATGCTTCTTCGCTGGGTGTGCAGGCGCTCGACGACCACACCGTCCGCTTTACGCTGAACTATGCCGACCCGGCTTTTCTGGAAGCTCTTGCCCATTCCTCCGCCATGCCCTGCAACCAGAAACTGTTTGAAAGCGCCAACGGAAAATACGGCTCCACCATCCAGCAGTCCTACTCCAACGGTCCGTTTTTTTTGATGCAGTGGGACAACTCCAGCCGCATCTATCTCAAGAAAAACGACAAGTATTATGCTGCCGAGCAGGTGCTCACCCCGGGCGTTTACCTCTATGTCGACCGCGACGTCCAGACCGCCGCACAGAAGGAGCGGGGCGAACAGCCGCCCTCCACCTTCGAGCTGCTGATGGACGGTAAAGCGGACGGCTGCCAGGCAAACTATGAACAATACCAGCTTGCCATGCAGGCAGGGATGAGCTGCCAGACCGCCGAGAGCACCGTCTGGGCGCTGGTCTTTAATCAAAACCACTCCGCCTTTTCCAATCAACAGGTCCGCCAGGGCTTCCTGCGCGCCATCGACCGCAGCGCGCTGGAAAGCTTTTTGCAGAACAGCCGGCAGGAAAACCTGCGTGTCTATGACCGCCTGATTCCGCCAACCATCTCGCTGTTCACCCAGCCGTACATCGACCAGACCTCGGTCACCACCAACAACCTCTATGACCCGCAGGAGGCCTACGCCGCTTACCGCGCCGGCATGGATGAGCTGGAGGCGGACACCCTGCGCAAGATTCAGCTGCTGGTCCCCTCCGACAGCCAGATCCCGGAGATGTGCGGTCTGCTCCAACAGGGCTGGCAGCAGGCGCTGGCTGTTTCGGTCAACATCGTCGAGGTCAGCCGCGACGAGCTTTCCTCCCGGCTGAGCCTGGGGGACTATCAGGTCGCACTCGTTCCGCTCAAGGCATCCGCCAATACCCCTGCCGACCTGCTGGAACGTTTTACCTCCTCCTCGACATCCAACATCTCCCACTACCAAAATGAAGCGTATGACACCCTGCTTTCCTCGCTCAACGGCTCCCACGACCGACAGCAGCTGTTAAACCAGTATGCTGATGCCGAAAAAATGCTGATGGATGATGCAGTCGCCTTCCCTCTGCTGGCAGAAACCAGCTATTTTGTGATGGGCTCGGGCGTTTCCGGCATCGAATTTTATCCATACGGCGGCAAGGTCATCTTCCGCGATGCACTGGCAATGCGCTGATTTTCTCCTGCAAACAGCTGCCTGCACCCGCACTTGCGGCTGCTTTCCCCCGATGCTATAATAGTGGCAAAGGGGGAATTTTTTTATGTTCAAAGAGGTATCTCTGGTTTATTTCAGCAGCACCAAAACTACTCAGAGGACGGTGCGTGCCATCGGCAGAGCGCTGGCAAAGGCGTTTGACATCCCTGTGCAGGAGTACGACTTCACCCTGCCCAACGCCCGCAGTCGCAAGCTGCACTTTGCTTCGGACCAGCTGGTCGTGGTCGGTTCGCCGGTCTACGGAGGGGTCATGCCGCTGCTGGTGCGGGAATATCTTGCGCAGTATGTCACCGGTGAAAAGACTGCCTGTATCCTTGCCGCCGTTTACGGCAACCGCAACTTTGACGACTGCCTGGTGGAGATGCAGGATTTGATGGAGGAAAACGGCTTTGTGGTGACCGCAGCCGCAGCCTGCATCGGGGAACATTCCTATTCAACTGCGATTGCTTCCGGCAGACCCAACGCCCAGGACCTTGCTCTGGCAGAGGAGTTCGGCAGGCAGGTTGCACAAAAGCTTTCTGCCAGCCCAGCTGTGCCGACCCTTGCACAGACCCTGCCCGGCTCCCGCCCGTACCGCGAGCGCAAGCCTTCTGCTCCGATGGCTCCGCAGACCACCAACGGCTGCATCCGCTGCGGAATGTGCGTCAACAACTGCCCGGTCGGTGCCATCGACCGCAACGACCCAACCAAGGTGGATGCTTCGCTCTGTCTGCGTTGTCTGTCCTGTGTGCGGCTGTGCCCGCTTGGCTCCAAAGCTTTTACCGACCCGGGCTTTCAAAAAACGGTCGCCTGGTGTCTGGAAAACTTCCAGAAACCGGACAAATCCCCTGCCTTTTTCCTGTAATGCAAATAAAAACCCACAGAGTGTTTTTCGGCTCTGTGGGTTTTTATTATAAGGCGTTAGCAATATCGGCAAACTGCTGCATCGACAGCTGTTCGGCGCGCAGATTGGAGGCGACTCCAGCCCGCTCGAGCAGGTCGAGCGCCTGCTGTTTGGGGATGGCAAGTCCTGCGCTGAGGGTGTTGGGCAGGGTTTTTCTGCGCTGAGAAAAGGCTGCCTTGACCACCCGGAAAAAGTCCTCCTCCTTTTTGAGCTGCACCGGCGGCTGCTGGCGGACATCCAGGCGGATGACCGTCGAATCGACGTCCGGCGACGGCATAAAGGAGCCGCGCGATACCTGAAACAGCACCTGCGGCTGGCTGTAATACTGCACCGCGATGGACACAGCACCCACCTCGCGGCTGCCGGGAGCCGCACAAAGGCGCTGGGCTGCTTCCTTCTGCACCATCACCGTCAGTGAAACGATTGGCAGACGAGCTTCCAGCAGGCTCATGATGATGGGCGAGGTGATGTAGTAGGGCAGATTTGCGCAGACTGCTACCGGCATCCCGGCAAACTCCTCCCCGATCAGCTTGTGCAAATCCACCTTGAGGACATCCTCATTGACGATTTTGATGTTGTCAAATTCCGCGAGCGTTTCATCCAGGATGGGCAGCAGGCGGCTGTCGATCTCGATGCAGACCACCTTGTCCGCCCGGCGGGCAAGCTCTGCGGTCAACACGCCGACGCCGGCTCCAATTTCAATCATTCCCCAGCCCGGCTGCGCATTTCCCGATTCTGCCATGCGCGGACAGACGGTGGGATTGATTAGAAAGTTTTGCCCCAGACCCTTGGAAAAGGAAAATCCGTGGCGGGTAAGCACATCCCGTATCACCGAGATGTTGGACAGGTTTTCCATGAAATGCTCCTTTCAGCTTTCAAAAATCGGTCGCTCATCCGACCCGGTTATCTTGCAGACGGTGCGCTGCCGGCTTCCTTTTCCAGCACCACCAGAAAATTGTGCGCACCCATCACCGTCAGCTTTGGCTCGATAATCTGTTTTAACCGCCAGCCGTTGTGCGATTCTGCGCTGACCACCTGTGCAATGATTTTAAATGGGGAAAATCCCTCCGGGTTCTCCTTGTTTTCCGGTGTGCTGGGTACCTCTACAAATTTATACTCGTACTTCTGCATGAAAATTTCCTCCTCTGAATTTTTGCTTTGATTTATATTACAATATCAAACACCTAAATTGGACGGACCGAAGCCCTTTGGAAGCAGCTGTGCTAAGGTGTACGCCTGATACTGCTCGGGCGACGAGGCGCAGAAAACCAAAAAGCTGCGCGGGTCGCAAAATTCCATCATCACCTGACGGCAGACGCCGCAGGGGGTGGTAATCGGCAGCAGGTCGGCATCCTTTCTTCCACCTGCCACCGCAATGCAGACAAACTCCCGTTTTCCCTCGGAAACCGCTTTAAAAAAGGCGGTCCGCTCGGCACAGACCGTCGGCGTATAGGCGGAAGATTCGATGTTGCAGCCGGTGTAGATGGTGCCGTCCTGACACAGCAGCGCTGCACCCACCGCAAAGCCGGAATACGGGCAGTAGGCATTTTCCCTTGCCTTGAGAGCAAGCTCGATCAATCGCTTTTCATACATCGTCCACACCTCCTTCGGATGAAACTATTATTTCAGCAGCTGCTGTAAAAAGGAGCTGCCCGCCTGCAATTTCCCGGGAAATGCCGGGTCAAAATATTCCCCGACGGTGGCAGCAAGGTCTGCAAAGCAGCTTCGGGTGGCTAAATCCACCCCTGCCCGAACCGATTTTCCGCAGCACAGCAGCGGGACATACTCCCGGCTGTGGTCGGTGGATGGAGTGGACGGGTCGCAGCCGTGGTCGGCGGTGATGAACAGCAGGTCCTCCTCGCGCAGCAATCCCAACAGCTGCCCAAGCTGGCTATCAAAGCGGCTGAGCGCCTGTGCGTAACCGACCGGGTCGTTGCGGTGACCGTACAGCATATCAAATTCCACCAGGTTGACAAAGCACAAGCCCTCAAAATCGCTGTTGCACAGCTCCAGCGTCCGCTGCATCCCTTCATCGTTGGAGTGGGTGACAATCTTTTGGCTGATGCCTTTGCCGGCAAATATATCCGAGATTTTTCCCACTCCGATGGTTTGCAGACCTGTCTTTTGCAGGCAGTCGAGCAGGGTGTCCTGCGGCGGCAGCAGAGAAAAATCCCTGCGGTTTGCCGTTCGGGTAAAATGCTCGGCATCCTCACCTACAAAGGGACGGGCGATGATCCTTCCCACTGCGTCCTCACCCTGCATGATCGAGCGGGCAATCCGGCAGTATTCATACAGCTGCTCGAGCGGAATCTTCTGCTCGTGGGCTGCAATCTGAAGGACGCTGTCCGCCGAGGTGTAGACAATCAGATCGCCGGTTTGCAGATGCTGTTCCCCGTAGTCGTGGATGACCTGTGTGCCGGAGTACGGACGGTTGCACAAAACTCCTCTGCCGGTGCGCTGTGTCAGCTGCTCGATGATTCGCTGCGGAAAGCCGTCGGGATAGGTCGGCATCGGCTTTTCGGAAACCAGCCCCATCAGCTCCCAGTGTCCGGTGGTGGTGTCCTTGCCTGCCGAACGCTCTGCCATCCTTCCAAAAGCTCCGGCAGGGCTTTGGCAGGGCTGTCCGACCTGTACGCCCTGGATGTTAAACAGTCCCAGCTGCTGCATCTGCGGCACGAAAAGCTTGCCGCTGGCAAAGCACGCTGCCAGCGTATCGCTGCCCTGGTCGCCGTAATTGGCTGCATCGGGAAGCGCTCCGATCCCAAAGCTGTCCAGCACGATGATAAATACTCGTTTCATATTTCTGCCTCCCTTGTTCTGCGTTGGCTACACCAGACCCAGCGCGACCTCCATCATCTGGGTAAAGGCATTCTGGCGCACCTGTGCCGAAACTGCTTCCCCGGTAAACGGGTTGTCCGAGATGGTCAGCAGGCACAGCGCCTTTTTGCCCGCGCGGGCAGCTTCCATGTACAGTGCAGCCGACTCCATCTCGACCGCCAGCACACCCATCTTCTGCCACTGCGGCAAGCCCTGCGACTCGTCGTAGAACCAGTCGGAGGTCAGCACCGTTCCCGCCTTGTAGGAAAATCCCTTTTGCTCGCAAAGCTGCGCCGCCTGACAGGCAAGGGAAAAATCTGCTGCCGGTGCAAAGTGTCCCGGCAGATGATACTGTGCAGCATAGTTGGAGGTGGTGCAGCTGGCTGCCGCAATGACGATGTCACCGATTTTCAGCGAAGGGTCGATGGCTCCTGCCGAGCCGATGCGGATGATGGTGTCCACCCCGTAAAGACAGAACAGCTCGTGGGAGTAAATGCCCATCGACGGCATTCCCATGCCGCTGCCCTGCACCGAAACGCGCTTGCCCCGGTAGCTGCCGGTGTAACCGAGCATCCCACGCACCTGATTGTAGCAGACAGCATCCTGCAAATAGGTTTCTGCCAGCAGCTTTGCCCGCAGCGGGTCGCCCGGCATCAGTACCGTTTTGGCAATGTCCCCTTGGTTTGCATTATTGTGAGGAGTAGGAACAGACATAAAAACACCCTTTCTGTAATGTACTGTATCCCTATTATACGCCAAAGTGCCGCAAAAGAAAAGCCGCTCTGCCCGATATGAGGAATGAACAAATTATAAAATTTTCTAAAAAGGTTGAAGCAGCCGTCAGGATTCGGTAAACTATTATCTATAATTCAAACTATTTTGCTTGTATCCATCTCTTTTATATAGAATTAAAAGCCAAACCAAATTTTGAGAGAGAAGATGTCCGGCTTTTTGTTGCCGGAAAAGGAGGAAGATTGTATGCAACGTATCAAATTGATGACCGACTCTGCTTCGGACCTGCCAAACGAGCTTGCACAGCAGCTTGGAATCGAAATCATTCCGTTCCCCATCGCGGTCGATGGAAAAGGCTACATGGAAGGGGTGGATTTTACCCCGCGGCAGTTTTATGACATCATGCAAAACGCCAAGGAAATCCCAACGACCTCGCAGATTCCGACCGTCACCTACTGCGAGCATTATTACAGCGCCTTTGAAAAGGGCTACACCGATGTCATCCTGGTCGGGATTTCGTCGAGCGCTTCGGCAACCTTTCTGCGCGCGCAGGATGCTGTAGAGATGTTCTTTGAAAACTGCCCGCAGGCAAAGGGGAAATTTAACATCCACATTCTGGATTCCAAGACCTTTTCGCTGGGCTACGGCTACCCGATGATGCAGGCTGCGCGGCTGGTCCGCGAAGGAAAAACGGTTGAGCAGATTCTTGCCTATCTGACCGGCTGGCTGGACCGCATCGACCTGTACATCACCGCCTTCTCCTTTGAGTTCATCAAAAAGTCGGGACGCATCAGCTGTGCTTCCAGCATTGTCGGCGAAGCGCTGGGCATCCGACCGATCATCCGCATCCGCAAGGGAGAGATGAAAATTATCGCAAAGGTGCGCGGCAACAACGCCGTCGTACAGAAGATGGCACAGATTGCCCAGCAGCGCATTGCAGCGGATTCTCCGTTTTTGATGTTGGAAGGTACCCAACCTGGCGCCCGTGAGGAGATGGAACAGCTGATTGCCAAGAGCATCGGCAAAACCCCGGACTTTGTTTCGGATGTCGGCTGCGCAGTCGCTATCAACAGCGGTCCGAAGATGCTGGGCATCGGATTTTTGCTCAATGAAGGAGAGGAGTAAGCCTCGTTGCCAATCCTAAGGGAGGAAGAGAAATATGAAACGAGTCGATAAAATCAACTATTATCTGGATATTGCACAGACCGTAGCCGCCAGAGGCACCTGCCTGCGGCGCAACTTTGGAGCCATCATCGTCAAGAACGACGAGATCATCTCCACCGGCTATGTCGGCGCACCCAGAGGCAGACAGAACTGCTGTGACCTGGGCTACTGCACCCGCGAAAAGCTCAACGTTCCCAGAGGGGAGCGGTATGAGCTGTGCCGCTCGGTACACGCAGAAGCCAACGCCATCATCAGCGCACCCCGCTCGGAGATGATTGGCAGCACCCTGTACCTGGTGGGTCTGGAGTACAAGGACGGCAGTTATGTTGCCAACGCCAACCCCTGTGCGATGTGCAAACGACTGATTATCAATGCCGGCATCGAAAAGGTGGTCGTGCGGGACACTGCCACCACCTACCGTCTGATCGACGTCTATGAAAGCTGGGTCAACCAGGACGCTTCGATGGAGCAGATGGGATATTAACGCTTTTAAAAGAGCTGCCCTTTCATTGGGCAACTCTTTTTTTAGTTGACGCAGAGGGCTACAGGAGTGTATAGTTAAGGTAACATAAAACAAAAGGAAGGATGACCCTTATGACCTCCAATCGACCTTTTTGCCGTGCGCTCAGCCTGCTGTGCGTCTGCCTGGTCCTGCTGCCCGCTCTGTTGAGCACCCCGGCTGCCGCTGCTTCCAAAAAGCGCATCCAGAGCTATCACTACCCCACCAACACCCTCATCGGAGAAAAGCTGCCCTACAACCAGCTTTCCGACGAAAAAGGCAACCCTGCCCAAATTGAAATCAAGGATGGTCAGTACACCCTGATTACCTATTGGGCAAGCTGGTGTCCCGACTGCCAGCAGGAGTTTGAACACCTGCCGCAGATGCTGCCGGTCCTCAAGGAATACGGCAATGTGCAATGGTATCTGGTCAACCGCACCGACGGTGCAGACGAAACACTTGCCAGCGCCAGCAGCTACGCCAAGAAATACGGCATGGGTCTGCCGTCGCTGTACGATACCCAGTTAAAATTCCGCTATACACTGGGCATCAACTTTATCCCCACCACCATCCTGCTCAATCCACAGGGAGAGGTGGAGCTGATGATTCCCCGCATCTTAAAATCCGCCTCCGAGGTGCGCGCACTGCTCGATTATGCTGTCAACGCCGCTGCCAACGCCACAGCTGACTATGTAAAGAAAAATCTGATGCTTTCCGACGGCACAGTAAAAACAGCGGAAGCTTCCAAGCGCACCAGCTCTGCTGCCCAAAGTCTTTTGGCAGAGTACGCTTCCACCGCCTTTGACCGCGAGCTGCTCAACACCCAGCGCAACTGGCTTGCTGCCAACCAAACCACCGGCGATCTCGGCGATGACCTGCGGTTTTTGAAAGCCCTCTCCGCCCAAAAGGGCTATGAGGTGGATGCAATGGAGCTGGAGCAGCAGCTGATTGCCCGCTATTTCCCGGGAAATCAGCTCAGCGGCAAAGTTTCTTTGAGCGACTTAGACCCCTCGGCGCTGTCTGCCACCCACTCCCCGAAGCTGGCAGAGCAGGCGCTTTCTGTCATTGAAAAGGGCTTTATCGGCAGTGATTTTCCGCTGTACTGCAATGAGTACAACGCCGACAAAAACAGCTATTCTGGTCAAACGGTCGATATGACCCAGTCGCTGATGACCGTTTACCATCTGGCACAGAGCGGCAAAGTCAAGAAATCGACCCTCCAGTGGCTCAAAAATGCGGTGGAAGGCGACGGGATCCGCGCACGCTACACCACCGATGGCAAGGTCGTCGCAAAATACAACTATGAGATGCCTGCCCTCTATGGCTTGACCGCCCTGATTGCACTGGAAACCGGAGAAAAGAGCCTGTTCACCCAATCGCTCCTGCTGATGGAAAACAGCCGCACCTTCTCTTCCTCCGACAAAAACAACGGCGCCTTCACCACAAAAAATTCCGACAAGGCGTTCGACCAGTGTATCGCACTGCTGGTATATGCCAATATGTAAGCGCACCTATATCCCCAATCATTCAACAAGGAGTGTTTTCTATGATTATCGACGGCAATCCCATTGAAAAAGCTGCAATGGAGCAGTTCCACAAAGGCAACCGGCAGGAAGGACTGCGCATTCAGGAGGAATTTGCCTCCCAGTTCCGCGAGGAGTACAAGGACAAGGACCATTGTCCCTGCAAAAAAGCCTGCCGTTACCACGGCAACTGCAAGGAGTGTGTTGCCATCCACCGCGCCCATCAGGAGCACGTTCCCAACTGTATGCGCGATTTGATCAATCAGAAGCTGCGCGCTCTGTCCGAACTGACCGAGCATACGCTGGCTTATCAGATTGAGCCGCCCAAAGAAGTGCTGCGAAGCGAATTTCTGACCGACGCCGAACCACAAAAATAAGCTGCAAAAAGAGGCAGACTTTTGTCTGCCTCTTTTTATTTTGCCTTTTGTCTGCTTACAGCGCAGGAAGAATCAGATAAATATACTTTTTCCCACTCTGATTGAGCATATTCTTTTTGCCATCCGGTGTACTGCTGCCGCTTTGCAGTACGGTAAAGCCTCCGCTTGTGATGCTGACCCCTTTGCTGCATCCCTGCGGGGCCATCACCGCCGAAAAGATGTGGTTTTCTCCCAGAGTAGTGACTGCATAATGCAGCCCTTCCCCGACCATAAACACAAACCCGAAACCAATCGGTTGTGCCACCGAAATGGTACGCTTTGTTGTCCCATCGCCGGTGTAGCTCCCGATGAGATACCCCGGATTTTCCAACCGTTCCCTCTGCTGCTCGGTCAGATGCAGCTGCGACTGGATGTGCTGCTGTATCTTCTCATCAAGCAGCCGATTGTCCGCATTAAAATCCTCCATCTTCGGCTTATCGCTCCCGACAAACTGATTGAGTCCCAGATAATTGGTCTTGTTACTGCTGGACATCCTGTCCCTCCTCTTCTTTTTCTTTCCATTGCTGCAATCCCATCATCTCCAGCTGTGACCAACTTTTGTCCATTGCATCCAGCTGTGCCCAACTTTTCCCCAGCTGCTCGAACTGAGAAAAATCCAAGCCGCCTGTCACAAATTCCGCCTCCAAATGGGCAGGCATCAGCGAATAAAATGCCTGCTTTGCCTCATCCAGACTCAGGTTGCTGTCAGCTATCTCATTTGCCTGGACCACCAGTGTCCCTGTTCCCGGTCTGTCCTGGACGATTGCCCGGATTCCTGCCGCATCCAGCGCCTTTTCCAGTCCTGACCGGTTAAAATCACTGGGAGCTATGCTCATCCTGCTGGCTGCGATCTCTCTGCGTCTTTCCAGCGGGATATTGGGATTGATGGGGATTCCCAGCATCCGCTCAAACTGCTCCAGCCGCTGCCGGCTGCAAGAAGAAATCAGCGCATCTGCACAAACTCTGCCGACCTGCTGCCAGAAAGGCTCCAGCACCGACAGATAACTTTCCAGTTCCGCTCGAACCATCGACCCTGCTTCCAACCGGTAAAGCCGGAGCGAACGCATCCGCTCGTAGATTCTTTTTCTGCAATCCACCCAATCCACCTCTTCTACTGTTTTGCCATGCGGCTGATCTTACAGTCAGACAGAGTAAAGATTTCCCCCGACAGCGGGTAAAGGTCCTGTGCCGGGAGCTTTACCCTACAATTTTCCACACCCTCGCAGGTAAAAATCTCCCGACAGACCAGCGCCGGAAATAGTCCCTGCCCTATCTTCTGGCGCTCCATCATCCTGCCGACCGCCTGCTGACACAGCGTACTGATGTCCTCAAAGCTGTATCCGTCCTCTACCGCTATCTCGACCTCGATCTGTTGCGGCTTTTCCTTTGCTTTTTTAATCGACAGGTCCACGTTGATTTCCTTGAGCTGACCGATTTCCTCCTGCATCTGCGCGATCAGTGCCTCGTTGACCCCGGCGCCGTGCAGCAGGATTCCCACCGTGTTCACTCCATTCACCCTGGGGATGACCTTGGCGCAGCGCACACCCGGATAGCTCATCGCCCGGTCGTAATAAAACGCCTGATTGGTCCCGTTGCTGACCTGCCGAAAACTGTCCAGCAGCCGTTGGCGCAGCGCTTCGTCCCCTTCGGCATCCTCGCCGGACAAAATCGCCTGCTCATTGTAAACCGCAGCAATCCCCTGCACCGGCGTCACCATGACCGTCAGACTGCCCGCTGCCACATTGCCGCTTTTGCCTGCGGTTTGGCAACGGACGACGCTTTTGACCTGCGTCTGCCCTGCCTGCAAAGTCACCGGCTGCACAGTCACATACCGGATGCTGCCCGACGGCACCGTCAAAAAAATGCCCTGCGGAATCACAATCGGCTCATCCGCCGCAGCCGTCCTGGAGAAGGTCACCTCCCCCTGTGCCGCAACCGCCTTTCTTCGCTGCAATCCCTTCTGCTGTGCGTGCTGTTCGAGCGCCAAACCGGTCGCCGTCTGTGCAAACGCCTGCTTTTTCTCCTCTTCCAACTGCTGATACAGCAGCTCCAGCTGTTCTGCCAGGATGCGAAGGCGAATCCCAATGTCCGACGCTTCATCTGCCGGTATTCCAGTCAGCTCCTCATAACGCTGCTGCATCTTCTGTAAAAAATCCTGTGTCATCTTTGCTCCTTTTAAAAATTCATCCTCCACTCCATGACCGACCGCGCCAGCTGACCGTCCGCAAGGGTACATTCCAACTCAAACTTTACCAACAGCTCGTCCGCCTGTGTGCCTTGCTTGCACCTGGCTGCAACGACCCGCACCTCCGGCATTTCCAGCAGCGCCTCCTGCGCATATTCCAATGCCAGCTGCTCCCGCTGTGCCGGCGCAGTCCTTCCCAAAGTGTGCAGCAAGCTCCCCAGCTGCGGATTCAGCACAAACTTCCCCTTTGGCACCGTCAGACGTACCATCGCCCGCTGTACCAACTGCTGTGCGCCGTCCACCTCCTGCAAAAAGCCCTGTCCGTTGCGGCTGTGATCTCCGTGCTGCAACAGAAGCTCCATCCCTATCCCTCCTGTTTCCATTCCCTGCCGTTGAGCAGCAGCCGTCCGTCCTTGCACAGTCGGATGCTGGCTCCGCCCGCCGAACGAATCAAAATTTCCCCTTCCTGCAACAGCTCTTCCTCTGCGGAAGGGTCGCTGACCGCACCCAGACAGACCTCTCCGCCCTGAGAACCCAGCACCAGCACCGGTGTCCCCTTCGGCGGCTTTGTGTAAATCCCATACGGTGCGCAGCGCTGCAATCGGCGGTATTCACAGCTGCCGACCACATACTGCTCCCCATGCTTTGCGCTCTCTGCCCGGACCCATCCGCTCTCCTTTTGCTGTGCACTTCTGCCTGTGCCCTTCTTTGCAATCCACATCCGCACCCCTCCTCATTCCAGAATCAGCAGGCTGCGCTCCCTGCCGTCCTCATACTGAAGCTCCTTGCTGATTAAACTTCCTGCACACCCACCCTCTCTCCCAGTTGCCAGTCCACCAGTTTCCCCAGCTCCAGCTCCCAGCGGATTCTGCCCTCCATCGACCGGTTCATCCGCCGCTGGGCATCCGCTGTCGGACGCTCCCACTGTGCCGAAGGAATCAGGCAGCGCCTTCTTTGGATGGCAAGTCCCTGTGCCTGCGGGTTTTCGATTCTGGTGCTGTACCTGCCCCATTCGTCCCGCAGCAACACCTGTGAGATCACCTTTTCTCTGCGCACCACCCGGCTCAGGCGCAGCACCGCATCCTGCACACCGACCAGATGGCTTTGCTTCCCCGGCAGCCTTGCACTGACCCTGGACAGATGCACAAACGGCTGCTGTCCCAGCGCCTGGATACAGCCGTCTGAAAAAGCCTCCCACTCGCTGACTCCCTTGCCGACCCGAAAGTAGTTCAACGTCGCTGCTTGCGGCAGGTCGTTTTGAAATCCATAGGGCTTGATGTGTTTTTCAAACAGCTCCTGCAAGGTTACCCGGCTGTACTCCTGCGGGATGGCTTCGTTGTCCATCAGCACCGCTGCATCCGACCGTCCCCAAAGCTCGGTGTGGCATCCGGTCCCGTCAACAAAGGTTTTCTGGCGGTCGCAAAAGCCTCGAAACAGCCTTCTGCCGCCGCTCTGCACCTCGATGCGGACAACTTCCGCTTCCATTTGCTGCAAGCATCGCACCTTCAGGCTGTCTGCGGGCGTATCTGCCGAACAAACCCACGAGAACAGGGTCATTCCTCCGATTTGCTTGCGGCTGCCGTCAAGCAGCTCCACAAAAACGTTTAGCTCCATCCCTTTGCTTTCCTTTCTTCCACAAACCGGACCCGATACTCCACCAGCTCCTGCCCGCCGACTCCAACCATCTCCACCTCTTCCAGCACCGCCTGCATCGGCTCAAGACCCGCTCCGCTGAGCAGACCTGCGCCCTGTCCAGCCAGCTTCTGCAAAGCGTAAAACTGCTCCAGCGCATCGACTCCAAATAGTTCGCCCTCTCCCTCCACCACCGTCAGTCCGTTTCCCAGCAGCTGCAAATGCTCTCCCACACCGTAGCAGCAGCTTCGACTGACCTTCTGGCAGCGGCTGACCTTCAATCTGGCAGGATTATGGCGAAAAACATATTCCTTAAATCGCAGATTGGTCATCCAGCCACTCCTCCATCCTTGTCTGGTACCGCCCGGAAAGCCGTTCCAGCTCGTCCGAAATCTCCTGCAACCCCGGTTGCTCCCACACCTGCTCCACAACCTGCCGCTCCTCGCGGTAGCTCACCTGTGGCTGCGCTTCCTCCTGCGGCTGCGCTTTGGGGTCCTGCTCCTGTTTTTTCTCCTCTTCCCGCTGCATTTCCCGGGAAATTTCCTGATACTTTCCTGCTCCTTCGTCCGGCAGCTCATCTTTCTGTCCTGTCATCCTCTTTAAAAGCGGCACAAAAAAGCTGCTGCGCAAAAACACATTCAGATTTTCCTGCATCTTTTCTTCCGGCATCATGCTCTCTCCTCAAATCGCTGCTGATACTTCTGTGCCAGTCGGGCAATCTGTCCCAGCTCCATCCGGTGCAGCAGCTCCACCGCGCTGTCAAACACCGGATATGCCCCCTCCTTCAGCGAAAAACGCAGCAGAGCGGCATTGTTTGCCACCGCCCACAGCTGTTCTCTGCGCGTCCGGTCCATCCCTTCACCGGCAAGCCCGCACAAAAACGCAAATGCCCGACCTGCCTCCTGCCCTAGCTGCACCTCCTGTGCCGCGCTCAATCTGCACACCTTCATCCCTGTCCTCCTATATCTTGATCCGTCTGCTGGCAACCAGACTCACCTTCTCCAAAACGACCTCTCCCACCGACGCCGACTGGGTGATGTCCGACCACTCGCACCCCGAATAGATGATTTTGCAGTCCGGCTGCACGATTACCAGGTTAAATCCGCTCAGCTCATAAAAGTCCACCCCTTGCGCCCGGCACAGGCAGACGCGGGACAGCTCGATCCAGTGCTGCACCCGACCGCCCACCGTGCCGACCGGCTCGCTGCTTCCAAACGCCTCCACATACCGGCTCTGGCGGGAGGATTTCACCCGGTAGCTCTGCGCCGCTGCAACCTTGGTGCCGTTGACCTCGATGTAAATATCCGCACTGGTCGGAATTGAAACTAACGCCATCCTCTTCCCTCCTTAAATCGAGATATGCGCCGTCAGATAAATACGGCTGAACACCGCTGCCAGATCAAACTCCAGCTCCACCACGCACACCGAAGGGTCCTCCTTCTGCACATAGGCGACCGGCGGCTCAAAGGAGGTGATCAGCCCCTGCTGCTTCTTTTCGTCCAGCACCACCGCCGCCTGTGAAACCACGCTGTCCTGCGAAAATCCCACCCGCTTGCCCTTGAGCATCTCGGACAGTCGTTCCCGCACCGCGCGGATGATTTCATCAATCATCATCACCACGTTCACCGAGCTAAAGGTCCTGTCCTCCTCGTTTCCGGTGCGGGTACGGGTGGTCACACAGCGGATACATTCTGCCTGCCCGTCTGCCATCTCCAGCACCGTCACACCGTCTCCCAGCAGCGTTTCGATCTCCTGCTCGCTCAATGGTTCCAGCTGTTCGATGCCCTCCAGCGGTCGGGAGTGGTAACTGTCCATCGCTTCCCCCACCGCCAGCATCGCTGCCACCGCCGCTGCACAGACAGTCAGGGATTCCTCCTTCATCCCTGCTTTCTGGCAGCAGAGCACCATCCGTTCACAGTTGAGTGATTTTGCTGTCTGCGCCGCCTGCTCCTTTGCAACACAGCCGACCGCCAGCCGCTCCCGCTCATTCTGCGAAGCCAGCTCCACCTGCTCCTTTAGCTTGTGCAAAACCTCCGGCTTTGTGCTGTCGCACAGGATGACCCCACCTCGTTTGATTTCGCACAGCTTGCGCAGCGCGCCCTCATACAGCTCCTCTCCTGCCTGACTGCCGTCCACCGTCAGCGGCACCGCATAGACTCCGCTCACACCGACATTCAGCAGCATCCTGCACACCCTGCAAAATTCCTTTCCGGCACCCTGCGGTTCAAAAAACTCCTCCAGCTGCCCCAAACTTTTCAGCTGCACCACGCCGCCCGCAGGCAGGCTTTTCCCTTCTCGAACCTTGGCTGCTCCACAGTAAAAAGCATACCGGTCCTGCATCACCCTCCTGCGGCTGATGACATCATACTCCGAGTACACCCCCGGACGATAACTCCTGCTCATTCCTACACCCCTTTTCTGACCACGCGCACCTGCTCCGGTATCGGCTGGGACGCTTCTCCTGTGCTGCCGCTGATTAAGAATTTACAGCACAGCTTCACCGGCAGCACCACGCCTCCCCAGTCCTTCTGCCACACCGCTTCGCCGCACTCGATCTGCTCGGCTCCCAGCTTATCGGAGAACAACAGTCGCTGCGCACACCTTTCCCACAGCCGCCAGCACTCCTCCCCGCTCGGACAGCAGAAGCTAATTTTCATCCAGACCTGCGCCTGCCTGCCCAGCGGCTGATCCTCTTCCCCGTAAAAGCTCTGCATCCCCAGCGGCTGCATCAGTACCTTCTGGATTGCCACCACCGCCAGCTTCTGTCTTTGCGGTCTGGCTCGAAGCTGCTGAGGATATGCCCCCAGCACCTCCATTTGCGCATCGCCGCGCAGCAGTTCCTGCTTGACCAGCTCGATCATCTGCGAAAACTCGTTCATCCTCTTCCCTCCTGAACCGGCACCGCCAGTCCCCACAGGTAGACCGGCTTTCCGTTCCAGCAAACCTTCTCCACCCGCTCCAAAATAAACTTCTCTTCGGCTTTACCCACACACCTGCGCACAAACTGCGCTCCCTCTTTCACCACCTGCTCCTCACAGGGCGCCAGCAGCAGCCATCGTCCCTGCCGCACCATTCCCGAAGCGCCGCCTTCGGTCCTTGCCGCCCTCTCCCGCAGGGGATTTAGGTATGCTTTTAAAACCACACTTCCTTCTGCCTGCAAAAATTCCAGACTGCATCCGCAGCGCTCGATGGCAGAAGCGATCATCTGTTCCGGCTGCATACGTCTACCCCCTGCACACAGACGCCGACGCTGTCCAGCAGGTCGCCCACCATCTCCAGCACCATCGCCTCCGACTGCTGTCCGCTGCCCGCTGTCAGCGAGATGTCCCCCACCTTGATGCCGCTGTACACCTCTCCCTGCATCCTCTGCAAACGGTAGTGTGCCAGCGCTGCACAGGCAAGGCTGAGCCGCTCCCTGTGCTCCTGTGGCTGCACCGCCGGGCGCAGCCGCCTGCACAGCTCTTTCCAGCAGCCCAGCACCAGCGGCTTCCAGCCCTCTGCTTGCTGTTCATCCAGTCCGCTGACCAGACAAAAATCCTTCATCAACTGCTTTTCATCCATCGCTTCTCTCCGTTACGCCAGCACCTTGACCGCATCCGGGAAGATTTTGGAAAATCCCGCAATGGAGGTCACCGCTGCTCGCTCCATCTGGCAGTCGATCAGCTTGTCATACTCCACGTTGATGCCGCCTGCCTGCACCATCTCCAGCGCATATCGTCTGTCCAGACCGATGATGGTTCCCTTTGGCACCGCCGAAGAAACAAACAGCTTTGCACCCAGCGGGGTGGAAAGGCAGCCGGTCGCCTGGAAGTTCAGTCCCGTCTTCGGGTCCTGTAACTCCGGCACCTGCAACAGCTTGAGCATCATGTCGTGGGATGCCAGCATCACATTCATCTGATATTCCCCAAAGCTTCCCCACAGGTTCAGCAGGTCCTGATAGGTCAGCTTGTCACTCTGTGCCAGCTGCACCTTTTCCGCCGGATTGCTGTTGCCGTCGCCGTTGATCAGCACATCCACCGCATCCTCCAGCTGCGCCCTGCCGATGCAGGAGCCAATCTGCTTGAGTGCCACCGTAAACAGGTCCAGTCGCTGAAACTTGATTGCTTCATAGGAAGCCACCATCATTCTGCCGCGCTTTTTCAGTCGGATCAGGCTTTCCTTGAGTCGGATAGAGGTTTCTGGGATAAATCCGCCCTCCTCCACCACCGACGGCTTCTGGCTCTCCCAATCCGGGTCGGAGGCAATGGCGCGGTAGTCCATCCCTTCGATCTGGGTCTGCGCCGCACAGATTTCCTCCAGGATGTGATTGCCGTCCACACCCTGCTTGACCGCTCTTGCTACATACTCAGGAAAGAGGGCTGCGCTGTCCGAGGTCGCAAAAAATTTCTGCAAACGGTCGCTGTCCTGACCGGACACCTTGATGTCAAATCGCTTGAGCTGTCGCTGGAACGCATCGTAACCGGCAAGCTCGGTGCCCCTGTACTGCTCGGAAGGATCCAGACGCTCCAGACATTTGGAAAAACCCTCTCCGCTTTTGTAAAAATCCTTGGAAATCGCGATATTCTGATAGTTATACTTCATCTTAAAAACTCCTTTTGCAAACTCTGATTTTTCTGCCTCTAAAACAGGATACCGACGCTTTTGTTGACCGTATCCACCTCGGTCACCAGCACCTCTCCGCCGCTTTCGTTCAGCACCGCATCCGCGTTGGCATCTGCCTGCATCTTGGCAAAACCCACCGCAGGCGCATTCCCCGAGTAGCCCAGCACCGCAAAACCGCCTGTCTGCACCAGCGCATACCCATCTCGGATTGCGTGCGCAACACCCACAAATCGTTTGTTGACCGCCTTCTCTACCGTGTTGTTGCCGCCCATTGCCACCAGGTCCCCTGCTCTCAGCTCCCCCTTGACCAGCATGGTCACATATTTGCTGTTATATCCCTGTAAGCTTACACCCTTCATCCTTCTACCATCCTCTCTAAATGACAAATCCGTCCTCTGTCCTGCCGCTCTGCGCTCTTCTGCCCGCCAGCTGCGGCTGCTCCATTGTCTGTCGGTTGTCGATCAGCTTTCCCAGCGCCTTCATCTGGCGGATGGAAAGCAGCTCCAGCACCTCCCATAGTTCCTCGCTGGCACGCTCGTCCATCTGCTCCCCTGCTGCCTTTTGCAGCAGCTCCTTTCGTACCATCCTTCTGGCATCCTCGCAGTCCTCCATCAGATTTTTCATCATCCTCTTCATTTGGCAGGCTTCCTCCCGGTCAATCCACAGCCCACTGCCCTCTTCGCCTGCCTGCCACAGTTTCTGCACCGTCCTCTGCTGGCTCTCCAGACGGCTTTCCTTCACTACACCCGCCTGACGCTGCGCAGGCACCGCAACAAACGACCATTCGTAGGCATCCTCTGCCCCGTGCAGAACGGTGTGGCACAGCCTTCCTTCATACCATTCCCCCTTTCGATGTCCGCAATCCTGCAACGTCCGCTCGCTCTGGCAGATGGAGCATCTGCTTTCCCTGATGCTGCACCCCACGCTGACCTCCTTCTTGATGCCCGCCTCAATTTCCAGAATCAGATCGCGGTTGGATTCGGTGCGCACCATGTACGCTTTTGCCACCACTGCGCAGTACGGTTCTCCCAGTAGATTGGTTTTTCCCGGGAAATACTCCACCTGCGCCTGATAGATTCTTGCCAGCTGGTTGGCTGTCTTTGGCTGATGGTCGCAGATTCCCGTTTTCCCCACAAACATCCTCGCCAGCTGCTCCAGCGTCTCCTCATCAAACCGCTCCATCTGTCGGTCCACATCATTGTCGCACAACACCACCCGAAAGCAGTACAGCTCCTCCTGGCTAAATTCCCTTCTGGTCAGCCGGTTGATCTGCTCCAGATCCTCCTGCCCGACCGTCACCTGACGATTGACCAGGTTCCCTTTCTTTTCACACTTCATCTTGCTCCCCCTCCTGCTGTCTGTCCCTTTGGTTGATTTTTGCCTCGATCTCTTTTGCCTGCATATCCAGCAGTTTGGCTCTTGCCTGTTCCGCCTCGTCGGCAATGCTGATATGCTTCCATTTCACCTGCACCTTTCCGCCCAGTCCCGTCTGCTCCAGATGATACCTGCAAATGCGCAGGATCACCGGTGTCAGCAGTGCGCGGTAGCTTTCCAGCTCGCTTGCCAAAATTTCCGACTGCTGCTGGCTCATCCGCTCGGTGGTAGACCAGCTCAGTCCCAGAATAAACGGCGGCAGTCCCAGCTTTGCAACGATCTGCTCGAGCATCTGCCGCACCGGCACCTGCGTATCCAACGCCTGATTGTCTGCGCCGATGACCTTGATGTCCACATCGCCCACCGCCACAAAATCCTTGACCTGACCGCTCTCCCGCATGGTGTCCGCCCACTGGCTTGCCATCTGCTGCGCAATCTCTCTGGCATACGCTCCGTCCACCCCGCCCTGCGGCTTGTAGGTCACCGCAAAGCGAAGGTTTCCCATCCGCTCAAAGTTCTGCCCGATTGCCTGATAGATGTTCAGCAGCACCGAGGAAACAAACGGCAGCCCCTCCAGCAGCGACCTGCCCTGCACGCTCCCTGCCTTTGGATTCAGCGCTGTGTACAGCACCCGCTCGGGATGGGCAAGCTCCACCGCCTCCCCCATCCGGCTGTTGGCAAACAGCTTCACATCCAGCGGATTCTCCCCCTGCCGAATCAGGATGTTTTCCAGCGGCACATTGTACAGCGCTGCGATTCCCTCCCCTTCGCAGAAAGGCACCATCTCCCCCACCGCATTGCCGTAGGTCAGCAGGTCGTCCAGATAGCTGTGCAGAAACTGCCGCAGTCCGCTTCCTCCTGCGCCCACCGGCACCTGACTGCACCATCGCCTCAGCTCCTCCTGCGCCTGCCGGTTGGAGCATTCCAGTTCAAAATCCCCCACCAGACGAATGATTTTCCCGATGGCTGCATCCACCAGCGGCACCGCCTGCCGGATCTGCTCAAACAGCCTGCGCTGTGCCTCGCTGCCCAGTCCCTGCGCCATCCGGCTTTCCAATAACCCCGATTGCACGCTCTGCGCACAAAACTGCACCGGCGGGCAATCCTTCTTCTTTTTCTCTCTCCTACCCAATCCCCAGGACATCCTCTCTACCTCCTCTTGCTCTCATTTCTTTGCTGTGACAACGCAAAAAAGCCCTCCTTTCTTGCCCCAAACTGTCCCATCACAAAATATCGGATATCATCCATCGCATGGTCGTTTTCCTTTACCGGGAACTCCCTTCCCTGCTCCTCGCTCCAGCGATAGACCCCAAATTCCCGGATGCTGTCGGCACACCCACTGCAAAACCGGATCCTTCCCTCATTGAGCATCGCCGCTGTCAGCTGGATGCCCTCCAGCACCCCGTTCTTTGCCGGCTCCACCCAATATCGCCCGTGCCGCCGGATGCACGCAATAAAGCTGGCTGCACTCGGGTCCACAATGACCCGCTCGATCTTCCGATTTCCGCACAGCCTTTCCAGCTGTTCATAATGCTCCTCATCGGTCCTGCACGCTCCCTCTCTGCGCGCATCGTAGTAGTATTCTGCCAGGCGGTACCACCTTCCCCCCTGCTCTCCCCACAGTCCCATCGAGCAGGGATTCACCGTTCCATAGTCGCAGGATACACAAAACCGCTCGCAATCCGGCGCCTGCTGTACAATATGACGCTCTAAAGAAAACATCGGATACACCAGCCCCTGTACATCCACCCATTCCCCCTGAATAAATCTGCGGTAAAAGCTCCCGCTGTACAGCAGCTCATACCGCTTCCTCACCCGCTTGGAAAGAGCCGGGTTGTCCTCCATCAGAAAGTGCAGATAATACAGTTTCTTCTGTTTCCTCCTTTGGAGCCATTCCCGGTAAAACCAATGCCCCGGTCCCTCCGGGTTGCAGTTAAACCAGAATCGGCTCCCCTCCACCGAGCATCGCGCCACTGCCTGCTCCACAAACTCCCGATTCTGCAAGGCAACCTCGTCAAACAACACGCCGGCAAGGGTCATTCCCTGAATCAAAGAGGCGCTTGCGGCATCCTTGCCCGAAAACAGATAATACCGGTTGCACACCCGCCCGCAGCGCAGCTCCACATAATTTTTGCTCACCTTCTCGCTGTATGCAAACCCCATCTCCTCCAGTGTTCCCCGCACTACTGACAAAAGGTTCCTGCGCACGCCGGAGATGGTCTTTCCGCACAACGCAAAGCTCTGCCCGTTAAAGCAGCTCATGCTCCACGCAAAAAAGGAAATCGCCATACACAAGGTCTTGCCGCTGCGCACCGCGCCATCGCAGATGATTCCGTCATACCGGCTCATTCCCCTCTCCGGCAGCCACCAGCTCAACAGCTCCATCTGTTTTCTGCTAAAGCTCTTCACCCTGCTCCTCCTCCGAAAGCTTCTGCGCGCCCTGCTGCAGCGCCTCCAGCACACCGCCAAAGCTCCTGCCCTGCCCCTGCTTCTCCTGTTCGTTCAGCTTGAGCAGCAGCTCGCACGCCTTCAGCTTGTCCCAGAACTGATATTCTGCCGCCTTTGCGCTCCCCACTTTACTGGTCAAAAACCCATCGAACACCGGTTTCCCTTCTTCATCGCACGCCGCCTGCCCAAACAGCAGCCTTGTCAGCCCCAGCTTTGCAATTTCCCCTGCGCTCTCCTTCCCCAGATTCCTGCGCAGTCTGCGCACCTCCCGCTGCACCTCCCGGTCGTTCATCATTAGCACCCCTTTTTCCACTCCCGCTTTTTGGGCAGCAAGGTTCGGGTCGCGCAGCACAAAATACCAGTAAGCAAACTCCTTTTTCTGTTCCTCCAGATTGCTTCCTCCTTTCCCCAATCATCCAAAGTCCCTTTTCACCCATCCCCCTTTTCCCCTCAAAAATTGCATTTATATATGCAACCACCCCTCTTTTTTAAAAAATTTTATAAAAAAACTGCCCGCCTATGCGGACAGTCCCTCTGTTCTGGTTTCCTATATTCTTCTTTTTCTTCCCATTTTCTGTTTTACCTGCCCTTTTCGCAAAAAAGGGCAGCCCCCTCTTCGGGAAGCTGCCCTTACTATTAGTCCAGGATATAAATATTTACATTTCGCTTGCCGTTTAAACAGCTTTCTAAAAAAGTATCATAGTACAGGTCCACATCAATGACATCGTTCATCAGACCCACTCCGGTATCGGCTGCCACAGCAAAACCGTATACAAAGCTGTTATCTGCGCTGGTAATATACATTTTGGTTCCATACGGGATTTCTCCCGGATGCACCGCAACATATCCTGCCGATAATCCCTGACCGGAAGCGCCGCGCGCACCGCCTTCCACATTATATCCGGCTGCCACCTGGTTGGTCAGCAGCTTGCTGTACTCGGTCGGAACTCCATTTTCATCCAGCTCAATGCCAAAATCCAGTGGAGATACCGCCTTTCCTTCCACACCAGTCAAAGTAATTTCCGTCACCGGCTGCTGGTGGATTTGCTCGTCGATTACCTTCTTCTTCCGAATTTCCCGACCCACCATTCTCTGTTCATAGGTCACCGTCTTTTTGCCATCGCTTCCGCTCTGCACCAGCTTGGTCTTGCCGGGAGCCAGCAGAGAGGTCTCGCGGTTGATTACCTCATGCTCGATGACCTGGTCCTCCACCACCGTCTTGACCGTTACAGCGCCGTCTCTTCCTGCGGCACCCAGAAAACGCTTCGGCTCATCCTCGTCCTCATCGTCCTGTGTCTGCTGTTCCTGTTCCTCTTCCTCCGACAAAACATCCGCTCTGCCTTTTTCTTCCTCCAGCAGTATGCGGGTCTGTCTGATGCTGGTTCCGGTAAATTTATCGGTGTCCAGCGAGGCGGACAAAGTATCGCCCGATGCACGGATTGTCTGTGCAATGCTCATCTCTGCCACTGTTTTATCTGTATTACCTGTTCGGGTCAATCCCCAAAAGATTACCGCTGCCATCGCAACAGAAAGCATAGCGGCAACAGCCATCTTCCCCCAACGGTCGATGCTGTGTGCTTTTGTTCTGAAGTTTTGCATAAAGTTCTCCTTTGTTCTAAAAATTGCAATCTGCAAAATTTTCCTGCTCCTTTGTATTTTAGCAGGGTCGATGTCATTATATTCATCTTCACTTTCGCTGTCAAGAAAATCCCCTTTGTAAAAATCTTGTCGGAAGTTTCACTATTTTAAAAACTTTCCGTAAAAATTTGTGCAATTTTAAATTTATCTCCCCTGTTTTTAATAATTTTTTATCTAAATTGTCTCAAATTTCTCCCCTGCGCGCAGATTTATAAATTATATAAAAATTTTCTTTTTTATCCGCTCAGTTTTGTGCTTTTTACCTTACATTTTTTAACATTTATTCTACTTTCTGCTCCTTTCTCTTTAAAAGGGCAGCCACTTTTTCTACGATTTCTTCCCTTCTCTTCCTATTGATTTCTTATTTATATCCGCTGTTCGTCGGGTCGGCAGCAGCATAAAAGCAAAGAGGAAACAGGACTTTTCCTGTTTCCTCTTTGTTTTTATCTTACAGCCCTATATCAAAGGAAGATTTCGGTTACAGAACACGGATGTCGCCCGAGCTGCTGATGAATTCCCCTCTGATATACCGCTCTGGATCCTTCTCCCATTCCACACCGGAATCATTCAGGTTGACCTGCCCATAGATCCGACTGCTCCCCGAAACGGTTCTGACCTTCGCCTGCAACTCCTTGTCCTTGCGGTTCAAACGGACGTCAATGTCCCCGCTGCTGGTTTTGATGCGGCTGTTCTGTGCGTAATAATCGCCCTCCACACCGCCGCTGCTGCTGAGAACCTCCAGCTGCTCCACTTCGCTCCTCGACAGCTCTACATCACCGCTGGAGGTTTCTGCCTTCCATTTTTCTCCCCGCACGCCGTCCAGCTCGATGTCCCCGCTGACGCTTGTAAGCTCGACCTTCTGTCCATTGAGATGTGTCAATTCTATATCTCCGCTGACGGTACGCAGCTGTGCCTGCTGCACCTGACCATCCTGCCAGCTTATATCGCCGCTGCTGTTCTGCAAAACCATCTCGCTCACATTGACCTGTTCCAGCCGAATATCGCCGCTGCTTGCTTTGATGACCGACTCTTCCGCCACCATCTGCGTGATTTGGATGTCCCCGCTCGTGGTTTCCAGCTCGACCGCCCGGCTGTTGAGCTTATCCAGCTTCAAATCTCCGCTGGTCGTCTTTCCATGCAAAAATTCGATTCTTTCCGGCAGCTCCACCATCAGCTTCGGTGTCGGATTGCGCATCATCCGCAGCAAAGATGCCAAATCCAAACTCGGTTGCTTCTTCATCGGTTTTTTCTCGTTTACCATGTAGGTGTCCCCTTCCACCTGTTCCTCCAGATACTGTGAAAGTTCCTCCCCGCTTTGCAGGTAAACATGCAGTTCTCCATCACAGGAGCGGGAAATCTCCGCATCCATCGAAAACAGGTTCAGCTGCACCTTGCTGATTCCGCTGTACTGCACCGGCTCAATGGCGGTCACCGGCTTTGGCAGAGGTCTTTCTTCCTTCTTAAACTCCACCTCATCGCCCATCTCCCGCAGCAGCTCCTCGATGTCGCCCAATTCGCGGCAAATTTCCTCCTCGCTTCTTCCGCTTTTCAGCCCTGCCTCAAAATGTTCCTCATAGCTTTCCAAAATCTCTTGCACGAATCCCTGCTCATATCCTTCCAGCGCTCTGCTCAGCTGCTGCATATATTCTCGTTTTGTCATCACTTTTCCTCCTTACCAAATCAATCGGTCGACCGCTGCCGTAAATTCTTTCCATTCGCTGCGCAGCGCCTGCTGATATTCCAGCCCTTTTTCTGTCAGATGATAATACTTCCTTGCCGGACGCCCGTCGCTCTCCACCGAGTAGGTTTCCACATATTCGTCGTCCTTGAGCCGTTTGAGAATCAGGTACAGGGTGCCGGTTGCCAGCTCCATTTCCCGGGAAATTGTTTCGGTCAATTCATATCCATACTTGTCCGCTTTCCGCAACTGGGACAGTACACACAGTTCCAATGCTCCTTTTTTAAATTGGGTGTTCATCTGCTGCCTCCTTTCTCTCTTCCCTGTCTTGTTTTGTTGTATATATAATACTGCATACTATTCTTTATTGCAATATATAAAGCATACAAAGATATGTTCTTTTTTTATCCAATCTCTCCAAAGGCGCAAAAAAACAGCCGCCCATCGGACAGCTGTTCCTCTTCTTTTCTTATTTCACACAAAATATAGGATAGGTTCTACTATTTGTATTATCGCATCTCCCGCAGACGGCGCTGCTGATACTTCACCGCAGCCATCGAACCGACCTGCCGCAGCAGCACTCCATTGCGAAATCCACCATACACTCCGATGACCGGTGTCCCCTGAACCAGCTTGCCCGCCAGCGCTGCACTGCACAAGGCGTGCGATGCCCGCTTCTTCGCCTGTTCGCGTGAGATGGACAGTTCTTCCCCCGTCCTTGCCTTCTGCCGCATCTCCTGTGCAATCCGGTCTGCATCCGCACTCGCCTGTCTGCGCTGCGCCTCGTCACCCACCGCTGCACAGATCAACAGCATCTGGTAAATTTGTTCCGGTTGGGTGTCGTATGGATACCCAAAGCGCAGTGAAATTTCAAACAACGTCTTGAACACCGCTCCCAAAAAAATGGGGACATCCGGCAATCCGATGCCCAACGCACCCATTAATCCCCCCTGCACCGAAGAAAACGCCATGTTGGCTCCTGCGCGACCCGCCGCCTTGCATCCCAGTTTATACAGCTCCCAGCCGGACAGCGGCTTCTGCGCAAATTGCAGATAATCTTCCCGCAGCTTTTCTTCGCTGCACAGCTTGCCAATCCAGCGACTGCCCTTCTCCAGCACCACCTCAAAGCTCTTCTCAAAGGCTTTTTCCAGCAGCTCGGTCGATTTCTCCGCCGCAGCCTGCGCGCCGTCCGAAAACTTTTCCGGCACCTTTTCCCGCAGCTTTTCGCGGACCGGTGCAGTCAGCTCGCCCGCCTTCTGCGCAATCAAAGAAGGGTTTCTCTCCTCCAGCAGCTTTTCTTCCTTTTTATCCAGCTTTTTTAAGCAGCGCAGCTGCACCCTTTGCTTTCTTTTTTGTTCCCGGTCCATGCTGCGCTCCTCCTTATCCTCTCAATCAGCTATTCATTCAGCAGGATATACTCCTGCACCCGATGGCAAAGCTTTAGCTCCACGTTGGCATCCAGATAGGTCCCGTCCTCGCGGTACTCCTCGGTGTAGACCTTGCCGGTCTGCCGAATCTCCCCAATCAGCCCGCTTTTGTCGTATGGAATCAACAGATGCAGATGCTGGTGGGTCTGCGGCAGATTCAGCGCAACCTTCTCCAGCAGTTTTTCCAGTCCCATGCCGGTTTTGGCAGAGATGGCTGCTGTCTTGCGGTCCAAAGTCAGCGGCAGCTCCGGCAGCTTGTCGCACTTGTTCAGCACCGTCAGCACCGGAACATTTTCCGCGCCCAGCTCCTTGAGCAGTCCGGTGGTGACCTCCAGCTGCTGGTCAAACTCCGGCGAGGAAACATCGCAGACGTTCAGCACAAGGTCTGCGTCGGCTGCCTCCTCCAAAGTGGAGTGGAACGCCTGCACCAGCTGGTGCGGCAGACGGCTGACCAGACCGACTGTATCAATCAGCATCACCCTGCGCCCGTCCGGCAGGTCGAGCGCGCGGGAGGTCGGGTCCAGCGTCGCAAACAGCATATCCTTTGCCAGCACGCCCGCATCGGTCAGGGTGTTGAGCAGGGTGGATTTGCCCACGTTGGTGTAGCCCACGATGGCAACCGTCACCACGTCGTCCTTCTTCCTGCGCTGGCGCAGCAAGCCGCGGCGTTTTTCCAATGCCTCCAGCTCCTCTTCCAGCGCGTGTATCCTGCGGCGGATGTGTCGGCGGTCACTTTCCAGCTTGCTTTCGCCGGGACCGCGGGTGCCGATGCCGCCGCCCAGACGGGAAAGGCTGGTGCCCTGTCCTGCCAGACGCGGCAGACGGTACTTCAGCTGCGCCAGCTCCACCTGTAACCTGCCCTCGCTGGTTTTTGCACGCTGGGCAAAGATGTCCAGAATCAGGGTGGTGCGGTCGATTACAGCCGCGCCCAGGGCGTTTTCCAGATTCTTCTGCTGGGCAGGCGAAAGCTCGTGGTCAAAGATGACCAGCTCCACCTGGCTGTTCTGCACAAATTCCGCCAGCTCCTCCACCCTGCCGCTGCCCATCAGGGTCGCCGGGTCGGGACGGTCCTTTTTCTGGATGACCCTGCCCATCACCTTGGCGCCCGCAGACTTTGCCAGCTCCTCCAGCTCATCCATCGAGCGCTGTGCATCATACTCTCCGGTATCAATGGCAGCCAGCACTGCCGTCTGCTCTTCCTGTTTGTTCTCGTACATTCTATGCCTCCCGGTCGTTTGGTATCCCTTTACTTGATTGCCTTGTCCATCGCCTTGACCAGCTGTCCCGACAGCTCCGCCGAAGCCTGCCGCGCCACCGAAATGATGGCGTACAGTCCCTTTTCCACATCCTGTGCGGTGCTCAAACCAAAGTGGTTGCGGCTGCGCGCCTTGGAATATCGCCGAATCATCCGCTTGACCTGCTCGCTCTGGTCCTCGGTGAACGCCTGTTCGCCGCGGCGCAGCTGCTCGAGCACCTGTGCGCAGTCCTCCTTGAGCTGAGAAAGCTCCTCGAGCGCCTGTTTGCGAAAGCGGCTCACCATCTCCCGCTCGTCCTTGGGGTCCAAAAACTTCATCTCGACGATGGAAGCCTCTCCCCCCATCTCCAAAATCTTTGCCTGCAAATGTTTGAGCTTGGTATAGCTTTGCCGGTTGTACGGCAGGATAGCAACACCCTGTTTAAAATATTCCGCGCCGTACTCCTTGAGCTTGCGCCAGATGTACACGCGGTTTTTGGACGGATTGACCGGCACACTGTACCCCAGCGCCAGCCAGCGGATCGGTTCTGCCATGCGGCACCCTCCCTTGCAACATCTATTACATTTATTTTACCTGTTCCCACCCATACAGTCAAGGGTTGAGCCGCACAAAAGCGGCAACAAAAAAGTCCCCTGCGGGTGGAGCCGCAGAGGACCGCCGCCGCTGTTGAGTGGCAGCAAAAATGATTTAGGATTCGCGGCGGTTCGGAGCTGTCCCCTCCCACCACGGTATGTGCGGAGAAATTCTCCGCACTTCTATTTGTGGGGAAGTTTCCCCACACTTCTCTTTGTGGAGCTATGCGCCCCACACCCGCACTGACTTTTCTTATACGAGAAAAGTTAGCAAAAGCGTATGCAAGGGGCAACCCCTTGCAAAACCCCTAGGGGGGGAACGTCACCGCTTCGCGGTGTCGACTTCCCCCACAGTGCCCTAAAGGGCACGTCCCCCCTTGCTGACGAAGAAACTACCCTAAGTGCAAAAGAGGAGCGTGACCGAAGGTCACTGCGGGGATAACGCCACGGCTGCGTGTGTCGTAGACACACAAGCCTGACCGTGGCGTCCCCCAGAGGAGATTTTCAAGAGGACCCCTCCTCTTGAAAACGCTTTTGGCTACTTTTATCGTTTCATAAAAGTAGCCGCAGGAGCGGGGTGCAACGACAAGGCAAAGCCTTGGCGTAACCCCGCAAGAGAGGGGTATGGGGAACCCTCCCCATAAAAAAACCAGCCCACGCCTTGCGGCGTGGGCTGGTTTGAGCTTAGACTGTCTTTCGAACAATCAAACGATTTTATCTAAGATATTATCGCTTAATTATTTTTTGAGAGCCAGTGCGCCAGCAGCAGCTACAGAAACAACAGCCAGGGAAACTGCCAGACCTACAAAGTCTTCAGCGCCAGTTTCTGGGTTTGGTT
>ERZ791911.51-NODE-51-length-118869-cov-5.116544_pt1 | contig 118869 bp, 97 predicted proteins | sample MGYA00510142_ERZ791911 | MGnify/ENA primary metagenome ERZ791911 (study PRJEB30046, sample SAMN00792056) | human gut metagenome | study: EMG produced TPA metagenomics assembly of the A metagenome-wide association study of gut microbiota in type 2... | reverse complement strand
CTATCTCTCTTTTCTTTTTTCTGAACTTTTGTCCAATATCTATTGTAGCACTACAATAAGTAACAGTGCGAATTTCATAAAAACTATTGACATTTTGTATCAAACGTTTTATAATTATAAGGTGAATGTGTTCGTTATGGGCGTATTGTGCCATGACGGCAAAAAAGCCTCTGGGCTTAATAAATTTATCAGGAGGATTAAAGGTGCGAAAAGTTAAAAAACCCGTGTTTTTTATCGTGCTTTTGTGTATAATTGCATTTGGATATCTCACTTATGCAGGAATACATACTCAGTACGGAGATATAAAAACAAGCTATATCAAGGGCGTTGAAGATATCCGCTGGGGTATCGATATTCAGGGCGGCGTAAATGCTACGTTTGAACCTGCCGATAATTACGACGCTACAAAGGAAGAAATGGACGCTGCAAAGGCTGTTATCGAGCAAAGACTTGTAAGCCTTAATATCACAGACAGCGAGGTCTATGTAGACTATAAGAAAAATAAGGTAATGGTTTCATTCCCATGGCAGGCTAACGAAGAAAGCTTTGACCCTGAGGCTGCCGTTTCTGAGCTTGGCGAAACTGCAAAGCTTGTATTCAGAAAGGGTAAAGAAGAAAAAGGCGAGCAGGTGCTTACAGGAAATGACGTTAAAAAGGCTGAGGTAAGACAAACTCAGGACGAAACTACAGGAAATATCAAGTATGTTGTAAGCCTGACACTCAATAACAGCGGTAAAAAAGCTTTTGCCGATGCTACAACTGAGCTTGCCGGAAAAGGCTCTATCTCTATCTGGATGGACGATAAGTGCATTTCTGCCCCAAGCGTAAATTCAGCTATCACTGACGGTGAGTGCGTTATCGAGGGCAACTTCACATACGATTCTGCAAAAGCTCTTGCAGATAAGATAAATGCAGGTTCTATCCCATTTGACCTTAAAACAACAAGCACGAATATCATCTCACCTACACTTGGCGAGGGTGCAAAAAATGCAATGGTCATCGCAGGACTTATCGCATTTATCGTTATCGCTGCATATATCATCGTTATCTATAAGCTGCCTGGCTTTGTTGCTTCTATAGCACTTATAGGTCAGGTAATAGGCTCTATTGCCTGCATCACAGGTTTCTTTGGAAATATCGACAGCTTTACGCTGACTATCCCTGGTATCGCAGGTATTATCCTTTCTATCGGTATGGGCGTTGACGCTAACGTTATCACAGCCGAGAGAATAAAGGAAGAGCTTAACAACGGCAAGACCCTTAACGGAGCTATAGAGCTTGGCTATAAGAGAGCATGGAGCGCCGTGTTTGACGGAAACATCACAGTAGTATTCGTTGCGATAATCCTTATGGGTGCCTTCGGACCTACAGACAGCGTTTTCGGAACACTTCTCAGCCCTGTATTCTCAGTATTCGGCGCAAGCACAGCAGGTACTATCTATTCACTTGGATATACTCTCCTTGTAGGTATCCTCCTGAACTTTGTATTCGGTATTTTCTGTTCAAGACTTATGCTTTCGTCCCTCTCAAAGTTCAAGTGCTTTAAGAAACGCAAGCTTTACGGAGGTGCTGAAATAAATGAGTAAAGAAAGAAAGACCCTGAATGTTGTGGGTCACAGCAAGTTATTTTATTCCATATCATGCGCACTTATCGCAATTTTTATCATTCTCACATTCGTTATAGGTCTTAACGTTGCTATCGAGTTCAAAGGCGGTACAGTTTTGACTTATACATATGAGGGCGATATAAAGACTTCTGACGTTTCAAATACCGTTTCTGACAGTATCGGAGATAAATGTACAGTAACTCTTGGCGAAAACACAGGAAACGCAGGAAAGACAGTAGAGATAAAGTTCTCATCAACAAAGGGTATAAGCGATGATAAGCAGAATACCCTGAAAACAGCCCTTGAAAAGGACTTTCCTGATAATAACATAGAAGTTTACGAGTCAAACGACGTTGCAGCGTCAAGTGGTATGAACTTCTTCTTCAAGTGCCTTGCTGCTTGTGCACTGGCAATGGTCATCACTATCATCTATATCGGCTTCAGATTTAAGAAGATAGGCGGTATCTCAGCTGGTGTGTTCTCAGTAGTTGCCCTTGCACACGATATGTGCATGGTCTATGGCTGCTTTGTAATATGCAGATTTGACATCAACGCAAACTTTATGGCAGTTCTGCTGACTATCCTTGGATATTCTATCAACGCTACTATCATCATTTACGATAGAATCAGAGAGAATGAAAATCTCCTTGGCAACAAAATGGAGCTTGAGGATCTTGTAAACCTCTCCATTACTCAGACAATGGGACGTTCTATCCATACAACTGTTACAACAGTTCTTGCTATGGCTACAGTTTGTATCGTCTGCATAATCTGCGGAGTAACATCTATCCTGAGCTTTGCTTTCCCACTTATCATCGGTATGATATCAGGTGTTTATTCTTCTAACTGTATCGCACCTACACTGTGGGTACATTGGAAAAAACATCAGGCAAAGAAGTCACATTCAGGTTCAAAAACAGGCAGCACAAAGAAAAAGGCTTCAAGAAGATAAAATTTTATGGACGGTATGTTAAACATATCGTCCATTTTTTTATGTGATATTCTATTTTTAACACTCCATATCATGGATAAGTCCGCAGTTTCGCATGGAGATAGTTCCGTTATTGCCTGTTATATAATGATCAAGAACTGTCACACCTAAACATCTCATATATCTCATGACCTCACGGGTGAGAGTAACGTCTTCCTGAGAGGGGGTGTTGGGTGAGTCAGGATGATTGTGGGCAAGGATAACAATATCAGTGCCGCTGTTGAGAACAGCTTTTGTAAGCTCACGAAAATCAACAGGGGTAAATCTCGCACCGCCTGCGGATATGTCTGTTACGCTCTTTATGTGAAAGCCAGAGTCGATACAAATTACCTTGAATTTCTCCTGCTTTTCGTTTCTGAAACAATTATTTACAAAACTCAGCGCCGCAGATATGTTTCTAATGTCTATCCTGCTGTCTGTGACAGTGGAGCAGTAGTTTATAAGCTCTCTGAAAAATAAAAGTGAGTTTGCAGAGCTTTCGCCCATGTCCTTTACCGAAGAAAGCTCCTCCACAGAAGCGTTAAGAACGCTGTTTAAGCTTCCAAACTTTTTTATAAGCTCGTGCGCAATATCATTGGTGTTCTTTCTCGGCACAATGTAAAATAAAAGCATTTCAAGTATCTCATGCTCGGAAAAGCCCTTGAAATTTCCCGATTCTTTGAAACGCTTCCTCATTCTCTCTCTGTGACCGCCGTGGTCTGCTTGACTGCTCATTTTATCACCTCTTATACAAGTATAAAATATCCGCACTTTTTTGTCAATAAAAAACCATTGTGACTTTATTCTTTACAGATAATTTCAGCAAAAGGGTAATCTAATAATATTTAGAAAATTTTATTAATAGATCACAAATAGCGTAAAATGCTAAAAAAACCTTTAGAAATATCAAAAGTGTCTGTGCGAAATGACGTTGAAAAAGGTTGTTTTTTTATGATATAATGAAATGGTAACTATTATATTATGGAGATGTTTTTATGACAGACCTGACGGTGGGAAAACCGTGGACAGTGCTGTGGAAATTTTCCCTGCCTATGTTCGTGAGCGTGATATTTCAGCAGATGTATTCCATTTTCGACAGTATCATAGCAGGAAAATTCGCAGGCGAGGACGCTCTTGCAGCAGTTGGTGCGTCTTATCCTATAACAATGATATTTATGGCGTTTGCAGTGGGAAGCAATGTTGGCTGTTGTGTGGTGATATCTCAATTCTTTGGCGGAAAAGAGTTCTCAAAGGTAAAAACTGCGTCAACTACTACTATAATTTCATGTACGATACTTGCGACAGTGCTGACAGTTTTTGGACTTGAGTTCTCTACTCCTCTTATGAGAATGATAAACACGCCCGATAACATCTTCCGTGACGGCGAGCTTTATCTGAAGATCTATATCGCAGGTCTTATCTTCCTGTTTCTTTATAACGTGGGTACAGGTATTTATAACGCAATGGGCGACTCGAAAACACCATTGTATCTCCTTATCGGTTCATCAGTTGGAAACGTTGTTCTCGACTATGTGTTCGTGAAGTTCTTTAAATGGGGTGTGGCAGGCGTTGCATGGGCTACTTTTATCGCTCAGGGAGTGGCTTGCGTGTTCTCACTGCTTATTTTGGTGAAGAAAACCGCAAAAATTAAAACAGAGGATAAACCACCGCTGTTTTCAGGAAAAATACTTAAAAAGATAACCCTTTATTCTATACCTAGTATTTTACAGCAGAGTTTTATCTCAGTGGGAAATATCTTTGTGCAGTATCTTGTAAACAGCTTCGGCTCGTCTTGTATCGCAGGATATTCTTCTGCAATAAAGCTAAATACCTTTGCTATAACAAGCTTTACAACGCTTTCTAACGGGCTTTCAAGCTTTGTTGCACAGAATTACGGTGCAGGCAGGAACGATAGGATAAAAAGCGGATATAAAGCAGGACTTGTTATCTCGGCTATCGTGGCAGTGCCTTTTATACTCTGCTTTTTCTGTATGCCAAAAACTATGATAAATCTGTTTCTTGACGACGGCGGAACAAAAGCCGTTGAGATAGGCACAACATTTTTGAGAATAATATCGCCTTTCTATGTGTTTGTGGGCATAAAAATAATGTCAGACGGAGCACTCCGAGGTAAGGGCGCAATGCAGTATTTTATGATATCAACTTTTACGGACTTGATACTCAGAGTAGTGCTTGCGTTCGTGTTGGCAAGACCATATGGGTCAACGGGAATATGGCTGTCATGGCCGATAGGTTGGCTTGTATCAACAGTGTTGTCAGTGGTGTTTGCGAGAGTGAAAGTGATGAAAAAGGAATTGAATGAGGAATGAGGAGTGAGGAATGAGGAATGGCAAAGCCAACCGAACAAATCACAAGTAATAAGTAAAATAAAGAGCCGAGCGCAGCGATTTTGCGGCATAACAAACCATGGCGTAAACCTTGGCTAAAACAACGCAACTCCGATTAGCAAAGACTAAATTAAAAAAAAGTTCTCAATAATGATGTTGACAAGTTTAATTAAATGTTGTATGATTATAAGAATAATAAATTAAGAATTCAAAATGTTTGCGGGAGGTTAATTTATGCTGGATACTAATGTAAACAATAAGTTTGGTAAAGAGGGTCTTACCTTTGATGACGTTCTCCTTATCCCGGGCGAGTCGGATTGTACACCTGATATGGTGGATATCCATACACACCTTACTAAGGATATAGTCCTCAATACACCTATAATGACATCTGCTATGGATACCGTTACAGAGTCAAAAATGGCTATCGCTATCGCAAGAGAGGGCGGTATCGGTATTATCCATAAGAATATGACTATCGCTCAGCAGGCAGAAGAGGTGGATAAGGTAAAGCGTTCCGAAAACGGCGTTATCGTTAATCCTTTCTCTCTTACAGCCGATAAAACTGTTGCTGAAGCTGATAAGCTCATGGGCAAGTATAAGATCTCCGGCGTGCCTATAGTCGATGATGATGGCAAGCTCGAGGGTATCCTCACTAACAGAGATCTTAGATTTATCACTGATTTTGAAAATATCAAGATCGGTGACGTTATGACTAAGGAAAACCTCGTTACTGCTCCTGTTGATACGGATCTTGAAGGCGCTCAGAAGATACTTATGAAGCATAAGATCGAGAAGCTTCCTCTTGTTGATGCAAACGGCGTTCTTAAGGGTCTTATCACTATCAAGGATATTGAAAAGGCTGTTCAGTATCCAAATTCCGCAAGAGATAAAAAGGGCAGACTTCTTTGCGGTGCTACTATCGGCATGACTAACGATATTCTTGAAAGAGTTGCCGCTCTCGTTGAAGCTCAGGTAGACGTACTCGTTCTTGACTCTGCTCACGGTCACTCTATGAACGTTATAAATTGTCTTAAAAAAGTTAAGGCCGCTTTCCCTGATACACCGGTTATTGCAGGTAATATCGCTACTGCCGAAGCCGCCAGAGCGCTCTGCGAAGCAGGTGCTGACGCTATAAAGGTCGGTATCGGCCCTGGTTCTATCTGTACTACCCGTGTAGTCGCTGGTATAGGTGTTCCTCAGGTCACTGCAGTCTATGACGCTGCTTGCGCTGCTGCTGAGTATGGCATTCCTGTTATTGCTGACGGCGGTATCAAGTATTCAGGCGATATTGTTAAGGCTCTTGCCGCCGGTGCAAACGTTGTAATGCTTGGTTCACTCCTCGCAGGCTGTGACGAAGCTCCGGGCGAAACTGAGATCTATCAGGGCAGACAGTTCAAGGTATACAGAGGCATGGGTTCTCTTGCCGCTATGAATAAAGGCTCAAAGGACAGATATTTCCAGACAAACTCAAAGAAGCTCGTTCCAGAGGGCGTTGAGGGTCGTGTGGCTTATAAGGGTCCGGTTTCAGATACTATCTTCCAGCTCGTTGGCGGTATCCGTTCAGGTATGGGCTATTGCGGTTGTCATACTATTGCAGAGCTTGGCGAAAAGGCTAAGTTCATCAGAATAACAGGCGCAGGTCTTAAGGAGTCACATCCTCACGATATTTATATCACAAAGGAAGCTCCAAACTATTCCGCAGGTATCTAACAGAATTTTATATACAAAAAGAGCAGAGATCTCGTTTCTCTGCTCTTTTTTTGCATTATTTTGTAGGGGCGAACAGCGTTTGCTCGCAGTTTCAAAGTATTTTTCTGAAAAAAACTACTCCATAAATTCTCCCAAAAGACCACTTGCAATTGCTACAGTTTCAGGACATGGACGCTTCTGATAGTATTCTTTTGTGCGCTTTGCTGGGTCAGGGTCACTAGGTCCGCTCAGACCGAGAAGCTCACGGCAGATGATAGTGTCAGAGCCAAGCTCTTCCTTGAAACGCTTTGCAAAAAGCTGAACACGCTCATAATCCTTGCCCTTTGCCGCCCTGTCACTGCCTATGGTGTTGCCAAATTTCAATCCAAGCACCATGACTGCACCTGTAAATGCTCCGCAGACCTCTCTCATTCTGCCTATTCCGCCGCCAAAGCCCGAAGCTATCTTGTATGCAGTTTCGCTGTCAAGACCGATATCCTCAGCCCATGCGCCTACTACTGCCTGTGAACAGTTGTAGCCCTCCATGAAAAGAGCCTTTGCTGCCGCTGCTTTTTCCTTATTCATTTAAAAAGAACTCCTTTTTTGTCATATGTTGATTTTCATTATATCACAGCTTTAAGTTTTTTTCAAGACGTATTATTGGTTAGTATAGTCTACGTCAAATTGCATAAATTATTGCCATAAAATTTTGCAATATTTTTATATTGTTAGATAAGACTAACCTATTGACAAATGTACACTAATGTGGTATACTTTAATCACAGCAAGGGAAAAGCTGCAAAGAATAACGCAGATAAAGCGAAAACGCTGGTCTGTGGAAAAGTAAAAAATGATATTCAAATAAGGAGGACAAAGATTATGTCAAAGTTTGTATGTTCAGTATGCGGTTACGTTTATGAGGGCGAGGCTGCTCCAAAGGAGTGTCCTATCTGCCACGCACCAGCAGAAAAGTTCAATAAAGTAGAAGAAACAGCTATCACATGGGCTGACGAGCATAAGGTAGGCGTTGCAGAGGGTCTTGATGAGGAAGTTGTTGCAGGTCTTAGAGAGAACTTCAACGGCGAGTGCTCTGAGGTAGGTATGTATCTTGCAATGGCAAGAGTTGCTTACAGAGAAGGCTACCCTGAGGTAGGTATGTACTATGAGAAGGCAGCCTACGAAGAGGCTGAGCACGCTGCTAAGTTCGCAGAGCTTCTGGGCGAGGTAGTAACACCTTCTACAAAGAAAAATCTTGAGATGAGATATATGGCTGAGAATGGTGCTTGTGAGGGCAAGATGAAGCTTGCTAAGAGAGCAAAGGAGCTTGGCTATGACGCTATCCATGACACTGTTCATGAAATGGCTAAGGACGAAGCAAGACATGGCTGCGGCTTCAAGGGTCTGCTTGACAGATATTTCGCTAACAAGTAATTTATCTTAAAATAGTATAAATTAAAGATTACGACGAATTTTTCCCGAAAAAGGCGGAGGTATTTGAAAAAATACTTCTGTCTTTTTGTTTTATAAGGCTGTTATAAAGGCTCAAATCTATTGCAAATGACGTAAAACTGTGGTATAATATTTTAGTATGATAAAATAATGCTTTAGGAGATGATAGTGTGATAGAAACACTGGCGGCGGAAACTGCGACCTTGCAGAACGTTTATGCCTCCTTGCCTTTTAAGGTGCATATGATATTCTGCGTTATCGCTACGCTTTTATATATAACTCAGTTCATAAGGAAAGGATCTTATCATTATCTTACATTAATGATAGCTATCGACCTTACTATAGTTACTCAGTTTACCACAAAAAGCTTTGTTATTGGTATGCTTTTCGGTGCAGAGGCAGCGCTTCTTGCGGCAACAGCTTTTATTTCCCATAGGTTTGCTAAAAAGCAGAAAGCTTTGGAGAATGCCGGGGAAAAGTCGGAAACTGCTCAAAAGGAAGATGAAGAATGAAAATAGTTATACTTGACTCTGAAACAGTTTCAAGAAACGATGTGTCGCTGGAGGGAATAACAGTCCTTGGTGAAAGCATTGTTTATGGTTTTACACCAAATGAACAGGTCGCAGAAAAGATAGGTGACGCTGACGCTGTTATATGTAACAAGTGCCTTATAACAGAGGAGGTATTCTCAAAGTGCAAAAACCTGAAATACGTCGGTCTTTTTGCAACGGGATATAATAATGTTGACCTCTCCGCCGCAGACAGGCATGACGCAGTGGTCTGCAATGTGCCTGCATATTCTACAAACGCAGTTGCTCAGCATACTTTTGCACTTATCCTCAACTATTTCAGCAAGATAAGAGAATATGCCGAGAAAGTTGACGAGGGCGGCTGGGTGAATTATAAGCTGTTTTCATATTTTGGTATTCCTACCTATGAGCTTGCAGGAAAAACCATTGGTATAGTAGGCTATGGCGACATAGGAAAGAAAGTTGCTGAGATAGCAAGAGCGTTCGGCATGAAGGTCATCACCTTTACACGCTCACCGCAGAAAATTATTGACGGCACGCCTGCGGTAAGCCTTGAAGAACTTCTAAAGACCTCTGATATAGTGACGCTCCATTGTCCTCTTACAAAGGATAATGAGAAAATGATAAATGCGGAAAGCCTTGGCATGATGAAAAAGTCAGCGTTTTTCGTCAACACTGCAAGGGGCGGTCTTGTGGACGAAAAGGCTCTTGCACAGGCTCTTGAAAATGAAGTCATTGCAGGGGCAGGAATTGATGTTCTCACAAACGAGCCAATGGGTGAAGACTGTCCTCTCAGAAATGCAAAGAACTGCACTGTTACCCCACATATAGCGTGGGCGCCAAAGCAAACGAGAGAAAGGCTTCTTGAAACTGTTGCGCAAAACTTGAAAATGTGGATAGAGGGTACGCCACAGAATGTTGTCAACGGAAAATAACAATAAGGACATGATAAAAATGATAGATATGACAAAAAAGAAAAGAGTTGTGGTAAAGGTAGGAACTTCTACTCTTACTCACAGCACGGGGCTTCTTAATATACGCCGTGTGGAACAGCTCGTTAAAACTCTTGCCGACCTGCAAAATGCAGGACATGAGATAATCCTTGTATCAAGCGGTGCGGTGGGTCTTGGCAGAGCAAAGCTGGGCATAAAGGAAAGACCCAAGGACACTCCCACAAGACAGGCTTGTGCGGCGGTGGGTCAGTGTGAGCTTATGTATCTTTACGATAATCTTTTCTCTGAATACAGCCTTAATGTGGCTCAGCTTCTGCTTACAAAGTATATTCTTCTGGAAGACAGAAAGATAAACGTGCAGAACGCCCTTAACCGCATCATAGAGCTTGGTTCTATCCCTATTGTGAACGAGAACGACACGGTGTCTATTGATGAGCTGGAGCTTGAAATGGGCGAGAACGATTCTCTTGCGGCAAATGTTGCGGTGCTCGCTAATGCAGATCTGCTTATAATAATGTCTGATATCGAGGGACTTTTTGACAAAGACCCTCACAAATACGATGACGCTGAGCTTATCCCAGTTGTGCCTGAGATAACGGAGGAGATAAAGGCTATTGCAGGGGGTGCAGGTTCTTCACTTGGCACAGGCGGAATGGCGACAAAGATAAAAGCCGCTGAGATATGCAAAAATGGCGGAATAGATCTTATCATAATGAATGGCAGAGATCCAAGACATTTGTATAAGGTATTTGAAAATAAACCTATAGGAACACTTTTTACAGCTAACGGGGAGGTATAGTAAAAATGAGTTACATCGATATTTTGGGACAGAAAGCAAAAGCTTGCAAAAAGGATATCGCCTTCGCTTCAACAACACAGAAAAATGACGCACTTCTTGAGATCGCACATATCCTGAGAGTTTGCAAGGACGATATTATCGAAGCAAACAAGGTGGACCTTGAAAATGGTAGAATGAGGAAAATGTCTGAGGCTATGCTTGACAGACTTGCTCTCAATGACAGCCGTATAGAGGGCATGGCAAAGGCTTGCGAGGAGCTTGCACAGCTTGATGACCCTGTGGGAGAGGTAGTTTCAGGCTCAACAAGACCTAACGGCATGAAGATCGAGAAAGTAAGAGTGCCAATGGGCGTTATAGGCATTATTTTTGAAGCCAGACCTAACGTTACTGTAGACGGAGCTATACTTTGCCTTAAAAGTGGAAACGCTGTTATACTCAGGGGCGGAAAGGAAGCAATAAACTCAAACAAAATGCTTGCCGACCTTATGAGAAAGGCTGTCGAAAGAGCAGGCTTCAGCCCTGACATCATTCAGCTTGTGGAGGATACTGACAGAGGCATCGCTCTTGATATGATGAAAGCCAATGATTATATTGATGTCCTTATCCCAAGGGGAGGCGCACAGCTTATAAAGGCTGTTGTACAGTCTGCCACTGTGCCTGTTATCGAGACCGGCACCGGCAACTGTCACGTTTATGTTGACGCAAGTGCGGATATAAAAATGGCTGTGAACATTGTTGATAACGGTAAGACCTCACGTCCGTCTGTATGCAACGCAGTTGAAAGCTGTCTTGTTCACAGGGATATCGCAGAGGATTTTCTCCCGAAGCTTAAAGAAAGACTTGACAAGCACCACGTTGAGATAAGAGGCTGTGAGCTTACAAGGCAGATACTTGGTCCTGAGAACGTTACTCCTGCTGATGATGACGATTATGCAACAGAGTTTCTTGACTATATAATCTCTATCAAGGTCGTTGACGACATGGCGGAAGCCCTTGAACATATCGACAGATTTTCTACAGGACATTCTGAGTGTATCGTTACGGAGAGCCTTTTTGCCGCACAGGAATTTCAAAAGCGTGTTGACTCAGCGGCAGTATATGTAAACTGCTCAACAAGATTTACAGACGGCGGAATGTTCGGTCTTGGTGCTGAGATAGGTATTTCTACTCAGAAGCTTCATGCAAGAGGTCCTATGGGTCTTAGGGAAATGACCACCACAAAGTATCTTATCTCAGGCAACGGACAGATAAGAGAATAGATATTAGTGAGGAATGAGGAGTGAGGAATGAGGAATGAAGGTATCGCCTGCGGCGATGATTTCTCTGTAGGGACGACCTTTGGTCGCCTGTCTGCTCTGATACTTTGATATATTACAAAAAAAGAGGTAATTATAATGATAAAAGCTATGAATATTTCTTATGAGATAGGCGATAAGCTTTATCTCAACATCACAAACAAGTGCCCATGCAACTGCACTTTCTGTATTCGTCACAACGGTGACGGTGCTTATGGCTCTGACCCACTGTGGCTGGAACATCAGCCTACTGCCGAAGAGGTAATAGACAACATCAAAAAGCGTGACCTTGACAGCTACAAGGAAATTATTTTCTGCGGCTATGGCGAGCCTACCTGTGAGCTTGAAATACTCAAAGAAACTGCAAAATATATAAAGTCTGTTACAAAGACACCTATAAGGATCAACACAAATGGTCTTAGCGACCTTATCAACAAGCGTGAAACTCCTGCTGAGTTCAAGGGACTTGTTGATATAATCTCAATAAGCCTTAACGCTTCTGACGCAAAGGCTTATGACGAGGTAACAAGACCCTCATTCAAGGGCGTGAACTGCTTTGAAGAAATGCTCTCTTTTGCAAAAAGAGTGAAAGAGTTCGTGCCTGAGGTAATGCTCACTGTGGTTGATATAATCGGCGAAGAGGAGATAAAAAAATCTCAGGCGGTTGCTGACAGCGTGGGTATACATCTCAGAGTCAGAGAATATGTTAATTAATATTTTGTAAACAATATATTAAGTTTTATATTTGCTCAATATTCCGTTTTCAGCAAACATCTAAGTGATGTCGGAACAATAACCGAGTGCTGAAAACGGATATTTTTGTTCGATAATAAAAAGAAAGCTTGGTAGAAAAAATCATGGAAAAGGAAAAGATAAGACGTCTTGTTTTGCAGGCAGGACAGGGTGACAGAGCGGCTTTCGGTGAGCTTTACGAAGAAACGGGCAGGTCGGTATATTTTAACTGCCTGAAGCTTCTTGGAAATGCTCAGCAGGCAGAGGATATAACTCAGGACACTTTCATGAAAGCTCTTGAAAAGCTTGACAGCCTTAAAGAGCCTGAGAATTTCTCAGCGTGGGTAAACCGCATTGCCATAAACAACTGCAAAATGTATTTCAGGAAAAATCCCCGCATTGCGGAGGAGGAGTCGGAAAAGATAATCGACGATACGCCCGACAACGAGCTTATCCCTGACGATTATGCCGACAGCGAAGAAAAACGCAGGATAATAATGAACATTATTGACACCGCTCTCACTGACGAACAGCGTCAGACAATAATACTTTTCTATTTTGATATGATGAGCGTGGCTGAGATAGCAGAGATAATGGATTGTTCTGTTGGCACTGTCACTTCCCGTCTTAGCGCTGCAAGAAAGAAGATAAGGGAGGCGGTGCTTATTTACGAAAAGAAAAACAATGACAGGCTTCATGCTGTTATGCCTATACCTGTTCTGTCAAAGATATTTATGCAGGAATGTCAGCATTTGAAGCTGCCTGAATTATCCGTTTTCAGCAACACGGCAGCCGCCGAGGATATTGTTCCCGATAAAAATACTACAATAAGTAAATCGGGAGGAAAAGGTATGTTTTCAACAGTAAAAGCAAAGGTTATAGCAGGCGTTTGTGCCGTGGCAGTTGTGGGCGGAGGTATCACGGCGGCGGTGCTTGCAAACAGAGATAAGACAGCAGATGCTGATAAGCCAAACACAGCCGTTCAGACAGACGCACAGGGGGAAGTGAACGAGCAGGAGATAGAGGACAAACTAAACGAACTTGATGAAAATGCTGATAATGAAGATAATGTTACTGACGATGATGCAAGCGGTGTAGATTCTGACGGAGAGCCTGAAATGGCTGTTTACACTGTTTCTGACGAGATAAAAAATGCTGATCTTTCGTCAGGTCTTGTTCAGCTCAACGGTGATATCATGCAGGTTGGCGGATATGAAAAGACCTCTGACTTCTGTGCAAAATATGCCGATGAATATGACATTATGTACAGCGACGGCACATACGAAGAGAAAAAGGACGAGATGCTTAATTATTTTGTGGGCAAAGACGGTCTTTTAACTGGCGAATGGTGGGATATATATTCCCTTACTCTTATCCCAAAAAATGAGCCGAAGGGCGACCAGATAACTGTCTATGTGACAAATCTAACAGCCCCAGACGGTCAGGTATCTCTGGCAGACAGCTATGTGGTATGGGCAGAGGAAAAGCCTATGTCAAAGGATATCTACACCCCTGCGTGGATACCGACCGGTATGCCTGCAAGATTGAGCAGTGATGTGTTGAGCACCAAAAAGCTCGATGAGATATATGACAACATAGACGATTACTCAGCACAATCAGTGCAGGATATGTTTGCTTCTCAGGGCATCTCAAAGGGCGAGAACAGCATTTCAGGAAACTATCTTTCCTATGTTTACTCACAGGGCGATATGTCAATGAGCGGAACATACTGTGTGAACAGCGACACTGACCCTGATGTTTTCGTTGCATATGTTGCAGGAGAGAAAAATGCCGCAGGGCTTACACCTCTCTACAGATATCATTTTGCCTTCGATACAAATTCAAAAAAGCTTTATGAAAGCAGAATGTATCTTGCAGGTATGTTCTGAAAAACCTATCCCTCACATTTGTGGGGGATATTTTTTTGCTCGTTGACAGGCATTTTGTTATGTGATATAATTATTTTCGCACTATTATAATAATAAATATTAACTACAAGTAAATTATATATGAAAATTCTAAATTTACTCAACAAATCGTCTGCGTTTTGCATCTAACTAATGTCGGGACTGATAAAACAGCGGACAAGAAAACGGCAATTCGGAAAGAAAGAGCAGGTCAAAAAAATATGGAAAAAGATGATATCAAAAAGCTTGTATTGCAGGCGGCACAGGGAAACAAGGCGGCGTTCGGTGCGCTTTATGAAGAAACGGGCAGAACAGTGTATTTTAGCTGCCTGAAGCTTCTTGGCGACCCACAGCTTGCAGAGGATATCACTCAGGAAACTTATCTTACAGCCCTTCAAAAGCTTGGCACTCTTGCACAGCCTGAGAATTTTCCAGCATGGGTAAACAGGATAGGGATAAATCTCTGCAAAATGCACTTTAGAAACAATTCCGCCCCTGAGGACAACTCAGAGGAGATAATAGAGGAAATCCCTGACGAGGGGCTTATCCCTGAGGAATATGTGAGCAATGACGCTAAAAGAAAGATAATAATGGATATTATAGACACTGTTCTCACAGAGGAGCAAAGACAGTCGGTGATATTGTATTATTTTGATATGCTCACAGTGCCTGAGATAGCAGAGGTAATGAACTGCACCACAGGTACAGTAACTTCCCGCCTTAGTGCCGCAAGAAAAAAGATAAAGGAGGCGGTGCTTATATACGAGGAAAACAACAACGACAGACTTCATGCTGCCGTGCCTGTATTTATTCTTTCAAAGCTTCTTAATAAAGAGGCTTCAAACACCGTTCTTCCGAAACTTACCGTTTTCACAGGCTCAGCCTCAGCCGCTAATGCAGTTCCCGATAGCGTAACATCAACAAAAACTATATCGGGAGGAAAAGTAATGTTTTCAACAGTAAAAGCAAAAGTGATAGCAGGCGTTTGTGCCGCAGCAGTAGTGGGCGGAGGTATCACAGCGGCGGTCGTGCTCAGCTCAAACGGCAGTAAGGATAATGATAATAATGACGGCGTGGTCGTTGTGACTGAGTCACAAAAAAGCAGTGAAAGCAGTTCGGCTGCCGATAAAGCTGATTCGGCAGGCAATAACAGTGATAAATACTGGATAACAGGCTTTAAAGGGTCTGATCCGTCAGATACTTTGCCTCAGGATATTTTCGGCAGCAAAATATCAGTGCCTGTTGACCTTAGTGCCATAGACGGCGGCAACGCCAACATGGAAATGTACGGCGACGGTATTGGCAGATCCAGTGATATTATGAGCGTTGATAAAATGATAGGAGAAAACAGTGACGTTGAGATAACCTTCGTTTCATCAGATGAGAGCCAAACAAAATACGACCTTATCAGTGGAAACCCATTTGACCGTGACGCAAGCGTGGCTGACATTCTAAAGGAAAACAGCTGGAGCGTTACAATACCTTTGGAAGAGGCTGTGGATACCTCCGATTGGGAGTATGAAAGCTACGGCAGCTACAGCAACAAAGAAGATCTTGATAAAATAATCGACAAAATGGGCTGTCCTACAAGCATTTATATGAACAGCGAATATGACGGCATGGACGATTACAAATGCTATACAATGTATTGGGAGAATGTTGACTATACAATTTCACTTACCGTGGTGGAAACATATAGTAATTATGAAGAGTATGACGTAGTGCTTGATGACTTCTCGGTTTCCGATTTCACATACTACAGCAAAAACTATCCGCAGGAAGAAATACACGAAAAAGACGGAGAGGCTGTTTTCACATCTGAGTACACAGGCATAACAACACCGGGCGAGAGCACTGTAAACACTGATGAGAACAGAGTAAAGGTATATGATGACCTCAAGGCACTTGACCTTACTTCAGACGCTGTTCTGCCAAAGAATATGAGTGTAAGCTACAAGGGCGTAGACCACGTTTTCACAGGCACAGAGCTTATTGATGATGTAAGAGCAGAAATGGTGGATACCCCTGACGATGAATACGATTCTGCTCTTTGTTACGGAAAAACAAGCTCGACTGTGGATAATATTATCATCTTCGATTTCTGGCTCAACAGCGATCATACCCTCCATAAGATAAGAATGAGTTTCACCACCGAAAGCGACTGCTCAATATTCGGTATAACAAAAAATTCAACTCCTGAGGAGATGGCTGCGATCCTAGGCACACCTGAGGTCAGCGACAGAAACGGAAAAGATCAGTTTCTTGATTGGAAGAGCGATTCCATGAGCGTGAACGCATATTACTATGACGGCGTTTTGCAGTCTATACAGGCTTACTTTGAAAACTAGGCGGCTCATATTTGACAACATAAGCGGTATGTGCTATAATATTTTATATTAATGCTTTACTATGATAAAATATAGAGAGGATAATGTAAAATGAGCGAAAAGCTTTGGAGAAAAAACCTTATAAATATAGAGCCATACGTTGCAGGGGAACAGCCTAAAAACGATAAGATAATAAAGCTCAATGCTAACGAAAACCCTTATCCGCCGTCATCAAAGGTAAAGGCGATATTGGAGGGGAAGACCATAGCGGAGTTGAGAAAATACCCCAGTGCTGACGCTTCTGTACTTAGAGCGGCACTTGCAGAGCGTGTTGGACTTAAAAGCGAGAATGTTTTCTGTGGAAACGGCTCAGACGATGTGCTTGCCACAGCTTTCAGAGCGTTTTTCAACTCTGATAAGCCTATACTTTATCCTGATATAACTTACTCTTTCTATCCTGTGTGGTGTGAGCTTCTGAAGATACCATACAAGACAAAGAGCGTTGACGATGATTTTGTAATAAATATCGAGGACTTCAAAGAGCCTAACGGCGGCGTTGTTATACCAAACCCTAATGCACCCACAAGCCTTGGTGTGGGTGAGAAATTTATAAGAGAACTTCTTGAAAACAATCAGGACAGCATTGTTATAATCGACGAAGCTTATGCTGACTTCGGCAGATATTCCTGCGTGGAGCTTGTGAAAGAGTACGATAATCTCGTTGTAACACAGACGTTCTCAAAGTCACGTTCCCTTGCAGGCATGAGAGTGGGCATGGCGTTCGCAAGTGCCGAGCTTATCAGCTATATGCAGGCTGTAAAGGACTCATACAATTCCTATCCTCTCGACCAGATAGCCATTGAAACGGCAGTGGCAAGCCTTTCTGACGAGGATTATTTCAAGGCGACAGTTGAAAAGGTCAAGGCAACAAGGGATAGAACAGCGGAAAAAATGCGTGAAATGGGTTTCAACGTCCTTGACAGCGAAACGAATTTTCTCTTTGCACAGCATGAAAAGCTCTCTGCAAAGGAGATCTTCACATACCTCCGTGAAAATGGTATCTTCGTGAGATACTTCAACAAGCCGAGAATAGATAACTTCCTGAGAATCACTATCGGCACAGACGAGGAAATGGATCTTATGCTTGAAAAGCTTTCGGAAATATGCAAATAATATAGTTATCACAAAAGCTTATGGATATATCTATTCAGTGTAGGGGCAAACAGTGTTCGCACCTTAATTTCTGTTTTTTTGAAAGACTTTTGTTCGGGCGGCTCTGACCGCCCTTTTTTGTGCCTTATCCCTTAAAATCAGAGCATAAAGGTATTGAAAATCAGAAAATGTTGTGATATAATTATCATAAGTAATTATTGCCTGAAGAAAGGATATGTATATATGTTGATAAATTCACTGGCGGCGCTTGCGCTTGGCTTTGCGCTGGATATGCTCCTTGGCGACCCTGAAGTAGTGGTCTATCCTCAGTATTTTATAAAAAAACTTGTGGCAAAGCTTGATAAATCTTTCAGAAACAGCTATAAAAACACCCCCGAAGCACAGCGTATGGCAGGTCTTATGATGACTGTGATAGTGCTTCTTATAGTTGCCGCTGTGGCATTGCTTCTTCTATTCGTGGGCTATAAGCTAAATGCCGCACTTGGCATCTTCCTCGAGGGCATAATGTGCTGGTCAGCACTTTCTGTAAAGTCCCTTAAAACTGCGGCAGGGGGAGTGATGCGTGCTGCAAGGGCAGGCAATCTTTCTTCTGCACAGCGCAAGGTAAAAAAAGTGACCTTTCGTGACACCGACGATATGAACATTGACGCTGTTATAAAAAGTACGGTGGAGTCGGTTGCAGAGAACACCACAGATTGGGCGGTCGCACCTATATTCTGGTCTGCGATATTCGGCGGTCTGGGCGGAATACTCTACAGAACAGTGAATATTATCGACAACACAGTGGGCTATAAAACAGACACATACATAAACTTCGGCAAATTCCCTGCAAAGCTAGACGACGTTCTCAGTTTTATACCTGCAAGAATAGCCGCCCTGCTTATGAAAATGAACGTTTCTTATCTTCACCTTGACAGCAAGAACGCTTCTCAGGTATACAAAAAAGACAGAAGAAAATCCCCTAGTCCTAATTCAGCGCAAACTCAGTCGGTGTGTGCAGGTGCATTGGGTATACAGCTTGGCAGTGATGAGTATTACGGCGGACAGCTTGTAAGAAAGCCTGTTATAGGCAGAAATCTAAAGCCATGCGAGCCTAACGATATATTCTGGGCAAATCAGCTTTTGCTTGGCACATCGTTCTATGCTATGCTTTTTACAGCCATTATAAGAACAGCACTGTTCTTTGTGATATGATATAAAATAATAATAGCCGAGAGGTAAATGCCCCTCGGCTGTGTTTTTATAGTGTAGAGGCGACCTTGGGTCGCCCGCTTATAGTTAGTTTCTGTGCAAAAAAAAGACCTCCCACTAAGAGAGGTCTTTTGTGTTATCAGTGGTTTCTGTACCAATCACGAATGAACTTGCCGCTTGCTGTTAGCTGTGAAGTGCCGCTCTTTATAGCTTTGAGATTCGTACCGCTATTGAATGCGGAAGCGGTTTCGCTCTTTCCGCAGGCAGACCAGTTTATGTAGCCTACTTTTAGTGAGTCGAGAAGCTTGAGCCATTTTGTGCTTTCTGTTGAGTTATATCCGCCGTTTCCGCTTGCATCGCAAGTTCCAAACTCAGATACAAGAACAGGAAGTCCCTTTTTGTAGCAGTTCTGAAGTCTGTTTCTCAGCCAATCTCTGTGAGTGTTTGCATAGAAGTGAAGAGCATAAACGCAGTTTTTGTCTGAAAGCCTGTTGCCAAGCACCTGATCTATGTCCTGACTCCATGTGCCTGTACCGCAGATTATGATAGCGTCACTGTCGTATTTTCTGATAGCGCTTACAACGCTCTGACAATAACTCTTTATTCCGCCTGTCCATGTGATTCCGCCGTTAGGCTCGTTGCAGATCTCGTAAATAACGTTGTCATAATCCTTATAAGTCTGAGCCATTTCCGTGAAGAACTTTATAGCGTCAGCTTTGTAGGTGTTTGGGTTTCTGTCGTTGAGAACGTGCCAGTCGATTATAGCATACATACCAAGAGATTTTGCATTCTCAACGCCTGTCTTGACTTTCTGCTTTGCCTGCGCCTGATACTTGCCGTTCTCGGTGCAGTAGCCGCCCCATTCATAAGTATACATTGCGATTCTTATGGTGTTGACCTTCCAGTCATCTCTGAGAACTTTAAGAGAGTTCTTTGTAAGGATATCGGAGAAATCTTCCCACATGATGCCGTGAGTTGACATACCCTTTATCTTGAATACCTTGCCGTTCTTGTCAACAATGTTCGCACCCTTTACAGAAAGCTGACCATGCTGTGAAACAGGTGTCACAACAGCAGGAGCTTTAGATGTAGTAGCCGATACCTCTGCGGAATATTTTCCGTAGTGGTTGGCTTTCTTGTCGTCTGTCTTGCAGGCTCTTATCTTGAACTTGTATGTGGTCTTCTGGCTGAGATTTTTTACAGTGTAGCTTGTGCCTGTGGTCTTCGCGATCTCTTTCCACTGACCATTTTTAAGCTGAAATACTCTGTAATTTGTGCATCCTATCTTTGTCCATGAAAGCTTTACGCTGTCATAAGAAACGCTTGATACTTTAAGACCCTTTGCAGGCTGTGGGTTCGTGGCGGTGTTCCAGTTGTCTGAATATGCGCCGTATACCTTTTTTCCTTTCACGGTCTTGTAGGCTCTTACCTTGAAGTTTTCACGGGTAGCATTTGGCAGATTTTTCACAGTGTATGTGAGGGTCGAGCCACTTTTTACGTCTGCGATCTGCGGATATTTACCGTTTTTTCTCATACAAACTGAGTATCCCGAAGCTCCGCTGACCTTTTTCCAGCTAAGCTTTATCTGGCTGTTGCTAAGTGTTTTTGAAGTAAGCCCTGTGACTTTTCCGACGCTTGCCGCCTCAACAGTTATCGCCGTCTGTGAAAGAAGCGGCGTTTCGTCCACAGCAGGCAGTGCCGCTGCAGCCGACATGAGCGTTACCGAAGTCAGCAGCACAGCGGCGGCTTTCTTCAGACTGGTTAAGTTTCCCATAATTTTTCCTCCTATAATGAACATTGTAACGATTCATTCATACTTATTATAAGTTTAACATATTTTCGTTCTTTTGTAAACCATAAAAGCCAATTTTAAAGCTCAAATACTTCACAAATTTTAAATTCGTTCATTGGTGAAAATGTAATAAATCCTCCCTATTTACTATAGAAGTACGAAAAATGAATAAATTACAAATGATTAAAAAACGGTAACAAGAGCTTTTTTGGACAGTTGAAAACTACAGTTGAAAACTTTTGAAAATGTTGAAAACTATGTTGAAAATGTTTAAAACTCATGCTATAACAGCAATTTGGTGTTGAAAATTATAAAGTTTTCAACAATCGTCCGTTTTTTTACCCTTGTCTGTAACCAAAATGTAATCAAATCATTACATTGTGATATCCAAAAAAACGTACTTGAAAGAGTTGAAAATGTACAGAATATTATTTGATTTGTAATCATTGTGTAACGTGGTTTACTTTATCTCACAAAGTAAGTGAATTTTATATTCTAACGCATAAATAATAAAAACCATGCCTGTTTTGGTGAAAACCGCTATTGACATCGTGCCATAGACAGTGTATACTGTTAGTAAACCATATTTACACAACAGTGCATGACAAATGTCAATTGACAGTTGGAACGTGGTGTGCTATACTTGATTTATTCACAAAAAATACAATGATACAGACAATGAAAGGAATGGGAAAACGATGGAAACCGTTTTACAGGTCAAAGGGCTTTCAAAGCAGTACAAAAAAGGCATTTACGCCTCCCATAACGTCACTTTTGACGTTGGAAAGGGCGAGATATTTGCGCTGATAGGTCCAAACGGTGCAGGAAAGACCACGACCATAAGAATGATATCAACACTTTTGCAGGCAACAGAGGGCGACGCTATCGTGGCAGGTCATAGTATTCTCACTGAACCTGATATGGTAAGAAAAAGCATTACATACCTCCCTGACGAGGCTGGTGCGTATAAGACCATGACAGGCAGAGAATATCTGGAGTTCATGGCTTCTATCTATGCCGACAACGGAGAACAGGCTTACGAGTTTGTTAAGCGTGGCTGTGAGATATGCGAGCTTGGTGACAGGCTTAACGATAAGATATCAAATTATTCCCGTGGAATGGCAAGAAAGCTTCTTCTTGCAAGGGCGATAATGCCGCTTCCTGCGCTGGCTATCCTTGACGAGCCGACTTCGGGACTTGATATCATAAACGCCCTTGAAATAAGAAGAATGATAAGAAAGCTTGCTTCTGAGGGCATGAGCTTTCTGCTTTCTTCCCACAATATGCTTGAAATAGAGTATGTTTCAGACAGAGTGGGTATAATTGCAAAGGGCGAGTTGCTGGAGGTAGGCAAGCCTGCGGAGCTTATTGAAAAATATGGTGCTCAGAACCTTGAAGAAGTCTTTGAAAGGGTGGTGCTTGACCGTGAAGTTTTATAGTCTTTTCCGCAAGGAATTAAAGGAAATGCTCAGCCTGCAAACTATTATAACAATGATAGTCACAGTAGTGGTGCTTGTTATGGCGGGTCAGGCAATGTCAGGGGCAATAAGCGACAGTTCCGAAAAGGCCTCCGACCTTACTATCTGCGACCTTGACAAAACAGAGTTCACAGAAAACGTTTTAAACTCTCTGAAAGCTACTGCAAAGGCTGGTGACGGCAAGATAACAGTTGTAGATATAAAGTCTGACGACTATGCCGCAGAGCTTAAAAGGCTCGATCAGGACAGTGTTGTGATAATACCAAAAGGCTTTACAGAGCAGGTAAAACAGCATAAAAAGGCAGACGTTGGATATGTCCAGAGAATGACCTCTCTTGCGACCATGTCAAATATAAACACAGGCTCAGACACTGCCCTTGCAGTTATACAGCAGGCAGTAAAATCAACTATCTATCAGGATAAGCTTTCAAGCGGCGCAATGACAGAGGACGAAATGAATCAGCTTGAAGACCCTGTACTGCTTTCTGAAACAACGGTTGTTGGCGACAAGGCAGATAAAGTGAGCAGTTCTGTAGTGATGTCCCTTTGTTCCGCACAAAGCATGGTAGTGCCTATAATAATGTTCGTTCTTATAATGTTCTCGGCTCAGATGATACTTAGCGCGATCTCTACCGAGAAAATAGACAAGACCCTTGAAACGCTTCTTTCCGCACCTGTTTCAAGACTTTCAGTCCTTGCGTCAAAAATGCTTGCCGCAGGTGTTGTTGCGGCTTTGCAGGCTGTGGTCTATATGTTCGGCATGAGCAAAATGACAGGCGGTCTTACTGAGGGCATGGGAGATACCTCAGCATATGAATCTGCAATGGAAAACCTAGGTCTTACTATGAGCGTCGGACAGTATGCTCTTGTGGGAATACAGATGTTTGTGTCTATCCTTATCTCATTGTCACTCTCAATGGTATTAGGAGCACTTGCAAAAGACGCAAAATCTGCCCAGACAATGCTTTTGCCTATAACCTTCTCCGCAATGATACCATATCTTCTTGCAATGGTAGTTGATATCAGAACGCTTTCACCTGTTATAAAGTATATCGTTTATGCTATACCGTTCACCCATACCTTTATGGCAAGCGAGAACGTAATGTTTGGCAACTACAGCCTTTATGCAGGGGGACTTATCTATCAGATAGTGCTTCTTGTAGTGTGCATGACTGTCGCACTGAAAATCTTCATGAGCGACAAGATATTCACAATGTCAATAGGCGGAAAGCAGAGAACAAGAAAGTCATTTGCTTTTATGAAGAAATAATATCACATAAAAGAGTATAATTACGTCACTTATATTTAGGTGAGCGACTCAATTTCTGTTTAACAGAAATACGACGTCCCACCATATAGGTTTTATCGCAAAACAAAAAACCGCTGCGGATCTTTCTCCGTGGCGGTTTTGCTTTGTGCTATTTAATTTTCTGAAGTTTTAAGCCCGGTGTCCTCGTCAACAATGCCGTTATCCTGCGTGATATTGAAAATGCACCATTTTCCGCTGCATTTTCCAACGTAGATGTAAAGCTTTGCGTCCTCACTGCCCTTTGAGCCTTTGAAAGTCACGTTCGTTACTATCTCATAAGCCTCTGAAACATTCGGTGCAGAGCCGTAAAAGCTTTTGTATTCGCTCAGGCCATATTCAGATTCTTTAAGCTTTGTTTCTCTGCCGAAAGATACGTCGATAGTGTAATCAGAACCATAGCTTTCAATGAAATCACCGTAAAGGACTTCTTTCATGACCTGCTCTTTGCCATATCCGCCTTCGGTTCGCTGCTGTTCGTATTCGTTCTTCATCTCTTTCGGAAAGCACTCCACGAATGAGTCGAAATCGCTTGTCTGTATGGACTTGAAGTATTTTTCTATTACCTCTGTCTTTGTTGAGCTGAAAATAACTCCGCTTTTGTAAAGCACAGCCACAATAACGCCTATAACAACTACCGCCACAATGGCAAGGGTCTTTTTGCCTGCGTTGGAATCATAGTGACGCTTTATCTCAGTGTCCTCTTTTTTCTCCTTTTCCCACTCGGCGTAAAGCTCTTTTTCCTCCTCGGTCCTGAAACGTTCAGGCTTTGTGGGCTTTTTGTATTTGTCGGCGGCGTGGGTCTTTAAGTTTGGGTCGCCATAGCCGCACTTGTCGCAGTGATCTCCCTCATAATAGTTTCCACATGATTTGCAAAGTTTTGACATTTTTGTACCTCGTGTCTGTGTTTGTAGATGTATGGTATGAGCATAAAAGCATATTGGGCGAACACTGTCCGCTCTACAGTTTTACTTCTGCTTGTAGTCTTTGAGGAAATCTCTCATTTCATTCATGGAGTATTCAAGATCCTCAAGCTTAGGAAGATAAACTATCCTGAAATGGTCAGGCTGTTCCCAGTGGAAGCCGCCGCCATGAACAAGAAGTATCTTCTTCTCACGGAGAAAATCAAGCACGAACTGCTCGTCATTTGTGATGTTGAAACGCTTTGCGTCTATCTTAGGGAAGATATAGAATGCCGCCTTAGGCTTTACAGCCGAAAGACCGTCAATGCTGTTAAGTGCGTTGTAGATATACTCTCTCTGATCGTAGATACGTCCCCCCGGCAGGAGCAGATCATCAGTTTTTGTGTAATCACCAAGAGCATATTTGATTATATACTGGCTCGGTACATTTGAACAAAGCCTCATGCTTGAAAGCATATTAAGCCCCTCTATGTAGCCTTTAACTCTGCTCTTATCACCGCTAAGGGTCATCCAGCCCACACGGAAGCCTGCGATACGATGTGACTTTGAAAGTCCGTTAAGAGTGATGCAGAAAACATCAGGGCAAAGTGAAGCGATAGAAGTATGCTCAATGCCGTCCATAAGAAGTCTGTCATATATCTCGTCTGAGAATATGATAAGCTCATGACGTCTTGCCATGTCTGCTATCTTTTCAAGTATCTCTTTTGGATATACCGCACCTGTCGGGTTGTTAGGGTTGATGATAACGATAGCCTTTGTCTTGTCTGTTATCTTCTTTTCCATGTCCTCAAGGTCAGGATACCATTCGGAGCTTTCATCACAAATATAGTGAACGGCAGTACCGCCTGCAAGAGTAACGGAAGCTGTCCACAGCGGATAGTCAGGGGCAGGAACAAGGACCTCGTCGCCGTTGTTGAGAAGACCCTGCATTACCATTGTGATAAGCTCGGAAACACCGTTTCCGGTGTATATATCGTTAAGGCTCTCTACAGGTATGCCCTTAAAGTGTGCATAATCATAAATAGCCTGTCTTGCTTCTGTTATACCCTTTGAGTCGGAATAGCCCTGAGCGTTTCTCAGATTGTCTGTCATTGCCTGTATTATCTCATCAGGGGCATTGAATGCGAACGGAGCAGGGTTTCCGATATTGAGCTTGAATATCTTCTCTCCCTTTGCTATCATTTCATTTGCTTCGTCCATAACAGGACCTCTTATATCATAACACACGTTATCAAGCTTGCTTGATTTTGAAAAAGTTCTCATTTTATAAAGCTTCCTTTCGCTTTTTGGTTTTCTTTTTATCTTTACTCTTTGTAAGCTCAAAGCTTCTGAGGGTAAGATCTTCTATCTCCTCTGTTGACACGTCGCTGTCGAGATACAATGTTATCCAGTGGACCTTGTTCATGTGATAAGCTTCCGTCACGCCCTTGTAGATATCTCTGTAAAACAGCACTTCTTCGGGTTTTAGCTTTAAGTTTACTATCCACCTGTCATTGTGGAGCATCAAAAGCCCGAACCATTTTTTCGTGTCCCAGTGGCGTAGTGCAGTGGTCTGAAAGTCCTCGTTGAAAGGCTGGTCATATGTCGCACCTGCAATAGAGCCGCAAAAGTCAAGATATTCTTCTTTTGTCATAAAATCACCGACCTTTGCAAAATAAAGAAGTGTACTCGTTTAAGGCAAAGCCGTCAGGCGGGCTTTGCCTTAATAGTATACCTTATTATAATAACACTGCTTTGACCCTCTGTCAAGAAGAAAGTCAAGAAAAAAGCTGTCCCGATCTCTCGGAACAGCTCTTTCCCTGAAGTAAAAGAATATGAAAAATATGAAGAAAGCTTTGTTATTTAGAAACCATAGCCGTAGTCGTATCCGCCAAGACCGTTTCCATAGTAGCCGTTGTAGCCGTCGTTGTTATTGTTATTATTGTTATTGTTGTTCTGGTCGTTGTCATTTGACTCAGAAGTGTCCTCTGTGGACTCGCCGAGAACAACGTCAACATTTATCATTTTCTTGTTTCTGTATATAGTAAGCTGAACAGTGTCACCGACTTTGCACTTGTTCTTTATCTCATTCAGCTCGCTGATGTTTGATATAACAGTTCCGTTTATGCCTATAACGATATCATTTTCCTGAATACCAGCCTTTTCAGAGCCGCTTCCCTCAGTAACGCTCTTTACAAGGAAGCCCTGTGGGATACCATAGTATGATGAATATGCGCTTGTGATGTCTGTGCCTGAAATTCCAAGGCTAGGTCTGCCTGTAACGTAACCGTTCTTCATAAGATCCTCAACAATAGGGAGCGCCTCGTCGATAGGGATAGCGAAACCAAGTCCTTCGCCCACGGATGATGATACCTTTGCAGAGGTGATGCCTATTACCTGACCATATGCGTTGATGAGCGGTCCGCCTGAGTTACCGCTGTTGATAGAAGCGTCTGTCTGGATAAGATTCATTGTCCTGTCCTCAACAGTGAGCGTTCTGTCTGTTGCGGAGATAATACCTGCTGTTACAGAGTTTGCAAGTGAGAAGCCAAGTGGGTTGCCTATTACTATAGAAGCTTCACCTACCTGAAGATCTGCAGATGTGCCGAACTCAGCGGCTGTAAGTCCCTTTGCGTCTATCTTCAAAACTGCAATATCAGTCTGAGTGTCTTTGCCTACAAGGGTAGCTGTGTATGTGAGGTTGTCCTCATCGTCATCAGAGCTGCTGTCAGAGCTTGATTTGCTGTCATCTGATTTGCTTGAAGTATCGTTGTAGCTGTCAGGAAGCACAACTGAAATAGACTGTGCACCATCAACAACGTGTGCGTTGGTTACGATGTAGCCGTCCTCGCTCATTACGATACCTGAACCTGTTGCAGTGCCGTTTGAAAGGATACAGGAGATGCCTACAACAGAAGGTGACACCTTCTTTACTATCTCAGGGATAGTCAGTGCGTCGGACGGAGTTGAGAGCTGCTGGATAGTTGGCAGATTTGAACGGTCAACAGTGCTTTTTGCACTGTTTGATGAGCTGTCGTCCTTTGAAACAACGGTGCCGTTGTTTGAAGAACCTACAGCGTTCTTTCCTGTAACAAGATTGTAGCCTACAATGGAAGTAGTTCCGATAGCTGCAACGCAAAGCACTGCAATAATGCCTGAAAGCACCTTCTTGCCCTTTGACTTTTTCTTATTAGGATTGTATGTGAACTCATTCACGCTGCCTGCCTGAGCCTGATATTGATTATATCCGTTTTGCTGTGTATAGCTGTTCTCAAAGTTGTTATTATTGTTATCATTGAAGTTGTTGTTTCTGTATTCATTCATGATGAAAACCTCCTGGTATGTCAGCGGCGTGAGCCGTGGTAATCAATTTTAACCGCCCCTTGTGGGGCTTTCTTGTTTCGTTATCTAATATTATACTTGTTTATGTGAAAACTGTATGATAAATAGGACAATGTTTAATGTTTTTTACGGGAATATTACGTCATATTGCAGGCTTATTTCTTTCACATTTGGCTTTTTTTATAGGTTCAAATTGCACAAATGCCTTTTTGTATAGTTTTTTTTGCCTCCTTTTACATAATGTTAAGAACAGTTTTGCTTTTGCATATTTTAAATAAATATATCAAATGTTTTTTGTGCATATCAGTAGAAATTTTTCGGATTTTATTCTTCAAAATGTAAAATTATTATTAATTGAAAGCTAAAATCTTGACAGTTACAGAGTTTTCAACCTTTTTTGACAAGATTTATTGCGAAATGCACAAAAAATGATTTTATAGTTTGTTTAAGGTGACTAAATCCTCCGCAAGCCTCGTTTTTATGTTATCTTAAACGTTTAACATCCTTGACAAAATACAGAGAAATTGATATAATTAAGATTAGCTAAGTAAACCCATTTTGGCATTTTACATAAAATTATGGGCTGATTTGCATGATTTATTGCCCGAAATTTGAACATATTGTACAAGAAATACAATATGTTGTGGTCGTTGTGTGCTTCTGACACGATATGTGAATAATGCACAAATATTTTAACCTTTGTTTGAGTATATTACATAGGTCAAAATGACCAATACAGTGGATGAGATTAGGGCGAAGATTCTGTTTGATGTGATAAAGGAGCCATGCGGTATGGACACTATACTTTCAACCGAAGATCTGTGCCGTGACTTTAAGATCGGCGACGGAAGCGTTGTGAATGCGTTGAAAAATATCAACATTGAAATGGAAAAGGGCAAGCTGACGATCCTTAGAGGACGTTCAGGAAGCGGTAAGACTACTCTTATCAATATTCTTGGAGCGCTTGACAAGCCAACAAAGGGCAAGGTCATGTTTGGCGGACGGGATATTACAAGGCTTTCTGAAAGAACCAGAGATGATATACGACGGTATAAAATGGCGTTCGTGTTCCAATCAGTGGCACTCATGTCGGGAATGACCGCTTATGAAAATGTTGACTTTGGTCTGAGACTTGCGAAATACCCTTATGAAGAAAGGGATAAGCGCACAAGGGAATGTCTGCGAAGCGTGGGACTTGAAAAGCGAATGTTCCACCGACCGGGGGAAATGTCCGGCGGTGAACAGCAGCGAGTTGCTATAGCAAGAGCTATCGCACATAAGCCTGACATAATTTTTGCGGACGAGCCTACTGCCGAGCTTGATACAGCAACTGCGCTCCACGTTGTAAAGCTTTTTAAAGAGTTGGTGGCGAGAGATGAGATGACTATCATAATGACCACTCACGACCCCAGCATGATAGATATAGCCGATAAGGTCTATACATTAGAGGACGGTGAGATAGTTGAGTGATGAACTTGATACTATTGTAGCTGCCGACAATGATAAATATATGATACGGTGTGAAAATCTGGTGAAGATCTACAAAACTTCTGATGTTGAGGTGGTGGCGCTCCAAGGACTTGACCTGGATGTGGAGCGTGGAGAACTCATGGCAATCGTCGGAAACTCAGGAAGTGGTAAATCGACGCTGCTCAATATGCTTGGAGGACTTGATAAGCCTTCGGCGGGAAACCTTTATGTGGACGGTAAGGATCTTCTGAAGTTTACTGATAAGGATTATATGGAGTATAAAAGGAACACCGTAGGCTTTGTGTGGCAGAATAATGCAAGAAATCTAGTGCCGTATCTTACAGCTGTGCAGAATGTCGAGCTTCCTATGCTGCTTAACGGCGAGCATAAAAGACGGCAGAAAGCACTGGAGCTGCTTGACAGAGTGGGACTGCTGAAAAGAAAAAACAGCAGGCTCGACCAGATGTCGGGAGGCGAACAGCAAAGAGTTGCAATAGCTATTGCATTGGCAAACGATCCGAGATTACTGTTGGCTGATGAACCTACAGGCTCGGTGGATACAAAGACTTCCAATATGATACTTGATATATTCAAGGAGCTTAATAAAGATGAGAAGATCACTATAGTGATCGTTACCCATGACCTTAAGCTTGCCGATCATATCGACAGAGTGGTGGCTATCAGAGATGGAAGAACAAGCTCTGAGATCGTAAGAAAGCGTTCTTATGTGGAGGAGCTTAATGAAATGGGAGATATCGTGCTGGTTGAGAACAGCGAGGAAACGGCTCATGAAGAGCTTATCGTCCTCGACAGATCCGGACGGCTGCAGCTCCCGAAGGACTTTATGGACGCTCTTGAGATAAAAGGCGGCGATAAGGTCAAGGTCGAACTTGATGAGAACGGCGAAAAGCTCGTGCTGTTCAGATCGGGGGGGACATAAGTTTTATTTTCTTTATTTCCCGTGGGGGATCACATAATGAAGAGGTTCTATACTATTTATATTAGAATGTAATTAAGTAGGCTTGATTCTCGCAAAACCAAAAGCAATTTATTTAGAAAGGTGGATTCATAGTGAAAGACACAATGTTTAGGCGTGTTATTGCTTCCGCATTGGCACTTGCTCTGTGTGCAAGCGCATCAGTTCCAGCATTTGCAGACAGTGAAGCGGCGGACGACAGCACTCTAGGCACGCAGGCAACTGCTGATGATTCTGCAACAGGCGACGGAAGCTCCGCTGCCACGACGGGTACCGATTCGATCCGTCAGACTTCTTATACTAACTATGTAAAGAAGTATGCCGACGCTGCAAGACCTGACCAGACAGTCGAGGTCTTGGGAAAGGATTACGATCCTGCTTCAGTAACAGACGCTCAGATCACTGTAACTACAGTAGATGGAGAGAATGATGTTATGCAGTGGGCAAATCAGGAGGGTTCAGTTTCCTGGACGGTGAACATTCCTGAAACAGGCGTCTACAATATCAAGATGATATATGAGGCACTTGAAAGCAACACAAACGACGTTGAGTTTTCGCTGCTTATCGACGGCGAAAGCCCATATGCAACAGCGTCAAGAATCACGCTGAGCAAGAGATGGATCAACGAATCTGAGATCAAACAGGATTCAAGACAGAACGATATCCGTCCTGGACAGGTATCGACTCCATGCTGGCAGGAAACTCCTCTGGAGGACATCGACGGACTGTTTAACGAGCCGTTGGAGTTCTATATGGAGGCAGGCGAACATACGATAACATTTGAATCTGAAAAGGCTGAGTTTGCTGTCAAGAGCTTTACTTTCTATCAGTATGAAGCACCTGCTGCCTACACAGCACCATCAGACAGCGATCTGACACAGGCTCAGGGACAGAAGATCACTCTTGAGGGTGAAACTGCTGCCTACAAGTCATCAAGAACTCTTTATCCTACATCAGATAAGAGCTCTTATCTCACATCTAGCGCAAACGGCTCAAGCCCTACTAAAACAAGATATAATACTATTGGTTCAGGAAGCTGGTCGCAGTCAACTCAGACAGTGACATGGGAGTTCAATGTTGACAAGGCTGGCTACTATAAGATAGGTATAAGAGGCAGACAGGATCAGATGAGAGGTATGTACTCCAACAGACGACTTTATGTCAATGGCGAAGTACCTTGCCTTGAAGCTAATCAGATAAAGTTCTACTATGATACAGACTGGAGCATCACAACGCCAAAGTCTGAAAATGGCGACGATCTTTATTTCTACCTCCAGGCAGGCACAAACACTATCTCTCTGGAAGCAGTTCCTGGTGAGATCGGTGAGATCATGGGCAATCTGGACGAGCTTGTTTATAACATAAACAGCTACTACAGACAGATCAGACAGATCACAGGTCCTGATCCTGATGAATACAACAACTACATGATCGACACAGCGATCCCTTCTATCGTTCCGGATTTCAAGGAATATGCTCAGACATTGAGAGATAAGAAGGCTGAGATCGAGAAGCTTTCAGGTTCAGGCGGAACTGAGGCTGAAACTCTTGAGAAAATGGCTATCGTTCTTGATAAGTGTATAAAGAAGCCTGACCTTATCCCTGAGATGATGTCACAGATCAAGGATAACATCACATCAGTTTCTTCTTTTGTAAACCAGTATCGTGAGCAGCCTCTTGAGGTCGATATGATCGAGGTAGCTACTTCCGATCAGGATTTCACTTCATGTGACAAGTCATTCTTTGGCTCACTTGGCTTCGGCTTCAAGGGCTTTATCGGTTCTTTCTTCGAGGACTACAACGCACTGTCTGAAGAGGACGAAAGTGCTATGGAGTGCTGGGTAATGCTCGGTCGTGATAACGCCGAGGCTCTCCAGCAGCTCATTTCAAGTGAATACAATCCAACAGCTAAAACAAAGATCAATCTTAAGCTCGTTCAGGGTGGTATCGTTGAGGCTACATTTGCAGGCAAGGGTCCTGACCTCGCTCTCTTCATGGGCGGCGACTTCCCTATCCAGCTTGCAGCCCGTGGCGTTCTTACAGATCTCACCACATTCAGCGACTTTGACGAGGTAAAGACACGTTTTGCAGACGACGCTACTGTTCTTTATCAGTACAACGGAGGTACATACGGTCTTCCATGTGACCAGTCCTTCCCGATGCTGTTCTATCGTTCTGATATCCTCAGCGAGTACGATATCGACCCGGCAACAGATCTTAACACTTGGGACGGACTTCTTAACTGTCTGCCAACACTTCAGAGAAACTACCTTGAAGTTGGTCTTATCCTCCCTGTTATGACAAGTACAGGCGGAACAACTCAGGTATCTGCTATCACAGAGCCTGGTAACACATTCGCTATGCTCCTTCTCCAGCAGGGTCTTAACTACTACAACGAAGAGCAAACAAAGACAACATTCGATACTCAGGAGGCTGTAAACGCTTTCGATACTTGGACAAAGTTCTATACAACATACAGCTTCCAGCAGACATATGACGCATTCACACGTTTCAGAACAGGTGATATGCCAGTAGTTATCCAGAACTACACATTCTATAACCAGCTTTCTGTAGCCGCTCCTGAGATCAAGGGCTGCTGGGGATTCCAGCCGGTTCCTGGTACTGTTCAGGAAGACGGAACTATCAACCACGCAGCAAACTCCAACGGTTCAGGTGCTATTATCTTCACAAAGGCAGCAGATCAGGAGGGCGCTTGGGACTTCATCAAGTGGTTCACCTCAACTGACGCTCAGGTCAAGTATGGTAACAACATCGAGTCTATCCTTGGTACAATGGGTAGATATGCAACAGCTAACGAAGAAGCTCTTCAGCAGTTGTCTTGGACAACTTCAGAAGTAAATCTTCTTCTTGACCAGCTTAATTCACAGGTAGAGATCCCGATCATTCCTGCATCTTACGGTGTAACAAGAAACGTTATGAACGCATTCAGAGCTGTAGTTAATGACTACGACAACGCTCGTGATACACTGTTCTGGTACAATAAGGATATCAACGACGAGATCACTCGTAAGCTTGAAGATCTTGGTCTGTACGACAATTAATGAAAGGGGAGTAACTAATGGCCAAAACCAATCCTGAAGCGCCTATGATAAAACAGGGCAAGTGGAAGTACACATGGCACATGATGAAAACCAACAAGGCTTGCTATGCAATGCTCCTGCCTTTCATGTCTTTGTTCATTATCTTCACGGTAGTGCCTGTCGTAATGTCGCTGCCAATGGGCTTTACAAACTTTAACATGATCGAAACTCCTAAGTTCGTAGGACTTTCAAACTTCTATACGCTGTTCCTTAACGACGACGTATTCCTTATCGCAGTAAGAAACACTCTTATCTTTGCGATATTCACAGGACCGTTCTCTTATATCCTCAGCTTTATCATTGCTTGGCTGATAAACGAGATGAACGCATTCCTCAAAACATTCTTCACATTCGTGTTCTATGCACCTTCTATGACAACTTCCGTATATGTTACCTGGCAGCTTATCCTGTCAGGTGACTCCTACGGTTACCTGAACGCTGTGCTTATCGATCTGGGTATTCTGAACGAACCTGCACAGTGGCTCACAGATACAAACTATATCCTTACAGTTGTTATCATCGTTCAGCTTTGGATGTCAATGGGTGCAGGCTTCCTTGCTATCCGTGCAGGCTTCCAGAACATTGATAAGTCAATGTACGAAGCAGGTGCTATCGAGGGTATCAAGAACAGATGGCAGGAGCTTTTCTACATCACTATCCCTTCAATGGGACCACAGCTTCTGTTCGCTGCCGTTATCCAGATCTCAGCATCATTCACAGTCGGCGTTGTTGGTCAGAACCTCGTAGGTCTGCCTTCAACAGACTATGCAGCTCACACGATCATGAACCACGCAACAGACTATGGTAACATTCGTTACGAAATGGGTTATGCGTCAGCAATATGTTTCGTATTGTTCGCTGCAATGCTCCTTGCCAATAAGGGTATCAACTGGCTCTTAGGCAAGTATCTTGACTAAAGGAGGGGAGTATATAAAATGGCTAGAAAAAGAAAAAAGCAGCAGTCTATTGAAAAGCTGAAGGTCAAAGAGAAAAAGGCGAGAGTCAATGGTTCTCTTGGCGGAGATATAGTTATTTTCGTATTCCTCTGTCTCCTTGGTGCATTCATGGTGTTCCCGCTGTATTACTCAGTTATCCAGTCTATGAAGCCTGTTGAGGAACTTTTCGTATTCCCTCCAAAGCTTTATGTACTGAATCCGACTACCAACAACTTCTCAGATATGTTCAAGGTAGCCGCAAGCTCATGGCAGGTACCGCTGTCAAGATATATCTTCAACAGCTTCTTTATTACAATAGTAATTTGTATCTGCAACCTTTTCGTTTGCTGCTGCGCAGCATTCGTTCTTGCAAAGTGTAAATTCCCGGGAAACAAGGTCATTAACCAGATCATCGTTATTGCCCTCCTGTTCTCCTCAAATGCAACATGGATCATGCAGTTCCTCGTAATGGCTAAGCTCCATATGATCGATACATACTGGGCATTGATCCTCCCAAGCATTTCAACATCAATGGGTCTTTACCTCATGCGTCAGAGCATGACAACCATCCACGACTCCATGGTAGAAGCGGCTAAGGTGGACGGCGCAGGTCTGTTCAGGATCTGTTGGCAGATCGTCGTTCCAAACTCAAAGCCAGCTTTGATGACACTTATCATCTTCGCTTTCCAGGGAGCATGGAACATTCAGGGCGGAGCACTTATCTACTCCGAGCAGCTCAAAACACTACCTACAGTTGTACAGCAGATCACAGCAGCAGGTCTTGCTCGTCAGGGCGTTACATTTGCCGCAGCAGTTGTACTTCTGATACCACCACTGATCGTATTCCTTGTAGCTCAGGGCAACGTCATGGAAACAATGGCTAACTCAGGTATGAAGGATTAATTTGAACTTAGATTATAGAAAAGGAAAAAAGGTGATAAGTAGTGTCGAGAAATAAAATCTCTCTAAAACGAATGATCTCTGCGGCACTTGCAGCAGGTCTGGCGCTGACCATGACCGTGACTGCTTTCGCAGATGAGCCTTATACAGCCTATAACTACGACTATTGGGACGATGCGATCCCATCGCAGAGTGCCTACCGTGTAGAAAAGACTGTAACAGGTGCAGATATGGGTCTTGACAGGCTTTCAGATTCGAGCGACCCGCTTTATATAAGCGATGACGCTCCTGCAAAGCTCTCAGATGCAAAAGACCTCTTTTACGATCAGGACAACGATACGTTCTGGGTGTGCGATTCAGGCAACAACAGAATACTCCGTCTTGATACTGATCTTAAGGTAACAGGCTGTTATACCGGATTCACAGGCTCTACAGAAATATCTGTAGGCGAGGACGGAAGATCGACCTTCCTTAATCCTAACGGCATTTATGTCAAAAAGAGTATCTTTGATGATAAGCTTTATGTTTACATTGCAGATACAGACAATTCAAGGGCTGTTAAGTGTACTGTTGAGTCAGGCACAGAAATGACTCTGGTGCAGGAATACACAAAGCCTGACACAAAGCTTTATGATTCCGAAACATTCAACCCTTCAAAGATACTTGCAGATAAAGCAGAGAACATCTACGTTGTTTGTAAGTCAGTAAACACAGGTTCTGTTCAGTTCAATAAGGACGGCGAGTTCCAGGGCTTCTACGGTGCTAACCGTGTTGAGGTAACCGCCGCTGTCGTTGCTCAGAAGCTGTGGAGAAAGATCGCTTCAAACGAGCAGATCTCAGCAATGACAAGAAACGTTCCGGTCGAGTATGCAAACTTCGATATCGACGCAGACGGATTTATCTATACTGTAACTGAGGCTGCAAATACTACGACCGACGCCGTTAAGAAGCTTAACCCAGCAGGTTATAACATCTGGGATAACGCAGTCGGCGACAAGTATTCATTCGGTGACGTTGCTTCAGAGTATGATTCAACAACAAACAAAACTTATAAGTGCAGACTCACAGATATCTGCGTTTCTGACAACGGAACAATAAATGTTCTTGACTATGAAAACGGCAGAGTGTTCCAGTATGATAAGCTTTGCAACCTCCTTTGCATCTTTGGTACAAAGAACTCCACTTCTGATCAGGCAGGAAGCTTCCTTGGACCAAACGCTATCGAGGCAAGAGGCAACGAGGTCTATATCCTTGACGGAACAAAGAACGATATCACAGTTTATACTGAAACAACTTTCGGTAATGTCGTTCACAGAGCAGTTCTCCTCTATGACGAGGGTAGATACTCAGACGCAAGAGCTGACTGGGAAGAAGTTATAAAGAGAGACGGCGGCTATGCAATGGCTTATGTCGGACTTGGTAAGGCTTGCCTTAACGACGGCGAGTATACAAAGGCTCTGGATTACTTCAAGACAGCTTACGATCAGGACGATTACGATAAGGCATTCAAATATGCAAGAGAAGAATGGCTCAGAGATAACTTCACAGTGATAATGGTAGTTATTATCGTTTTGATCGCTCTGCTCATCGTAAAGGCAGTTCTTAAGAAAAAGGGCATAAAGCTCATCAAGCGCAAAAAGAAGGAGGGAAACTGATATGTATGAATTTACTCCGGTAGGATGGCTCAAGCATTGCGTTTTCCACCCTGTTGAGGGCTTTGAAGACCTTAGGTGGAAAAAGCAGGGTTCTATAAAGATCTCTATGATAATAGTTCTCTTCCTCTTTATTGCAATGGTCGTTGACAGACAGCTCACAGGCTTTCAGTTCAATGACAGCTACGTTAAAGTATTCAACGTTGTTCCGCTTATCGTTCAGTCTGTAGTTTACTTCTTCACTTGGGTACTCGGCAACTGGGCAATATGCACACTTCTCGACGGTGAAGGTACACTTAAAAAGATCTGCATCTATTCTGCATATTCTCTTGTTCCTTACATCGTTTGCACATTTATCGCAGTGATCTTCTCAAACGTTCTGGTACAGGACGAGTCGATCTGGATCACAGCAATCCAGTATCTTGGCATCGGCTGGTCTGTTATCCTTATGGTGCAGGCAATGAGAGCCGTTCACCAGTATTCATTCGGAAAAACACTTGCTTCAATTATTGGTACGATCGTCGCAATGCTTCTTATATTGTTCCTTGCGATACTTCTCCTTTCATTGTTCCAGCAGGTATATGTATTCGGTTACTCAGTTTATACTGAGATCATGTACAGGATCAGAGGCTAAAACAGAAACGGTGGTGTAAATAATAAATGCATAACAAAAGTTACAAGAAAGCAGTTGTCTTTGCTATCTGCCTTACAATGCTGATGCCTCTGGGGTCAATGGTGGTTTCTTCCACTGACGAGAGTTCAAGCCAGGCTGATTCAAGCGCCGCAGTAAAGGATACTGACAGCAGTGTCGATTCAGCGGCTGATGATACAAGCTCAGCTGACGCTTCCGACGCAGCAGCTACTGCCGATGAAAGCAGCGATGAAGCTGCTGAAGACTCAGCAGCCGATGAGAAAACAACTACTACAGCAAGCAAGGACGACGAGGTTCAGCCTATAACTGACGAAGAAGCTCTTGCAATGTGCGAAAAGATAACAGAGAACGACAAGATAGCTCTTTATCTTGACGAAGAAAACGAAAGACTTTGTCTTTATGTAAAGGCTTCAGGTAAGTATTGGTGGACTTCGCCTATAAATGTTCAGGCTGACCAGACAATTATCGACACAGTTAAGGGCACAGCAATGAAAAATGCCCAGAGAAAGCAGATCGCTGCAAGTGCCGCTATCAGAGTCGGTGACCTCAGACAGGAAAAGAGAACAGAGTCCCCTGCTCCGGTTTACTCCAACAAGGCAAAAGTAAAATGGGAGAAAAATTCAGACGGCGTTGTTGCTACATATAACTACGTTTCTGATGGTGTGAAGCTCAAGATACACTATGTTCTTGAGGACGATAACCTCTATGTTTACTGCGATTCAGATGAGATCGAGGAGAAAAACACTTCTCAGGTAGACGGAAAGGTGCTTACAAAGATCGAGTTCTGCCCTAACTTCGGCGCTGCTGATTCAACTGCGACAGGCTATATGATAGTTCCTGACGGAAGCGGTGCTGTAATAAACTACAACAACGGCAAGACCGAGTACGCTGACTATAATCAGCAGGTATTCGGCAGAGATTATACAGCCGTTCCAATAACAGCTCCAAGAACCACTCAGCAGGCTTATATGCCGGTCCTTGCAACAGTAAGCGGTTCATCCGGACTTGTTTGCGTTGCTTCTGACGGTGAGTCAAACGTTTATGCTCACGCTCAGGTATGCGGACAGGAAAAGCAGGCTTACAACACTTGTTACTTCGAGTTTGAAACAAGAAGCTCAGACTCATTCTTCATGAGCGGTGATAACTCAAACAAAATCACAGTGTTCGAGAAGAACGGAATAAAGACCGAGAGATTTGGAGTTCGTTATTATCCTGTTGATTCAGACAACGGCGAAGATCTTAACTACGCCGACTGCGCTGAGGTCTACAGAAACTACCTTATCAATAATAGAGGTCTTACAGCTAAGGCTCAGGCAAATAAGAGCGATCTTTACGTTGACCTTTATGGCGGCGTTATGAAGGATACTTCTATTCTTGGTATCCCATTCAATCTTAAAACAGAGATCACTGGCTTCGATCAGGCTTCCGACATACTTGATATCCTCAAGGACGGCGGAGTTGACAACATAACTGTCAACTATAACGACTGGACAAATGACTCTATCAAGAACAAGATATCCACAGAGGTATCTCCGTCCGGCAAGCTTGGCGGCTCAAGCGCATTTGATAAGCTTATCTCAAAGGACGATAATATGAAGATCGTTCCTTCAATGAACAACTTCAAGATGGACAGTGGTTCATGGGGATATATGACTCTTACAAGCACAGCTATCAGAGTTTCAAATGCTTATTCAAGACAGTCATCATACAGCCCAGCCTTCGGTGTTGCAGAAAAGGGAGTTTCACCTGCTCTGCTCACACCAAACAAGTACTCGAATGTGTTCACAGAAATGCTCGAGAGCTATACTGATGAAAAGCTCACTTCTATCGGCTTCGGTGATTATTCAACAAAGCTTGTTTCTGACTATTCAAAGAAGGATCCTTCAAGCAGAAGCAAGACCATGAATACTATCGTTGACGGCTATAAGAGTGCGAGCGAGAAGATCAGTACAGTATTCGCAGACGGTGCGAACTCTTACGTTCTCCCATATGTAACAAACGTTTCAAACGTTCCTGTTTACTCCAGTGGATTCAACGTAACAGATTTCGATATCCCGTTCTATCAGATGGTCATTCACGGATATGTTGACTACGCTTCAACACCTATCAATAAGAGCTCAAATTCAGATGAAACATTCCTGCTTTCACTGGCTTCAGGCTCACAGATACACTATGATATGACATACGCTGACGCTGATACGCTTCAGGATACAGAATATGACGACCTGTATTATTCAAACTATGCAGGCTGGACAGATCTTGCGGCTAATCAGTACAAAAAGGTAAGCAGCATACTTTCAGGCGTTTCAGATTATACGATCACAAAGTATGAGCTGAGCGATGACAAGAACGTTCTTACCACAACTTATTCAAAGGACGGAGCTTCAGACGTTGTTATCAGTGTTGATAAGAAGAACGCAACAGCTACCGTAGGCACAGAGGTCTATGACCTTGCAGATTGTATAGAAGGAGGTTTGACAGAATAATGAGCGAAGAGATCAAAAACACTCCTGAAGAGATCGAGGCTGTTAAGGCTGAGGATCTTGAAGATACAGTCGAAAAGGAAAATGACGCTGAGGCTGTTATAGAAGAAATTTCAACAGAGGAGATAATCGCAGAAGAGCCTGCCGCTGAGGCAGTCGCTCCTGCACCTGTGATGAAGGAAAAGAAGCACAGACTTTCTTATGAAAAAAGAAAAGGACTTTACGGCTACGGATTTATAGCGATCTGGGCGCTGGGTACTATCTACTTCTTTATCCTGCCTCTTATAGAATCTCTCATTTACTCATTCAACAAAACTGAGGTAACTCAGGGCGGAATGAAAATGTCCTTTATCGGTTGGAAAAACTATGTAAACGCTTTCCGTAAGGATCAGGATTATTCCAAGGCTCTGGTAGCAATGATCGAGAATACGGTTTTGAGAACTCCTCTTATCCTCATATTCTCTATCTTTATCGCAGTTATCCTTAATCAGAAATTCAAGGGAAGAACATTCGCAAGATCAGTATTCTTCCTCCCTGTTATCATCGCTACAGGTCCTGTTATCGACATCATCAACGGTAACATGAGCACAGGCGGATACGCAGGCGGATCTGAGCAGTTCAGCTCAATGTTCGAGGCTGACCTCGTTGACCAGTTGCTGAACTTCCTCGGTATCTACAACATCAGTGATAAGCTCACTATGATGATAAACTCGCTGACCACCGACATCCTGAACCTTGTATGGAACTCAGGTATCCAGATACTTCTGGTGCTTTCAGCACTTCAAGGTATACCGCTCTCAGCTAAGGAAGCAGCCCAGATCGAGGGTGCAACTTCATGGGAGTTCTTCTGGAAAGTCACAATTCCTTATATCAGCCCAATGATACTTTCAAGCGTGGTTTATACAATCGTTGACTCATTCGTCGATCCACAGAACGAAGTTATGACGATCGTTCTTAACAAGGCAAGCAACTGGGAGCATGGCTACTCAGCGGCAATGGCTTGGGCATACTTCCTTATCGTAGCAGTATTCCTTGCACTTGTCGTAGCACTTGTTAATAAGTTCGTTTACTATGAAGTAGAATAAGGGGGGATTTAAGTGGCAACTAAAAAAGAAGAAAAAGAGTTCGAAAAAGAACGAAAGGCTGCTATTAAAGCCCGTTATAAGAAGATGAAAGAGGAGGGTCTTGAGAAATATCTCACCCCTGAGCAGATCAGCTATAACAGAAGAAGAAGAGCGATCGGAATGGTTTGGCCGTTCTTCAGATTCCTTATCCTGTTTGGTCTGTGCTTCGTAATCCTCTATCCACTGATATTCATGCTTTCAACTGCGTTCAGACCAAATGAGCAGATGAACGACCCATCAGTAGTTTGGATCCCTAAGAGCTTTACACTCGATAACATCAAGGACGTTTGGGGAGTAATGAAGTTTGAAGATACTGTTGTAAACACAGTTATCCTTAACCTCGTGGCCTCTGTCCTTCAGGTTATCACCTGCTCTATCACAGGCTACGGCTTCGCTAGATTTAAGTTCAAAGGTAAGGGAATCCTGTTCGGTATCGTTGTTCTTATGATCATCGTACCTCCACAGATCACAACTATCCCACTTTACCTCCAGTATGCTTACTTCAAGCCAGAGTGGCTCGCTAAGGTATTCACACTTGGCAAATCAACATCGCTTATCAACAGCGGTTGGACAATGTATCTTCCTGCATTGTTTGCAAACGGACTCCGTGCAGGTCTGTTTATCTTCATCTTCCGTCAGTTCTTCAGAGGACTTCCTAAGGAGCTTGAAGATGCTGCATACCTCGACGGCTGCAGCCCACTGAAAACATTCCTTGTTATCATGTGTCCTAACGCAAAGTCATCGTTCCTGACAGTATTCCTGTTCTCTATCGTTTGGTACTGGAACGACTACTATGTATCATCATCATTCTTCACACAGAACGACACTGTTGCTCTTATGCTGAAGAACCTGAATACAAACCTGACTCAGCAGCTCTTCGACGGTCAGGCGGTATCTGTAAGACAGATAATCGTATGGCTTGAAGCAGGTTGTCTGCTTTCTATCACACCTATCCTTATCATGTATGTATTCCTTCAGAGATACTTTATCGAGGGTGTTGAAAGATCAGGTCTTGCAAACTAATTTGCAAATATGCTTATCAAAAGTCCTGCACTTCGGTGTGGGACTTTTTTTTGCGTGAAGCCTTTTTATGTTCATATATTTAAGACTTATTAAATTTGTACATATATAAAGCAACGCAATTGTGCATATTGCTTTGAAATGTCAGGTTAATTTAGTACAATCGTGTATAGAAAAAAAACTTTTTTTTTGATATAATTACTTTGGGTATTATTGCCCATGGTAAGTTGTTTATAAAAATATTCAGTTAGGAGTCTGAACATGAATATAAAAGTTGATCTAAAAAAGCTTTTTGCTGCCGCAGTATCAGCGATAATGTGCCTCTCCGCAGGGGGTTGCTATCTGCTTCCTGACGAGGAGGAAGTCCTCGATGCGCCGACCGTGAAGGCAAGCGATGTTACATATTCCACAGTGACGGCAAAGAAAAAAGACCTTGAAAAGAAGATAGTCGCAACAGGCACTGTCACAGCGGAAAATCAGTATACTCTTTCTTATGAAAAGCAGAGCGGCACAGTGTCAAAATTTTATGTAAAAGCAGGCGATAAGGTCAAAAAGGGTGATGTTATCTGTGACCTTGATACATATGATCTTGACTATCAGATAGAAGAAAAACAGCTTTACCTCGAAAAAGCAAAGCTTAAAGTTGATATAATTTATGAGGGCGGCGGCTCCCAGGCAGAGATAGACTCTGCTTATGTTGACGTTCAGCTCCTTGAAAAAGAGCTTGAAAAGCTACAGGCTCAGAAGGAGGATTCAAGCCTGAAATCACCTATAGACGGCGTTGTTTCGTCACTCTCTGACGTAAGAGCAGGCGACAACGTAAATCCGGGTCAGACTATCGCAACTGTTATAGATACTTCGGCTCTTTATATCGCAATACAGCCTGACGACCTCACCCAGTATGATATCGACACAGAAGTGCAGATAAGGATAGGCGAGGATTATTATGACGGTGTTGTTTTTATGACTCCTAAAAAGCTTGCTGATTATCAGGCTGAGCAGAATGAGGATCACAATAATGTTGACGATACAGGTATAGATTATCAGGCGGATACTATCTATGTTCGTTTCAAGGATACTGCCCCTGCGGAAACAGTGGGTCAGCTTGCAGATACGATACTTGTCCTTGACAGCGTAAAGGACGCTATCGTTATCTCAAATAATCTGATAAAAAAGGTTGACGGCACAAAGGTAGTTTATGTGCTGAAAAACGGTGAAAAAACTGCCGTTGAAGTGGAAACAGGACTTTCTACAGGCTCTCAGACCGAGATAAAATCGGGTCTTAAAGAGGGCGACGAAATTGTTATCAGATAGGTTTGAAAGGATAAGCTTATGTTCACCTTATTGTTCCGTAAAATGCGAAACACCAAATGGATGGTGCTTTGCCTGCTGATAGGCTTTGTTATGGCGTCTGCCATGATGAGCACTATCCCTATTTATATGAACGCTTCTCTGCAAAGAATGCTTGTAAAGGATCTTGAGTCGTTCCAGACAGAATATGAGATCTATCCAGGTGCGTATAATACCAGCTATGGATTGAAAATGGATATCTCAGGCAGTGAGCAGCAGAAAGCTGTTGAGAATTATAATAACAAAGTGGAGGCTAAGTTCAAGGAGCTTGGTCTGCCTGAAAAGCTTGATAAGAAGTATATAAGTGACGAGTATCTTTATGTGCGTTCACTTGCCGTTTCAGATGGCAATTCGCAGGCAAGATTCACTCTCGGCGGTATGACGGATATTTCCGACCATATCAGCATAAAGCAGGGCAGAATGTTCACTGCAGGCAAGCGTTCAGACGGCGTTTACGAGTGCGTTGCCACAGAAAAAGCCATGAAAAGCACAGAGCTTGCTATAAACACAGTCTATGAGATAGCCGACGTGTTTGATGATAACAAGTCAATAAAAATAGAGATCGTGGGCGTTTTTGACGTTAAGGACGAAAATGACGCATATTGGGCAGAGGGTCTTGATTCTCAGTATACAGCCGTTGTCTTTACAGATTATGGCACAATGCTCGGGGACTGCGTTGATACTGGCGTTGTGAATATCACAAAGGCTGTCCATAACTATGCGGTGGATTATGCTTCCATGAATATGACTGACCTTGCAAGCACAAACGAAATGATAGCAAAGCAAAAGACCTATTTTGGTGAAAATTCCATAGGCTTTTCGATGCCTGCCGCAGATATCCTCAAGGACTATGAGAGCCGTTCATCACAGCTCCAGCTTGTTTTGTGGCTTTTGCAGATACCTGTCATACTTATGATAATATTCTATCTCTTTATGGTGTCGCAGCTCAACGTTGAGCAGGAACGTAACGAGATAGCGGTGTTCAAAAGCCGTGGAGCAAGCCGCTTGCAGATAATGGGCATTTATGCTCTGGAATCTCTCGTACTGGGCGTTCTGACTGTTATAATAGGACCATTCGCAGGTCTTGGACTTTGCAAGGTACTTGGTGCGTCAAACGGATTCTTGGAGTTTGTCAACAGGCGTTCGCTCCCTGTTCATATGACAATAGAAGCTGTCGTCTATGCGGCAATAGCCGTGGCAGTGTTCTTTGTCACAACTATGATACCGATCTTTCCTGCCACAAAAACAACTATCGTTGAGCATAAGCAGTCAAAAGCCAAAAAGAAAAAGCACGCTCTGTGGGAAAAGGTCTGCCTTGATTTTATCCTTGTGGGCGGTTCAGTTGGCTGGCTTTATTATTACAACAAAACTCAGGAAAAGCTTGTTGCAGAGGGTGTAACAGACACCACCGCAACAGTAAACCCTATAATGTTCGTGGCTTCCACTGCGTTTATACTTGGTCTTGGTCTGTTTCTTATAAGGATCTATCCTTATATAATAAGGCTTCTCGCAAGAATAGGCAGAAGAGTGTGGTCGCCTGCACAGTATGTTTCACTGACTAATATTGGTCGCTACTCAACGGGCAGGGAAAGATTTTTGATGCTGTTCCTTGTTCTTACTGTATCATTGGGTGTGTTCTTTGCAAATACTGCAAGAGCCTTGAACAGAAATGCAGAGGAAAGCGTTGCCTATGGGGTTGGCTGCGACGCTGTTCTTACAGAGCAGTGGTATAGCAGTAAAATAGAATCTGCACAGCAGACCACTCCTCAAAGCGCATCTCAGACAGCTCAATCAGGCACAAAGCAGACTTCCGAAGAAAGCGACGAAGAAGATACAGAAACTACCATACAGTATGTAGAGCCTGTTTTTGAGCGATTTGAAAAGCTCGCGGGAGTGGAAAATGTCACAAAGGTTTTCAGAAAAGACGACGTGACCATATCTTCAAACAAAATGAACGTTCCAAGACAGCAGACAAAGTCTGACGATGAGGAAAAGACCCGTGACGATTTCCTTGACCAAAGCGCTGACACAAGCTCAGGCAAAAGCTCAACAAGCAATGTCCAGCTTATGACCATAGTGCCAAGCGATTTCTCAAAGGTCTGCAAATTTGAGGACAGACTTCTGCCGGTTCAGTTAAATAACTACCTGAACGCCCTCGCAGAGTACACCCCGGGAGTTATCCTCTCTTCAAGCTTCAAGAGCTACGGTCTGGAGCTTGGTGATACTGTAGAGTGTAAGTGGGGCGGAAACGAGCCCTTTGAAGTGACCGTCCTTGCCTTTGTTGACTACTGGCCGGGACTAAGCCCTTATAAAGAGGCGAAAAACGGCGGTTATATGGACTTTGCCGTTATGAACTACGATTATGTGAACGTTCAGACAAGCATGGAGCCTTATGAGGTATGGTTCAAGCTCAAAGACGGAGCTTCCGTTCAGGAGTTTTATGACTCAATAGACAAAGCAGGCATTAAACCCCTCACCCTTAAATCTGCAAGCCAGCAGACCATAGAAAAGAAAAACGACCCTATGCTCCAGGGCATGAACGGCGCTCTCACTCTCGGCTTTATCATCATCATGGTGATGTGCATAATAGGTTTCCTTATCTATTGGATACTCTCCATAAAGAGCAGGACTTTGCAGTTTGGTATCCTAAGAGCAATGGGAATGAAGTTCAGAGAGATAATAATGATGATAGTCTATGAACAGCTTTTGGTGTCAGGCGTTGCAATATTCGCCGCTATCTTTATCGGTGGCGTAACGAGCGACCTTTTCGTACCGCTGTTCCAGAGCATCTTTGACGCAAGCCAGTCAGTGCCGCCGTTTGCAGTGATACCTGAACGCAGCGACTATCTGAAGCTTTATGCAGTTATAGGAGTAATGCTACTCACAGCCTTTGTGGTGCTTGGCAGACTTATAAAGAAGATAAAGATAAGTCAGGCGTTGAAGCTTGGTGAGGATTGATAGGAGGAAATTTTATGACAGCTTATGAAAAGCTTACAAAATGTTATGAGTGCGTAAAAAGCAAAATAGACTTTGAGCCAAAGGTAGCCCTTGTGCTTGGCTCAGGTCTTGGCGATTATGCAAATTCCATAGACGTGAGATACACCCTCAGCTATAAGGATATAGAGGGCTTCCCTACATCAACGGTAGAGGGTCATAAGGGTCAGTTCGTTTTCGGATATGTTGGCGAAGTGCCTGTTGTTATAATGCAGGGCAGAGTGCATTATTATGAGGGATATGCAATGGAGGACGTTGTGCTTCCTGCAAGACTTATGAGAATGTTGGGCGCACAGGTGCTTTTCCTTACAAACGCATCGGGCGGAGTGAATTCAGGCTTCAAGGCAGGCGACTTCATGCTTATAACAGACCATATCTCAAGCTTTGTTCCTAATCCTCTTATTGGCAAGAATATCGACGAGCTTGGAACAAGATTTCCTGATATGAGCGAGATATATAACAAAGAACTCAGGGATATCATCTCAGGTGCGGCAGAAGATCTTGACATAACCCTCCGCCATGGCGTTTATCTCCAGCTCACCGGACCGTCTTTCGAGTCCCCTGCGGAAATAAGAATGGCAAGAACTATCGGTGCTGACGCAGTGGGAATGTCAACAGCCTGCGAGGCTATCGCCGCAAATCATGCAGGCATGAAAGTCTGCGGAATATCCTGCGTTGCAAACCTTGCAGCAGGCATGACGGATAATCCTCTCACTCATGCTGAAGTTCAGGAATGTGCAGACAAGGCTGCTCCCCTTTTCAAAAAGCTTATCACAGAAAGCATTATAAGAATAGGTAAACAGCTTTAAGGTTTTGTAACAGCTTTTTTAAAATAATATGTAACAAATGTGCGAAAAGGGCTGATGATGTGTACTTTTTTGCTAAACTTTGTGAAAAACTATTGACAAATCAAACGCTTTAGTTTAATATATTATTATGAAGTAAATGTCTTCAAAAAAAAATTATAATGAATATGGAGAGAGAATTATATGGCAAAATTTTGTGGACAGTGCGGAGCTCAGCTTAATGACAATGCGACTTTCTGCACTCAGTGCGGTGCAACAATAGCACCTCAGCAGCCTGCACAGCAGACCGCTTCACCAATGGCAAATCTTCAGCAGGCAGCCAAGAATATCGACATGAACGCTATAAAGGACGCTGTTTCTGTTGAAAACATCAAAAATCTGAAAAACAAGCCTAATAAGCTCACTATCGCAGTTCTGGCAGTTCTGCTTGTGCTTGTTATTCTGGTAGTTGTTATCCTTTGCATGATATTCGGCGGCGGAAGCTGGAAAACTCCTATCAATAACGTTATGGACGTTCTCAATGACGCTGACGGTAAGGCTTATGAAGAGCTTATGCCTCCTTATTATAAAGATATGGCAGACGCTCTGGACGGTATCATTGAGATAAGCGACGAGGATTTTGAAGAAGAAGCTGAAAATCAGAGAGATAGACTTACAAAGAAATACGGCGATGACGCTGAGATAAGCTATGAGGTCGTTAAAAAGACAGCGGTCGATTCTGATATTCTTGACAGCTACAATGAAGCTTCAGACGTTGCGTCAATACTCAGCAGCAAAAAGGCTAAGAAGTATAAGGTAACAAAGGCTTACAAGGTAAAGATCAAGTATACTATCGAAGGCGAAAACGCTGACAAGACCGACAAGACAACTGTTATTGTTGGCAAGATGGACGGCACATGGGTACTTCTGGACGAGGGCGACCTTCCAATAAGCACAGGTTTCTAAGATATATAAACGATCAGTAACGGGCGGAGAATTTTCCGCCCGTTTTTGAAAAAATACGGTGTTTGCACAATGAAAAAAATATCAGTTCTGTGTATGCTTTTGTGTGTGGCAATGCTCTTTTGCTCCTGCGGAAAGGAAGAAAGAGCGGTCCTTGGATATGAACAGCCCGTGGCGACACTTGTCACAGCGGCACAGTATAGCGATACGCAGTCATATATTTCCTGCTTTACCCCAGAAGCGGAGGCGGAGTATAAAAACAGCGACAGCTATAACGAAGCCCTTGCGGAAACGCTTCTCACAAGGGGCGAGGAAAAAACGGAGCTTTCTTATAAGCTCAGCAATAAAAAAGAGCTTGACAGCGACGGCTTGAAAGACCTTGAAAAAAGCTATAAGGAAAGCTATCACAAAAATGTGACTATAAAAAAAGCTGTTACGATGACAGCAAAGCTCACAGAGACCACCGAAAGCGGCGAGCTGTCTGCCAGCCGTGAGATAACAGTGGTCAAAATAGAAAACAACTGGTATATTTTCGGGAAAGTTATCGAGAAATTTGATCTCAGCCAAAAGGGCTGAGGGGATCAATAATAATATGAAAAGAGGGTATTAATATGGAAAATTGTCCAAAATGCGGCCTGCCTGTTGCCGACGGTGCAAAGTTCTGCGCTGCCTGCGGAACAAGAATGCCGCAGAAGCTTATAAAGAGCAAGGTCTGCTCAGTGTGCGGAAATACACTTAATGCGGGGGCTAAGTTCTGCAACGTCTGCGGAACAGCTGTGCCGCAGGACGAAACGCCTGCCGACGAGCCTGTAGTGGACGAGAGAAATCCTGAAATGGAGTCTATCGAAGTGCCTGAGCTGCATTTTGACGATACTCCTGTGCAAAATCAGACTATCCCGCCAACGACTCCTGATATGCCGACTATGGACAGCGTTTATCTGCCAGGGCAAGAGCCTGCAAAGCCTGTTCAGCCTGCACAGCCGACAGCCGAGGAAGTTGCAATGGCTTCAAGAACTGTGGAAATACCTCAGACGCCAACAGTTGCGGAAACACCGAACGTTGCACCGCAGCCTCAGCAGCCTGCTCAGCCTGTGAACAATGCAATGCCACAGATGCAGATGAATCAGGCAAATCAGATGAATCAAATGAACGGCGTTACTCCGGGCAAGGGTGCAGGCGCACTTGTGCCGATAATACTTATCATTCTTATACTTGCTGTTATCTGCGTTGACGTTTTCTGGCTTTTCAGAGATCAGATATTCGGCAAAAATGACGAAAGCTCAAATGGCTGTGCAGTGATAACCCTCACGGACGAAACTGACTATCCTGCAAACGAAGCATTTTTCTTTGAAGAATAGAATATAATGTAAAAAGGGACGTTTCAAAGCGTCCCTTTTTTGTGTGTCAATACTGTACTGCGTAAAAGATAAAGGCGACCCAAGGTCGCCCCTGCACTTTAGTCTTTCATACTCTCGATTATCTCGTTAGCTTTCTTGTAAATAACCGCAGGCTCTTCGCCTATCCTGAACTCGCCGTCCTCGTAAAGCACTTTACCTGCACACATCGTGAGCTTTACATTCTGCTTTGAGCCGCTGTAAACAAGGTTTTTGCCTATGTTGTTAAGAGGCTGCATATTAGGCTGAAAAAGGTCGATAACGATAAGGTCAGCCTGCTTGCCCTCTGCAATAATGTCGCAGTCAGAAAGCCCCATTGCCCTTGCAGAGCCTACAGTTGCCGCTTTCAGCACCGAGTCAGCAGGGCAGGCAGAAGCATCATCGCAAGCTATCTTCTGCAAGCCTGTCATAAGGAACATTTCTCTGAACATATCAAGACAGTTGTTGCTTGCAGGGCCGTCAGTACCTATAGCAATATTTATTCCCATATCCTGCATTTTTACGATAGGCGCAATGCCGCTTGCAAGCTTTACGTTAGAGCCTGCACAGTGAACAGCCCATACGCCCTTGTTTTTGAATATTTCAAGATCCTTGTCGCTCATGTGAACGCAGTGGAAGCCTGCACCGCCAAAGTCGAAAATTCCGAAGCTGTCAAAAAGCTCAGTTGGCGTCATGCCGTATTTCTCTATGCACTCTCTGACTTCTTTTGCAGTTTCCGAGTTGTGCATTGCAACAGGCGCTTTGTATTTTGCCGCAAGCTTGCCAACGCCCTCCATAAGCTCCTTTTCGCAGGTGTATTCTGCATGGAAGCCAAGCATAAAGCTTATAAGAGGGTCAACATTGTTGTATTTCAGATAGTTGTTTTCAAGCCTTTCAAGATTAGACTTGTCACCGCTCACCGCACCGCAAAGCACAGAGCGGAAGCCGCTTTCTACGCAGGCTTTTACATAATCGTCAAGCTCAAAGTACATATCAAATGCCGCCGTACAGCCTGTTGTGAGATATTCAAGTATAGCAAGCTTCGTGAGCCAGTAAACTTTCTCTCCGTCAAGCTTTGCTTCCATTGGAAAGATCTGCTTAAAAAGCCAGTCCTGCAAAGGCATATCGTCAGCATATGATCGCAGAAAAGTCATTGCCGAGTGAGTGTGCGCATTTTTGAATGACGGCATAAGGAGATTTCCCTTGAGGTCATATTCACGTTCAAAAATCTTTCCGTCAAGCTCCTCAGCCGTAGGCTTGCCAACGAAAACTATCTTTGAGCCTTCCGTCCAGACCTCAATATCCTGCGTTTCTATGCCGTTGGCAAGGGTCATTACCCTGCCACCGAAAAATCTTATCATGGCTCTTTATCCTCCCTTACTCTATTTCAAGAACAGCCGTCTGCTCTCCGTGGCGTGAGATAACTCTCGGCACTCTTGCAGATATTCCGCAAACTATCTCGTAGCCTATCGTTCCTGTCATTTTGCCAATATCGTCGGCGGTTATCTTTTCATTTCCCTGTGCGCCTATGAGGACAGTCTCGTCCCCTGCCTTTACGTCCTCTACCTCAGTTACATCACACATGAACTGATCCATACATATCCTGCCTGTGATAGGGCATTTCTTTCCGTTGATAAGCACATATCCCTTGTTTGAAAGCGCCCTTGGATATCCGTCTGCATAGCCTGCCGTAACAGTTGCAAGCTTTACTTTGCCGTTTGCAGTGTAAGTCCTGCCGTAGCTTACGTCAGTGCCATTGTCTATGTATTTTACCTGCGCAACAGCCGCCTTAAATTCCATAGCAGGCTTTGGCTCAAAAGGCAGAGCCTTTGCAGGGTCAGGATAAAGTCCGTAAAGTATTATTCCAAGCCTTGCAAGAGAGCTTCTCTCATTATAATAGTATACTCCACCGGCTGAGTTGAGAAAATGCACTTTTTCAAGGTGAAGCCCCTCTGCTTCGCACTTGTCAGCAACGGCAAGTATCTTCTCCGTCTGTGCCTTTGTGTATTCCTCGTCCTGCTCTCTCAGGCTGTCAGCCACCGCATAGTGGGTGAAAATGCCCTCCAGCGCAATGTTTTCAAGCTTCGATATCTCTTTAAGCTCACCGTATATCTTGTCGGTTTCCCCGTGAAGACCTATCCTCGTCATGCCCGTGTCGATAGCGGCGTGTATGCGTACCTTGCCGTCAGCGTTTTCTGAAAGTGCTTTAGCATATGAAAGCTCTGTGCAAGCCTGAATGATGTCAAGCCTTGTGAGCCACTTAGCATTCTCAGGAGGTGTGTAGCCCAAAATGAGTATCTCGCCCTTTATGCCCATATCTCTGAGCCTGTGGGCTTCGTGTATGTTCGATACCGCAAACCAGCGAATGTCCATCTCGTTTTCAAGAAACGGAACTACCCCGTTGTCAAAATGTCCGTAGCAGCTCGCCTTTACAACGCACATTATCTCTGTTTTTTCCCCTATGAGCCTGCGGTATTCTTTCAGATTGTATTCAATGCTGTCAAGATCTACCTCAGCCCATGCTCTCTTCAAAAAATCCATTTTATTTTTCTTCCCTTTCGGTTTTATAATTGTGCCTTTGCACAAAATATTTGTCATTTTCTATTGAAAAAGATAAATCAATGTGTTATAATGTTCTTATCATGGGCATTGTGTCGCCAAATTTTTCAGGAGGCTTTGATGTGAGTAATATCGTCCCCGCAGAAGAATTTTTCTGCAATCGAGATACCTCTTGCTGCTTTACAGGTCATAGGGACAGGGATCTGCCTTTCGGCGGCGATGTCCATAAGCAGGGTATGAAAAATCTCCTGAGTATGCTCGTCCTTATGATAAAGGAAGCATATAGCGAAGGCTGCCGTACTTTTATATCAGGTATGTCAAAAGGTATCGACCTGCGCTGTGCTGAGATAGTCCACAGCCTTTCGGCTCAGCCTGAATATAAGGATATGAAGCTCGTGTGCGTTCTGCCCTATGCAGGTCAGCGTACAGAGATGAAAACACCCTTGGACAGCTATACATATTCGCTTATTCTGAACTCTTGCAGTGCGGTCGTGATAACAAGCCCCAAGTATGAAAACGGCTGTTATAAAAAGCGAAACAGCTTTATGGTGGAACATTCCTCTCGACTGATCGGGGTCATAAAAGAGAAAGCCAAAGGCTCAGGCACTTTGCAGACCATAAACATGGCAAAGCGTGCAGGTCTTACGCTGAACATCATATGCCTTGACGATAATCCTGTTTTTTATATCGACTCAGACTCAGACAGCCGTCCTATTTAGTTTACACCTAAATTGCAAATTGTTCAATAGTTTTCGAGAATTTTTCCGAAAAAGTTTATATATGAAAATAAGGCGGACAGTATGCCTGCCTGTATATATTTGAAAGTAAGGAGATCAATAACATGGCTCAGACGAAAGCTCACAAGAAAAAAAGAAGATCTCAGGCTCCTATCGCTCTGGTCTACTTCATAACGATGATAATATTCCTCTTTGTTATCGGCATGCTTGCACTGTATGCCCTCAGAGAGTTTGGTGTTATCGGCAATGATGACAGCGACAGCGACGCAGGTATAAAAAGCCCGGTTTATAATACCCTTTTTGCAAGAGTGAACAGCAAGGGCGTTCTTGCAGACGCAACAGTCATAAGAGTTGCACCGGACGCAAAGAAGATAATCATAATGCCTGTTTCAGCGTTCACAGTGAGCGGAAGCAAGACAATGCGTGAGATACATGAAGAGGGAGGCATGGTGAAGCTTGAAGCAGCCGTTGCAGACACTTTCGGTATCACTATAGACAATTACGTTTCTCTCACAAATGACGCATTCGAGAATGCGGCGGATATTGTGGGCGGAATTACATATACTCCTGATGAAGAGCTTTACTATCTTTCTCAGGATAATGACGAGAATGATATCGCTATCCCAAGCGGCGATCTGACTAACCTCAGCGGTCATCAGATAAGACTTATCTGTCAGTATCCTGTATTCAAAGAGGGCAGGAACGGTAATATGAAGTTTCTTGGAACTGCGGTGACAATGCTTATAAACAACGCTTTCCAGCAGACGAATATCACTAAGGATAATCTTGATAACTTCTATAATATATTCACTGCAAACAGCGATACCGATTGGACAAGTGCACAGTATAAGGAAGAAAAGTCATATCTCAAGGATATGCTGGATCAGAACCTTACTCCTGCAGAAGCTCTTGTGCCAGAGGGCGAGTGGACGGACGATTCTCACTTTAAGGTGTCTGATAAGTTCAAGGAGAGCGTTCAGACAATGCTCAAAGATACTGCACCGTCAGCAGCGGAGAAGTAAAAACGTAAAGGCTGAAATTTTAACAGGGGGCGATATAACGTGAAACTTCTGGTCATAATCCTTAATAAAACAGACGTGCTTGACTATTTGCTGGAGGGACTTTCAGCAGCAGGCATAAAGGGTGCGACTATAATCGAGTCGTCAGGTATGGCAATGACCCTTTCAAGACTTGACAGCAGCTTTCTCAGCGCCTCTATCCGAGGACTTTTCAGCGGTGAAGAGGATAACAGAACTATCCTGTCGGTAATAAAAAATAATCAGCTCGATACCGCACGAAAGATAGTTTATAATACTGTGGGCGATCTATCTCAGCCCAATACGGGAATAATGTTCACCGTTCCGCTGGATTTCGTCGAGGGAACAGTGAAGAAACCCGTGGATAAAGAAAAAGCAAAACCTAAGGATATCCCTGAGGAGAATGAAAAGAACGTCAGTTGACGAAATGTTTACAGACTATTAACATAATATTTAATTCTTTTCATTAAAAACTTTTGAATGTCCTTGCAAAAAACTGTTTTGTGTGGTATAATAATCACAATAGGCTTTTAATGAAAGACTGGAACTTGACTTCCGGTCTTTTGGTTTTGTATGGGGCTTTTTTTCATGGCAAAGCATAATGGCTTTGCTTTGGGAAGCATTAACGGAGGTGCTGTATGGAAGTAAAGAAAACTACGGTAGAAAAAGTAAGAGAGCTTGCACAGCCTATCGCAGACGAGCTTGGCTTTTTCCTTTGGGACGTAAGGTTTGAAAAGGAGGGAGCAACGTGGTACCTCAGGGTGCTTATCGACAAGGACGGCGGCATAGATATGGACGATTGCGAGGCTTTCACAAGACCGATGAACAAGGTGCTTGACGAGGCAGACCCTATAGCTCAGAGCTATGTGCTGGAGTGCGGAAGTCCCGGACTTGGCAGAGAGCTTAGAAGACCCGAGCATTTTGAGGTCTGCATAGGCGACGTTGTAAGGGTAAGGCTCATAAGACCTGACGAAAACGGTGAAAAAGAGTTCGTTGTGGGTCTTGTGGGATATGACAAGGATAAGATACTTTGTCAGAAGCTGGACGAGGATATGAACGGCGTGGAGAATGTAGAGTTTAAGCTTGCAGATTGTGCTTATGTAAAGCTCAATGATGACGCAGACCTGTTCTGAATGAAGAAATTTAATAAATATGGGCAAAGCCCGAATCAAGTGTGAAAGGATTGATCAGAAAATGAATAAGGAAATGACCAGCAAATTTTTTGAAGCTCTGACGGATTTGGAAAAGGAAAATAATATTGGCAGCGATATACTTATTGAGAAAATAAAATCAGGTATCGAAAAGGCTATCAAGAAGGATTATCCTTACTGCGAGAATATCAGAGTGGATATCGACCCTGTTACAGGAAAGCTCGATATAAGGATACTCAAGGAAGTTATGGACGTTATGTATGTTGACGACCCTGACAACGAGATCTTCCTTGACGAAGCAAAGGTCTATGACCCTAACATCAAGGTGGGCGATATGGTGGAGATACCTCTCGACCCTGCAAAGTTCGGCAGAGTTGCCGCTCAGAATGCAAAGCAGTCTATCAAGCACGATATCAAGGATTTTGAAAGAGCAAGACTTATCGAGCAGTATCACGATAAGGAGCATGAGTGCGTTTCTGCCACAGTCCAGAAGGTAGAGCCTGCTACTCAGAACGCTATACTTACTATCGACAAGAACGAAGTTTATCTTGTAAGAAACGAGCAGATACCGGGCGAAACACTCAAGGCAGGAGATATCATCAAGGTATATGTTGTGGGTATCGCAAACCCCGACAGAAAGCCTTCTATCAAGATATCAAGAACTCACAGAGAGCTTGTTAAAAGACTTTTCGAGCTTGAAGTTCCTGAGATCGCAGACGGCACTGTTGAAGTAAAGGCTATTTCAAGAGTTGCAGGCGCAAGAAGCAAGATAGCGGTTTATTCAAAAGACCCTAACGTTGACGCTGTAGGCGCTTGTATCGGTCCTAGAAAGTCAAGAATAACTTCTGTTGTGAATGAGCTTAAGGGCGAGAAGATAGACGTTATCAATTGGTGCGAAGACCCTGCACAGTTTATCGCAAAGGCTCTTGCTCCGGCTGAGGTAATAAACGTTGTTCTCAGCGAAGAGGAGGGCGTAAGAGAGTGCCGTGTTACTGTTCCAGATAACCAGCTCTCACTTGCTATCGGTAATAAGGGTCAGAACGCAAAGCTTGCCGCAGGTCTGACAGGCTATAAAATAGATATCGTATCCGAAAGCTCTGCAAAGGCTGAGGCTGCTGATGATGAAAACTAAGAAGATACCAATGAGAATGTGTCTTGGGTGCGGCGAAATGAAACCCAAGAGAGAGCTTATCAGAGTGGTGAAATCAAAAGAGGGGGATATCTCCCTTGACCTCACAGGCAAAAAATCAGGCAGAGGCGCTTATATATGCAAAAGCGTCGAATGCTTTGAAAAAGCAAGAAAAGCAAGAAAGTTTGAAAGAAGCTTTTCCTGCATGATAAGCGAGGATATATATAACAGCATGGAGGGCGAGCTTAGGGAAAATGAATAATAAAATAGGGCTTGTTACAATGTGCAGAAAAGCAGGAAAGCTTGTAATGGGTATGGATATGGTGAAGGACGCCTGCAATACAGGCAAAGCCTGCGCAGTGTTTGCGGCAATAGATTTTTCACCTAAATCTCTTAAAGAGATAAAGTTCAACTGCTACAAAAACGGGATAAAGCTTTACAGCCTTGGCATGACAATGGACGATATCCATTTTGGCCTTGGCAAAAGAACAGGCGTTATCGCTGTTTGCGAGGGAGGCTTCGCAAAGGCTTGCGCCAAAGGGCTTGAGGAGATCCCTATAGACGAAAATGAGTTTTATAGCATTTAGCATTTATTGAGGAGGTATTTTATAGCCTATGAGTATGAAAACAACTAAATATAAGCTTAGCGATATGGCTAAGGATCTGAAAGTTACAAATAACGACCTTATCGAGTGTCTTGGCAAGCTCGGCGGAGAGCCAAAGAAAACACAGTCAGTGCTTACCCCTGAGGAGATCTCTTATGTTCTGGAGTATTATACACAGAACAATCAGGTGGACAGCTTTGATGCTTTCTATGCAAATAACGTAAAGCCTGCCAAGGAAGAAAAGAAGGCAGATAAGAAGCCTGTAAAGGCTGAGAAAAAGGAGAAAAAGGCTGAGGAGAAAAAGGCTGAAAAGAAGCCTGAGCCTAAGCCGGCTCCAAAGGCGGAAGCAAAGCCTGAGCCTAAGGCAGAGCCAAAGGTGGAAAAGAAGCCGGAGGTCAAGGCCGAAACAAAACAGCCTGCACCTGAACAGAAGAAAAAGCAGCCAGCTCCACAGAAGCCAGCAAAGAAGAAAGAGCATGGCGTTCGTCAGCAGCTTGGCGGTTTCTCTGATAAGAAAGAAGCTTCAGGCGGATATACTATCTCTGAGGATAACGATTCGTTCGGCACACAGAGAACTATCGACACAAGAGGAAGCTATATAGAGCTTGATAAGTATAACGAGAAGTATGATAACCTTGCAAACTCAAAGCAGAACAAGAGCAAGGATAACTTCACAAAGAAGCAGAAGCTCACTCAGAAATCTCAGCAGAGAAAGAAACAGCAGTTCTCACATAAGAAGGAAACTGAGAGCGAAAAGCTTCGCAGATTGGAGCTTGAAAGAGCAAGAAAGCAGCAGCTCAAGGTCATGATACCTGACGAGATCGTTGTTTCAGAGCTTGCAAGCAGACTTAAAGTAACAGCTACCGAGGTCATCAAAAAACTTATGGGTCTTGGCGTAATGGCTTCTATCAATGAGGTGGTCGACTTTGATACCGCCGCACTTGTTGCAGAAGAGCTTGGCGCAAAGGTTGAAAAGGAAGTACACGTTACAATAGAAGAAAGACTTATCGAAACTGACGAAGATCCGGAGGAAAGCCTGCAGGAAAGATGCCCTGTCGTTGTCGTTATGGGTCACGTTGACCATGGTAAGACATCTATCCTCGATAGAATAAGAAACGCTCACGTTACTGACACTGAGGCAGGCGGTATCACACAGCATATCGGTGCTTATCAGGTAGAGTATGAGGGCAAGAAGATAACGTTCCTGGATACTCCGGGTCATGAAGCTTTCACAGCCATGAGAGCAAGAGGTGCGAACGTTACAGATATCGCTATCCTCGTTGTTGCCGCTGATGACGGTATCATGCCGCAGACTATCGAGTCTATCAACCACGCAAAGGCAGCGGGCGTTTCAATAATCGTTGCTATCAATAAAATGGATAAAGAAGGCGCAGACCCTGACAGAGTTAAGCAGCAGCTCACAGAGCAGTCCCTCGTCGTCGAGGAATGGGGCGGCGACGTTATCGCAGTTCCTGTTTCTGCAAAGACCGGTATGGGTATCGACGAGCTTCTTGAAAACATTCTCCTCGTTGCAGAGGTCAAGGAACTTAAAGCTAACCCTGACAGACTTGCAAGAGGTACTGTTGTCGAGGCCAGACTTGATAAGGGTAAAGGCCCTGTTGCTACACTCCTCGTTCAGAACGGTACTTTGAAGTCAGGTGACGTTATAATCGCAGGCACTTCTGTCGGACGTATAAGAACGATGACAAACGATAAGGGCAGAAGCATTAAGGAAGCCGGCCCGTCAACACCTGTTGAGATAACAGGTCTGGGCGAAGTTCCAAGTGCAGGCGATGTTTTCAACGCAGTTGCAGACGAAAAGCTTGCAAGAGAGCTTGTTGAGCAGAGAAAGCATGAAGCTAAGGAAGAACTGTTCCAGCAGCATCAGAAGGTAACTCTCGACAATCTGTTCAGCCAGATAGCTGAGGGAGAAATGAAAGAGCTTCCTATCATCGTCAAGGCTGACGTTCAAGGCTCAGTTGAAGCCGTTAAGCAGTCACTTGAAAAGCTTTCAAATGACGAGGTCAGAGTTAAAGTTATCCACGGAGGCGTAGGCGCTGTATCTGAGAGCGACGTTATGCTCGCAAACGCTTCAAACGCTATCATCGTTGGATTTAACGTTCGTCCTGACCCAGTTGCAAAGCAGAATGCAGAGCAGAGTGGCGTTGATATCAGACTTTACAGAATAATCTATGATGCAATAGAAGAAATAACAGACGCTATGAAGGGTATGCTCGCTCCTAAGTACAGAGAGGTGGAAACAGCTCGTATCGAGGTAAGACAGGTATACAAGATATCCAATGTTGGTACTGTAGCAGGTTCTTACGTTCTTGACGGTAAGGTGGGCAGAAATAACGAGATAAGAGTCGTAAGAGACGGTATCGTTATCGCCGAGGATAAGATGTCAAGCCTTAAGAGATTTAAGGACGACGCCAAGGAAGTTGCCGCAGGCTTTGAGTGCGGTATCACTCTTGAAAAGTTCACCGATATCAAGGAGGGCGACATTTTCGAGGCGTTCTATATGGAAGAATACAGAGATTGATAATGATGCTTACGGGACGGACAGCCGCCCCGTAAGAGCATATTTAAGCAGGAGATAAAGATATTATGGCAGGTTACAGAGCAGGACGTATGTCCGAAGATATAAGAAGAATAATATCGGGCAAAATGAGAGACCTTAAAGACCCAAGGATACACGGAGGAGATATGCTCACTATCGTCCGCTGCGACGTGGCAGGCGACGGCTCATTCTGTAAAGTGTATGTTTCAAGCTTTGAGGGCTATGAAAAGGCAAAGGAAGCCGTTAAGGGCTTTGAGTCGGCAACAGGATTTCTCAAAAGGGAGATATCAAACGTGCTGAAGCTGAAAAAATGCCCTGAGCTTAAATTTATCGCAGATAATTCTATCGAGCATTCAGCAAAGATAAACAAGCTTCTTAAAGAAGTTCTGCCCGAAGAAGAAAAAGAGGAGAAAGACGGCGAAGAACAATAGAGGAGAAAGGATATTATGACATTTCAGGATATTCTTAAAATATTTGAAGAAAACGACAATTTTCTTATTTTAACTCATAAAAGCCCCGACGGCGATACGCTTGGTTCAGGCTTTGCCCTGTGCGCTTTTCTGAGAGATATGGGGAAAAAGGCTAACGTTGTAAATTCCGACAGCTTTCCCGAAAGATATGATCTTATCTATGAGAACTATTACCCTCAGGAATTTGATGTGAAGTACGTTATAGCGGTGGATATCGCAGACACAAATCTTCTTGGTAGCAACCTTTCAAAGTATGCCGAGGAGGGTGCGATTGACCTTTGCATCGACCACCACATCTCAAACAAGTATTTTGCAAAGCAGTCATATGTAGAAGCAGACGCTTCTGCCGCAGCACTTATAATGTATAAGATATTCAAAGCTTCAGGCAGAAAGATATCACGTCAGATAGCGAGATGCCTTTATACAGGCATTGCAACGGATACAGGCTGCTTCAAGTATGAAAACACAACTCCGCAGGCTCATATCGCCTGTGCAGAGCTTATGTCATATGGCATAGATTTTGCTTATATCAACAGAAAAATGTTTGATGTAAAAAGCAAGGGCAGACTTATGGTGGAGCAGTCCGTTACAGCGAATATGGAGTATTACTGCGGTGGCAAATGCTCTATGATAGTGCTTACAAAAGAGCTTATGGAGAAAAGCGGCGTTGACGCTGCCGAGTTCGAGGGACTTGCTTCTATACCATTGTCCGTTGAGGGCGTGAAAATAGGCATAACAGTTAAGCAAAGACACGAGAACGTCTTTAAAATATCAGTAAGAAGCGACGATGAGATAGACGCTTCTGCATTCTGCCGTGAGTTTGGCGGCGGAGGACACATAAGAGCCGCAGGCTGTGAGATAACAGGAAGCCTTGAAGAAGTCAAGGCTAAGCTTCTCAAGCAAGCGGAAAAGGTCTTGGGCTGATGAACTTGGATAACAGCAAGGATAATATCTGCGGCATTTTGCCTGTAAAAAAGCCCGAGGGCTGGACTTCTTTTGACGTTATCGCAAAGCTCAGAGGAGTTCTAAGGATAAAAAGATTGGGTCATTCAGGGACCCTTGACCCTATGGCAACAGGCGTCCTGCCTGTTTTCGTGGGCAGAGCCACAAAAGCCTGCGATATTATTCCCGACAGACGAAAGGTCTATACCGCAGGCTTTCAGCTTGGGGTAAGCACCGATACCTTAGACAGCACAGGAAAGACGTTAAAAACAAGCGACAAGGCAGTTACCAGAGCCGACCTTGAATGTGCAAAAAGCAGTTTTGTAGGCGATATCATGCAGGTGCCGCCTATGTATTCTGCAATAAAAGTGAACGGCAAAAAGCTCTATGAGCTTGCAAGAGCAGGCAAAGAAATAGAGCGTGAGCCGAGAGCTGTCCATATCGACAGCATTGATATAATAGAATATGGCGAAGCTTCACGCAGCGGCGTCATAAAGGTGGACTGTGAAAAGGGCACTTATATACGCTCTGTTATCGCCGATATAGGCGATAAGCTTGGCTGCGGCGGAATGATGACCTCACTTGAGCGTTCCTATTCAGGGGGCGTCGATATAAAAGATTGCTATACCATAGAGGAGATATCCGAGCTTTGTGGGCAGGATAAGCTGTCAGAAATGCTTATCCCACTTGACAGGGCCTTTGAAAGCTATGAAAAGACCACGCTTGGTCAGTGGGAAACAAAGCTTTATAAAAACGGCGTAAAGCTCAGACCTGAGCAGTCGGGCGTAAAAGAGCTTGCCGACGGCGGTCTTTACCGTGTCTACGGCAGCGACAGCAGCTTTCTTGGTATTGGCATTTATCAGGATGGCAGTTTCAGAAGCTTCAAAAATTTCTGATAATTTGTTTTATTCGGAGGGATATTTTGACGGATATAACAAACAGCGGGTTTATCCCCGAAAAAAGGACAGTTTGCGCTCTTGGACTTTTTGACGGAGTCCACAGAGGACATCAGCTCATAATAACAACGGCTGTGAAAAAGGCTCAGAGCCTTGACGGACATTCGGCAGTTTTCTGTTTCAAGACCGACACCGTGACCTCAAAAGGTCATGACGGCAGGATAGAAATGCTTATGAGCGACGAGGAAAAGCATAAAAAAATGGCAGAGCTTGGGGTCGAGGTGCTTTTCTCACCTGATTTTGCAGAGTTCAAAGGCATGGAGCCGGAGGATTTTGTGAAAAAGGTGCTGAAAGAAAGGCTCAATTGCAGCGGTGCAGTGTGCGGAAACGATTTTACATTCGGCAAAGGCGCACAGGGCAAGGCTGTTGACCTTAAAAGGCTCGGTGAAAAATATGATATAGATGTGGAAATAGTAAGTCCACTGCTCATGGGCGGTGAGGTCATAAGTTCCACTGAGATAAGACGATGCGTCCGTGAGGGCGAGATAGCCAAAGCAAATGAAATGCTGGGTTATCATTTTGGATTCTGCCTTGAAGTGGAACACGGCTTTCAGCGTGGCAGAACGTGGGATTTTCCCACGATAAATCAGCAGATACCAAAGGGCAGAGTAATGCCGAAATTCGGCGTTTATTGCTCCGCTGTTGAAATAGACGGAAATAAGTATGCAGGCGTGACAAATATAGGCGTAAAGCCTACCGTCCATGTTGAAACAGCTCCCCTTGCAGAAACCTTCATCATGGATTATCATGGGGATCTTTACGGCAGAAAGCTAAAACTTGAACTGCATGAATTTCTCCGCCCCGAAAAAATGTTTGACAGCTTTGACAGCCTCCGTGAGGAGATAGCAAAAAACAAAGAGCAGGCGGTCAGATATTTTGAGAAAAATAAAATATGACAAGTGAAGATTTGCCAAGACGAAAGAAAATACGTCTTGAGGGTTATGATTATTCTGCGAACGGCTTGTATTTTGTGACGATATGTGTTACTGAAAAATACCAAGTCCTGTGGGAGAATGTAGGGGCGAACAGTGTTCGCCCGCTGACTGCAAATGAAATTCTGCACCAAAAACTTTCTGTTACAGGAAAACTTGTAAAGAGAAAACTCACAGAGATATCTGAGCACTATCCCGACGTTTTTGTAGAGATGTCTTGTATCATGCCTGACCATGTGCATATTATAATCAAAATTGAAAAACAGCCGAAAAACGGGCGAACACTGTTCGCCCCTACAAGTGAAACACCGACACTTTCAAGGGTCATAAAACATTTCAAAGAGGCTGTCACAAAAGAACTAGGTTATTCCATATGGCAAAAATCTTTTTATGATACGATAATCAAAAACAGAAAGCAACACGCAGAAATAAGGCAGTATATTGCAAATAATCCTGCGAAATATGTAAAAATTGCATTTGATGAGCAGGATATGAAATAAGACTCTAATTTTGAAAGGAAGATATAAATGAACAAGGTAAGAACAAGATTTGCACCTTCACCAACAGGTTATATGCACATAGGTAACCTGAGAACAGCACTCTTTACCTATCTTATTGCAAAGCAGAACGGAGGAGATTTTATTCTCCGTATCGAGGATACAGACCAGGAGCGTTATGTTGACGGTGCTGTTGAGGTCATCTATAAAACACTTAAAGACGTTGGTCTTAATTGGGACGAAGGTCCTGATATCGGCGGTCCTGTAGGTCCTTATATCCAGTCACAGAGAATGGGTATGTTCAAGAAATATGCCGAGGAGCTTGTTGAAAAGGGTGAAGCTTATTATTGCTTCTGCGACAAGGAAAGACTTGAGGAAGTAAGAGCCATTCAGGAAGCAAGCGGTATCGCTCCAATGTATGACAGACATTGCCGTAACCTCTCACCTGAAGAGATAAAGGAAAAGCTTGACGCAGGTGTTCCTTATGTTATCAGACAGAAAATACCTACAGAGGGCGAAGTTACTTTCCATGACGAGCTTTACGGCGATATCACTGTTGACTGCTCTACCCTCGACGACCAGATACTTATAAAGACAGACGGTATGCCTACCTATAACTTTGCAAACGTCGTTGACGACCACCTTATGGGTATCACACACGTTGTTAGAGGTAACGAGTACCTTGCGTCTGCACCTAAGTATAACCTGCTCTATAAGGCTTTCGGCTGGGAGATACCAACATATATCCATGTTGAGCATATCATGAAAGATAAACAGCATAAGCTCTCAAAGAGAGACGGCGACGCTTCTTACGAGGATCTTATGAAAAAGGGCTATCTTAAAGAAGCCGTTATAAACTATATTGCTCTGCTTGGCTGGGCGCCAAAGGGCGAGAACGAGATATTCTCACTTGAAGAGCTTGTTAAGGAATTCGATATCCACGGACTTTCAAAGTCCCCTGCTATCTTTGACCCTGCTAAGCTTAAAGCTATCAACGGCAAGTATATAAAGGCTATGACCCCTGAGAAGTTTGCTGAGTATGCTATCCCTTATATCAAGCAGTCCGTTCATAGAGAGGACGTTGACCTTAACGAGATCGCAAAGCTCTTGCAGGCAAGAACAGAGCTTTTCACAGAGATACCTGAAATGGTAGACTTTATCGACGCTCTCCCTGAGTATGATATAGCTCTCTATACACATAAGAAGATGAAAACGAACCCTGAAAATTCTCTGGAATCTCTCAAAGAAGTTCTCCCTGTTCTCGAGGGTGTTGAGGACTGGACAGAGGAAAATATCCATGACGCACTCTTTGACCTTATCGGCAAGCTTGGCGTAAAGAACGGTATCGTTCTGTGGCCTCTTAGAGTTGCAGTTTCAGGTAAGGCATTCACTCCGGGCGGCGGCGTTGAGATATCATATCTTATCGGCAAGGAGGATACTCTTGCAAGAATAAGAAAGGGCATTGAGAAGCTGTCATAATAAAAACTACGAAAATGTTGAATATGTGTAGGGGCGAAATAATTTCCAAACAAGTGGGATGTCGGATCTCTGCAAAGCAGAAATTGCACCGCTACCCTACAAATTACATAGATACATCGCTTTTAGACGGATAAATAATTCAACAACGGAGCATTTTGAGTATTTGCTACTTTAAATTTACTTAAAATGCTCTGTATTTCGTACAGCTATCACTCCCCTGTCACATAAGTATTATAAAATTGTAAAGACTTATGAATGCTTTTCCTGAGAGGAGGAAATAAAATGATAGAGGTTATAAACCTTACCAAGAGATACGGCGACAAAAAGGCTGTCGATAATATCTCTTTCAAAGCTGAGGACGGCGAAGTTCTCGGCTTCCTCGGTCCTAATGGAGCGGGAAAATCCACCACCATGAATATCCTTACAGGCTACATATCCTGTACAGACGGCAAAGCCCTTATAGACGGCGTAGATATCCTTGAAGACCCTATCAAGGCTAAAAAGCAGATAGGCTATCTCCCTGAGCTTCCGCCCCTTTATATGGATATGACCGTAAAAGAATATCTCTATTTTGTCTATGACCTTAAAAAGTGTAAGCTTCCAAAGGTGTCGCATCTTAAAGATATATGTGGACTTGTAAAGATAGACCATGTTTATAACAGAATAATCAAGAACCTGTCAAAAGGTTATAGACAGAGAGTAGGTCTTGCTCAGGCTCTTATCGGCAACCCAAAGGTTCTTATCTTGGACGAGCCTACAGTAGGTCTTGACCCTAAGCAGATAATCGAGATAAGAACTCTTATAAGAAAGCTCGGCAAAAATCATACCGTTATCCTTTCTTCCCATATCCTCTCTGAGGTGCAGGCTGTCTGCGATAAGATAATCGTCATCAACGAGGGCAAGGTCGTCGCAAACGATACAGAGGAACACCTCTCACAGAAGCTCTCAGGCGAGCATAAGCTCACTGCAAAGATACAGGGCGATAAGGATAAGATCGTCAGAGCAATGCAGGGCATAAAGGGCGTTGAGAAAGTTATCTGCGACGCAAGCCATAAAGACGGCGTGAACGATATAAGAATAGAGGCAAAAGAAGGCGTGGATATCAGACGTGACGTCTTTGAAACAGTTGTTAAAAACGGCTGGTATATGCTTGAACTTAAGACCTCTGAGCTTTCACTTGAAGATATATTCCTCAAGCTCACAATGGGCGAGGCTTTGCCAGCCCTTGAAAATACTTCCGATAAGGAGGGAAATGACTAATGGGCGCAATATTCAGACGAGAGGTAAGAAGCTATTTTACCTCACCTATCGGTTATATTTTCCTTGCGGCATTCTATGCCTATTCAGGTGTAATGTTTGCAAACTACAGCCTTGAAAGCGGCTATACAAGACTTGATTCCGTTTTCAGTGCGCTTCTTATAATCATAATAGTGCTTATACCTGTCCTCACCATGAGGACCATATCCGAGGAAAAGCGAACAAAAACAGACCAGTGTCTGCTCACCGCCCCTGTGGGTCTTGGCAGCATAGTCGTTGGTAAATTCCTTGCCGCTTTTCTTATCTATATCATAGCTATCGCTATCACAGGCGTTTTTGCAGTTGTCGTATCCGCTTTCGGTACGCCTGACTGGAACGTCGTTGTGGGCAACATCGTCGCTCTGGCACTTGTTGGCGGCGCTTATATCGCTATCGGTATCTTCTGCTCATCTTTCACAGAAAACCAGATAGTTGCCGCAGTAATAAGCTTTATCGCACTTATCTTCGTGTCGTTCCTGTCAACTATAGGCAATCTTCTGCCTTTTGAATGGCTCACAACAGTGTGCGAAAAGGTGTCATTCGGCGAGAGATATTATTCATTCACCTATGGACTTTTTGATTTTTCTAACGTTGTGTTCTTTCTGAGTGCAATAGTGGTATTTCTTTTCCTCACGGTGAGAGTGCTTGAAAAACGCCGCTGGGGCTAAAGGAGGGCTGTTTAAATGGAAGAGAATAATAACGAAAAGATCTCTGTATCAGGAGCAGACCTGCTTAAAGACGTTGTAGCAGACGAAAAGGCAGCAAAGACCGCTCCAAAGGATACAGAAAAGGATAAAAAAGATAAAGACAAAAAGAAAGATAAAAAAGAGAAAAAGGCAAAGGACGGCAAAAAGTTCAATGCCAAAAAGCTCAAGCATGGAACAATGGCAACAGTGTTCACCTGCGTTTTTGTCGCTCTGCTTGTCTTAGTGAATGTTGTCACAACAATGCTTTTTGACAGATATCCTATCACTATCGACCTGACTACAAATAAGATATATTCAGTTTCAAACGATACAGAGGATTATGTAAAGAAAGTGAACGTAGACGTTCAGGTAACTATCTTCGCAGACGAGAATACTTATACAAATTACAGCTCTTATAATAAGCAGGCTGTTGAGCTTTTGAAAAACTATTGTAAGCTCAATCACCATATCACATATCGTTTCGTTGATATCGACTCACACCCTGAGATCGTTAAGGAGTATACCGATACTATCAGCCAGTTCGATATGATATTTGAAACAAAAACAAAGGTTGACGGCAAAGAGATAAGCCGAACAAGAAAGCTCGGTATGCTCGACCTCCTTACATTCACAGACGAGTTCGAGCAGAAGCTGTCACAATCAGGCTACAGCATAGATACCCTTGCCCAGCAGGCAGGCGGCGACCTTTCATTCCTGTCCTATTACGGCAGCTATGTCGAGTCCTCAAACGCAGAGCAGGCTTTCACTTCTGCACTTATGACAGTAACAGACCCTAACCCTGTCTATGTTACTATCCTCACAGGCAGAAGCGAGCTTACACAGCTCACATATTTCCAGACGCTTCTTACAGCTAACGGCTATAACGTGAACACAGTGGATATAACCTCCGAGGATATACCTGCCGATACAGACGTTGTGGTTATCCCTGCTCCTAAGACTGACTATCTGGAGGAGGATATCAAAAAGGTCAGCGACTTCCTCAATAATGACGGAAATCTTGGCAAACAGCTCCTCTATATCGCTTCTTATGGTCAGGAGGACACTCCAAATCTTGATGAGTTCCTGTCAGAGTATGGACTTTCTGTCGGCAAGGGCGTTATCTGCGAAAGCGACTCAGGCAAGTATTATAACTCGCCTTGCATAACAGTAGCTTCCACAGTTTCCGATAACTTCACTCAGGACGTTTCTACAGAGCATCCGGCTATCCTTTCAGCACTCTGCCGTCCTGTAAACACACTCTTTGACGAGCAGGATATGGTGTCTACAGACGCTTACCTCAAGTCCTCAGATTCTGCCTATACCGCAAATGTTGATATATCACAGACCACAGGTCAGGTGAATATAGGCGACGCTCTGGTAAAGGGTCAGCAGAATTATATGGCTGTCGGCTCAAAGGCAAAATTTACAGACGATAACAAAACTCTCTATAGCAATGTTATCGCAGTAGGTTCAGAGGGTATGCTGTCTGATACCTACTTGCAGTATTCACAGTATCAGAACAGCGAGTATTTCATAAGCGTTATAAACGGCCTTACCGGAAAGACCGCAGGTATCACTATCACACCAAAAACTATCACAGGCAATGTTTTCGATATCACTCAGCAGCAGAAAACAGTTCTTAAATGGACATTCTGCCTTGGCGTACCTGTTGTAGTTCTTATAGTGGGTATCGTTATCTGGGCAAGAAGAAAGAATAAGTAAAACACAGAGGTAATCACAAATGAATGGTAAATTGCAGGGTATCATTATCTGCGGAGTCACAGCCGCTTGTCTGGTGGGAGTAATGGCGTTTCTCAACTCCACCTCAGGCAAATCAGACGCAGACTCCAGCTCATCGTCAACAGCGGCAGTTTCAAGTCAGGACGAGAGCGTTGTTATCCTTACAAAGTCAAGCGACGATATAACAAGCGTAAAGGTTTCAAACGAACATGGCGAGTATTCCGTTAATAAGTCCGAGTCAGGCAAATCCACATGGAGCATACCTGAGCTTGGCACTCTCAATGCCAATACCACCGCAGAAGCTTCCATGATATCGAATCTTGACGGCTTCAAGGCGAAAAAGCTCGTTGAAGAAAACGTTGAGGATATGTCAAAATACGGTCTTGATAAGCCCACAGCAGATCTCACAGTTGAATACAGCGACGGCACTGCCACTACCCTTCATGTAGGCTCTGTTTCACCAAGCAACGAAAGATACAGATATGTGAGCCTTGACGATGAAAAGACCGTCTATATGGTAATGGAAACAAAGCTTTCATACTATACAGATCCGGTGACCGCATATGCGAACCTCACTTTGCTCACAAAGCCGTCTGACGACGATTGGCCTGACTATGGCAAAGAAACAGTTACAAGAAAAGATCTGGACTATGAAATGGCGTTTGAAAATAACCCGAACGAGATAGAGGGACTTTCAGGTCAGGTAATGACAGAGCCTATCTTCTCATACCTGAACATCACAAATTCTTCAGCAACTACCCATGGTATGTGGGGACTTACAGCACAGAGCTGTGAGGTCATCGCACCTGATGAAACTGCAATGAAGGAGCATGGACTTTCCGACCCGTTCGCAACAGTAAGACTCTCGGGAGACGGCTATGACTATACCCTTAAAATAGGCGACCCTGTCTATGCTACCGCAGGCGACAGCAGTGAAACAACAGATACAGTGTCTGCATATTATTGCTACTTTGAGGGCGTAAAGGGCGTTGACGCTATATACCTCGTTTCAGCCGATAACCTCCCATGGGCAACGATCAAAGCAGAGGACGTTATCACAAGCCTTATGACTTCAAATTACCTTGTTGACCTTAAAGACGTTGAAGTAGTCTATAACGGTAAAAAGACCGTTTATGAGGTAGAAAGCTCAGGCACAAGTGCTGATACTGATTCTGACGGCAAAACTACCGCACAGGTAACAAAGGTCACAACAGACGGCAAGGAGCTTGACGTTGACAACTTTAAGACCTTCTATCAGTATCTTATGGGTTGCCCGACAAATGAGATATACTTCACAGACCCTGAGGGCGAAAGCTATCTGACTGTAACATTCGACCGCAAGGACGGCAAAAAGGACGTTATGGAGCTTTATAAGGATTCTTCAAGACGTTCTGTAGTCAAGCTAAATGGTGAAACCTCATTCAGAATACAGTCAACTTGGGTAGATACGTTCGTTGCAAATATGGACAGACTTCTTAAAGGCGAGGCTGTGGACGATAACTATTAAAACGCATATCCCATGCTAAGCATAAAATCGGACGGGTGAACAGCGTTCGCCCCTACGGTCATGTTTCGACAGTTTTCGCAAAGAATATGTGATACAATATGTATCCCACATAAAGCAAGGCTGAAAACCTGCGCAAAAAAGTTGTCAAAAGCTCTTTTAATTATGTGAAAAGTATGGTATAATAAAATAGTAAACAAAAAGAGAAATATATTATGAGAAAGGCGGAGAGATAAATGGCAGAAGAAAAGAAAGCTTTTTTCACCTATAAGGGCGTTCCTCTGGTGAGAAAAGGGAATAATATCTATTTTGGAAATATGTATGACGAGTTCGTAGTCATGATAGAAATACTTTCTACAGAAAAGGTCGGCGGTATCGACGTTGCAAATAAGGTAAGAATAAGAAAAGTTGCAACAGACAGCACACTGCCTCCGAATAAGCAGATCGTTAAGGTGGCAGAAAAATCAAGCCTTTATGAAGCACTTGATTTTGCCTGCGCATGGCTCAAGGTATCATAATACATCAAAAAATAACCGGCGTGTATCACGAAGATACACGCCGGTTTTGTTTATTCAGCGTTTTGAGAAAATTCAGCGGTTTCAATATATTTGAAATCGCCTTCGTCACCCCACCCTCCAAGGGTATTTTCATCGACCCACTTTGGACCGCTCATTAATCCTGTTAAGTTACTGTTATCATCATATTGCCACTGAACCGCCAATATAACTTTTCCCATTTCAGTAACGACAACTTTATATTCCCTTGGAACGCTCCAAAAAGCTACATCTTCATTAATAGCAGCTTCGTTTTCTGGATTCCACTTTTCGAATAACCCATACAAATCATCACAATGGAGCTGTATATGATTTCCTTTAGTTATTTCAAAATAGTAGCTGTTTGTGTCAGCGTTAAGGTAATAGCGTCCAACCTTTATGTTAATATTATTAATGTCTGGTACATCAAATGACATTTCATCATTGGTATCCTGCTCATTTTCATTATTCTTGGACATGGAGTGATAAAATTGAAATGTAAATGCACCCAATATAATAATTATCGACACAATAGAAACAATGGCTAATAGCTTGTTACTTTTTGTAATAATATCTACCTCCAGTATAAATATACTTCTCGCCTGTTTCCGTTGAAACAGAGCCACTGAAATATGTTTCTGAATTATAATTACGTACAACAGTTCCGTCAACTTTAGTTATTGAATAGCTGCCAAACTCAGCATAAAACCTTTTATTGGATATGTAGCCTTCACCATTTTTGGCAGTGACATAAGTATTTTGCAAATCAGAATAAACCACATTTACACTACAACCAGAAGCCTCAGCACTGATGTAAGATTTACTATTTGCAAGATTTTTGTATTTGCCGTTATAATTGTCATTTCGTATGTCAAAACTTGCAAAAGCTGACAATGGTGTAAAGTACCCGATACAAGATGCGAGCAAAATGGCGGTTGCTGATTTCAATGTTTTAAATCTTCCCATATAAGAAATCCTCCTTTAATTTTTTATAGCTATATTATAACATATTTACCTGTAAATATCAATATTTCAAAACACCGAAAATATGTGTCGAATTTTAGCTAACTTGTCCATAATATGGGCTTTTGCTTAAACTAAGAAGTATGACTTTAATTTTTATTGATAGTTTTTTGAACTCAATCGTTTAAGTTTCAAAAGTCTACAATCCCGAAAAAGTTTTTTGAAAATACGCCCATTTTTTTGGCTTTACCCCCTTGTAAAGCTATCGGAAGTATGCTAAAATAATATAAGCGTTATGAATAATGACGGGATCTATGAGGGAAACGTTTACGCCATTTTGGTGAAACGTTTACAACTTTAAAATATTGAAAAGGAGCGTATAAAAAATATGCAGTATGGTTATTTTGACCTTGAACACAAGGAATACGTCATCACAAGACCTGACACACCTGCACCTTGGGCTAACTATCTCGGCTCACCTGAGTACGGTGCTATCGTATCCAACAACGGCGGCGGATACAGCTTTGTAAAGAGCGGTGCTAACGGAAGAATAATCCGTTACCGTTTCAACTCAAATATCGGTCTTCCTGGCAGATATATCTACATCAGAGATAACGACGCCAAGGATTATTGGTCATGCACATGGCAGCCTGTAGGCAAGCCTCTTGATCAGTATAAGACAGAGTGCCACCATGGTACAGCTTATACAACTATCAAGTCTGACTATGCAGATATCCACTCCGAGCTTACATATTATGTTCCTCTGAACAAAACATATGAGGTATGGAGAACTAAGATCACAAATAATTCTGACAGATACAGAAACCTTTCAACATTCGGCTTTGTAGAGTTCACAAACGAGAACAACTATGAGCAGGATCAGGTAAACCTCCAGTATACTCTGTTCATCACAAGAACAAGCTTTGAGGGCAATAAGATCGTTCAGCATATCAATGAGAACAGCGGTAAGGACGAGAACGGCTCTAACTGGAGAGAAAGATTTTTCGGCGTAGTTGGCGCTCCTGTTTCCGCTTATAACGGTAATCTGGACAGCTTTATCGGATCTTACAGAACATACGGCAACCCTGTTGCAGTTGAAAGAGGCTTCTGCGATAACAAGCTCAACTACAACTCAAACGCTTGCGGCGCTCTCCAGTCTGACATTATCCTTGCTCCTGGCGAAACAAAGGAGATAATCTATGTTGTTGGTCAGAAGAATCCAAAGGTAGCTGACGAGATACTCGCTGCATATAACGAGCCTGGCAAGGTAGACGCTGAGGTCAAGGAGCTTATCGCTTATTGGCATGGTCAGCTCAATAACTTCCAGATCGAAACTCCTTCTGACGAGTTCAATAACATGGTAAACGTATGGAACGCTTATCAGTGCTTCATCACATTTATCTGGTCAAGAGCCGCATCATTCATCTATTGCGGTCTGAGAAACGGCTATGGCTATAGAGATACAGTTCAGGATATCCAGGGTATTATCCATATCAATCCTGAGCTTGCTGCTGAAAAGATCAGATTTATGATCTCTGCACAGGTAGATAACGGCGGCGGACTTCCACTTGTTAAGTTCGACCACAAGGCAGGTCACGAAACTTGCCCGGACGAGAACGATGAGAACTCTATCTACGCTAAGGAAACAGGTCACCCATGCTATAGAGCAGACGATGCTCTCTGGCTCTTCCCAACAGTTAATAAGTATATCGGTGAGAGCGGAAACAAGGCGTTCCTCGATGAGGTCATCGTATACGCAAACGGCGGCGAGGATACAGTTTACGAGCATCTTAAGAGAGCTATCAACTTCTCAATGGAAAGACTTGGCGCTCATACAATGCCAGCAGGTCTTTATGCTGACTGGAATGACTGCCTCAGACTTGGCAAGAAGGGCGAGTCAACATTCGTTGCATTCCAGCTCTACTATGCAATGAGCATCATCAAGGGCTATGCTCTTGACAGAGGCGATAATGAGTACGCTGCTTATATCGATAAGGTACAGCCTGAACTCGGCAAGAGCCTTGAAGCTTGCTGGGACGAGGATAGATTCATCAGAGGCTACAGAGAAAACGGCGAGATCGTTGGCGCTAAGAAGGATCCAGAGGCTTCAATGTGGCTCAACCCACAGTCTTGGTCAGTTATCTCAGGATTCGCATCTGATAAGCAGGCTGAAACTGCTATGGAAAAGGTACACGAGATACTCAATACTCCATTTGGCGTAAAGATCATGGAGCCACCTTATGTAGATCATTACTTTGACGGTGCTCTCATGCACATCTTCAACCCTGATACAAAGGAGAACGGTGGTATCTTCTCACAGACACAGGGCTGGGCTATCCTTGCAGAGTCACTTCTCGGTCACGGTGACAGAGCATTCGAGTACTTCCTCGAGTCTTCACCTGCTAACATGAACGATAAGGCAGAAGTAAGAATACTTGAGCCATACGTTCACGGTCAGTTTACAGAGTCAACACGTTCACCATATGCAGGACGTTCACACGTTCATTGGCTGACAGGTACAGGCTCAACAGTAATGGTAGGCTGCGTAGAGGGTATCTGCGGTATGAGACCAAACGCAGAGGGACTTGTAATAAGCCCATCTATCCCACACACATGGGACGGCTTCAAGATCGAAAAGAACTTCCGTGGCAAGCACCTTTCTATTGATATCCAGAACCCAGACCACGTTCAGAGCGGCGTAAAGTCTATGACAGTCAACGGTGAAGCAGTTGAAGGCAACTTCGTGTGCGAGTGCAAGATGACAGAGCAGACAAACATCGTTGTTGTTCTTGGATAATTGCTTTAATGCTTAAAACAATATAAAACTATCGGCAGCAGACGCTATCATGTGCCTGCTGCCGATTTTTTGACGATTTTTAATAATATTTAGATTTATTTAGTGAATTGTACAAAACATAAACAAATAATATGTTAAAATTGTCAATTGTAGTAATTATACAATTCGAGTATAATTATTACAGGAGGCGATATTATGAACAAAACGAAATATAAAATATTATTTATTTTCACCTTGTCAGGAATAGCTGTAATGACAGCCTGCGGAAATACCACAGAAAGCAGTGCCGCCCCAACGCCTGCAAACAGCTCTGTTGTACTCAGTGAAAGCACTGAGGAAAGTGAAGCTTCGGTGGACAATGATAGTATCACAGAACTTGATTTCAGCAATATAAATGGCTTTGGCGTGTCTGCCGAGTATGGCGACCCATATGCAAAGGGGAAAAACTGGGATATAACAGATGAAACGGCTATAACAGAATTTCGCCAGCTCCTCAACGAAAGTTTAAGCTATGCGGTCGATGAAAATACAGCAAAAAATGGAATGCTTTCAAAGGGTACTGCTCAGTGGAAAGTATCAGACGGTAAAGAATATAGCATAATTGTCAGACAAACGACAGCAGATGCGTATAATGTGAAGATAAATAAGTATTATTACAACGTGCCTGAAGATCTGATAAATAAGCTTTCGGATATTATCACAGAACAAAAAGAAAACTAATATGCAAAAAAACTCCCGACAGTCGGAAAACCTGTCGGGAGAAGTCTTATTAAGGGGATCAATAAGTTATCGCTGTGTTTGTTTCTTTCAGCATATTTATTATATCATATCTATTTTCGTTTTTGTTAAGCTGGCTGCTTAGTTTTCGCTAAATATTTTGTATATTTATAAAATATTATAACATTTATATTGCATAAAAGACGCAGTATAAAATTGTGTATCTTGCCTGTCTTGAAAAATCTTTTGCCAAAAAGCTTGACAAATGCCGCTATTTGTTGTATAGTTAGTTACACAAGTAACTAACTAATAAACTTGTGAGAATAAAAGAAAAAAGACAACAAAAATCGAAACCGAAAGGGGGAAATGATATGAAACTCAGACTGGAGAGCGAAAAGCCTATATATGTCCAGCTGTGCGAGTGGCTGTCGGATATGATAATAAGCGGAACGATACCTGAGGGAGAGCAGATACCGTCCACAACAGAAATATCAGTGGAGTATAAAGTGAACCCCGCCACAGCCTTGAAAGGAATAAATATGCTCGTGGATAAAGGGGTGATATTCAAAAAAAGAGGTCTTGGAATGTTCGTGAGCAGCGGTGCAGTGGAAAAGCTCAAAGCAGAAAGACAGCAGGATTTTCAGCAGACCTACGTTGACAAAATGTGTGAAGAGGCTAAAAAACTTGGCATATCAAAAAATGAGATAATCGCAATGATAGAAAGGGGATTTGAAAATGAGTAACAGCGTTATAAAGGCGGATAACATCATAAAAAAATACGGCAGGAACTATGCCCTTGTGGGTGTGTCTGTGGAGATAGAAAAGGGCAGGATATACGGACTTTTGGGCAGAAACGGCGCAGGTAAATCCACTCTTATGAATATCATAACGAACCGTGTTTTTGCCACCTCGGGCAGGTGTACTCTTGACGGCGAAGACCTTTTGGAAAATGATAAAGCACTGAATCGTATATACGCAATGAGCGAGAGCGTCACAATGCCGGCGGGTCTGACCTTTAAGCAGGCGGTGAATATCACGGCTGATTTTTACGGCGGATTTGATAAGGACTATGCCTATTCTCTTGCCGAAAAGTTCAAGCTTGACCCGAAAAAACGCCTTTCTGCACTGTCAACAGGCTATCTGACAGTTTCAAAGCTCATTTTCACCTTGGCGAGCGGTGCAGACTTTCTCTTCTTTGACGAGCCTGTTCTTGGGCTTGATGCAAACCACCGTGACCTTTTTTACCGCCTGCTGGTAGAACGCTTTGCCGAAACTCAGTGCGGCGTGGTAATATCCACCCACCTTATCGAAGAGTGCGAGAACCTTGTGGAGGATGTCATAATAATAGATAAGGGCAAGGTGCTTGCGGCAGGCAAAACGGAGGATATTTTGACGGATGGCTATTCCGTCACAGGTGCAAAGAGTTTAGTTTCTGCCTATTGTCAGAATAAAGAGGTGCTTTGCATGAAAAACATCGGAACAATAAGCTCGGCGTATCTAAAGGGCACGCCCGAAAATGTCCCCGAAGGTCTTGAAATCTCAAGACCCGACCTACAGCAGGTGTTCATAAATCTGACAGGTGAGGAGGGGGAACAATGAATGAGCTGAAACTCTGTAAAACTACTGTTGTAAGAACTCTCCTTCCCCTTGCAGCCGTGCTTGTGTTTTTCCTTGTGCTGCTTGCGGCAAAGGCTTTGAGCGTGGAGGGTGTGTCGAAATATTATGAATTGCTTACGGGGGCGGCAGCATTTGCGGCGGCGTTTTTTACGGTAAAAGAGATATTCTCACTTTCCGTCTGCTGTGGTGTGTCAAGAAAAACGTCCTTTGCTGCAATACTTATCTGTGCTTTTGTCACAGCATTTATAGTTGTTGCCGCACACAGCATAGAGAGCTTTATTTTTGCAGATAAGCTGAAAGGAACTGTTATACGCCTTGACGGCGTGGCAGTGGACTATACACACGCAGAGATACTGCAAAATTATTCTCTTTTATCGCTGTCATTCAGCAAAAGTGCAGCTTATATCTATTCGATGCTGTTTGTGAGAACTTTTCTCATATTTTTCAGCGGCTCGGCATTTTTCATTATAATGAGCCGACTTGAACGCACAGGCAAACTCATCAACTGCGGCGTTATAGTTATCCTTGCGGCACTGAATATCGGCGGCGGTATCTTCACAAAGGCTTTGAGAAGTCCTTTGCTGAGCTACGAATTCTTTGAAAATATCGTTCCCGATGTTGCACCGATAGCCTTTTCCGTTACCTATGCGGCACTTACGATCATCGCCGCATTGACAGCTTACCTTTTTTGGCACAGAAAGCCTATCAAAAGACAAAGGGGTGTGAAATAAAATGCGAAAGATCAAAACAATCACACTTTTCAAGACGATCCAGAGATATTACTGCCTTGTGATATATGCCTTTATGCTTTGCCTCTACGGCGTCATCACAGTATCTGCATTTTTATGCGGCAGCGGCGATATGGCAATAGCCTGCGATTTGGTGCTGCCCTTGCTGCTGATAGCCTCTTGTGTCGTCACCGCAGTGTGTGCATATGTGGTCTGCACGAACACTATTCAGATAACCTGTGCACAGAATACCCCAAGAAAATGCGGCATAGCCTGTATGCTCCTTAGTATGATAACAATGTCGGTATTCGTTTCAGGCGGCTATCTCCTGTGGCTGCGTGTCATAGAGCTTATGTGCGGTAGCTCCGCAGGCTCTGTCGAATATGAACTTCTTGAACAAAGATCGCAGATATTCGATATATTTTTCAGCGGCTCACGGCTTGGCAGCTTTGTTTCGGCAATGATGTTTTTTGCCATAATATTTTTGTCCGCACTGCTTTTGAGCGTGGTGATAAAGCGTTTTAACAGGTCTGTCGCTATACTTACAGTGGCGGCGTACACCGCACTTTTCATAAAACTTTTTTCTGAGCTGGATGCAGGAAATTTTGCTGAAAGCATCGTATACCGCAGAACTCTGGGTCTGCTTGCCGTTGCAGAGCTGGCAGTATTTTTCGCAGTAGCTTGCAGGCGAATGGACGTTAAAAGATAATATGCCAACAAAAAGCGCTGATACGACCGAACGTATCAGCACTTTTTTATGCCTTGCGGCTATTAGTTTCACATATTATGAAATAAGCCAGTTAAGTATCTGGAAGTTAGGCTTTGCGTCATCAACGACAGTTACCTCAACAGTGTGAGTAGCCACCTCGTCAGATGAGTAAATCTGCTGTGCCTTAGCGTAGTTGCCCCAGCCGCTTGTGAAGTCAGCGTTGATAGTCGCAACGTCCTCGCCATCGACCTTTACAGCAGCCACGCCGGACTTGCCGTCAACTGTCATGTAGTATATCATACCAATGTTCTTTGCAGTTATCTCAAACTTGATAGTGCCGCCTGTTGTTGTTCCCCAACCGTCTGTGAACTTCTGGAATGTTGTAACATCTGTGAATGTTCCCTCGTCAGTTGTCTTTACAATGTCCTCTGTCTGACGGCTTCCGATAGTAGCGTCAGCGAATACATCGCCCGTCGGTGCAACAGCGCTTGTGTCAAATGCCTTCGCTTCCTTGTCAACGCTGTCAATATTGTCCTTTATGTTGCCAACGAATTTTGTGAGCAGTGAAGCCATTATAACGTGTCCGTCATCATTAGGGTGAACGTTGTCAGGTGAAATGTCAGCCCATGTGAAGTTGCCAGCCTCTATCTCAGGCATAACAGCGTCATGATAAGAAATCATAGGAATGTTGTAAGCCTGTGCTACCTTGAGATGTGCCGCCTGCGGAGAAGTACCTCCCTCGGTTGAAGGCTCAAGTATCATAACTGCAGGATTGTTGTCCTGCTCAAGACACATTCTTACAAGGCTGTCCATGCAGGACTCATAAAATTCATCATCAGCGTCATTGATAAACTCGATAACAATAATGTCAGGCTTAGCCTCCAAAGCGTCACGCTGTGCCCTGTGAACACCTATGTATGAGTCAGTTGCACCGATACCGGCATTAGTAACATCAACATAGAAGCTTATGTTTTCCTCCCACCAGCTCTTGAACTGGTTTACATACTGATTAGTTGAGGAGTTAGCACCCGAACCTGCCGTGATAGAGTCGCCGATGAAACAGATCTTTGTTGTCTCCTTAGGATTTTGCAGAGCGTAGTCGAGCTTAGCCGCAAGACGGGAAGTGTCGCCCTCGTTGATAACGCTTCTGGCGATCATGTTCTCAGTAGCACCATTTTTAACATCTATCTTTTCCGTAGACGCAGGGTACTCAGCAAGAAGCTTGTCTGAAACACTTTCGGTATCAGCCGCACTTGAATCAGAGGTCTGAGAGTTTGCCGCAGCGGAGTTTGAGTCAGCAGCAGAAGAGCTGTTTGAATCACCGCAGCTTGTGAGAGCAGCGCTTGTCATGCAAAGAGCAAGAGCTGCCGCAAGGAATTTCTTCATAGTAATAAGGTCCTTTCATATCTTGATTTTGCCAAATGGCTGTATATATTAACAAATATATTATACAACAAAAAGCAAATTAATGCAATAGGCATAAAACGATTACATTTGAATAAATCAGGTGCGAGGCTAAATGAGGAGCGGAGTTAAATGAGGAATGAGGAGTGAGGAATGAGAAGTGAGGAATGAGGAATGAGCATAGCAGACCAAAGTAAATTGCAAGCATAAAGTAAAAATAAAGCACCGAGCGAAGCGAGAGATAAAGCGCACGCTCAAGCCCGGCGCTAGAGGGCTTGTGGGGTCTAGGGGCAAAGCCCCTAGCGGAGTATGAGGCAGAGCCTCATTCGGCGCAAGCCGACAAGGTGCAGATTGTAGTATCAAAAGCATATAGAAGTCCGATATCAGATAAAAGTGATATCGGAGAATTAAATCTGCACCGCCTTTCTAGCCCTAAGCGCAATGTAGATACGCAAAGAGCGGAGCGATTTTGCGGCGGCAGGAACTTGCCCGAATGAGATGTAGGGGCGAACATTGTTCGCCTGTGCTTGGAGTTTGCTGTAAATTCAGGATCGTAGGGGACGACGCCCTCGGCGTCCCACTCGGAGGAATACTGCAGTATTTTTTGTATCTTTGATGTTGAATTATTCGGGGGTGACATTATTATGAAATCCTCCAATAATTTAACAGGCAAGAAATATCGGGACGTCGTATTTCTGCAAAGCAGAAATTGCGCCGCTCCCCCTACATGGTTTGTGCTAACACCCCCAGAAACCATTTGACAATCCCCTCCCCCAATGCTATAATAAATTCAGGAGGTGACATAACATGGAAATGTTTGATCTGAGAGCCGACTATAAAACACTGCCTGACGAAACTCTTCGCAGGCATTTCCGCAGGCTTATAAAAAGGCAGCGGCGATTTGCAGCTTTTACCTTTGCGTTGCTTATTCCTGCGGTTATAATATACGGAATGATAGGATGGGCGAATTATTTTGCGGCGGAAAGTGCGATGTTCGCATTTTTTGATGCAAGCTCAAATGCCTTTTTTAACTATGCGGCGTTTGCCGCCTGCGGTGCTTTGCTCATGGCGGATACAACTAAATTGATAGTCGCCTCCCCTGCCGTGATGATATTATATATGGGTCTGAAATTCGCCCTTTTTGACAGCGTGTCAGGCGATACCTTTGTAATGCTCGCCTACCTTATAGCAGCCGCTGTCATCACCGCAAAAACTGTGTCTGACCTTAATTTCATGCGTAAACTCCCCAACTTTCCCTTCGACGGCAGAAAAGAGCGTATAGACTTCGAGGGGCTTACCCGTGATAAAATGACCGAAAACCTGCAAAAATTGCTGGATAACCAAAAGGACGATAAGGTCATAACAAATGATTATGAGGATATCTTTACAAGCGATAAACCGCAGGATATCGTGACCCCTCCTGAGAATACCGACGAGTATCTCCAACAGCATAAAATGTCTTATCAGCGTGTAAGGTCATGGAACGATGTGAGCAGACTGGATTAACAGCCTGCTCCTTTTCTTTAATTATTTAATCAAGTGTGCGAAACTATGTCTTAATTTCTTAAAAATTGTCCAAATTTCTCTTGATTTATTCATTAAATCATGTTATAATAACACTGTATTTGAATTTATAGGAAAGGAGCTGTGCTGTATGATCGGTAACATCAAAATAATTGCTGTCTGTATGTGTAAAGTCTATGATGAGCGTAACTATAGAATCATACGGGCTCTTAATAATTTTGCTGTTGAAAACGATTACAGGCTCTTTGTATATCACACCTGCTCAGATCTTTATTGGAAGACTCTGTCTGAAAAAGGCGAGCAGTCTGTGTTTGACCTTATTGATTATAATATAACAGATGCCGTAGTTACCTTTGAAGAGGGCGTGTATGCTGAAGATGTAATGACAAAAATCAGAATGGACGCCGCCGAATATGGTAAGCCTGTCATATCAGTCGGTGTAGAGCATGACGATTGCATAAGCATCAAATTCGACTATGCAAAAGGCTTTGAGCAAGTGGTTCGCCATGTGATAGAACAGCATGGTGTAAGAGATATAGGCTTTATCGCAGGCAGAAAAGACGAAGAAAATTCAGAAGAGCGTATAGCAGTTTTCAGAAAGCTACTCGAGGAGTATGATATCCCATTCAGAAACGATGTCTTTTATTACGGTGACTATTGGTCAGCACCTACTTTGAAAGCAGTGGACGATATGATAGAGGGAAATAAAGTCCCAAGAGCGATCGTCTGTGCAAACGATATGATGGCTATAGCCGCAGGGGCTGAGTTTCAAAGACGTGGCTATAAAATACCTGAAGATATTATCATAACAGGCTTTGACGGACTTGAAGAGGCTAGGTACTGTACACCTATGCTTACAACAAGCGGCTGTAGCTATGATGATACTGCTAAAACCATCATCAATACTATAAGTAAAGCTCTGGCTGGTGAAAAGACCGAAAAGGTATATACAGTTGACTATGATCTGTCCGTTGAAAATTCCTGCGGCTGTGAACCCTCAGTGGAGCAGATAAATACCGGGGAGCATATCAGAATACTCAGAGACAGAATGAACCGCTATCAGGATGAGGAGCGTGTCCTCTATGAGCTTGCAGTGAATATCATGAATTGCGAAACTCCTAAGACTCTTGCCGCCCTGCTGAAAGAGTATGCTTTTGGCGATATGGCTGTTGTGGTGAATGGTGATTTCTTTGACGAACGTAAAGACCCTCGTGTAAGCAACAGAGAACCGCTTTTTGACGATGAAATGATACTTTTGCGGAGCCGTGCCGTGGAAGACAGAGATATCCCACAGCCTTTTGACCGCACCAACATCATTCCCGATATAGAGAATATAATGGACTATAAAGTCCCCCTCATATTTTCAGCACTTGCCCATATCGGCATACCACTTGGCTATGCCTGCTTCTATTTTCCTGTCAGGCTCAACGAGTATTTTAAAATACCACTCTATGTAAATTCCCTAAATACCGCCTTGGGCAGCTTCCGAAGCGTCACCTATCAGAAGTATATGACAAAGCATATCGAAGAAATGTACCGTCACGATATGCTAACAGGGCTTTATAACCGTACAGGCTTTTATAACGCCCTTGAAACTCTCCCACGAAGAAACGACCAGCTTGCACTTGTAGTTTCCGTTGACGTTGACGGACTGAAATATATAAACGATAATTTCGGACACGAAGCAGGCGACTATGCAATAAGAGCCGCCGCAAACGCTATCGACAGCGTGAGCATAGAAAATAAAGTCTGCGGAAGATTTGGCGGAGATGAGCTTGCCCTTTTCGCTATCGTTGATACAGACCTTTCCGAGCAGGTCAAGGAGGAGATAAAGGATAAAATGGCAGAGCTGAACAGACGAAGCGGCAGATCCTATGTCCTCTCAGTAAGCGTCGGTGCAGCAGTAGCCCCGGTGGAAAATTTCTGGTTTGACGATGTAATGCACATCGCAGATAAATATATGTATGAGGATAAAAGACTTAAACCTCATAACAGGATATGATCTGTAATGGTTCTGAAAAAACTTAGAGGACGGATAAAACCGTCCTTTTAGCTTGTTGAAAAAGTCTGAAACAAGTGGGACGTCGAGGGCGCCGTCCCCTACAAATGGCGAAAATACGCTGTTTGTATGTAGGGGCGAACAGCGTTCGCCCGTTATTTGAGTGTTTTTCGATAGGCTTAGAGGACGGATAAAACCGTCCGTTTTTTATTTTTTGCATAATTTTGCTTGACGAAACGACATAAAAGTTGTATAATATTAATTAATGCTTTGTGAACTATGTGTTTCTAACAATGTGTACAAAAAGCAGAACGTATATTTGTGCGAAAGGGAGAAGTTGAGCCGCAGTAACCACCTGTGTGCAACTTTTTGCCCCTGTGAACGCATTTATATGTGTCAGCATATTAGGAACGGAACGTGAAAATGAAGATAAAACAGCTTTTTTCGGGTGATACCGATAATACATTCATACAGTTTTTCAGATACGTCTTTGTGGGCGGATTCGCATTTGTGGTGGATTACGGCATTATGACAGCACTTGTGGAGCTTTGCCGCTTCGACCCCGTCATTGCTGCGACTATCTCTTTCGTGGCAGGACTTTTGGTGAATTATTCCCTGAGTACGTTTTGGATATTCAAAAATTCAAAGATAAAAAACCGCCTTGCAGAGTTTGCGGCATTTGCCGCCGTGGGCGTTGTGGGACTTGGCATAAATGCCGCAATAATATGGTTTTTCAAGGATATCCTTGCTTCAAAGCTCATATTTGGCACGCTTCTTCCGCAGGATAAATATTATCTTGTGGGCAAACTTGTTTCCACAGTGATAGTTTTCATATGGAATTTTGCAGGCAGAAAATTTATTATATTTGATAAAAATAAAGACTGAACAGGAGAGGATAACACATGGAAAAGGTAATTATTATAGGCGCAGGCCCAGCCGGTCTGACTGCGGCAATAGAGCTTCTAAAAAATGGCGGTGACTATGACGTGACCATACTTGAAGGCTCGCAGGCAATGGGCGGAATATCACAGACAGTGAGATATAACGGCAACCGCATGGATATAGGCGGACATAGATTTTTCTCCAAAAATCAGCAGGTCATGGATTGGTGGGCAGACCTTATGCCTTTGCAGGGCAAGCCTGCCTATGACGATAAAAAGCTAGGCCACGAAAAGCCACTTGCCGAAAACGGTCCCGACCCTGAAACCGAGGATAATGTAATGCTCGTCCGTGACAGAGTGTCAAGAATTTATTACAATAAGCACTTCTTCGACTACCCTATCTCAATGAAGCCCGAAACCATAAAGAACATGGGCTTTGTCACCACCATGAAAGCAGGTTTCAGCTACCTTTGGGCGTGCGTGTTCAAAAAGCCTGAAACAAACCTTGAGAATTTCTACATAAACCGCTTCGGAAAGGTCCTCTATTCTATGTTCTTTGAGGGCTATACCGAAAAGCTTTGGGGCAGACACCCAAGCGAGATATCCGCAGATTGGGGCTCACAGCGTGTAAAAGGCCTCTCTATCACAGCCCTTTTGAAAGATATGTTCAAAAAGGTGTTCGGCACAAAGAATAAAGGCGAGGTGGAAACCTCCCTTATCGAACAGTTCTGGTATCCAAAATACGGCCCAGGTCAGCTTTGGGAGACCGCCGCTGAGAAAGTAAAAGAGCTTGGGGGAAAAATACTCACAGGCTGTCAGGTAAAGAAAATAATGTGTGAGGGCAGAAAAGTCACCTCCGTTGTCTGCGATACCGCTGAGGGCGAAAAGACCTTCACAGGTGATATCTTTATCTCCTCAATGCCTGTCAAAGACCTTATATTGGGCATGGACGGCACAAAGCCGTGCGATACCGTCATAAAGATAGCCAAGGGTCTGCCATATCGTGATTTTGTTACCGTTGGTCTGCTGGTCAATAAGCTCAACCTTAAAAATGAAACAAATAAAACAACTCTCGGCAATATCGTCCCTGACTGCTGGATATATGTTCAGGATAAGGGCGTGAAACTGGGCAGAATACAGATATTCAACAACTGGTCGCCTTATATGGTGGAAAAGCCTGAGGATACAGTTTGGATAGGCCTTGAGTATTTCTGTGCCGAGGGGGACGATTTCTGGAATATGTCCGAGGAGGACTGCGTAAAGTTCGCCACCGCCGAGCTTGTTAAAATGGGAGTCATCTCCGAAAACGAAGTGCTCGATTCCCATAGAGAAAAGGTCAAGAAAGCCTATCCTGCTTATTTTGATACATATAAGCATTTCGATACCATGATAAAGTTCCTCGATACTTTCCCGAACCTCTATTGCGTTGGCAGAAACGGTCAGCATAGATATAATAATATGGACCATTCAATGCTCACCGCCATGGAAACAGCCGAGGCTATAAAGACCGGCAAAAAGAGCAGAAAAGATATTTGGAACGTGAACACAGAAAAAGAATATCACGAAGAAAAATCTGGAAACTAATATGAACAAAAAGAAAGGTGGACTTCTTCTGTCCCTGCGGAAAGACATGAACAGAAGAGCCATAAGCGACAGACGGCTTGAGGCGATCTTCCGCACCCTCAGCCGTCACCCTTATATAGTTGCAGCGTTCATATGCCTTGCACTCACAGGCTTTGGAAGCTATAGCTATAAGTTTTTAAACGGCGTCATTGTGTGTGGCGTTTTCATGATAATAGAGTTTTTCTACCTCAGACGGTTTTTGAAACAGCTCGATGACAGCGGAAAGCATACCGCAGGCGCAGTTTTGACCTTTGCAGGCAAGACCCTTTTGACCCTTGCGGCAGTGAATTATTTCGTACATACCCAATATAAAGCGGCTTTTATCTGCTTTGCGGGACTTTGCGCCGTGCTTGTTATGTATGTCGCGTTGCTCAATAACGATAAAAAGTTCCACGACCGTGTCACCTGCCTTGCCTTGGCAGGAGCAGGCTTTGTCCTGCGCTATTCTTATGTCTTTATGTCCGATATCTATACAAGACAGAATGATGTGTGGTATTTCGGCGGCGAGGGCGGTCACGCAGGCTATATAGAGTATATCTATAATAACCACGCCCTGCCCAATTTCGACCCCACTACCCTTTGGCAGTATTATCACCCGCCTCTTCATCATATCATCTGTGCAGTATGGCTGAAATTCTGCACCTCCATAGGCATAGAGTATTACATGGCGTGCGAGGCTATACAAGCCTTGACCCTCTTCTATGTCTGTGCCGTAACGATAACAGTCTATAAGATATTAAGGCTCTTTGACCTTAAAGGCAAAGCCCTGACTATCCCGTTCGGTATGTGCTGTATGTATCCATACCTTGTCCTTATGTCAGGTGGAATAAATAACGACCCTCTCATGCTCTGCTTTACAGTGGGCGCAATATATTGCGTGCTGAAATGGTATAGAGAACAGACCGCAAAGAATATCGTCAAAGCTGCCCTCTGTATCGGTCTTGGCATGATGACAAAAATATCCGTAGGGCTTATCGCCCCTGCCGTAGCCATACTTTTCTTTATGGCGCTTGTGCAAAATCGTAAGAATATGGCAAACCGCCTGGGCCAAATGTGCCTTTTCGGTGTAATATGCTGTCCTCTTGGACTTTGGTGGAGCGTGAGAAACTACCTGCGCTTTGGCGTAAAACCAAACTATGTCCCAAGCCTTTCAAATGCCGACAGCCAGTATATAGGCGACCTCACCGCCAGACACCGCCTTACAGACTTCAGCTTCTCACAGATCAAAATAGTCTTTGAGCAGTGGGGCGGTGAAAGCTATAAAGAGTATAACCCTACCATAGCAATGCTTAAAAACTCCATTTTTGGCGAGGGCATAAACGAAACTTTCTTCCCCGAAAACGCAATGCTCGTGCCATATGCACTTTTCTGGATAGCCTTGGTTCTTGCGGTAATAGCGTTCATCGCAATGCTCATAGTGCTTTTTGTAAAGACCGATAACGCAAGATTTACCGAAAAACTCATGCTCACAGTGGTCTATGCCACTGTCTTAGGCAACTATTATAACTTCTGTATCAGATATCCTTTTATCTGCACAATGAATTTCAGATACATAATCCCATGTATGCTCATAGGACTAATAAATATCGGACTTTTCACAGACCTTTGCAACCGCTCTGAAAAGGCCCCCTGCAAAGCCATAGTCAGCACCCTGAGCTATCTTTCTTCTGCATTTATCGTCCTGTCCTACATAACATACTTCTTTGTGGCAAGCACTAACGGATAAAACCCCGACCCCATGCAGGGGCGAACAACGTTCGCCCGCCTAGCTTCCCCACAAACTGAAAAATATCGCAAAAAAAATACCGACCGCTCAACCCGAGCCGTCGGTATTTTCATTATGCCAATATAGCCTTATTTCTTAGTGGTCACATTCTTAACAGCCGACCAAGCGCCGTAATACTTTGTGCCCTTTACAGTTGTGTAAGATCTCACACGAACATAGTATTTCTTGTTGGCAGAAAGCTTTGAAACAGTGGTCTTGTCGGTCTTGTTGTTTGTTATGGTAACTTTCTTTGCACTTGTGAACTTTGAGTTTGTTGCATACTGAATTTCATATCCGGTAGCAGAGCCTTTCTGCGCCCAATCCACAAAGAATGCCTTTGACTTAGCCGTAAGCTTCTGTATCTCCTGCTTTGCAGGATTTATCTTGAACGTCTTTGTGATAACTCCGCCATACTTGCCTTTGCCTGTTATCTTTACAGTAGCCTTGCCAACTTTTTTGTTGTTGGAGTATGAAACTGTGTAGTCAGTGCCGTTTTTAAGAACAGTGTTTCCGACCTTTACAGTTACGTTCTGTTTAATAGCCTTTCCTGTGAACGCCTTTGTGGAAATGCCCGAAACAGTGGCCTTTGTGATGTCGTTGTTAGCTGTCTTTATGCTCTTTATATCAGACCATGCGCCGTAGTATACCTTGCCGTTTACGTTTGTGTAAGAACGAACACGAACATAATATGTCTTGTCACCTGCCAGACCGCTTACTGTCAGCGTGTCAGGCTTGTTTGCTGTCAAATGCTTTGACACTGCACCGCTCATGTTTGCTTTTACAGAATACTCAACGTCATATCCCGTTGCAGAGCCTTTCTGCGCCCAATCAACAAAGAATCCCTTGTATTTTGTTTCAAGCTTCTGTATTTGCTGTTTTGCAGGAACAATGTCGAACTTAGCGCTCAGAGAGCCTGAATAGTTGCCCTTGCCTGTTATCTTTACAGTAGCCTTGCCAACGTTCTTGTTGTTTGAGTATGAAACTGTGTAGTCAGTGCCGTTTGTAAGCGACCTGCCTGCTACCTTTACTGTAACTGACGGAGTAATATTGCTTCCCGTGAATGAAACGCTTGAAGCCACTGAAACTGTTCCGCCTGCCATTGCACGCTTTGTGATAGTGAAGTTCTTTGATGTGTAACCTGTGTAGTCGCCCATGCCTGTCGCAATAACAGTTGCAACGCCAACGTTCAGATTGTTTCTGTATGAGATAGTGTAATCCTTGCCTTCTTGAAGCACCTTGCCGCCAAACGTAACTGTAGCCGCAGGCTTTTTGTATGTGCCGTCATAAACATAGCTTGTTTCTGAAAGCGTAAGAAGTCCATTGTTAAGGCTCTTCTTTGAAACAACTATCTTAACGTCCTTTGAAACGCTGTCATAACCATTTGCAGAAGCCGTAACAGTAACATATCCTGTGCCTGTCTTGAGAGCGGTCACGTTTCCGTTCTTGTCAACAGTGCATATTGACGGAGTCGTGCTTTTGTATGTGAGAACAGCACCGCTTGTTGATGAGCTTGCGCCAATGTTCTTGCTCTGTCCCGCAACTATGGTAACGCTTGAAGAGCAGTTAAGATCTGCTTTTTTGCCGTAAGGCTTCATAAGAGCCTCAATAACGTCCTTTGCAGGGCTTGTAACAGTGTTGTCTTTTCTGTTTATGTAGCCGTGATATTCACTGTTGAGAACAATGCTGCTTCCGTTGTATACTGCAAAAGCATTGTTGTCCCACAGTACGCATGGAATGTTGTTCTTCTTTGCAAGCGCAGTGTAATCTGTTGCCCACTTTACACGCTCAGCAGTGTTGTTCTTGTCCGTTGAGCCAAACTCGCCGATAACAACAGGTATACCCTTGTCACGGAAATTGCTTTTCAGCGTGCTGAAAAGGTCCCGAAGCTCACTCTTTATTGAAGATGTATATGCAGAGGTCGAGCCTGAACCAACATTCATTGCAAAGTTGTAAGGGCTGTAAGCGTGAACTGATACAGCGATGCGGTTTTTGTTGCCTGAGATATCTGTTGGAAGCTTGAAGCCTGAAACAGTTGCCCCGTCTATGGAAGCGTCGTAACCAGGACACATGATAAGTCTGCCCTTGTTGTTTGAGCCTGTGTCTCTTATGGTGTCAACAGCCTTCTGATTGAGCTTGTTAATGCAGTCGATAGCGTCCTTTACCTCTGACGGAATGTTCCACTTGTCGAACCACCACTCACAGCCTGTGCCAATAAGCCGAGGCTCGTTAAGAGTTTCAAATATAAGATGATAGTCATAATCCTTGAAATATTCTGACATCTGTGACCATACGCTCGTAACAAATTTCTCAGAGCTTGAATATGCAGAAGACCTTGGATAATATCCTGCTCCCGAAGCGCTTTCAGAAGACTTTGTGTCATGATGAATATTCAAAATAACATACATATCGTTTTTGTAGCAGTAATCAACAACTTCTTTTACTCTTGCAAGCCATGCTGAGTCGATAGTGTAGTTGTCACCCGATACGTGCTTGCCCCAAGAAACAGGCACTCTCACTGTGTTGAAGCCTAAAGACTTTACCTTGTCTATAAGAGCCTGAGTTGTTTTAGGATTGCTCCACGATGTTTCCGTGTCAAGACCCGAACCGCCTGTTGCGTCAAGAGAGTTGCCCAAATTCCAGCCCAGACCCATATCCTCAAGTATGGCTTCCGTGTCAGCGTTTTTGAGAGTATCTCCCGACAATGCCTGCGCATTTATATCCCCAAGGTCAAGACCAGTAAATATGGTCATTGCCATTAAAAGAGATAAAATAAAGCTCAGGTATCTTTTTGATACTGATTTCATTCTTTCCCGTCCTTTCATATATAAAATATTAACCTCATCAGTGTCTTTCATTATACCACATCTCTGTTCAAATTAGAATACGCTTATTAAACAAATAACGTACATTCTTTTTGTGTATAAATCTCAAATGTTCATATTTTTAATCACTATATGAAAAAGTGCTGATTTATTAACGCTAATATAATTATACAATGTTAAAATTTTAGAGGATATTATCTGCAAAAAAATCAGATCTTGCTATTGAAAATGGAGCAGTATTGTGCTATAATCAAATGTGTTCAAAACTTTAGTCCAAAGAAAGGAAAGGTATATTTTATGAAAGTTAAACAGTGGCTTGCATCATCACTTGCAGTGCTGATGCTTGTTTCGACCGTGGGCTGCGGAGATAATTCCTCAAGCTCAAAGGCTGAAAGCAAATCAAACAACAGCTCTGCCGTTGTTTCGGAAACTGCAATGCCTGAAAAGGATTATGCAACAACGACCGACGGCTCAGCGAAAGTCAAGATCGACGGAACAAAATTCATGGTGGGCGACAAGGAACTTTGGTTCAATGGAGTGAACGCTCCATGGGATAAGTGGAACGACTTTGGCGGAGGCTTTAATTTTGAGTTCTGGCAGGATCATTTCCAGAAGCTTCACAATTCAGGCGTAAATGCCGCAAGAATATGGATAATCTGCAACGGCGACGTTGGTATGGCTATCTCAGCAGACGGTACATTTGACGGTGCAACAACAGCTCATTGGGAGGATCTTGACAATCTGTTCTATCTTGCAGAGCAGTATCAGATCTATATAATGGCAACAGTTCAGTCCTTTGATAACTTCAAGGATCAGAATCAGAATTATCAGGCTTGGAGAACGCTTATTCAGGACAGCGACAAGACAGATATGTTTGTAGATAACTACATAGTTCCTCTCGTTCAGAGATACGGCAAGAGCGACTATTTCTGGTCTGTAGACCTTTGTAACGAGCCTGACTGGATAGTTGAAAATGAAGAGTGCGGCAAGCTTGATTGGTCCTATCTGGAGCAGTATTATGCAAAGGCAGCTGCAGCTATCCATGCAAATTCAGACGTTCTTGTAACCGTGGGTCTGGGTATGATAAAGTATAACTCCGACAGCCAGCAGGGCAACAAAATATCCGACAGCGAGCTTCAGAGCGTTTTGAGCGGTGATAAGTATGACAAGAGCCTTGCCTATGTTGACTTCTATTCAACTCATTGGTACACTTGGATGCAGGGAATGTGGGGATATCCTTTCAGCGAATCTCCAACAGACTTTGGCCTTGACGGTACAAAGCCTTGCGTTATAGGCGAATGCCCGGCCGTTGCAAGCGACAGCGATTTCGACATCACCTCAGCTTATGAGGACGCTTACAACAATGGCTGGAACGGCGTGTTTGCATGGAAAACAAGCGGTCAGGACGACGGCTGCGGTCTGTGGCAGGATATCCAGCCTGCTATAGAAAAAATGGCAGGTATCTGCGAGGATAAGATATTCCCTAACGGCAAAAAAACTGTATAAACAAACTTTGATAAAATAATCACAAAAAGAGCCGACTTTTGCGGCTCTTTTTTGTTGCTCTTTTTTGTGAACAAATTGTGCTGTCTGTTGACTATAGTGCGGCATAATGCTATAATAAGATACGGAAAATCAATGACGATTTGCAGAAAGTAAAATGCTGTGAATCGTTATTTTTACGCATTAACGTCATACAATGGCGGTGTGGAAAGGAAGTAAAATCATGGAAGAGTATAGCTACATATTGTTTATTGCACTTATACTGCTTTCGACCAAGATTCTCGGTCTTGTAACAAAGAAAATGAAACTGCCGCAGGTAGTCGGTGCGTTGTTGGCGGGTGTAATACTCGGACCTGCTGTTCTTAATGTTGTAAAAGAAACTGAGTTCATATCAGAACTGTCAGAAATTGGCGTTATCGTGCTGATGTTCACCGCAGGACTTACAACAGACGTTAAGGAGCTTAAAAAGACCGGTAAAGCGTCATTCATAATCGCTCTTCTTGGCGTTATCGTACCAATGTTCGGAGGACTTGGACTTGCCGCTGCAATGGGCGTAGGCAAGGGCGATAAGCTCGCCTGCTCACCATTCCTGCAGCACCTCTTCATAGGCGTTGTGCTTACTGCAACATCAGTTTCAATCACAGTAGAAACTCTGAAAGAACTTGGCAAGCTCTCTACAAGAGCAGGTAATGCCATTCTCGGTGCGGCTATCATAGACGATATCCTTGGTATCATCGCATTGACCCTTATCACAAGCCTTGCAGATACAAGCGTTCACGTTGCAACAGTCCTTATTAAGATAGTAGCGTTCTTTGCAGTGGCTATCGGCTGTACAGTCGTTTACCATGTTGTGTTCACAAAGTGGAGAAAAAGAGATAAAAAAGACCTTAGACGTCACGTTATCATTTCCTTCGTTTTCTGCCTGCTCATGGCGTATGTAGCAGAGCTTTTCGGCGTAGCAGATATCACAGGCGCATTTGTTGCAGGTCTTGCAATTTCAAGCGAAAAGGACGTAAAGTATATCTCAAACAGATTTGAAACACTTTCGTATATGTTCCTTTCACCGGTGTTCTTTGCAAGCATCGGTCTTACAATGAACGGTATCAACATGAGCGGCAAAATGGTGCTGTTTACAGTTTTGCTCCTTGCTGTGGCAATAATCACAAAGATAATAGGCTGCGGACTAGGCGCAAAGGTTTGTAAGTATACAAATCAGGAAAGCTTGCAGATAGCAATGGGTATGATCTCACGAGGCGAGGTCGCACTTATAGTAGCGGCTAAAGGACAGAAGCTTGGACTTATGGGCGACGAGGTTTTCGCACCTATCATCATCATGGTGGTTGCAACAACGATAATCACACCGGTATTCCTGAAGTTTGTGTTTAAGGATAATCATGAAGAACACGTTGAGGACGAGCTTATGAAGTCTGTTGAGGGCTTCTCACAGTATGAACAGGAGCTGCAGGAACTCTCAAGAAAAGAAAAGTAATGAAAAAAAAGCAAAGAGCGGAGCAAAAAACTCCGCTCTTTTTTTGTACAAAAAAATCCGCTGCCACGAATGATAGCGGATATGGGTGCAGGGGCACGCCCCTGCTTAAAGATTGAACATGATCTGATTGAGTACGCTCTCCAGATATTCCTGTCTGCCGCTAGAAAGTGAGTCAGTAACTTCGCCCTTCTCAACTGCATACTTCTCAAGGCTCTCCATGTCAGCCTTACCTGCAATGATGTCTGCACCAATGCCTGTTGTCCAGCTTGCATATCTGTCATCAACGAACTTGTCAAGTCTGCCGTCCTCAATGATCTTTGCAGCTGCCTTAAGACCAAGTGCAAATGTGTCCATACCTGCAATGTAGCTCAGGAAAATGTCTTCCATTGTGTATGAGCCTCTTCTTGCCTTAGCGTCAAAGTTCAGACCGCCGTTTGTGAAGCCGCCTGCCTTGAGAACTTCGTACATACAAAGTGTAGCGTCATAAGCGTTTGTAGGGAACTGGTCTGTATCCCAACCGAGCAGTGGGTCGCCCTGGTTAGCGTCGATAGAACCGAATACACCGTTATCTCTTGCAACTCTCAGCTCATGCTGGAATGTGTGCTGGGCAAGTGTAGCGTGGTTAGCCTCGATGTTCATTTTGAAGTCCTTGTCAAGACCATATTTTCTCAGGAAACCGAGAACTGTAGCTGTATCGAAATCATACTGATGCTTTGTAGGCTCCTTTGGCTTTGGCTCGATGTAGAAATCACCAGTGTAGCCCTTTGAACGAGCGTAATCAACAGTCAGCTTCATAAGTCTTGCCATGTTGTCAAGCTCCAGACCCATGTTTGTGTTCAGAAGAGTTTCATAGCCTTCTCTTCCGCCCCAGAAAACATAGCCCTTACCGCCAAGCTTGATAGTAGCGTCAACAGCGTTCTTGATCTGAGCAGCCGCATAAGCGAAAACATCAGCAGAAGGTGATGTGCCTGCACCATGCATATATCTTGGGTGATCGAAGCACTTAGCAGTACCCCAAAGAAGCTTCTTAGTAGGGTCAGCAGCCATTTTTTCAGCTATGTAGTCAACTACCTCAGCAAGCTTTGCGTTAGTGGTGCCGAGATCACCGTACTCAGGAGAAAGGTCACGGTCATGGAAGCAGAAATAGTCGATAGAAAGCTTGTCCATTATCTCGAAAGCAACATCGACCTTTTTCTTAGCTCTTGCCTCAGGAGCAGCCTCGCCCCAAGTCTTGTCAGTAGTGCCGCAGCCGAACATATCAGTGCCGTCGCCGCCCATTGTGTGCCACCATGAAAGAGCGAACTTGAGCTGTTCTCTCATAGTCTTACCCATTACAACCTCATCTGGGTTATAATACTTAAAAGAGAGGGGATTAGTTGAGTTTACGCCCTCATACTTGATCTTTGGAATATCCTTAAAATACTCTGCCATAATTTTGACCTCCGAATATATTATTGTTTGATCTTAACGATTAAACGATTACAATATAATAATACACCAAACCGCACCCATTTGTCAACTGTTTTTTATTAAAATCGCATATATTGATATAAATTAAAATTGTGGGATAACTGCATAGACACACTATTTTTTCTCGTACTTTCATCAATATTTCTGTAATAATTTTGTGTAATAACTGCACAAATTCTGACAGCTAAACTTGTGCAAACAAATGATTTATATTTTAATTTGGCAACATTTCTGCAATTGTTGCATTTTTTATGCAACAAAGCACCCTTTTTTCGGGATAAGTATAAGGGTATTATCCCAAATCGAATATCCTGCAAGGTAGCAGTGTATGGGGAAACATTTTGTCAACGTGAGTTAGGTGAACACGATGAGAGGTTCTGATCGCACAGAAAAGCACTTCCTGCACCTTGTTTGAAGCTTGAAAATTGAATATAAAATACGGATAACCCCACGGCAACAAATCTGTAGGGGCGAACACCGTTCGCCCGTCGAAGGAACAAGCCCACAATTACAACACGGTTTGGCAACCGAAAAACTTGCCCACCGTCCCCTACAATTATGGATACTGTTGATACGCATACCTCCATTGAATACATTTATCCCCACCCGAAAATCTGATTTCAGACCTGCAATACCCCACAATAAATTGTACAATATGCTTCTGAAACCAGTTTTTAGCTTGATGGATATTGTGCAACCCTACAAAAATCACATAAATGACCTTAAATGACTTGAATTTTGCGAAAAAGGTGCTAAAATATAATTAGCACTCAGAAAGACTGAGTGCTAACAATCTGATCGTGAGAGTGCTGAAAACATAGGTGCGACCACGAAGGATCCTAATTTAGCATATTAAAAGGTATTATAAAAGGAGGAACTTATCATGGCGATCAAACCATTGCAGGACAGAGTTGTAGTTAAGATGACAGAGGCTGAGGAAACCACAAAGAGTGGTATCATTCTCACAGGCTCAGCTAAGGAAAAGCCTGAGGTCGCAGAGGTAATAGCTGTAGGCCCTGGTAAAAAGGACGTTACTATGGGTGTTAATAAGGGCGACAAGGTGCTTATCTCTAAGTACAGCGGTACTAATGTTAAGCTGGACGGTGAAGAGTTCATTATCGTTAAAATGGACGACATTCTCGCAGTTGTTGACTAATTTCACTGCATTTTAAATAGTATATAAACGGAGGTAATTTACAATGGCTAAGGATATAATTTTTGGCGAAGACGCAAGAAAAGCTTTGCAGAGCGGTATCGACAAGCTCGCAAACACTGTTAAGATAACACTGGGACCTAAGGGCAGAAACGTAGTTCTTGATAAGAAGTACGGTGCTCCTCTTATCACAAACGACGGTGTTACTATAGCTAAGGAGATCGAGCTTGACGATCCATTTGAGAACATGGGCGCACAGCTTGTAAAGGAAGTCGCTACTAAGACTAACGACGCTGCCGGTGACGGTACAACAACAGCTACATTGCTTGCTCAGGCTCTTGTTAGAGAGGGTATGAAGAATATCGCAGCAGGCGCTAATCCAATGGTACTTAAGAAAGGTATGGATCAGGCTGTAGATACTGCTGTTGAAACTATCGTCGCTAACTCAAAGAAGATAGAAGGCTCTGATGAGATAGCCAGAGTAGGTGCTGTTTCTGCCGCTGATGAGAACATTGGTAAGCTTATTGCTGAGGCTATGGAAAAGGTAACTGCTGACGGCGTTATCACTCTTGAAGAGTCAAAGACTGCTGAAACTTACAGCGAAGTCGTTGAGGGTATGCAGTTCGACAGAGGATATATCGCACCTTACATGGTAACAGATACAGATAAAATGGAGGCTGTCCTTGATGACGCTTACATTCTTATCACAGACAAGAAGATCTCTAACATTCAGGAAATTCTTCCACTTCTCGAGCAGATCGTAAAGGCTGGCAAGAAGCTCCTTATCATTGCCGAGGACGTTGAGGGCGAGGCTCTTTCAACTCTTATCGTAAACAAGCTGAGAGGTACTTTCACTTGCGTTGCAGTCAAGGCTCCTGGCTTTGGCGACAGAAGAAAGGAAATGCTTCAGGATATCGCTATCCTCACAGGCGGTCAGGTAATTTCATCTGAACTTGGTCTTGAACTCAGCGAAACAACTATGGAGCAGCTGGGCAGAGCAAGACAGGTAGTCGTTCAGAAAGAGAACACTATCATTGTTGACGGCGCAGGCAACAGCGACGATATCAAGGCAAGAGTTGGTCAGATCAAGTCACAGATCGAGAACACAACTTCTGATTTTGACAGAGAAAAGCTTCAGGAAAGACTTGCTAAGCTTTCAGGCGGCGTAGCTGTTATCAAGGTCGGTGCTGCAACTGAGGTAGAAATGAAAGAGAAGAAGCTTAGAATTGAGGACGCTCTGGCAGCTACAAAGGCGGCTGTTGAAGAGGGTATCGTAGCAGGCGGCGGAACAGCTCTTATCAACGCTATGCCAGCAGTTAAGAAGCTCGTTGACAAGCTCAGCGGTGACGAAAAGACAGGCGCTCAGATCGTTTACAAGGCTCTTGAAGAACCAGTTAGACAGATCGCTGTGAACGCAGGTCTTGAGGGCAGCGTTATCATAGACAAGATAATCCGTTCAAGAAAGGTCGGCTACGGCTTCAACGCTTATACTTCTGAGTATGTTGACATGATACCTGCAGGTATCGTTGACCCTACTAAGGTTACACGTTCAGCTCTCCAGAACGCAGCTTCTGTTGCTTCAATGGTGCTCACAACTGAGAGCCTTGTTGCAGACAAGAAGGACCCACAGGCTGACGCTGCTATGGCAGCCGCAGCAGCAGGTGCAGGCGGAATGGGCGGTATGTACTAATAAGCTCCCCTGACTAATATCTGATATAATTTACAGCCTCCGTAGTATCCTGCGGAGGCTGTTTGTATGGAATAGGTAATATTTTATGACATGGTTTACAAAAATCAAATAATATCCTCGATACTTTTGTAAGTAAAATCCAAAAGTATTGATTAATTAAATTAAATATATACATATTGTTGCAGACGTCCGCTTAAAATTAAAGCAAATTATGATATTTAATAAAAAGTTAAATAAATATTCACACAATGGGTTTGTGAATTTGTTATAATACTTATATCAATTTGAATAATTATTGTCTTTTGTTCAAATTTTCAGAAGTGTGAAAATTTGAAATAATGGGCATGAAAAGAAGTAAATAAACGAAAGGAAGATGAAATATGTCGCTTGGACGAGTATTGGTAGTAGACGATGATAAGAACATCTGCGAGCTGCTCAGGCTTTACCTTGAAAAGGAGGGCTATGGAGTAATACTTGCACATGACGGTGAGGAAGCAGTGGTAAAATTCAACGCTCTTAAGCCTGACATCATACTGCTTGACATTATGCTGCCTGGTATAGACGGCTGGCAGGTATGCCGTGAGATAAGAAAGAAGTCCAACGTGCCTATCATCATGATAACCGCAAAGGTAGAAACATTTGATAAGGTGCTTGGTCTGGAGCTTGGAGCTGACGACTATATCGTAAAGCCTTTCGATACAAAGGAAGTTATCGCAAGAATAAAGGCTGTTTACAGAAGAGTAGGTCAGTCATCAGGCGAAGCTGAGATAAAGGAAGTCAAGTATGACAAGCTTTCAGTTAATATGACAAGATATGAGCTGAGAGTAAACGGTCAGGTGCTTGACACACCGCCGAAGGAGCTTGAGCTTCTGTTCCACCTTGCTTCAAATCCGAACAGAGTTTATACAAGAGATCAGCTCCTTGATGAGGTATGGGGCTTTGAATATTACGGCGATTCGAGAACTATCGACGTTCACGTTAAGCGTCTGCGTGAGAAGCTTGAGGGCGTTTCTGACAAGTGGGCACTTAAAACTGTATGGGGCGTAGGATACAAGTTTGAAGTCGCTGAAACACCGCATGAGTAATCGTAAAAGCATATTCTTTAAATACTTTGTAATTTGTTCAGCAGTAATACTTATAAGCTTTGTGTGCTTAGGAACGGTATTACTGCTGGTTTCTTCAAGGTATTTTATTGACGAAAAAAAGAGCCTGTTGGAGAAAAACACCAAGGCTCTTGCTTTATATACGCAGGAAGAAATGCTGGCTCAGCCTGCCGACTGGAAAAAGTCGGTGACAGATGAGATGACGCAGTATTCAATGGCGTGCAACGCTGATTTTATCTTGTGCGACTCTACGGGAGCAGTGCTTGTGAACTCCAGTAAGGATCCTGTGTGCAGCCCTCATAATATATCTGTCCATGAGCTTGAAGCTTTTTCTGACAATTGCGAGTATGTTTATTCGGATCTCGGAGGAGCTTTCGATGCTATATATCATGTGATAGGTAAGTCGTTCAAAGCGAATGGACCTGAATATTATGTGCTTGCATTCAGTTCAAAGGCGGCTCAGGACGACTATACCTACAACATAATGGAAATATTTATAGTTTCCGCTATAATAGTTCTGGTCATAGTAATGTTTCTGGTATATTTCATGACGCTGAAGCTTACTGAACCTATAAAAGAGATAGCAGAGGTGTCAAAGAAGATAGGAGCAGGAGATTTTTCCGTCACCCTGCCTGATTATTCTACCTCGGAGCTTGAACAGCTCAGCAACGCTTTCAACGATATGGCTGCCAGCCTGAAAAGCTATGACACCATGCGAAATAGCTTCCTTGCGAACGTTTCTCATGAGCTTAGAACGCCTATGACGTCTATAGGCGGTTTTGTGGACGGTCTGCTTGACGGCACCATACCAAAGGAGCAGGAGAGATATTATCTTAAGATAATTTCCTCTGAGGTACACAGACTTGCAAGGCTCGTAAGAAGTATGCTCAATCTTGCAAAGATCGAGGCAGGCGAGCTTAAACCTAATTTGCAGTATTTCTCTGTGCTTGAGCCGATAGTCGATACCCTTGTGACTTTTGAGCCAAGGCTTGAGGAAAAGCAGATAGAGATAAGGGGTCTTGACGTTGACAGAGTGACCCTTTATGCTGATAACGACCTTGTTCATCAGGTCATGTATAACCTCATAGAAAACGCCATAAAGTTCGTTGACAAGGGCGGTTATATAGAGTTTCACTTTGAGCCTGAGGGCAACATGACGAGCATTTCTATCAGAAACAGCGGTGAGGGTCTGTCTGAGGACGAGCTTCCGCTGGTGTTCGACAGATTTTATAAGACCGATAAGTCAAGAGGACTTGACAAGACGGGCGTTGGATTGGGACTTAACATCGTGCGTTCTATCATAAAGCTCCACGGGGGCAAGATAATGGTACGAAGCGTTAAGAACGAGTATACGGAATTTGTGTTCACGCTGCCTAACAAGGCGGAGGGCGACTAGGAGGCTCATATGGAGCAGTTTGAAGAGCAGCCTTGTCTGCATGATGAAAATGAAGATACAGCTCAGGAAACTGGGCATTACAAGCTGCCTGAGGGTGCGGTAGCCGCTCATAAGGTGGACGAAGATTTTTGGTCGGCTGTTGATTCGGCAAGAAAAAGAAGCCGCCGCAGAGAGCGTATGCGCCACGCAGTTGCAAGGCTGTGCTTTATGGTGCTTTTTGTAGGCATCGGAATAGCCATATCAATAACCTCCATAAGGGGAAGCGGCTGGGTGAGAAATCTTGTTACAGGGGACGAGAAGATAAGCTTTACGCTTCCTGTGGCTGACAAGCCGAAGCTTGACGATGAATTTTATCAGGCTGACGGAAGATACACTGCCGAGGGTATCGCAAAGGGATTTTCTCCCGCTGTGGTATCTATAGAGGTTTACAAAAACTCGGGTGGATATGTTGCGGCAGGTCAGGGCAGCGGTGTTATAATGTCTGCTGACGGATATATCGTCACAAACGCTCATGTTGTAAATGCGGCGGAGTCGGGCATAAAAGTTGTTCTAAGCGACAATTCAGAGTATGAAGCCAAGGTGGTGGGGCAGGACCCTGCCACGGATATAGCGGTGATAAAGATACAGGCGCAGGGCTTGCAGGCGGCTGAGTTCGGTGATTCAACTCAGGTGAATGCAGGGGAAGAGGTAGTTGCTATCGGCTCACCGGCTGGCTATTACGGCACTGTGACAAAGGGTATCGTGTCAGGTGTGAACCGCAGGATAAGACTTGAAAACTCGTCAATAATAATGAACTGCATACAGATAGACGCAGCCATAAACCCCGGTAACTCAGGCGGAGCGCTGTTCAACATGTGGGGACAGGTCATAGGGATAACCTCATCGAAGCTTGCTTCAAGCGACTATGAGGGCATAGGCTTTGCGGTATCCATAGACGAGGCGAAGCCTGTTATTGAAGAGCTTATGGAAAAGGGCTATGTGGCAGGCAGAGTAAAGATAGGTGTGACTTATTATGCTGTCAGCGACACCACTGCTGAGATATACGGCATAAAGCCGGGTATTTGTATTGTGTCCATAAACTCTGATTGTGACGTTGCCAACACAGATCTTGCGGAGGGTGATATCATCACGGAAATAGACGGAAAGTCAACCGCAGGAGAGGTGGATATAGCGTCGCTGTTTTCAGGAAAGCAGGCAGGAGATGAAGTCGTCTGCAAGGTATATCGCAAGACGGACAGCGGTGATGAGAAAGAGTTTGAGATAAAATTCAAGCTTATGGCGGATAACGGCGGTCTGGTGGCAGACAGTCAGGCGGAATAGATAACAAAAGTGGATAAAAAAGAAAAAAGCTGTGGTAAGAAAGGGTACCACGGCTTTTTTCTTAGGGGATTAATAAAATATGTGATGATATTATAGAATTACTATAATACTATAATTATATATTCCCCTTAGTTTCATGTCAACACAAAAGTGTGACAGCTATTTTAAAAAAATCTGTCACACTTTTTGTCACTGGAAAGATGTATAAAAATACAAAAGAGCAGACCATATTGCGGTCTGCTCTTAGTTTTCATGAAAAATTATTCAGAAAGACCCTCGATAGAGAATGTAATCTCAAGGCTGTCCTCAAATGCAAGATTGTCCTTGTCGATAGGAGAATCCTTAGCTGTATCGCCGTAATCGTTGTAGATCTCGATTCTGTAGCAGTTGTTGTTGTCCTCGATGTTGCCATACTTGATCTTAGCTTTATCGAATGCAACTTCCTGACCGTCAGCCTTGATAGACTTAAGCTCTACCTTGAGATCGTCAGCGTTGTACTTACCTGGAGTTTCCTTATCAGTCTTAGGATCGCCTGTGCCCTTGAGTTTTTCGCCGTTAAGAAGACCGATGATATCAACGCACATTACTACGCAACCCTGAGCGCCAACAGCATAGTCGCCGTCAAGAGCGATCTGTGGGTTGATGCCCTCGTCCGGATCGTCATAAGAGATAGAAGCGTTTGTGATAGAAACTGTGTACTCACCGTCGCCTGTTATGTCAGCGTCAACGCCGAATGCTTTAGTAGCTTCAGGTTCGCCCTGACCTTCCCAGTTGCCCCAGAGCCACTCTCCGTCACCGAACATAAGGAATGCGTCATAGCCCTTGAATGTCTTTACAGGTGTGTAATCAGAGTCGCTGCCTTTTGTAGAGCCAGCAGAACTGTCTGTTGCAGCTGAATCAGCAGCAGACTCGGCAGCAGCTGTTGTAGTTGTTGCAGCAGTTGTAGTTGTAGCTGCTGTTGTTGTTGTTGTAGTTGTTACGGCAGCAGTAGAGCTTGAAGAATCAGCTGAATCGCCGCATGATGCGAATACTACTGTTGTCAGAGAAAGAGCTGTGACAGCAGCAAGAATTTTTTTAGCTTTCATTATAATAACCTCCTGAAAAATAATGGCAGTTACACTGCCCCTAAGATAGAATATCTCTAATGAATATGATACAAAATTTTCGCATTTTTTTCAAGATACTATTTAAACAAATTTCCCTATGATAAATCGTTTACATTATACAAAACTTGTTGAAACTATATAAAAATATTAACCTTACAGCAACATATTGAACAAATCATGCGAAAATCGTGTACTTAAAATATGAATAAGCTTTGATTTTTGAGGAACAATAGGTGCAAACACGATAGAAAAAAGGAGCGAAAGAAATGGATATAAATTTGAGCAAGGCACAATACAGCGAGATGTACAAGGAGGCTTCCCACGGGACGAAGTGGTGGGTGACCATACCGAAGGCGTTTTTATTTGGCGGACTTATATGCGTTATTGGGCAATCGCTTATGGATATGTATTTATATTTAGGTTTATCCAAAGATAATGCGTCAATGTCGGTATCAATAACTTTGATATTTTTATCGGCTCTTCTCACAGGTCTTGGCTGGTATGACCGCATAGCAAAGCACGCAGGTGCAGGTACGCTTGTACCCATAACAGGTTTTGCGAACTCTGTGGCGGCGCCGGCTCTTGAGTTCAAGACGGAGGGATATATTCTTGGGCTCGGGGCGAAGATTTTCATTATCAGCGGTCCTGTTATTCTTTACGGCACTTTGGCTAGTGTGCTTTACGGGCTTATTTATTATTTGTTTTTGAGATAAGTTGCTTGCAATTCATGATAACCGCACAAACTAACTGTAGGAGAGCGGCGCAATTTCTGCTTTGCAAAAATACGACGTCCGTGTTGGAAAATATTGTGCAGTTCATTGTGCATATACCGCATGGTTGAGCAGCAAGCAGGTGAGGGCTGTCGGGGGCGCCAGCCCCTACACATTTGTGACGATTTTTTTCGTCGCAAAATCGCTGGCATTCTTTGCGGATCTTACTTTATGCTATGGGATAGAAAAAGCGGTGCAGAGTTTTTCACTCCGACACCGCTTTGTTTTTTGATTTTTACTTTTTACACGAGGGTATCCTTATACTTTTTGCCCTCTACCACCAATATTGGATAGCCGTCAAGATACGGTTTCACGGCTTCCGGATTTTCGTCTGCATACTCAAATATCTGATCTGCCAGCTCGTTAGCCGTTTTCGTCAGCTCCTTTATGGACTTTTCATTCATAGTAGGACAGACAGGCGACAATGTTATTACTTTAGTTTCGTTAAGCGCCATTACTCTCAGCGGCCATATCCTGCAATCGAATGGTTTGTCGTCGCCTAATATACAGCCCTTTTCGTTATCCAGCATTGGGCAATAATACAGGTCTGCATTCTGTTCCTTATCCATTTTAAACAAGAAATGGTTTTCCTTCTTTATAAATTCCTGCTTAGGGGCATATTCCTGCAATATCTTGCTTGCAAGCGTTGGTGAGATATATGGTGTTTCCCATATATCATAGCTGTCAAAGCAGCAGCATATCCTGCACTTTGCACATTCCTCTTTTGACAATATTTTTGAAAGCATTTTTTCTGTGATGCCTGCCGTTTGCAGGCATTTCCCCCTTTCACGTCTATGGTATGTCAGCCACGCTTTTGTGGATTGTATGTTTTTACTAATTATAACACGTTTCTTTGATAAAATCAATAGTGGCTTGTTTTTTTCTACATAGGGAGCTATCTGTTTTATGTAAATTAACAAACTATTTACATTTGCTCTGCCGTATTGGGAATATTCTCTTTACGGAAGGTCTTATTTGCGGCAAAGCCTATGCCGAGCATCACTGCCATGCCTGCCCACACAAGGGGTTCGCTTATCATGATACCGAAATATCCCATGCGTGGGGCGAGTATCATTGCCACTGCGAACTTGCCCAAAAGCTCTATTATGCTTGAAGCTATAGGTGTTATCTTATCTCCTACGCCCTGAAGTGCGTTTCTGAAAACTATTACTATGCCGAGGATAAAGTAAAATGCTGTGTTTATTTTCATGTATTTTTCCACTGTACCCACTATCTCAGGGTCGCTGATACCTGTGATAAGGTGTGCGAAAAATGGTGTGAAAAGCCATGTTGCGGCTATTACGATAACAGACCAGCCCCATGTTATGAGGGTCGCTTTTTTCACGCCCTCTTTTACTCTGTCTATCCTGCCTGCACCGTAGTTCTGGCTTGAAAAGGTTGCTGAAGCTGCACCGAAAACTGATATAGGGAGCATAAAGATCTCAGATATTTTTCTTGCGGTGGTGTGGGCGACTATTATGTCAGTGCCGAAGATATTTATTGCGCCCTGCATTATAACAGTGCCGATACCAACGAGAGATATCATAAGTCCCATTGAAACGCCTGTTGCATACATATCTCCTGCGAGCTTGAAGTTAAAGCGGAAGTCGCTTTTTGATGGGATAAGAAATTTGTGCTTTTTAATGATGTATATTATACAAAGCACAACTGAGATACCCTGTGCGATAAGGGTGGCATATGCTGCACCCTCAACGCCCATTTTAAAGCCTAGGATAAAGAGAAGGTCAAGCCCGATATTAGCGATAGTTGATATTATAAGGAAGATAAGTGGCGAAACAGTGTCGCCCACTGCACGGAGGATACCTGCGCAGATGTTATAGAACATTGATATTATCATTCCTGCAAGGATTATGACTATGTAGGTTTTTGCCTGCTTAAAGATGTTGTCAGGCGTGTTCAACGCTTTCAGCAGTGGGTCGATAAAGGCAAGGCTGAGGGCGGTGAGGGCTATTGCCGTTGCGATACCGAGGGTAAGGGCGTGGGCGACGGACTTTTTCAGGCGGTCAAACTCTTTTGCACCGAAAAAGCGTGCTGTCACAAGGGCAAAGCCGTTTGTAAGACCGTTCAGAAAGCCTATTATGACGGTGTTCACTGATGAAGTTGCGCCAAGGGCGGCTATGGCATTTTTGCCTAAGGTCTGACCCACGATACGGGTGTCGGCAAGATTATAAAAAAGCTGAAAAACGTTGCCAAGCAGAAGGGGCAGAGCGAACATCAAAATAAGCTTTGTGATATTTCCTTTCGTTAGGTCTTTCATAATTTTTTCTCCTATTTATATCTTATATTTATTCCTAAAACCATATTATTTTAGCACAAACAGAATTTCAATTGGTTATATTACTGTGAACATTTATTGTACATACTATACAATTTGCGGTGGTTTTATTTGTGTGCAATAACGAAAACGTTTTAGCAAAAAAACGCCCGACAGAAATTTATCCGTCGGGTGCTAAAGGGGAAATTTGGTGTAATGCTATGTAACTATGTCTACACTGTCAGTGGGTTTTGAGAGATCGGCATAGCTGTATGAGCGTATCTGTCTGTCGGAGAAGATATAAATATATCCGTCCTGAACGAATGCACTGCGGTAACGATCTCTCTGGTCATTGTCGTTGACCATAGCCGTGATCTCGTCCTCGTTAGCATGATCGAAATAATCGTCATAATAATCCGTGTATTCGTCAAGCTTTATAGTTCCACACTCGCTGAAAGTTTTTGTTTCTCTGTCATATTTCATTACCAGTATTTTTTCCACAGTTTTATTATAATAGGTATAGTCCAAATTGTAGCCGTCGGTGGTCTTGCCTACTGTGGTAATGTCATTGAATGGTATGGCTATATATCCGTTTTCGTTGTCTGTTATTATTGAATTTGAAAAAACAGTGTAGGCAGATCTCTGGGTCATATCCTTTCCGTCAACTGTTGTTCCCATTTCTTTCTCGTGATATTTGTATTCCTGTATAGTCTTGAAGAAGTTGAATTTCTTTACTACCTCTGTGTCATAAACCTGCACCTGATCCACTGTGCCGTTAGCATTCGCTATGCCCTTGCCGCTTGAGCCGTATAAAAGGGTTTCTTGCTTTTCTGTTTTGCTCTTGTCGAGTATCTTTACGCTGAAAGAGTCAAATGACGTGCTGTCGGTGCGCACGGCGATATCGTCATTATAGTTTGTCAGGCTATAATGGAAGAAGTTGTTTGCCGTTGACACTGCTATCATTTTATCATCAGGGGTCACCTGAGTTATCTTGTTTGGGTCTGAGAAATCATATACTTCATCAAGCTGGATATTGTTCGCTGCCTGATAAGTGTCATCATTGCTGTAAGCGGAAGAATAATCTCTGTAAACATACAGCATAGAATGATAGAACGTGTTATATCTTGCACTCTCGAAATCAGTGTCCTCGTATGTGAGGGTCTTTTTCACAGGGCCGCCAAGGTCATTGTCAAAAAGCCACAGGGTGCAGATATTAATGCCGCTATAATAGATATTGTGTGTGCTGATATCGTAAATGTTTGCAGAGTCGTTTGAGAACAGCGACAATTTGCCGTTATACTCATCTCCTGATATGGCGTGGCTTATATGCTCGGCGTCTGCGCCTGTGACGGTCTGGGTTTTGTTAAGCTCCATGTCGCCGCTACCGTAGTTTATTCTTGTAATAAGCGCTCTTGTTGGCACTGAGCTGTATCCGTCTGTTTTTTCAAAAGAATATGCTCTTAAAATATAAATGTTGTCTGTTCCCATTAAGATGCTGCTTTCACCGCAGGCGATAAGCTTTGAAGCCATGTATGAGCCTTGATTTTTTCCGTCAAAGGACGAAAGCAGGATCATGGACGGTGTATTATCTCTGGCTGTGATATACATTTCACTTTCTTCAAAAAGCTGTTTTTCACCATTGATGTATCGCACGGGTGCGATATCCTCGGGCTTTTGGTCATCTAATACCAGTGAAGCTGCTCGGGTGTAGCGTGACACGATGAAAAACTTTCCGTCAACTTTTCTTATGCCCTCCAGCACGCCGGGTTGTTCAAACTCGCTTATGAGCTTGATATTCTCAGGGTCGCTCACGTCAAACACGCACATTCCGCAGTATTCGATATCGAGGTTTTTCTTTCCTGCCTTCACGGGTAAGATAAAGTCGAAGAAAGCGTAAAGCTCGTTATTATCCAAATACATTGCAACAACGCTTGGAGCGAACTTACAGCCGTACTGTTCGTATTCGGCAATGTCGACAAGACCTTTTTTAAGGAAGGTTTCCGCAAAGATATCCTGTTCTGACTTTGTGATATTTCCGTTTTGGGTAATATAAACGTCGATACCGCCATTGTCAGTAATGAAATGGGCATTTCCGTAGGTTACGTTTGTTTCCAGCTCATCTATGCTGGTTGTGGGGGTGATATCCACGCCTGAGCGAGTGAGCTGTATATCAGCGGGGTTAGGGGTGAGCTGGTGATCTCTAAGTGCCTGCTTATACAAAGCCACATAGTCATCGTCATCAACATTCAAAGTGTCGATATTTTTGAATATATAGCTATTGTCAACTATAAAGTCCTCTATGTTTTTGCTGTTGCTATTTATATAGTTGTAAAGACCCTTATAGGTCGTTCCACGGAGGCCGTCAAGACCTGAGGCGTCAGCGGACTGTGAAGAAGCGGAATTGGGGTATTTTTTGACGAACTGGGTATTGCTGAACCTAAGCACAACAAATCCGCCTACCACAAGGACGAAAGCCGCCACCACAGCCAGACATCTCAGGGCGTTGCTTCTGCCGCTGTTTATTTTTATCTCTGCACTATTTGGAGTATTTTCGATAACGGGTCTGAAGCCTGCCACGTCCAGCATATCTTTTATTTCCTGGGGCATGAGCTTATCAGGAATTTTGTTTGCCTGTTCCATTTGTCTGATAAGCTTTCTGCGTTTTCTTAAATTTCTCATCATGTCACCTCCTTTCCAAACAGCTTACTGCGTATTTTTGCTTTACCTCTGGATATATGGGAACGGACTGTCGTATCTTTAATACCTGTTATCTCCATTATCTCCCTGCCTTTGTAGCCTGCTATACAGTGAAGTGATATACAGAGTCTTTCCGCTTCACTGAGATCAGCAAACTCTTCTAAGATCTCGCACCGCTCGAATCCGTTTTCGTCCTTGATTATTGCGTCGCTTTCATTAATATAATCGAGGTTAGAGCGTCTTTGGGCGTATTCCTTTTGTTTTTGTTTGATCTTGGCGACCAGAATTTTGAACATCCAGCTATCGAAAGCTTCGCTTTTCCGCAGCGAGGAGATGCTCATATAGCCGTCCAGCACAGCGTCCTGCACTGCATCGGCGGCGTCCTCGGCATTTTGCAGGTTAGCGAGGGCGTAATAATAAAGCTCCTTATATATCTCTCCATAGAGCTTAGAAAAGGCGTCCGTATCGCCGTTCACCGCAAGTTCTGCGAGCTTTTTTCTTCCCTTTTTGTCCAATCTGATCCCCCCTGTCGTCCGTCATAATATAAGTGTATATTTTTCACTGAAATGTTGCAGTGAAAAAAATTTTTTGAATAAAAAAATCGGGGACGAGGTGGTCGTCCCTGATGATATTTGTTTATCAAACTGTGTAGGGGCTGGCGTCCTCGACAGCCCATTTCCTATTTGCCTGTACGAGCTTGCGTTATCCGCACAAAGTTCGGCGCAACAATTCACAACATTGTCTGCTTCTTTTCATTCGTGAAAATTCCAAGCTTAGCCGCTTCGATATCGGGCTGTCGAGGGCGCCAGCCCCTACACCAAAGTTCTACCGCCGCAAAATCGCTTAGCTCGGTGCTGAGGGGGTAACTTTGGTCTGCTATGCTAATTCCTCATTCCTCACTCCTCATTCCTCATTTTTCACACCGCATACCCATTCCTGTTCAACAATTTTATAACCTTATCATAATTAAGTCCCTTTACAGTATGATAGTCTGTACTCTCCGAATTGGTATAAACTCTCACGGCACAAGTATGGCTTATCTTCTGAAACGGATTTTGCATGACAGTTACCATTGAAACTCTGTCAAGTGCGGCTATTGATTTATGAAAGCTATACCATTTACAATATGACAATGTACAATATCCGTTTTCAAAGCCTATTGACGTTGTGAACGCTGCCGCCGCCTTGACTATCACGAGCCACAGCAATGGTATGGTAGTTAGTATAACAAGTATGGTTATTTCTCTTTTCCAGTTAGGAAAAAAGTAAAGCGCTCCTCTTCCTGATACGATGGGTATAAACGTGCATATGAGCGGTATCGTTATAAATCTGCCAAGGTCGGCTTTTCCTGTGGAGATGTCGCTTTTCACCGGCGGTATTTTCGGCATGAGCATCTTCAGGGAGCGGTCAACCTGTCCGTTTGTCGTTATCGGTATAAGTGCTGATATTTCAAGTCGTCTTTTTCCGTATCCTGTACAGTGGGCAGACACAGAGGTTATTTTGCATATCTTCATAAGCAATGATTGTCTTAGGTCGATATAGTTTACTCTATCTCTATAGAGGACGTGTCTGCGTCTTGTTCCTATCCCGCTTCTGATTATGAAAAGGTCGGCACAGCGTGTGCAGGAAAAATTCCAGTGGCGCATTAGATTCGACAGAAATGATATGAGCCAGCCTCCTGCCAGCACACCGCCTGCGATAAGGATATATTCAGGCACTTCTGCAAGCACCGGAACTTTTGCTATCTCCGTATTCACTCTGCGGAGTATTTGTTCCTCCGCCTCTCGTCCTACTATCCTATATGCTTCGTAAAGTACCGACAGCACGATTATCATGCCTGACAGAGTTGATGAAAAGATAAGAGAGAATATAACGAGCAGGCTTTTCTTTGAGTTGTAGACGTATTTAGGTTTGTTTTTGCATTTGGCAGTGGCAAAATGATAAAGCTCAAAGGCTCGTTTTTTTGTAAGGGTGAGCATTATATCTGCATTTTGCAGTGATTTTGCATCGGTGTCTATGTATACGGCACAGGAATGTATAAGTCTGGAAATATATCCTTGCGACAGTGACAATGAGCTTATCTCGGCAAAATAGACCTTTGTTCGTGTTATGCCGAAATAGCCTGTGTGGGCTATGATGCAATCTTCTTCAAGCTCATAGTAGACAAATATCCAGCGCAGGAAAGCGTAGCCGAAGATAAATGTGATAGTGAGGATATCAACCCAATGTGCCTGAAACCAGCTTTGAAAGTTGAATTTTGCGGCTATGAGATACTTGGCAAGAGGGATAGCAAGAAGCCACATATATTTAGTTGTATAAGATAATATCATTATAGGGTGCTGGCGGTGGGTGAAGAAATTCTTCAGCCAGCTTCTTTTTTCTTTGATAGTTTCTCTGCGGCTCATTTAAACCTTTCCTGTCTATGGTATCTAGTCTTCTTTGCGTTCTCTGTTTCGTATGGAGCTGTTTACTATGGCGGATATTTCCATGGCATCACGGCGGCTCATAAAAGGTATAAGAAGTCTTGCGCCCAAGGCATTTAAGACAACGAAGTTAAGTCCTGTTATACTGCCCAGGGGAGTTATGATAGTTGTGACGGATTTTATTGCCGAGGTGGGCATAAAATGCCGCATGGTAAAGAAAAGCCCTGTAAAGGCGGTGACTTCTTTTGAGCTGACGGTGAAATAAGATCTGATGAAATAAAAGGGAAGCACCAGCAGGCAAAAAAGTGCGGCGATTATCCACAATGGCATAAGAATATAATTCACAGAAAACGGGATAAGTCTTTCTATGAGATTGACTGCATAGCGTATAAGAAATAGTATTACCGCAAGGATAGCCCAAAAGATAAAAAGCGGTATTTTTGAGGGCTTGTACCTGTGCATTTGAGTACGTTCACCTCGCTGTTTATTTTTTTGCGTATTTGTATGTATGGTAATTTCAGTTTTCAAGAATTAATCTCCCTTTTATATCATATCATTTATAAGGCAATTATTTGCACGAAAAAAGTGTTTTCGGGGGAAAGCTATGGAGATCACAGCTGTTATAAACAAGATAAATTCGTTTTTGTGGGGCGTGCCGCTTTTGGTACTTTTGCTGGGCGGCGGAGTTTATCTCAGCATAAAACTCAGGTTCAAACAGATACACATTATAAAAATAATGAAGAAAACGGTTTTTACGCTGTTTAAAAAAGAAAGCTCCAAAAGCTCGTCGCTTTCGCAGTTTCAGACTTTTTCCACGGCTCTTGCGGCAACTGTGGGAACAGGCTCGGTGGTGGGCGTGGGGGAATGTATCAGAATAGGTGGCGTAGGCTCGGTATTCTGGATGTGGGTGTCTGCATTTTTCGGAATGGGGCTTGCCTACTGCGAAAACTATCTGGGAGTGAGATATTCTGACGGAAAGCTTTGCGGTGCGGCGTCTTATCTCGAAAAAATAGGCAGAACGAAGCTCACGGCTGTTTTGTTTGCAGTTTTTACGGTGGGTGCGTCCCTTGGAATGGGCAACATGGTGCAGACGGGTTCGGCGGCTGCGGCTGCCCGAGAGGGGTTTGGGATACCCTCATATATATTTGCACTTGTGGTGCTTATTTTCGTATTTTTAGTAGCTGTGGGAAAAAACTCAGCAGCTTGTCTTTGCGAAAAGCTTGTGCCGATAATGGCGGTGCTTTTCATAGGCGGCAGTTTGGGAGTGATAATATTTCACCCGTTAAAAGCCGCAGGAGCGATAGCAATGATAGTAAAAAACGCCTTTTGCCCCACGGCCTGCATAACAGGCTCGGTGGCAGGGACGATAATATTTTCCATGGTGGAGGGGTTAAAGCGTGGAGCGTTTTCAAACGAAGCAGGCTTAGGCTCGACGGTGGCTGTACACAGCTCGTGCGGGATAAAGTCGCCTGAATTGCAGGGAACATGGGCAATGGCTGAGGTTTTTATAGATACCTTTGTCATATGCACTTTGACGGCTGTGGTGATAATAATAAGCGGCACTGACCTCACGGGGGAGGACATGGCAGTGCGGGCTTATAATGCTGCTCTTGGTGGAGCGGGGAAGTATTTCATGTCAGGTTCGCTGATACTTTTTGCATTAGCGACAGTGGCAGGGTGGTTTTTCATAGGGGAGAGGGCTTGGAGATACCTTTTCCCTCGAAGTGATATGATCTATAGGATCATGGCTATAGCTTGTGGGTGCATTGGAACGATGTGGAGCATGGAGCTTGTGTGGGGAGTGTCGGATATTTTCAATGGACTTATGGCAGTGCCGAATGTTATCGGGGTGTTGGTGTTGTGGAGAAAAGAGGTAGGAATGAGGAATGAGTAGTGAGGAGTGAGGAATGAGGAGTGAGGAATTGGCAAAGCTGACCAGAGTTGTGCACAAGCACAAAGTAAAAGTTAGCACCGAGCGAAGCGATTTTGCGGCACGATGAAGTTGTAGGGGACGACGCCCTCGGCGTCCCGTTATCGAAGTAGTGAGTTTTGTTTTTTCGTGAAGTCATTCAAACAAAGACGGGCGAACACTGTTCGTCCCCACATTATGCCCTTATATCTCTCCGCTTGCGTGGCGTGTCACATGACAGCCTACGTTTACTGACACCGGCAGACCTGCGATATGGGTCGGTGCTTCTTCTATATTTACTGCAAGGCAGGTCTGTGTGCCGCCAAAGCCTTGCGGTCCTATGCCAAGGAGGTTTATCTTCTCCAGCATTTTCGCTTCAAGCTTTGCATAACGTTCCTTTGGGTTTCTCTTTGATACGCTTCTGCACAGTGCTTTCTTTGCAAGGTATGCGCACTTCTCAAAGTCGCCGCCTATGCCTACGCCTATGACTATTGGCGGACATGGGTTAGAGCCTGCTTTTGCACAAACTGACACTACCCAATCCACTATCTCGTCCTCGGTAACTGACGGGGTCATCATTTTAAGCTGTGACATATTTTCGCTGCCAAAGCCCTTTGGTGCCACCATTATTTCTACCTTTTCGCCCTCTGCTATTTTAAGATGCACAACAGGCGGTGTATTATCCCCTGTGTTTACTCTTTCCAATGGGTCGGATACTATGGAACAGCGCAGTCTGCCCTCTGTATAGCCTCTTGCTACGCCTTTATTTATGGCTTCATTCAGCGAACCGCCTACAAAATGCACGTCCTGTCCTACGGTCATGAAGATAACTGCCATGCCTGTGTCCTGACAGATAGGGATAGTTTCTTCTCTTGCTACTCTCATATTGTCAAGGATATCAGCAAAGACGTTCTTTCCCACCGGGGACTGCTCTTTCCTGGCGTTGCACTCTATACAGCTTTCCATATCCTCAGGAAGATACAGATTGGCTTTTATGCACAGATCTCTTACAAGTTCTTCTACTTCTGAAACGTTTATCTCTCTCATTTTTATTTATCCTTTCGCTCTGTATTTGCTACCTTTTCACGGTCGCTGAGCTTTATTACTTTTTCGCTGTCAAGGACGTAGCATGGCTTGCCCTCCAGAAGAAATTCTCCTTTTAGAAAATCTGCGCAGGCTTCTTCGTTGACGTTTGGGGCTTTGCACAGCTTATCCTCGGGAATATCCGTGAAGCCTGTTACGCTGTCGCACAAAAGCCCTACGGAAACTTCTTCGCCCATTGTGATTATTATGCAATCTCTGTCGGAGATCTCTTTTGGCTCATAGTGGAAACGTCTGCGCAGGTCTATGACAGGCACTACCTCGCCCTCGTTCACCACTGTTCCCGGCACATAATCGGGAAAATCAGGCACGGGAGTTGGGGTCTGCGCCGCTATGATTATTTTTATATCCTCAAAGGGCAGTGAAAAGCTTCGCCCTGCTGAGGTGAAAATGAGATATCTGCTGTTTTCCACAGCTATCCCTCCTTGTTTTATTTTATCATAAGCCGCTGTCGATGCGATAATGTATCTCCTGTGCTATCTTGTCAAGGGGACACTGCTTTGACACTGAGCCGTTTTCATATGCGGCTTTGGGCATACCATAGACTATGGAGCTTTCTGCGTTCTGTCCGATATTATATGCTCCCATTTTCTTCATGTTGAGCATACCCTTTGCACCGTCACAGCCCATGCCTGTGAGGATAACGCCTATAGCGTTACGCTTTGCGCTGTATGCCACAGAGTCAAAAAGCACGTCAACTGACGGACAGTGACCTGAAACCTTTACACCTGCTTCAGAGGTGACAAAATAGCCTTTTTTATCCCTGAACAATCTAAGGTGCTGACCGCCCTGCGCTATTACCACCATGCCTTGGCTGAGATACAGACCGCTTTTGGCTTCCACAACGTTGTGACCGGTTTCAGTGCATAGCTGTTCGGCATATATCCTTGTATAGCCCGCAGGCATATGCAGGACTGCCACTATAGGAGGCAGGTCGTGGCGGAGACCTTTAAGGATAGCTTTCAGGGCTTCCGTTGAGCCTGTTGAACCGCCTATGGCTATTATTCCGGAAGTATTTATGGCAGGTATATGCACAACAGAATTAACTCTTGCTTTTTCAAGGCGCTGTATGCTTTCGGTAAAGCGTTTCTGAAAACGTTCGTTATCAGACGGAGTGCCGTCAGGTTTATATACGACGTCTATGGCACCTGCCTGCATCATGGGATATTTATTGTTGTGCTGAATGGTAAGATAGATTATAGGCACAGAATATCGTGGAGCAAGGCTTATGATGTAGTCGTCCATATTGTCCTGACAATCACCGTCGAGAAGAACATAGTCGGGGGAAAGGGCAGTGACGCTTTTTCTGCCGTTGCAAAGGCACGTTGAGGCGAGCTTTGAGCTTTGGAAGCCTGCGTTTGTAAGGGCTTTTCTGCAAAGCTGTGCAAAGGCTTTGTTTTCGGTTATCACAAGAAAGAGAGGCGTCATTTTTTATCCCCTCCCAGCTTGCGGTATATTGCAGGGGCAACTTTTACAAAAGGCATATCCTTCGGCACGGATTCTGCGTGACCGATATAGAAATAGCCGCCCTCCTCCATTGCGTCATAGAATTTTCTGCATATCTCGGCTTTTGTATCGTCGTCAAAATATATCATGACGTTACGGCAGACGATAAGGTCGAATTTCTTTTTGAAAGTGAAATCATCCATAAGATTGTGGTAGCGAAACTCAACATTCTGCCTTATTGTATCGCTGACCTGCCAGAGATCCTTTGTGTTTGAATATGGGTGAAAATATTTTTTACGCCAATCTTCGGGGATATTCTTTATGGACATACCGGTATAAATGCCGTTTTTGGCAGAACGCAGTGCGTTAAGGGAGATATCCGTGGCAAGTATTTTCAAGTCCCAGAAACGGCGGTCAAAGCCGAAATAATCGTCCATACACATGGCAAGATTATATGGTTCGTTGCCGAATGAACAGCCTGCACTCCATATACGCATATCATGATCGAGGACGTTTTTTTCGGCATAGGGGAGAAATTTCTCCATGAAGTGTTGGAAATGGTCCGTTTCACGCATGAAATATGTATGGTTGGTAGTAAGGCGGTTTATAAGGTTGGCAGTTTCTCTGCCTGTTTCATCGCTGTAGACGGCGCTGAGATATTCTGAAAAGCTGTTGAAGCCGCAGTCCAATACATAGTTGCTCAGCCTGCTTTCAACGATAGACTTTTTCCTTGCAAGGTCAAGACCGTATTTTTCTTTTATGAATGCAGTAAGCTCGTCAAAGTCTGACTGAGAGATCTCAAGACGTGACAGCATTCCTCTTCCTCCTTGTTATTATGTTTTACCTGTTTGTTCTGACCAGAATATCAGGGTCAAGCAGGGATATGTTTTTGTTGCTTGCGTTTATAAAGCATTTTACAAGGCCGTTTTTTACGGGCGACACGGCGGTCTGCCGGGGGAGGATATCCTCAACGTCCAAGACCTTATCGCATATTATGCCAGCCTGATTTGAGCCGACTTCTATCACTATGGTACTGCTTCTGTTGTCATACTTCCCTTCGGGCAGTCCAAGGCGCAGGCGGAGATCTATCACGGGAACGGCTTTTCCTCGCAGATTTATAACGCCTTTTATGAACTTTGGTGTTTTTGGGAGCCTTGTGACGGGGAGAAGCCCTATTATATCGGTGACATCTTTTACCTCAAAGGCGTAATATTTTTCATCAGAAACAAAGGAGAGTATTTTTCCGCCCTTCTGACAAAATTCGTTTATATCCTGTTCTGACATCTTTATTCACCCTTTCGGAAGTCATAATTGCCGAGAAATTCTTTCATATCCAGTATTATGGTTATACTGCCGTCACCGAGGACCGAACAGCCTGCCATGCCTGATTCCTTGAGGGGATAGGCGTCAAGGAGAGGTGAGAACGGTTTTACTACCACCTGCTGGTCAACTGTTATTCTGTCTGCCATGAGGACGGCTTCCTTGCCACCGTCTTTACAACAGAGCATTATGCCCTTTGTTACGTCCTTTTCGGCATTTGGTATATCAAAATGGTCGCTCATTCTGATAAGAGGCAGACATTTTTCACGGAGCATTATAAACTCGTTGCCCTCGGGGTCGGTGATAAAGCTTTCGGCTTTGCAGGAGAAAGCTTCGGAAACTGCGGAAACAGGCAGAGAGAAATTCTCGCCCCCTACGTCAACGCTTAAAACGTCAAGGATAGACAGAGAAAGTGGTATCCTGATAGTAAAGACAGAGCCTTCGCCAAACTTGGAGTCAACATAGAGCTTTCCGCCGACTTTCTCAAGGTTTTTCTTTACAACGTCCATTCCCACGCCTCTGCCTGAATATTCGGTTATCTTATCATTGGTGGAAAAGCCTGCGGCCACAACAAAATTGAATATCTCTTTGTCGGTATATTCATTCTCAGGCTTTGTGAGCATACCGTTTTTCTTGGCTTTCGCCATAAGCTTTGCGGTATCCATTCCTGCACCGTTGTCACGGCAGGAGATAACCACTTCGTTGGAGTCATAGCCTGCGCTTAGAGTAACTGTGGCAGGCTCGGTCTTGCCTGCTTTTGCACGGACTTCGGGGTCTTCTATGCCGTGGTCAACTGCGTTTCTCACAATGTGCATAAGGGGGTCGTTGAGGATATCTACGATAGATTTATCCACTTCCGTTTCCTGCCCTTCAAACACAAGAGTAACGTTCTTTTTGAGCTTTTGGTTCATATCCCTGACAACACGGTTCATCTTCTGAAATGCTGTGGAAACAGGCACCATTCGTATGGACATTACAACGTCCTGAAGCTCATCGGTAAGCTTTTTCAGCTCACGGGAGGATTTATTGAAGCGGTCAAGGTTTATCTCGGCTTTTTTCAGGTCGGGGGAGGAGATAACAGAACCTTCGGTTATAACAATCTCAGCCACAAGGTCAAGAAGCCTGTTGAGCTTATCGAGCTTGACGGATATCATGGACTGCTCATGCTTTTCGGCAGGCTTTTTGGGGACTGTATTTGCAGGCTGAGCAGGCTTTGGGGCTGACTTTTCCGGAGCAGACTTTTGGGCAGGCTGAGGTTTTTTGGCTGCGTTAGCAGGTTGCTCAGGCTTTTTCACCTGCTCGGCTTTGTCAACGTTCACGGCGTTTTTCATAAGGTCAAGAACGCCATTCGGGTCATCGGTGATAAGCTTTATGTAAAGTCCCTTTTTTGATATCTCGTCCCCTGCATTGTCGGCGTCAAGATCCTCAGGGAAAGTTTTTATTACCTCGCACATTTTACCTAAGGCACGCAAAAGCACCAATGCACGCATATCAGGCATTGCACAGCTTTCGGAATATGTGACCTTATAGGTGAGGACGCCCTCTTTTTCATCATCAGGGAAAAGCCCCTCATAGGTGTTGGTATCGGCTGAGGAAGTATCGGAACTGTCTGTGGCAGGCTGACCTTTCATGGTGGCTGCAAAGGCGTGTATCTTATTTTCAAGCTCTGAAAAATCGGTGAGCGGTGCGTCGTCATAGAGTGAATCAAGCTCAGATTTAAGATTATCAGAAGCCGAGAAAAGAAGCTCATAGAGAGCAGGCTTGTCATATTTCACAGTAGGGTCTTCACGGATAATGTAGAAGAGATCCTCAACTGAGTGGGCAAGGGTAGACATATTGTGCATACTCATCATGGCGGCAGAGCCTTTAATAGTGTGCATGGTACGGAATATCTCGTTGATATCGTCGGAGGAGATAGAGTCTTCCTGCTCGGTGCGCATAAGGATCTCGTCCAACTTTTCCAGAAGGTCGCCTGTTTCAAAGACGAACATATCCGCCATATTTTCCATACCGCTTTCAAATTTTGGCAAAAAAGTCACTCCCTTTCGGTGCTGTTGAAGCATACGGATATAATCAATAATATTATAGCAAATTTTTTGATATTTTTCAAGCATTTTTGTGCATTTTAAGTAAAAGAAACGATCAAGTGAGGAGGGGGGAAGTGAGGAGTGAGGAGTGAGGAATTGGCAAAGCTGCCCCCAAGCACCGAGCGAAGCGATAGATAAAGCGCACGCTCAAGCTCGGCGCTGGAGGGCTTGTGGGGTCTAGGGGCAAAGTCCCTAGCGGAGTATGAGGCAGAGCCTCATTCGGCGATAGCCGACTAGGTGCAGATTGTAGTATTAAAAGCATATAGAAATAAGATATCAGACAAAAGAAATATCGGAGTAACACAATCTGCACCGCTATTCTATCCCAAAGCAAAACGTATATCCGCAAAGAGCGGAGCGATTTTGCGGCGGCAGAAACTTGCACGAATACCTGTAGGGGAGCAGCGCAATTTCTGCTTTGCAGAAACACGACGTCCCGTTTCGAGGAGTTGCGGGAGGTTGAATTTGTACAAACCATGTAGGCGAATAAAGGCGGGCGAACGCTGTTCGCCCCTACCGCCATTTGTGGGGTTATCGCAGGATTGAGCAGGCAAACAGGTGCGGGCTGTCGAGGGCGCCAGCCCCTACATGGTTTGTAAAGTGCGGATAACACAAGTACAAATAAAAAATGGCGCTGTAAAAAAAAGCGCAACAAAGCCCGTGGATTCCCTCGATATG